>ENA-UPXM01001141-UPXM01001141.1-activated-sludge-metagenome-genome-assembly--contig:-NODE-1141-length-35642-cov-49.419029_pt1 | contig 35642 bp, 38 predicted proteins | sample MGYA00238178_ERZ772708 | MGnify/ENA primary metagenome ERZ772708 (study PRJEB29002, sample SAMN05720212) | activated sludge metagenome | isolation source: anaerobic digester from wastewater... | reverse complement strand
TCCGGCGAGGAGGCAACGCCCTCTGGGGGCCGGGGACGTCCAGTGTCCGCTGCCGGATCAGGCAGCCTTGGGCATATTCGGAAAGTCCCAGGCATCCGGCTCGAGCGGGGCAAGCCCCCAGGCGATCCGGGCTGCGTCGCACCGTTCGTTGCGCTTTCCGTTGACCCAGGATGCCTCGAACTCACGGCAGACCGAGGAGCGCCGCTCATAGATAGCGCAACAGACGTGCTCCCCGATGGTCCCTTCCAGGGCCATGCACCTGGGCTTGCTCCCCTCGGTCCCGATCATCACCCGCCTGTGCTCATTGAGCTTCCGGGTCAGATGGACCGGAACCCCTCCGGGTGTTTCGTCATCCGCTTCTGCCCAGTAAAACGATGCCCGATAATACGCACAACACGCCCCACACGTAAGACACGGATTGGGTCTTTTCACAGTTGCCTCTCCTTACAGGCTGCTCGTCCCATAAAGGCAAACCCTTTCACTCAAGGGCCCTCTATCAGGCCGGTCACCGGCGCAACCGGCATCTGCCGCCATTTTCGAGCCGCACAAACCTTCGCCGCGGATTATATGGGCAGGCTTCGGAGAAAATCAACAGAAAATCAGGACGGACGAAGGTGGTTTACCCGTGGATGAGAATGCGTTATGCTGAGAATTCATATGACAGGGAATGAAGATAAACCAGCGGCATCGGCCTTGGCAAGCCCGAGCCGCCCGGGGACGGACACGCTCCTGATCCGGCTCGCGGGGAGCTGGAGGATGGGAGAGCCTTTACCCACAGCTCAAGACGTATTGGCTCGGGCTGGCGAGCTCTCGGGTATCAGGCGCGCCGTGTTTGATGCTTCGGAGATCGTGTCCTGGGACAGCTCGCTCGCGGCCTTTCTCGCGTCGTTCTCCCGGGAATGCGAATGCCGCAGTATCCAGACGGATCCGCAAGGGCTCCCTCCGGGGGTGCAGCGGCTGCTCCGTCTGGCCGCGGCCTTTGGCGGGAAGATGGCTGCACAAAGACCGGAACCGGACGAAACCTTGCTTGCCCTGGCCGGAGAGCGTTCCATCGATTTCTCCCGGTCTTTTCTCGACCTCCTGGAATTCATCGGGGGCGCCGCCCTTTCCCTGACGCGCCTTGTCCGGGGCAAGGCGCGCTTCCGGTTGTCCGAACTCATGCACGTGCTGCAGCAGAGCGGGCCCAATGCGCTGCCGATCATCTTTCTCATCAGCGCCCTGGTGGGGGTCATCCTGGCATTCGTGGGCACGGTGCAGCTCAAGATGTTCGAGGCCCAGGTCTACATCGCCAACGTAGTGGGTATTGCCATGGCCCGGGAGATGGGGCCCATGATGACCGCAATCATCATGATGGGCCGGACCGGCGCCGCCTTTGCGGCCCACCTGGGCACCATGGAAACCAACGAGGAGATCGACGCCTTCAGAACGTGGGGGATCGATCCCATGGAGTTCCTGGTGCTGCCCCGGATGGTCGCTCTGGTGGTGATGATGCCGCTGCTCACCATATATGCTGATCTCATCGGCATCCTGGGCGGGGCGTTCATTGGGGTGGGCATGTTCGATCTCTCCCTTCACCAGTATCTGGAGCAGACCCGTACGGCCCTGTCCCTCACCCAGTTCGGGATCGGCCTTTCAAAGAGCATCGTCTTTGGCATGATTATCGCCATATCAGGGTGTTTCTACGGGATGCGCTGCGGCAGAAGAGCTTCGGCCGTGGGCGATGCGACCACGAGGTCCGTTGTTTCGGGAATCGTATTCATCGTGGTGGCAGACGGGATCTTCGCTGTTATCACCAATGCGTTGTGGATCTAAAAAAAGCATATCAAGGAGATGAACCATGATCCATGAATATCCTGTCTCGATACATGACGTGAGCCTAGCCTATAACAATACCGCCGTGCTAAAGGACATGGACTTTTCCGTGAAGCACGGAGAGATCTTCGTGGTCATGGGCGGAAGCGGGAGCGGCAAGAGCACCCTCATGAAGGCCATGGTGGGGCTCCTCCAGCCTTCCCGGGGCCGGGTGCTCTATGGCGGGACGAGCTTCTGGGAGGCTCAGCCGGATGTCCGCAGGCATATCCTCCGCCGCATCGGTATCCTCTACCAGCGGGGCGCCCTGTGGAGCTCCATGACCCTTGCCGAGAACGTGGCGCTGCCGCTGGAAGAGTTCACCGGCCTGAAACCCTGGGAGATCCGCGACCTGGTGGGCTTCAAGCTCTCTCTGGTAGGGTTATCCGGCTTTGAAAACTCCTATCCCTCACAGATCAGCGGCGGCATGGTGAAACGGGCAGCCCTGGCCCGCGCCATGGCCCTCGACCCCGAGATCCTCTTTTTCGACGAGCCCTCGGCAGGACTGGACCCTGTCAGTGCACGGCTGCTGGACGAGCTGATCCTCGAGCTCAGGGAGAGCCTCCATACCACCATCGTGGTCATCACCCACGACCTGGAAAGCATTTTCTCCATCGCAGACTCTGCTATCTTTCTCGACTCGATTGACAGGACCATGATAGCATGGGGAAATCCGAGGGACCTTCTGGAGCGGTCTGAAGATCCGAGGGTCCGCAGATTCCTCACCCGGGGGAGACTGGAAGGCGCCTTGGAGGGATGATCTTGAGGGAACAGACCCCATATGATATCCCACAGGTGTCTCTGAAAAAGAGAGCGGCATGAAAGAAAAAATGAACAAGGCGCTCATCGGCGCATTCGTCATCGGAGCTGCTGTCCTGGCGGTGGCGGGCGTCATCCTCTTTGGATCCGGGGAGTACTTTTCACAACGTCCGCTCTATGTGATGTACTTCGAGGGATCGGTGAAAGGCCTCTACGAGGGGGCTCCCGTGGTGTTCAGGGGAGTCAGGGTCGGGTCTGTGAAGAATATCAGCCTGCGCTTCGACCCCGATGCCGCCTCGGTCTGCATCCCCGTGCTCGCCGAGCTCGATCCCCAGACCATCACCGGCGCGCAGAGCAGGTCGGACCAGCAGCGATATTTCAGGCAGCTCATCGAGAAAGGCCTCAAGGCCCAGCTCCAGTTGCAGAACATCCTGACCGGCCAGCTCGTCATCGCCCTGGATTTCTACCCGGACAAACCTGCCCGCATGGTGGATACGGAGAGCAGGTATCCGGAGATACCCACGATCCCCTCGAGCCTTGAGCAGTTCACCAGGGCCATCGAGAACCTCCCCTTGAATGAGCTGGCTACCAAGCTCATCGCCGCGGTGGAGGGCATCGAGGAGGCAGCTACGTCGCCCGAGCTCAAGGAGGCCGTCTCATCGTTCAATCTCACCCTTGCCGACTTGCGCGGCCTGATACAGGATGTGGGCGGCCAGGTGGGGCCCATCTCCGGGGAGTTCAAGGCTGCCCTGGCGGACGCCCGGCAGCTCGCAAAGAACATCGATGCCCGGGTCACGGCGATGCAGATCGAGATCGACCGGACGGCCCGTGCCGCGCAGTCGACCATGTCCCAGGCCGGACAGGCCTTCGGCGCCATCGAGGATGCCGCAGGGGGCGATTCATCCGCGCTCTGTCAGCTGAGTGAGACGCTCCGGGAAATCTCTGCCGCCGCAGAGTCGATCCGCAACCTGGCGGACTATCTCGAGCGGCATCCGGATGCGCTCATCCGCGGCAGGCGCGGTCAGTGAGGGGGGTTATGCCATGAGGATTTCTGTGCAGCCGGTTCGGCTCGTCATCCTGGTATTCACGCTGGGGCTCGCAGTCATGCACGGCGGGTGTACCACCGTGCAGCCTCCCGTCTATTACCTCCTGGAGCCTGCGGCCCAGACCGGAGACCGCGACGGAACCGGGCAGGCGTGCATGATCGTCGGCATGCGTCAGGTCGAGGTCCCGTCCTATCTCGACAGGCGCCAGATCATGATCAGCACGGGCAGAAACGAGCTTGCCGTCTCGGAGTTCAACCAGTGGGCAGAGCCGCTCAAGGAGAATATCACCCGGGTCATTGCACAGAACCTGGAGTCGCTGACCTGTGCGGACGTGGCGGACATCCGTCCCGCAGAGCGGTCCAAGCCCGTGGACTACCGGCTGAAGGTCCGGGTGAACCGCCTGGAGGGAAGCCTCGGCGGCCAGGCAGTACTGGATGCCGAATGGCTCCTCACCGCAGCCGGAGACAGCCGGACAATCGCGAGCCGGCGATCCCGATTTGTAAAGCCTGTGCCCGGGAAGGATCATGCATCCCTTGTCACCGCCCACAGCGAGCTGATCGCAGACCTGAGCAGGGAAATGGCCAGGGCCTTTGCAGCCCTGCCGGAGGCCCTTTCCCGTATTCGCCCTGAACCCGGAGAGTGATATCGGGGACGGGTTGACATTTTCACCTCCTCCCCCCCCCGACATCTGCGGCTGTTTCCTTGTTCTGAAGCACAAAGACACTATTGAAGAACTATCATACCATTGAAAGGAGAAAAGCGATGGAGATGATCCATGACGAAAAAACCCGGACCTGGGCCATTATCAGCCATTTATCGGCACTGATCGTGCTGCTGGGCATTCCGTTCGGGAATATTCTGGGCCCGTTCATTGTCTGGCTGTTCACCAAAGATAAGTACCCCGGCGTCAACGATCAGGGCAAGGAGTCCATGAATTTTCAGATATCCATGACGATCTATGCAATTCTCGCCCTCATCATCGCCATCGGGTTCACGCCCGTGCTGATCGGGCTCTTGTTTTATCCGGTGGTGGCGCTGATCGTGGTGGCGGATCTTGTCCTCACCATCATTGCCGCTGTCAGGGCGAGCAATCACGAGCTCTACCGGTATCCCCTGACCATACGGATGATCAAGTGAATCCGAATTGACACTCGCCTTAAAAAACGGGATATATCATGGTAAAATCGAGAAGAGGAGGTAAGTGAATGACATCGTTGATGAGAAATCGGGTCCTGGTGCTGAGCGTTACCGCCTACATGATCGGCTTCCTGGTTTCTCCCGCATGGGCCGCGATGATCCCCTCGAAGGGTCTTTCCGGAAATGCAGGCGACACCCTGATCCAGCAGGATGTGGAGAAGATACGGCTCGCACTGGAGAACAAACTCGTCCAGGAAAAGCTCCGGGCGTACGGGCTCTCGGCAGATGAGGTCAGGACAAAGCTTGCGGAAATGACTCCTTCCCAGATCCATCTCCTGGCCCAGGCCTCTGACGACGTGCTTGCAGGTGGAGACGGACTGGGGGCGGTGATCGGGGTGCTGATCATCGTGATTCTGGTCATTGTCATCTTCAAGCTGCTGGGCAAGGACATCGTCATCACGCTGAACAGTGAAGCTGCTGATTCTGCTCCTTGCGATCTTTTCGCTTAGCGGGGAGGCATCCGGGATAGAGGGAGTACCCTTCGTCAGGCAGGAGTCGCATTTCTGCGGCCCTGCCGCCCTCTCCTCGGTCATGGCATATTACGGGCGCGACATCGACCAGGGCACGATCGCGCAAACCGTGTACTGCGAGGGGCTCAAAGGCTCGCTCATAACCGACTTGGAGACATACGCCAGGCGCAAGGGCTTCAACACCCGGCTCGCACAGGGAAAGATTGACGATCTCAGGCGTTTCACGGATGCGGGCCAACCGGTCATCGTGCTCGTGGACATGGGTTTCTGGGTCGTATCGAGACCCCACTACCTTGTAGTGACCGACGTTATGGACAGCTCACTGAGAGCCCACACCGGACACCAGGCCGCACAGATATTCAGCCGGGAGGAGTTCGAAAGCATATGGAAAAAGAAAGGCTCGGTCTATCTGCTCGTCTTCCCTTAACGGCTTTTCTGCCCGTCCTGCTGCTCTTGTGGTCCTGCTCCATGCCCCGGGTCGTCGTGCTCGAAGACCCCCTCTCGGCCTTCGAGCACAATGAACTGGGCGTGATCTACGAGCGCAGCGGCAAGATCGATCTGGCCCGGAAGGAGTATCTCAAGGCGGCGCAGAAGGATGCGTCGTGGCCGGTTCCGCTCTTCAATCTGGGGAATCTCGCCTATGCGCAGGGAGGCCTGGACCGGGCGGAGCGCTTCTATCGCCAATGCCTTGCCCTGGACGGGACAAACGCCGACGCGATGAACAACCTGGCCCATGTCCTGCACGAGATGGGCCAGGACATCGAGGCCCTGGAGCTCATAGATCGCGCCCTTGCCGTGGAGCGCAGGCCCGAATACCTCAGCACCTATGAGGCTATAACCGGAAGACCGGCCCCTTAAAAAGAGATCATGCCCGCAGGCTCAGCCGGTTTCTGACAGGCAGAGGGCAGGCGGTCCCGGCCCTGTACGGGGGCCGGCAATACACGGAAACAGCCTGTGATATCGACGAATGGGGCACCGCCTTTTAAGGAACTCGGGCTCTATGGGAGATAGCTCCTGGTATCCTCCAGGCATTCTTCACCGAACATGACCAGGGAGTCGCTGTCGATCATCAGCCGGACGAATTCCGTCATGTCTGAGGCCCCTTCATTCACCCAGTACATGACACACCGGTTGTTCGTGCAGTGCCGCGGGTGCTCGGGGTCCAGATGATCCGACACCGGGGGTACCCCGTTGTTCACGAGTCCCATGACATGCCCGAATTCATGAACCAAGGTGGCCTGCTCGACGAACCGGGCGACCTGGGGGATAGAGCTCGAAGAGAGGATGATGTCCTTGAAGATCGCTATCACCGGCGTGCCTATGATGGAGACCCCGATGATCCGGTAGTCGGGCGCGTCTTCGCTTTTAAAATATCCCTTGAGAAAGAGCACGAAAAACTCCGCCTCGTAACCCGACGGATGTGCGTCCCAGACATCAAGGGCCAAGTCCAGGACCTCTTTGGAGGTCCAGGTATCCTGTTCCTTAAGAGGTATCTCCTCCATCTCAGAGAGCGCGGAGGGGACATACACGTCAGGCTCCAGGTCCCGGCCCTCGAACAGGGCCTTGATATTGCTTTCCAGCACCGACCAGCAGGCAATGTCCCGCAGGATCGTGCCGGTAAACGGCTCTGCTCCGGGCTCGTATGCCACGAGCACGGTGATGGTATCCACGGTTGAATACAGGGCCGGGATGTCCAGCGCAAGAGTCTCGGGTATGGCCGTGGAATCATCGTGGCCTTCTCCGGAACATCCGTTCAGAAAGAAAAAAGCGGCAAGGATCAGGGAGAAGAGCGTGCCCTTGGAGAAATCCCGTTCATCGATCATCTGCATTCCTTTACCAGGAGATTTCTTTTGATCCTAGAACATGGTATAGAATGCTCTTCTGAAAAATCAAAAATCCGCACGCGCTTCCCTGTGATCATGGTTTTTCGGTCTTCTGCCGATACCCCTGAATCGTCTTGAGGCTGCAAGTGATTGCCTGGACAGAGAAGGCAGGCCGGGCAGCAGGCAAGGGATGCGACCTGGCCCTTATCGCTGTCTCTCGCACCGACAGAGGACATACTCCCTCGCGCACAGCAGGACCGGAGGCAGGGAGCCGTATTCTGCGCTTATATTCCGGTAGTTCGCGGCCAAAGGGTAACACCCGGCCTGCACGCCTTAAAAAAGGGGATCAAAACCCTTGACAGGCCGGCTCTTCCCGATCCATTCTCAGCTCATCGAATCCCGGCGGAAAAACCTATGCGCGTGAAAGACAGACTGAAGCGCCTGACAGGAGAAGGGCAGCCGGCCGTATCAAAGGGCCCTCGGCAGGAACAGATCAGCGAACTGCGGCGGAAGATCGATGACATCATGGCCCGCAGGACCGCCTACCCGCAGCGCAGCGTGGCCTTCCACCCCCCCCTGCCCGGCCGGCCGCTCCATGAAGTGATCACCGGTGAGGAGGCGAAGACAGACCTGGGAGCGTGCTTTTTTTCGCAGTGCACGTTCAAGGCCCAGTCATACCACGGCAGGATCCGGATCGCCCGACTCACGGGCGCTGACATGAAAGCCGCCGCCTTGCTTGCCGGGCACCCCGAGATCGCCGGTATGGACATCTCCGATGCCCTGTTTCTGGATACCGAGACCACCGGGCTTGCCGGCGGGACCGGGACCTTCGCCTTCCTCATCGGGCTCGGGTGGTACGAGAAACAGGACTTTGTCGTGTGCCAGATCTTTGCCCGCGACTTCCATGAAGAGGGCTCGATGCTGGCCCTGCTTGGCGACATGGCGGCACAAAAGCGGTTTCTGGTCACCTTCAACGGAAGGGCCTTTGACATGAACCTGCTCTCGGCCCGATATGTCCTCAACAGACTGCCAAACCCGCTCGCGGGCATGCCGCACCTGGACCTGCTCTTTCCCTCCAGAAGGCTTGCCGGACACCGGCTCGAAAACTGCAGGCTTGGGACCCTGGAGAACGAGATCCTCGAATTCCGCCGTACCGGCGATGTTCCCGGATACGAGATCCCCGCGAGATACTTCACCTGGCTCAAACACCGCGACGCATCGCCGCTCGAAGAGGTCTTCCATCACAACCGGCTGGATGTCGTGTCCATGGCGGCCCTGACCGCACATTTTGCAGATCTCCTCACCAACGGGTGCGAGCAGGCCCACGCCCATCCGGGCGACCTCCTGGCAGCGGCCAGGATGCACCTTCAGCACGGAGACGAGAGCATTGCCCTGGCCCTTCTGGATGTGCTGACAAGATCCCGGGATCCTCTCGTGGGCCGCAATGCCGGGATGACCCTCTCCCTCTTCCACAAGAGACAGGGGGCATGGGAGAACGCGGTCAGAATCTGGGAGGACATGCTCGCACGCGATCCCCACGACCTTTTTGCCGTGGAAGAGCTGGCAAAATGGCTGGAACACCGGGCATGCGATCTCACCCGGGCAATCGGCGTGGTGGAGTCCATCCTTGCCGGTTCTCACTGCCTTTCCCCTGCCGAGCGGCAAGCCCTTGCCCACCGCCTGGCCAGGCTGAAGAAAAAAACCGCGCCGGGAGAGAGCAGAGAGTAGTCGCCCCCTGTCAACAGCCTTTCCGGGCCGTGACGCGAGCAGACGCTTGACAGGCCCCTGATATTCAGGGACAACTCTTAGAAAAAAGGACGTGGTGATGCACGAGCTGCCCGTGACCCAGAGTATCCTCGACATCGTGCTGAAACACGCACGCATGAACCGGGTGCGCAGGGTGCACGCCATCAACCTCGCCATCGGCGAGATGAGCGACCTTCAGGATGAATGGATCCAGAAATACTTTGACTACATCAGCAAAGGCACGCTCGCCCAAGGTGCCAGGCTGGTGATCGATCGGATTCCCGTGGTGTTCCGGTGCAATGCCTGCGGCTGGGAGTCCGGGGTCGAGACCAGGGGGATGAAGGATTTCGCCTGCCCCGGATGCGGCGGCAGGGAACTCGCCCTGGTTTCGGGCAGAGAATACTATATCAGGGACATGGAGGCCGAATAATGAGTGAGATCCGCCTCATCGAGATCAGGGAGGACATCCTGTCCGACAACCGGGAGCTCGCGTCGTTACTCAGGTCCAGACTCAAAAAGCACAGGACCTATCTTCTGAACCTCATGTCCTCTCCGGGAGCAGGCAAGACGAGCCTGATCCTGAAAACCGTGGAAAGGCTGAAAAACCGGTTTAGCATCGGGGTTCTGGAAGCGGATATCGACTCGATCGTGGACGCCGAAAAGGTGGCCGCCTCAGGGGTGCAGGCGGTGCAGCTCCGTACCGGCGGCTTCTGCCACCTGGACGCCGGAATGGTCGCAGCAGGGCTCGACGCCTTCGATCTGGACGCGCTCGATTTCATCATCATCGAAAACGTGGGCAACCTCGTGTGCCCTGCCGAGTTTGATACCGGGGCCATCCACAACGCCATGATCCTGAGTGTTCCCGAGGGCGACGACAAGCCGCTCAAATACCCGCTCATGTTTTCTGTGAGCCAGGTGCTCCTGGTGAACAAGACCGACTACCTGAGCCTCTCTGACTTCGACATGCGGCTCTTGAAAGAGCGGGTGCTCAGGCTCAATGCAACGATGCCCGTCATCCCGGTATCGTGCCGTACCGGCGAGGGCATCGATGCCTGGATCTCATGGCTTGAGGGCAAGGTTTCCGAGTTTATCGGGCAGTAGAGCGAAGGGCCCTGCGCTGGGGCCGGGTCAGGGGCCCGGACAATTCATGCGCCCGGCTATACGCTGAACCGGATGCTCATGATGTCGCCGTCCTGGACCAGGTAGCCCTTGCCCTCGAGCCTGAAGAGCCCTTTGTCTTTCAGGGCCTTTTCACTGCCGAGCCGGATGAGGTCGTCGAAGGAAAAGCATTCCGCCCTGATAAACCCCCGGGCAAGGTCGGAATGAATCGTTCCCGCCGCATCCACGGCCGTATCGCCCTGCATGACGGTCCATGCCTTGACCTCGTCAGGTCCCACAGTGAAGAAGGTGATGTAGCCCAGCACCCGGTAGGCGAGCATGGTGAGCCGGTCACGGGCGGATGTCTCGATGCCCATGTCTTCCATGAATTCCCGGGCATCCTCCGGAGAGAGCCCGGAGAGCTCCATCTCGAACCTGCCGGCAAACTCGACCGCAGGCATGGTGTCTTTGATGGCGGCCAGCAGGCCTTCACTTTGGTTGAACCGATCCTCGTCGGAATTCACGACGACCATCAGGGGCTTTTCCGTGAGAAAGCGAAACCCCTTAAGCTGCCCTCTCTCATCGGGAGAAAGGTCCAGAGAGCCGATGAGATCGTTCTTCTCCAGGGCCTCGCAGACCTTGAGCAAGGCCTTTTTCTCGATCTCCATCTCAGGGGTCGAGGCTCCTCGCTTGATAAAGTGCTCGATCCGCTCGAGCCGGTTCTCGGCCATGATGAGGTCTGAGAGCACGAGTTCGGTGATAATCGTTTTCAGGTCGGCCAGGGGATCGGGCGGCCCCAGGATGCCGTCTATGACCTCGTCATGGAAGTTTCTCAACACCAGGGCAAGGGCGTCGGCGGTCTTCACCAGGGTCAGCTCGGATGCGGTGAAGATCTCCTTCTTGTCTTCTCCCGATGAAAACCCTACGAAATCAACGCATTCGATGGTTGCATAGGTGGTCTTCCGGGGCCGGTACATCGCCTTGAGCCGGTCCACCCGCGGGTCTGCCACCGCGACCATGGCCCTGTTCGGTTCGGGCCGCGACAAGGCATAGGCGTTGGTCTGAACGTCGGATGCGGTCAGGGCGTTGAAGATCGTTGTCTTGCCGGACTTCTCGAGCCCTATGAGGCCGATTTTCATAATCCTTTCCTTTCATTTTAGCCGATTGAGCGCAGCCGCTTATACCACTCTTTGCCCGAAAGATTCAACCTCGTGCTTTTTGCCCAAGACCCTTGGACGATAACGAGCCCGCCTCAGCCCCTCTTTCTCGAGCACCTCCCTTTACGCGAGTCTTTTTTTCGTGCGCGCACATGGGCAGAAGGGCACGGGAATACTTTCCTTTGCAAATCACACAGGGTTCCGCTATTGTCGGAGATGAGGAAAGAGAAAGGAGGAGGCATGCTCACGGCAAAAGACATCATGTCCACGACGGTCATCACCCTTACACCCGGCATGGAGATTGTGGCTGCAGCCGGGATTCTCATGGACAATCACATCAACGGCGCCCCGGTGATAAACGAGAGCAATGCCATCGTGGGCATTCTCAGCCAGGACGATCTCGTCACCCAGCAGAAGAAAATCCCCCTGCCCTCATACTTCGTGGTGCTCGACGCGCTCATTCCCCTGCACTCCAGCAGGCAGGTGGAAAAAGAGCTGGAGAAAATCGCTGCCGCCACGGTCGAGCAGGCCATGACCCCCGATCCCGTGTGTGTGCATCCCGACACGCCTGTGGAGGATATAGCAACGATCATGGTGAATAAAAAGATCCACACCATCCCGGTGGTGGATAAAGACAACAGGCTCGTGGGCATTGTCGGCAAGGAGGATATCCTCAGGACCATCCTTCCGGCCCCGGAGACAAAAAAGCAGACCACATCCTGATACAGGCTGAAACCGGTTCGTTCCCAAGAGGCCTGAAAAAGGAACGGGATCCGGGCCTTATCATGCTTGAGAACGGGCTCGAGGTTGCCTGCAGCCATGCTGGATGGTGTGGTTTTTTCACAGGGAACCGGCTGCTCGTTCCCTTTGCAGGACAATCTTAAAGACGGCCGAGCCAGGCCTCCTCAGAGCACGCCCTGGGCCATCAGATGCTCTTCCCGATGCCCGGCACCTGACAGGTTCCAAAGCGCGTCCTTCATCTCCCCATAGCGGTATTGCCGGTAGGAGACCTCCAGAGCCCGGACCGCCTCCTCGGGCGACTCAAAGAGCGGCACCTGGTACTTCTGCCGGTAGCTCACCGTCTTGTGCACTGCATTGGGCGTATAGATCGCGGCAGGCTTGCCGTATTCATGGCATTTCTTCACCAGCTCGACAATGGCGTCGATCACCATGGGGTGCCAGAGGCTCGGCACCGGCAGGAGCCCGTCCACCTCGTCCGATGAAAGCAGGATATCGAATATCTCCAGAAAGGTCTGCATGGAAAGGGCCGGGCCCAGGTCAATGGGATTCGCCGCATTGAAGATCCGGCCTGTCCTGCTCAGCTTCTCCTGGGTGGCGGGAGAGAGACGGGCCATCTCCAGGCCTGCCTGCACCAGCAGATCTGCGGTAATGCCGCCGAAGGCGCCCGAGTTGGTGAACACTGCGATCCTCCTGCCTTTGAGCGGCGGCATGTGCGTGAAGATCTTGGGCATGGCGTGGAGCTCGGAGATAGAGTTCACCCGGATGACGCCCGCCTGAGTGCAGGCGTTATCAAAGATGTCGTCGTTGTTCGCCATACCTGCGGTGTGCGACATGGCGGCACGGGCCCCCTCGCCGGTTCTTCCCACCTTGAAGACCAGGATGGGCTTGCCAACCCTCCGGGCCGTCTCGATGAACTTTCTGCCGTCCTTGATATTCTCCAGGTACATCCCGATGACCTCGGTGGACTCGTCCCTGTCGAAGTACTCCAGCATATCGGCCTCGTCGATGTCCGACTTGTTGCCGATGCTCACGATCTTGTTGGCCTTGACCACGTCCGTGGCGAACGACTCCAGCACGATCACCACGATCCCTCCGCTCTGGATGATGTAGGAAACCGCACCGCTCTCCTGGGCAAAGGTGTTGAAATCATCGGCCTGGATGCCGTAGAAGCAGCAGAACTGATTCCGGGTGTTGAGCACGCCCAGACAGTTGGGGCCCATGATCCGCATACCGTGGGCCCGGGCGGTCTCATCGATGCGGCGCTGCATGGCCCTGCCCTGCTCGCCTCCCTCCGAAAACCCCGAACTTTCGATGATCACGCGCCTGATGCCCTTTTCCGCACACTGCTCGACAAACTGCGGGACCACGGCTGCAGGGGTGATGATCACCGCCAGATCGACCTCCTGCGGGATATCGGTCACGGACGCGTATCCCGGGCAGCCGTGCACGGTCTCTGCCTTGCGGTTAACGGCATAGACATCGCGGCCCCACGGGGAGATCTCTTTCAAGGCACTGCAGATGGTAGCCCCAAGGTTAAAGGGTGAATTCGACGCCCCTATGACGACAACGGAATCGGGATGGAAAAATGTATGCATGGTACCGCCCTTCTCTGATGTTTTTATCCGGCCTTTCACGCCGGAAGCCCTTCCCTGTTTTTCCGGGCAGCTCTCTTATGATTGTTTCCTTTTTTCCAGCTCGCTGCGATACACGTCCCTGAGCATCTCGATCATTCCCACGATGACCCGGTAGATGAACTGGCCGTTTTCATCGCCTGTCTGCTGCGCGTCGTACTTCATATGCCCCAGGTCCTCCAGCTGCTCTTCCAGCGAGCCTATCTCGTTTTCGAACTGCTCGATGATCTGCTCGCGGGTGAGAAACCGGAAAAAAAACGCCCTGGTGAGGAAATCGAGCTGATAGTCCACCGGAATGGGGGGAGAAACCAGGGATTTCAGGAACTCCCGCCTTCCCTTCTCGGTGATGGAGTACAGGTGCTTATTGGGCTTGCCTGTCTGAATGACCACCTCCTTGCGTACCAGGTCTGTTGCCTCGAGCTTTCGAAGCGCGGGATAGATCTGGTTGAGGCTCAGGTTGTAGGCCATCATCAGCCTGCCGGTGATGTTTTTGATCTTGTAGCCGCTCTTCGGACCGGACATGAGGAAACCGAGAATGATCTGATCAGTGTCCATGGCTTAAGGATCTCCGTTCTCTCAAATAATTCTAATTAGCCTTATTCACTATATTTTATTAGAAAATATCATATATTAAAATACATGTCAATATACCTGTCTTATCTGGATGGGACTGACAGATCAGGGAAAATGAATGGCGTGCGTATTCAATTATCCCTGCCGCAATCAGCCGGGCATTGGCCTTGTATGCAAATAAGGCCTATGAGCTGCTGAGGAGTGCTGTGTCACGGTCGTGCGAAGGCCCTACGACTCCCGCGCCTTCCTTAGGGCATAGTAGCGCGAGACATGACCCAGGGCCCTGAGACAATGGCCCAGATCGTCGAACACCGGGATGCCCCTGTCCAGGAATATGGCCCGGGCCTCCCGGATCATCTCCTCAATGTCCATAGACTCCACGCCCTGCTTGAAGTCGGGCATCACCAGCATGAGGGGTTTGCCCGTGACATCTGCCACGTTTTTCATCTCGTCTGCCAGCTGCCGGTAGGGGGTTACCTCCTTGGGTGAAGACAGGCCAAAAGCCAAAGACAGGGACTTGTAGTGGTAGAAGAGCTGGATGAGGATCTGGGCGTCTATCCGCGGGTCTGCTGCCGCTTTGAGGAAGACCTCCCGGTAGGCCTGAGGCTCCACGAAGGGGTTGGCCGCATCGATAGGGTTCTTTGCACTGGAACCGGGCCTGGGCAGGTGCTCGAGAATGGCCTCGGTTATTTCAGGATCGAGCAGGGGAATGTTCAGACCGTGGCGTTCCGCCTCATCGCACGCGTTCACGCCCAAGGCCCCGCCACCCCCTGCAACGGTGATGTGCTCGTACACCCGGGCCGGCAGAAAGGAAAAGGCAAGGCACGTCTGCGCCATCTCCCAGAGATCCCCCACCTGCACGGCCCCGGCCTGCCGCAGCACTGCCTCCCAGATGAGTCTGCTTCCGCCCATGGAGGCGGTATGGCTCTCCACAGCCCGGCCGCCCGCCTCGGTGAGCCCGCCCTTGTTGACGATTACGGGCTTTCTCGCGGCAACGTCCTTGAGCACCGAGAAGAACCGCATCCCGTCCTTGACACCCTCGATGTACATGGCGATCACCCGGGTCTCGGGGTCGCGGCCGAAATATTCGAGCAGCTCGGTCTCCCTTATGTCGGCGCCGTTGCCGAAGCTCACCACCTTGGAAAAACCGACACCCATCCACTTGCCGATATGGGCGAAGTCGATGGACATGCCGCCACTCTGTGATACAAAGCCCACGGGCCCGCTCTTTCGGGAGAGGTCCGGGCCGGGCAGCAGGGTGAGACCGCTTTGGGGACAGTAGACACCGAAGCAGTTGGGTCCGATCACCCTGAGGCCACGGGATGCGATGCCCTTGACCTCCTGTTCGAGGCGGACGCCCTCTTGTGTACCCAGCTCAGAGAAACCGGACGAGAGGATCTCGGCCCCGGCCACGCCCATGAGCCTGCATTCTTCGAGGGCCTTGGGTACATGCTCGGCAGGAACCGCGATAATGGCGAAATCGACCGGCTCGGGTATTTCCTTGAGGCCGGTATAGATTTTTATCCCGTTGTACTCACCGCCCTTGGGATTCACGGCATAGAGCCTTCCCTCGAATCCGATTGCCTTGAGCGCGCTCAGTATTCCGGTGCCGAAGGCGCTCCCGCGGACCGAAACTCCGATGACGGCCACGCTTTTGGGATAGAAAATGCGGTCAAAGGCATCTCCGGCAGGTTCAGTGATAACGGATCTCATGCAACTCTCCTCGGAGAAAAAATAAGGGCCATCTCAAGTACTTCCCTATTGATTCCATGTTTCCGCACATCCGTCAATTCTTTTCCAGGCATCGGCATCCCTCTTCCCCTGTCAAACATTCCGTTCCATGGCCCGGGGCCGGCGGGGTTGTTTACACCCGGTCGTTTTCTCCGTATAATGAGGAATAAAAGGGGAAAACCGCCATGCCCAAGGAGAACACCCATCTCTGGTTCGCCCAGGAGACGCTGCACCACATCCCGGATCGGCAGCTGCTCCGGGACATATCCGGGCATCTAGGCTGCTACTACCTGGGGTCGTTTATCCCGGATACATTCTTCTATGCCTCAGGCCAGACCCTCTCCGATATCTCGGAGATCCTTCACGGCAAGGACGGCGCGCTTACCAACGAGGCCGTTCTCAGCGTGCTCGAGAATGCATGCGGCATGCGCGATATCGCCTTTGTCCTTGGCTATGTCTCCCACTGCGCGCTGGACATCGCGTTTCACCCGGTAGTCAACGCGCTTGCCGGTGACTACTACGACAAAGACCCGGTGCAGAGAAGCCGCTCGGCATACCTGCACCGCCGTATCGAGACCTGTCTCGACAAGCGCATCAACAACCGTCTGCGCATCTACCGCCTCACCAGCCCGGGCCTCGTCCGGGGGTTGGCATACGAAGACTTTATCATCCGCAGGTTTTCCGCATCCGGACGAGCACTTGAGAGAACGCTCTTTAAGCAGCTCTTCATCAACCGGCTCTTCGAGAGCCGGGCCGTGTATACCATGTTGAGGCTGTCCTATGGGCTGGGTATTCTGCGCCACCAGGAGGTGCTCTCCCTGTTCTACGCGGATGTCGGCGACTCTGCCTGCTGCCTCCAGGACCCGATCACCTACTATGACAGCAACGCCCGCAGCGAGAAGCAGGTGTCCCTGGATGCCCTCTTCACCCGGGCCCGGGATACGGCGCTCGCCATGATGCTTGCAGCGTACGGCTATGCCCGGGGATCGGTGTCCAGAGAACAGCTTCTGAATGCGATACCGGGCGCGAGCCTGAGCACCGGGGAGATCCCTTCCCGCCCGGCCCGGGTCTGAGAGGCGCTGTCGCCTGACCCTCAAGCACTCTGCATGACGGGCCTTCTTTCCGGCGCGAGACAGATCCCTTGATAAGGGACATCATCTCAAGCCCCTGTATAGGCGGTACAGATGGGCAGCCCTGCCCTGGAGCGCAAGAGGTGTCAGGGGCATAGAAAGGTCGATGTGCCACGGCCCCTGCCAGAAGAAAACGTAAAAGAAGAGCAAAGGATTTGCTATTCTCCTCCTGAATGGTAAGGTAAGACACTTTTTCTTAAAATGGAATCATGATGAAAGGAGCGCTCTGTCATGAGCTTGAGAATAGCACTCGTTGAATCAGGGACACGGGCAACGCATATCTTCAGCAGAACATACCTCCCGAGGGTGGGAATACCCACCATGGGGGCCGTGCTCAAGCAAAGGGGATATGACTGCGATATCTTCTTCGAGGCCCTCTCGCCAGTCCTCGCCGAGGATCTCCGGGCCTATGACGTGGTGGGAATCGGGTCCCTGACCAGCACCATCGAATCGGCATACCGCCTTGCCGACTCGCTCAAGACGGACCGTACCACGGTCGTGATGGGCGGGCCCCATGTCACCTTCATGCCCCGGGAAGCGCTCGATCACTGCGACTATGTCGTGCTGGGCGAAGGAGAGGATGCCATTGCCTCGCTGATCGACTCGATCGAGCAAGGCAAGGATCCTCAAACCGTGGGAGGCCTGGCCTTTCTCCGCGCCGATGGGACACTGAGCATCACGGAGAGTAGCGGGCACGTCGATTTCGCCGGTCTTCCCTCCCCGGACTTTTCCCTGTGCCCCCAGATGACCAGCGCAAAAATTCCACCCATCATCACGACCTCGCGCGGTTGTCCCCACAAGTGCACCTTCTGCTCGGTGACAGCGGTCTTCGGGAGAAAATACCGGTTCAAGAGCAACGAGCAGGTCATCAGCGAACTCAAGCCCCTGCTCCATCGCAGCGTGTGCTTCGGCGACGACAACTTCTGCGCCGACCCCAGGCGGGCCAAGTCTCTGCTCAGGGAAATGATCGACCGGGATGCGGTGCCGCTCAGATGGTCGGGAGAGATGGCCATCATGGCCGCCCTCGATGACGAACTTCTCGATCTCATGCGCAACACGCGCTGCAGGACGGTGTACGTGGGGATCGAGTCCATAGACACCGCGGCACTGAAACGGATGGGCAAGTCGCACCAGGCGCATGTGATTCCCCGGTGCATCGAAAATCTCCATCGCCACGGCATCGGCATCCACGGAATGTTCGTGATCAGCCCCGACGATCCGCTCGATTTGGTGGGAAAAATCGTCGACTATTCGACACAGGCCGACATCGACACCATACAAATCTGTTCGCTCACCCCCTTCCCGGGCACACAGGGTCACAAGGAGTACCGGGACCGGATTCTCCACCAGAGCTGGCGCTACTATGATGGTATGCATGTGGTGGTCAGACCTGCGAGATGCTCTGCCTGCGAGATGCAAGAGGAAATTGTCAACCAGATGAAGAGGTTTTACAGCATCAAGAACGTGCTCGACGCATATCGACCCGGGCGTGCCTGGAGAATCGGATATCGTCTGGGAGGCTACCTGCTTATCCGCAGATGGGCCCGGGAAAATGCCGGATATATAGACCGGCTCAGAACCGGATATTATCACCAGGGCATGAAGGGGACTTCACTCTTCCCGAAGGGCGCTGCTGCACCGACCATACCCTGAAAGGCATCTCTTTTAAGAAGAGGCGGGCCGGCCACCCCCCCCCATGATCCCGCATCTTTCATACCTTCAAGAGGTACCAGGGCCGGGGATCAGATGGCCATACGATCACCCGATCTCACCCACGGCCCTGCTGACATCCACGGTCGAGTTGAACTCCCGGTCCGGGAGATTGTTGATGAGATCGATTACATCCCGGGGGGCCTGATTCTCGCGCGCCTTCCTGATGAGTTCCTCTTTTCGCGAGGGATAATTCACCCCTTGGAGATAATGTTGCAGTTCCACTGCGCTTACCGCCATTATCCACTCCTTCTTCGGCGCTGTATTTGCCTGAAGAACAGGGACTGTCATACGCCTGTTTCTCAGACCTTCGGATGATTACCTCAAGCCGCTGACCGCCTTGCTCACATCCACCGGCGAACTGAAATCCTGATCCGGGAAATCCCTCAGCAGTTTCATGACATCGTCGGACGCACCATTATCACGGGCCTTCTTGATCAGATCGTCCTTTCTTGCCGGATAATCAATTCCGTGCAGAAACTGCTGCACCTCCGCGGCGCTCACATCGCTGTATCTCGCCATGCCTGTCCCTCCTTTTCCCGCTCTATGCCGGGATGCTTCCCGGAACAGCGCTCTTCTCAGGAGAATGCAAGAACAGGAAACCATCTGTGTTCAGATGATTTCCTGTCTTATTTCCAATCAATGAAATAATTTGTGGAATTACGACATCTTCCCGATGGCCTTGTTGACGTCCACCGGGGAGTTGAAATCCTGATCCGGTAATTTGCTGAGCATGTCGATCACATCGCCGGGGGCATTGTTGCTCTGAGCCTTCTTGACCAGATCATTCCTCCGTGCCGGATAGTCCATACCGTGAAGAAACTGCTGAATTTCTCCTGTACTTACCATTTTTCACCTCCAGTTTGGTTTTCAAAAACCACCTCTGCTCATCATCCGAGAACTTCCAACTCCACATCGAGTTATCAGCTTTGTGCTTTTCCCAACCTGGCCCTGTCTACTGCTTCACACCTGCGGTCCGCATGACCTCCTCTGGCGACGAATATTCCTGGTCCGGCAAACCCTTGAGCAGATCCATGACGCCATCGGGCGCATGATTGTCTCGGGCAAGATTCACAATCCGCATCTTGGTCGCCGGGAAAGTGACATTTTCCAGGTACCACTGTATTTCGGCTGCATTGATTTCCATCCTATTCCCTCTCCTTGCTGTGCCGTCCCCCAAGGTCATCATCCCCGGCGGGTTCAAGCCCTGTCGCCACGAGCACGCCCCTTAAGTCACTCGATCTCGTCGACCGCCTTACTCAGGTCTCCAGACGAGGAGAAATTACGTTCCGGCAGGTTATTGATGATATCGATGATGACATCAGGGGCATGATTGTCTCGGGCTTTCTGTCTGAGATCGTTCTTGCTCGCGGGAAACATGATGCCGCTCAGATACCTTTCCAAGTCGATCAGATGTACTGCCATGTGCCTTACCTCATAGATATTCCTGATGATCTTTTGCAACCAAAGGTGTACTGAATACTTATTATAAGCCTTCACTTACCATTCTCAATGATCGCTTCTCCTGGAGAATTCTCTTATTTTATTCTGCCGGGCAACGCCGGAAACTGGGCGTATTATCTCTGGCATACCTGATATCCCCGCATAAATACACACTCTCTGCCGTGTATGATCCCGTGATTTAAGATCAAGCTTTTCCGCACTTCACCCGGGAGAGGCCCATGCTCTGTTCTGCCGGCGACCTCATTGCAGCCAAAGGAGGCGCTCCTTGACCGGGCACGCATGGGTCCGCCTTATTGAGCTTGGAGAGCACATCCTTATTCTTTCACTATCAAGGAATCGAGTGGATTTTTCATGGGATCGACCCATGGTATGGGTCCCAAGGCATGCCCTGGGCCTAGTTGAAGAGCGGCGGAGAATGCGATCCAACCTTCCGAGTCCTTCCGTAGCGGACCGAGAAGGAGGATTCGGGGAGAACCAATGATGAACCGAGAAAAACAGTTCCACAGGCGGGTGTTCCGCCGTATCCTCCTGAAGGAGGCTGCCGTGTCCGGTCTGCACTGGGTTCTCATCGCCATGCTGGTCGCGGTTGTCGGTTTTGCCCGGTACGAGGCCCCGCACGAGCCAAAGGCCGGGGAGCCGGTTGTCGGCGAGCAGCCTCAGGAAGTAGAGGACGTGTTTGTTCCGGAGCCCGGAGACTTTCTCGTGGAATCTTTTGTAGAAGACCTCGAAGTGCCCTGGGACCTCGATTTCCTGCCCGACGGCAGGGCCCTGGTGACGGAAAGGCCGGGCAGGGTCCGTCTCATCGTGAACGAACGTCTGACAGACGAGCCCTATGCAGTCGTAGATACCGCAGCGATCGGCGAGGGAGGACTGATGGGCCTGGCGGTGCATCCGGATTATCCCGGCAAGCCCTATGTCTACATCATGTATACCTACCGGGTCGGAACGGATCTGTTCAACAAGGTTGTCCGGCTGCGGGACACGGGGAGTGCCGCGAAACAGGACAAAATCATCGTGGAGAGGATCCCCGGGCATCGGGTGCACGATGGAGGCAGGATCGCATTCGGCCCTGACCGCATGCTCTATGTATGCACCGGGGATGTGGGCCAGGCGGGCATTGCACAGGATATCCGCAACCTGGGCGGAAAGATACTCCGCTTCACACCTGAGGGCGCCATTCCTCCGGACAATCCGTTTCGCGATTCCCCGGTGTATTCCTATGGGCACCGGAATCCCCAGGGGCTTGCCTGGCATCCCGATACCGGCGAGCTCTTTTCCTCGGAGCACGGACCCTCGGGCGAGTTCGGCCTCTTCGGGCATGACTCGATCAATGTCATCCGCAGAGGGAGAAACTCCGGCTGGCCCCTGGTCCTTGGGGCCGTAAATATGCATCCCTATGTGGATCCCGTCGTGTTCTGGCCCAAGGCGACACCTCCCGCAGGCATGGCATTTTCCCGCGGGGACCTCTATGTCGCAAGCCTGCGCGGGGAAGCGCTCATCCGCATATCGTTCAGGCACAGAGGCGGCACCTATGAGGCGGGATCGATCCAGAGACTCTTTGCCACCGACTGGTATCGAGGGGAATACGGCAGGCTCCGGCACATAACGGCAGGACCCGACGGCAACCTCTATATGCTGACGAGCAACCGCGACGGCAGGGGTACACCCAGGAAGGGCGACGATAAGATACTGCGCCTGAGATACCGGCGTTAGCACACAGGGAGATCATTCGGCTTCGGCCCTGCACAATCGGCAATCACTCGATGCCTGGTTTTTTTAAGAAATCAGGCGGAACAGAACCGGGCAGCCCGGCAGGCTCGACGGGGATCATAGATTGAAACCCGGCCAGGTGAGACTATACTTAAGACTTAGAACTGGACGAGCCTCTTTCCACCTTCAATGTCCTTAAAGAAGCGGACTAAAAAAGGAGGATTCATTCCTCGGCTGTGATTCCTGTCCGTCACCGGCAGCCGAAGCGTCGAGAGGGGCGCGGCAAACCCGGGTCGCCCTGAGGTGGACCACCCAGATCAGAGCTCTCTCAGCCTGGTAACGAGCCGAGCAAGAGGCTTCACGGTGCGGAATGCCGGCTTTCCTTCCGGAGAACGGCTGACCCTGCTTGAAGGGAAGACCGGAACTGCTGAAGGGAGAATTTCATGAGGATCGACGCACACATGCATATCAACTTCAGAAACATATCGACACAGAACATTATCGATTATCTCAACAAGCACAAATACGACTGTTGCTGGCTGATGACATGGGAGGATGCCTCACCGGAGAAATGGAACATCCAGAACCTCCCTATCGAGAACGTGTACGATGCCTTCCTGCGCCATCCCACCCGGATCATTCCCATGTATGCACCCGATCCCCAGTGCAACGATGCACCGGGAAAGCTCCTGACCTGGTGCAGCAGAGGCGTGCGGGGATGCGCGGAGCTGAAGACCACCGTGAACTGGCGCTCCGACAAACTCAAAAGGCTCCTCAATGCGGTGCTGAAGGTAAAGATGCCGGTCGTGTTCCACATGGAAAACCGGCCTGAGGTGCTGGCGAATCTGAAAACAGACACCCGGCTGGAGGTCGTTCTGCTCAAGATCCTGCAGAGCGGCAGGCTCAAGGGCATACCCAAAAGGATTCTGGAAATGGTGGCCGAGGTATGTGCCCCCCTGGAGAGATGGAAAAAACAGCGGACTCTTTTCCCCGGCTACAAGCTCGACTTTGCATCCCTTCGCGTCGTACTCAAGGAGTACCCCATGATCAGGTTCATCGGTCACGGCCCTCTGTTCTGGCAGCATATCTTCGCTGATGAAGGAAAGAACGCATGCGCCCAGCAGCAGGGTATTGTCCGAAAAGAGGGCCTGACCTGCTCGTTCCTGAGGAATTACCCCAACCTCTATGCCGACATATCCGCTCCGAGCGGCTTCCACGCTCTCAACAGGGACCACGCCTTTTCCCGCAGATTTCTTTCAGAATTCAGCAACAAACTGCTCTTCGGGACAGACAACTATCCCCTGGGCCACGAGGACCTCCTCAACTCGCTCAGGCTGGGGCCCAAGATCATGAAACAGCTCATGGGCGCCAACGCGGAGCAGATTCTGATGGGATGAGGATCATCTCATTGGTTTGAGCTGATCACGAACCCGCTCGTTCCAAGCCCGGTCGCTGAAGAAGTGCCTGCGATTCTGGCCAGATACACCGTTCCCAGCTGCTTGATGTGGCTGTCCACGTTGTCGAAATAATTGGTGTGGATCTGCTCTTCATGGATCACGGTTTCGAAGATCCTGGAGCTGACGCTGTCGCCGTTCTCGTTGCATACCTGGAGAAACCGGTTGTAGGCATCAATGGTGTCATCTTCGAGACGGGCATCGAAACCGAATATCTCCTCGACCTTCTGGCCTTTGCGGATCTTTTCCCGCGCATCGGCCGTGGGCTCGCCCCCCAGCTCCTTGATGCGCTCCGCGAACATCTCGGCGTGGCGCATCTCGTCGATGGAGATCAGCTTGATCTTTGCGGCCAGCTCTCCGTAGTCCATATCATCCAGATTGTAGTGCTGGTTCATGTACTGGTAGATCGCCTGCAGCTCCATGGCCCGGGCCTCGTTGAGCACATCGATGACCTTCTGCCTTCTTTCAACCGCTGTGTTCTTTGCCATGCACCCCTCCTCATTGTCGATCTACCAGTAATGTATGCCCGGCGCGCAGAGATTCAAGAGCAGGAAAAAAGTTTTTTTAAAAGGGCAGCTATCCGGTTTGCAGGGGCCGGAGAGCATCCCTGACTTTCCCGGACTGCACCAGGTCCAGAAACTCATCGCCGAGCGTCCTGCAGGCCCGGATGACGTGCTCCCAGTACGCCCTGCGCTCGCGATCATTCCCGCGGAACCGGATGAAATCGTCCCGGTCGGGAATCTTGCCCAGCGGCAGGCCCCTGACGAAATCCGGAGACGGGCTTATGAGCACCACATGGTCCAGGTTGTCTCCCCGGGGCCTTCTCCAGGGCAGCAGCTTGTCGAACCAGCCCGGGACGATGCGGTTGCAGTAGTGCGGGAAGAGCACAAGTCCCTCGCTGCGAAACGGAAGGTCCAGGTGGTAGTCGATGAGCCCCCCATCGCGGTATACCCCGGGGTACGCGCCGTGCGGCGATTTCACGCCTTCCATGACGAGCGGTATGGAGCCCGAGGCCATGAGGGCGCTCTTGAGGTTTGTCTGGCTGAGCGAAACCTCATGGAGCGGGAACCCGTCCTGCCCGAAAAAAACCGGAGGGTGGCGGGGGTCCGAGAACAGGGTGCGGGCAAAGAACAGCCCGAGGCATCGTCTGCTGATCGTATTGGCGGCCATGGCCAGGAGCATGGCCGCGCCCAGGCGATATCGTTCTTCTCGGGCAAACGGCCCGCGGCACCGGACGGAAAGGATGTTCAGTCTGAGAAAGGGGTGGGCGAGCACCGCCTGCACGCCGGACTCGGCCAGAAAGGCATCCATGACAGCCCGGGAACCCCGGGTCACCTCCGCGGCATCAGGGGACGCAGAGTAGCGCTGGTCCAGGTAGGCGGACTCGAAAGCCTCGTATGATCCGCTGTCCATGCCCTGCGCGATGGCCGCGAACCTCCAGCTTCCTATTGACGAGCCCACGAGAAAGACCGGGCGGGAAGATCCGGTGAGCCATGAAGAGAACACGGCCCGGTCGAGCCCTCCGAGCACCAGCCACTTGGGTCCGCCCGCAGCCCCGGCCACCACGTCTACAGCCCCGGGATCGAGCCCATTGTCCCGGATGAGCGAGAGTGCCTTTTTCCCTGCGAGAATCGTGAGACTACCGGTCATGGCCTGCCCGTGATGCCGATGAAGCAGAAACGCGCGCCCCGGACGCCGACCCCCGGGCTGCCTGCCTGCACGGACATGTTATTCGAGCTCCGCGCGAAGCTGTTCAAGGGCCTTCCCTGCTTCCGGAGTGATCTTGATAAAGCTCCTGAGCATGTCACACGGGTAGTCCGCGCACTCCGCGCAGTTTGCCAGATCGTTTTCCATACAGCATTTGCGGATTTCACACATTATATCGCAATAGAAAAACAGCCTTCCTCCGGCCCTGCAGCCGTGGCAACAAATGTGTTCGGGTTGAATGTCGGTGTTATAGAGGGCCGACCATTCCTTGGCGACCTGAGCTCTCCGGGCATCGTCATCGGCCTTGGTGGCCATGTATGCCTCGCAGAGAGAACAGTCCAAGCCGCAACACGCTATCATTACTTTTCCTCCCCCTTTCTTTTCTCGTTCGTGATGCAAAAGTGCTCCTGTATGCCCTTTCAAGTCCTTTGATCAACCACCCCTCCTGTCGGATTCCATTGAAGACTCTCTTACCCGGATCAGGGGACAGGAGGCTGCCCTGTGCGTCATAGACGGCCAAGGCGATCCGGTCCCGGCCTGTCCCGGCGATCTTCCGCGCGGTCTGCCTTCTTGAGATGCCCGGCCGGCGTGAGGTCGGGAAAAAGACAGGGTTCCAAGATGTAACTGAGGCTCTTAAAACCCGGGGAAAACCACTCGCAGCTGCCTGCGCCCTGCTCGCGGTATATTCCGGCGATGCTGTCGCAGGGAGCTTTTGCCAAAGCAGGGGGCTTGGGCCAGGACTCCGGCCTGGAATAATGATTGCCGGCACACGACAAGAGACCCGCGCCAGCGGAAAGCAGAAACAGACCGCCGCACAGAAACCGCATCAGGAAGATGCCCATACCACCGGTCCCGCGCCCCCCTGTAGGGATAACCCGCATCAGCATGCCTTCGAGCGCTCCTGACATCTCATAAGATCCGCATAATCTACCACATCCGCTCCAGATTATCCATACGTGGCTTTCCGCCCGGATAGAGCAAGAAATATTACGGCAGCCCGGCAGATCCCACAGCTCGTTCGAGGAGAGGGCGATGCGCTGGGCGCCTTGGACTGAGCTCTCGCGCTCCAGCCTGGCAATCACGTAGGCCCGGCCCCCCAGGACACGGCGATAGCCTGCCATTTCGACAGCATCCCTCACATAGAAGACTGCATAAAAAAAGCCCGGATAGGATAGCAGGATAATTCTCCCAGTGAAGGCCAAGAAACCTTCCGCATCGATCCCGCTTCTTTTCTCAGGCCCCGAGGGCCTTCTTGTCCGGTACTCCCTCTTCGGAGCCCCCGGGTACGCGAACCGGGGAGATCATCCGCGAGCGCACCTCTTCCTTGATGCGCTGGATATGCCCGCGGCCGAGCCCCTTGACCTCGCAGCCGAGCTCGAAGAACCGGCGTATCCTGTCGTCATCCAGGATCCCGAAGCAGTCGACGATCGCTGCGGCAGAGCCGATCATCTTTGCCACGGCATCGGGATCCAGGTCCAGATACTCGGCGTGTCTGACGGCCAGCACCACCGCATCCGATCCGCCCAGTACGGCGCGAAGATCCTTGTTCACCCGCAAGTTCTTCAGTCCCTCCTGGTTTCTGAAGAACCGCGCCCAGCTCGCCCCCACCGAGGGGTAGGTATCCTGGGCCTCAAACTCCCACCAGTGCTCCACATAGGGGTCATGGACCCGCACGTCGCCGCCCATCTCGGCGATCTTCCGGATCATGAGTTCCGAGCCGCTGTAGCGCGTGTCGCCCACGTCCTCCCGGTATGACGCGCCGAGCACCGTGACCACGGAAGCTGCCACGATCTTGCCCATGTTCCTCAAGGCGTCCCGGATGAGGTGCACGGCGTGAAGGGCCCGGGTATCATTGATGTTAATTGCTTCGGGCGTGATGGTGAAGTTGTCGTCCTCGTAGCCCATGAGGTGCCGATAGGCCCACACACCCAGGCCCCCGTCCTTGGGCAGGCAGTAGCCCCCGATGCCGGGCCCGGGAAAGATCATGTTGTTGTGGGTGGGCCTGACCTTGATGGCTTTGATCACCTTGACGAGGTCTACGCCGTTCTTTTCGCAGAAGTTGCTCCACTCGTCCATAAAGGCCAGGATGGTCGCCCGGAAGCTGTTCTCCACGATCTTGGCGGTCTCACTCTCCAGGGGCCTGTCCAGGACCGTGAGCGGAAACTTCTCAACGTTGAGCACGTCGGAGAGAAAGCGCTCCACCCGTTGTCTGCTCTCCTGGTTGATCCCGCTGCACACGCGCCAGAAATCGCGGATGGACTTCACATAGTCCCTGCCCGGCATGACCCGCTCATAGCTGTGGGCCAGCAAAGGCTCGCTCTCAATGCCGCGAGCGGCAAAGGCCTTTTTCATAATGGGATAGGCGATATACTCGGTGGTGCCGGGCGGGACCGTGGTCTCGACCAGCACCAGGCTTTTGGGCTCGATCTTCTCGCCGATGATCTTCATGGACTCCTCCAGGGCTGCGATCTCGGCCTTGCCGCTCATACAGTTGCCCAACTCCTGCTTGAGAAAATCGCATTGCACGTCCACCACGACCACGTCCGCAAGACGCAAGGCATCATAGGTAAACGTGGCCGTGAGGTTCCTGCGCTCGAGCACACAGCGACGGATCAGGATATCCACCTCCGGGTCTTCGGCCTTTACGGGAGAGACACCGCTGTTGAACATGGGGATCTTCCAGAAGCTCCGGGTGCTGGGTCGCTGCATGCCGATGACGAACTTTCCGGCCTGGCCGGTCTTTTTGTCCGTGCTGTCTGCGACCACTGCGGCCATGACAGCGCCCACGAACCCCAGACCCATGACCACCACGATCTCTCTTCCGCGTGCGCGTTGCTCGCTCACTTCCTGCTCAAGCCGCTCGAACTCTTTGAGATAATCGGATTCCGCCGGCAGCGGATATGACTTTCCATCAGGACTGTATGAGAACGCCTGGCTCATGACTCCTCCTCGATCAATGTATTCTTATAAAAAGCCCTTGCCCGAAACCCTGGGATGGCGCGTTGCAGCATAGGCTCCAACATCAATCATGCTGTTATTTTTTATCACTATAATACATAAACTCATACCAGACTCAAGTGCCAAGCTTCAGGTCATATCCCGCATAGGCGCATGCCCCGGGGATCGGAGATGCATCCTCCCGACACGAGCAACCGTGCCCCCGGGAGGTTCTGCTGAATGCGGATACCCTCCGCGAGACGCACCAGCGTCTCATCGAGAAGCTGGCTGGTCACGGGCAGGCTCTCGTTCGAGACATGCCCGCCTGCAAGAACAACCACCCACTGGACGCCGAGCCGCGGATAGCGGCGATCAGGGCTCGGCGTCCGGCTCATCGGCGGCCTCTTCCACGGTGGGCGCGGGCTGGACTGAAAGCGCTGTTTCATTGGCATGTTCATCATCGAGAATGGTGTCCACCAGTCTGTTTATGCCGAGAATGCCTGCAATGAAGATGGAGCCGACCACGATCTCCACTCCCATCCAGACATAGGGTTCGGGATTCGGGGTCCGGGAGGCGATGGAGGCCACCAGGAAGAACAGGAAGGCAAAGGTGTTGAACACAGGGGGCAGAGCGTCTTTGAACAGCACGATTGCGTACACGAAGACACCGATGAAGAGCAGTCTGTATGCCTCGACGCCGAGGTATGGCGCGAGGACCGGCTCAAAATGCTCCATGAGCACCATGCAGCCGATCCCGGCAAGCCCCCCGATCAGGATGCGGGGCACTGATCCGGGGTCCTCGTGCTCGATGAAAAAGCATATCATGACCATGAATGCCGGCCAGGCGGGAAGCTTGAGCCTTTCCAGAACAACCTCGAAAACAATGATAAAGGCCACCAGAAAAAACCCGAAGAGCACGCTTCTCCCGGTAATGACCCTTTTCATGAACCCCTCCTCGTGTCAGGATCTTTCCTGCCCGCGCAGCTCCGGTTCTCCATGAACGAGATGCCGTAGAACTCCATGAGCCTGTCCGGGCTGTCCCCGGTCCAGGCGGCCGGCCGCGAGTCGCAGAAGCCGGGTGCCTCGTCCCATGTCATTGAAATCTTCCTTCTTTAAGCCATGCCCCGCACCCAACAGCGGTTCTTAAGCATCACGATACCATGTCTTATGCAGGGTCGCTTGCCGCCCGGTGTGCAGGCGGGAAGGAGCCCTTTCTCTTCCATCTATACACGGAGAGCAGATATGCCGCAAGGAGGGTTGCGAGCTGGACAGATCCCCAGACCTGCAGGAACGCGAGACCTGCAGTGAATTCAGCCGGCAGCGGGATATCGATGGGAACGGATACCGCAAGCTCGGGCAGCCGGTTGAGCCTGGGGCCCAGAAGAAAGGTGCCAAAGAGAATGCCGTAGAGGGTGATTCCCCACTTTGCCGTTATCCAGCCATGCTTGAACCAGCCCCAGTGAGTGAGCGCGCCGTACATGATCCCGGTTATGAGTATGCCGTTTGCCGCAGGGATGATGACCCAGTCGTCGATTGCCTTGAGCGCGATCAGGATGCCGTGCAGATCGGCCCGGGATGCTCCGGGGACCACTGCCGCGAAAAAGAACACAAGGATCATTGCCGATGCCAGCCATGCAGACGACAGGATGATATGAACGGTCTTCAGCAGCCGCGTCCAGCCTGGGGCAAGTCGCATGAACACCTCCGGTAATGCGTGATCAGTCCTTTTCTCTTTCGATCGATCCGACCATGGCGCTTATGTGCGCACCTTGCGGGGCACCTCTTTGCCAGAAGGCCTTACAAACGCACTCGATTTCCTGCCTTGCCGGAAATAGTGCGCACCTGCCCAGTCTGCCCCGCCATCTCGACTCGTTCCATTTCTTCCAGCTCATCTGCCCCGGCATCGATATGCGCCAGGGTTCTCCGCCCGTCTGAAAGCCTTCCGATCACAGTACCGAGCAATGGCCTGCCCTCTCTGTCGTGCCGGATCACATAGGCCTCGACCCTCAGGTCGCCCTCGGCCTTTTCCACCGGCTCTGGCAGTGCCTCTGCATCGATCGCGGTCTGGATGGAAGAGTCGTCGCGCTCTTCCCAGGGCCGCTTCGGCGGGTCGCCGCCGTAAATGCCTATGGAGTGTTTGGTGATGTACCAGCCGTTTGCCGTGACCATGGCCTTTTTCGACCGGTCCGCCCTGATCCGCTCGGCCGCGGAGACAATGCCGTGCAACGAGTAGTTGTTTCCCGGCCCGCCGAAAAAGGCCAGCCCGCCGGTGAGGGTGAAATCCCTCGGGTCATGCTCGGCAATGCCGATCTCCTTCATGGCGATCTGCACGGCAGAGGGGAAGCAGCTGTAGAGGTCGAAAAAGTCTATGTCGCTTATATTCAGCCCCGCCTGCGCCAGCGCGAGCCGGGAGGCGTTCCGGATCGCGGGCGAGGAGTCGAGCCGGGGCCGCATGGACACGTGCCAGACATCGGAGAAGTCCGCCCCTCCCAAGGGGTAGACCCATCCTGCCGGGTCGATTCCGAGACTGTGCGCGGTCTCGGCCGTGGTCATGAGCACTGCGGCCGACTGGTCGACGTTGATATTCGCGTTCATGCATTTGGTGTAGGGATAGTTGATATAGCGGTTGTCAGGCGTGGCCTCGATGATCTCCCGGGCACTCAGCTCCCTCCTGATCCAGGCATGGGGATTGACGGCAGCGGCCCGGGAGAAGCGCTCCCAAAGCCTGCCCACGTATTCCCGGTGCCCCTCGACGCTGCGGCCGGACGAGGCCCTGAGCGCGGTCTCAAACAGGGGATACACGACGGCCGGGAAAAAGAGGTCGTAGTCTGCCTCGATCCGGTTCACGCTTTTACGCTCCTGGCCGTCGATATGCTCGGGCGGTTCGCTCTGGGGCCAGTCGAGCACGATCTTTCCCGCCAGGGCTCGTCTGAGGGAATAGATGGCCTCTGCCCCGGCGATGAGCACGGCCCGGACCGTGCCTGCGGCCAATGCCCGGCAGGCCCTGTTCACGAGCATCTGGGGCGTGTTGCCGCCGATGGGGGTGTAGTATTTCCCCCAGGGACGTACCCCGAGCGCCTCGGCGAGCATGCCCGGCGCATCCCGGTAGGGCCACTGGAGCAGGTTCACCACATGGACCTCATCGATAAGACTTCGCAGCCTGACGGAACCGGCATCGCCCAAGGCCGCCCTGCACGTGCGGACCATGAGCCCCATGGGGTCGAGCGGAGGCTCGATGTCCTTGGGCTGGGTATACTGAGCCACGCCGGCAAGGATGGGAGTATAAAGGGCTGTCATTATTCCAGGACTATAGGATTTACCTGAGGCTTTGTCAAACAGGTGTTTGCCATATGAACATATCATCTATATATGGTATATATGGCAACAATCTGCCATGATATATTCATTCATTATATCATATACTTTCATGGTTTCTCGTTGATCGAGAACGTGCGAGTGCCTCTGTGCTTGATAAAGATCGGCCTTCATTTCAGACCTTAAATAGTATATGTAGAGGAATCGTATCCCATCTTGCATGAGAGGAGGGGGTCGGCCTGAGATCATGTTTCTGAGAGATATCATGACCTGCTCGTTTGAGAGGCTGAGATCCAGCGACAACCTGCGGGAGGCGGCACGCCTCTTCCGGGAGACACACCTGGAGGCCCTCCCTGTTGCCGACAACCAGGGCCGGTTCGCGGGAATCATGACCAAGGCCAATCTCTTCGACGCGCTTGTAAAGGGCGTACAGCCGGATGTACCCATCCATGGCCTCTTCACCACCGACGTCTTGATGCTCAACGAAAACATGCCCTATGACGAGGTGAAGGAAATCGTGCGCACGAGCAGGGCCGGCAACGCGGTCGTGATCAATGATTGTCAGGAGATAACCGGGGTCCTCACCAAGGCGGGCCTGATCATGTCCATGCTCAAGCAGGAGACAAAGCTCAACAGCGAGCTCAACGCGATCCTCCAGACCATGTACAACGGCCTGCTGGTCCTGGACACGAACAGCACGGTCGTCAAGCTCAACAGGGCCGCGGAGAAGATCCTCTCCACCACCCAGGATCGCGCCGGAGGCATGCGGGCGGACTCACTGCTGCCCGGGATCAAGCTCGACGAGGTACTGATCGGCGGGAGGCCCTCGGTGGGGTATCTCTACACCGGCCAGGATATGAGCCTCCTGTGCAACATTACCCCCATCGCCCGTGAGGGGGCGATCACGGGCGCCATCATCGTGTTTCAGGACGTGACCGACCTGGTGCGCATCATCGCGGAGCTGGAGAGCGTCACCAAACTCTACCGGACCCTGCAGTCGGTGATGGATCTCGCCTATGACGGGATCATCGTGGTGGACGAGCAAGGTCTGATCTCCATGGCCAACCAGGCGGCGGAGCGATTCCTGAGAAGGAACGAGAACCATATCCTGGGCAGGCCCGTGGAGGAGGTTATCGAGAATACCATGATCATGAAGGTCATCAGGACCGGGGTCCCTGAGCTGAACCGGCTGCAGTTCATCTCAGGCACCCCCTACGTGGTGTCCTGCCTGCCCATCATCCGGAAAGGCCAGGTGGTGGGGGCCGTGGGAAAGATCCTGTTTCGGAACCTTGATGAGATCAAGGATCTGGCCCGGAAGCTCGCGCACGTCGACCCAGAGATTGCGGGGTCTGTTCGGCCCGAGCCCAAGGAGACCGAGACCTGGCACGGGTTCCATCAGATCGTGACCGCGGACCCGGCGTTTAGGCAGATCATTGACGAGGCCGAGATTGTGTCCCGGGGCGCCTCGAACATCCTCATCACCGGCGAGAGCGGTACCGGCAAGGAGCTCATCGCCCAGGCCATCCACCACGGTAGCGGCTATCGCACGGGCCCGCTCGTCAAGGTGAACTGCGCCGCCATCCCGGACAGCCTTATGGAGTCGGAGTTTTTCGGCTATGTCCCCGGCGCGTTCACGGGCGCGAGCCGTGCCGGCAAAAAAGGCAAGCTCGTCATGGCGGATGGCGGCACGCTCTTCCTGGACGAAATCGGGGACCTGCCCCTGAGGCTCCAGGGCAAGCTCCTGCGGGTGATCCAGGACAAGTGCTTCGAGCCCATCGGCTCGAACACGCCCCAGAAGGTCGACGCCCGGTTCATTGCGGCCACCAATCAGGACCTTGAGGAGTTGGTGATCCAGGGACGGTTCCGGCCCGACCTCTTCTACCGGCTCAACGTCATCCACCTGCATATCCCTCCGCTCAGGGAACGCCGTCCGGACATCGACCTGCTGGTGCAGTACTTCCTGGACAAGTACAACCGGATCTTTGGGACCAATGTCCGGAACGTGTCGGCAGAGGTGCGGGAGATCTTCTTTGACCACGACTGGCCGGGCAACGTTCGCGAGCTGGAGAACGTGATCGAGCGGGGTATCAACTTTGCCCGTGGCACAGACATCGAGAGGCGCGACCTGCCCCAGTATCTGCGCGAGAAAGCCTGCCACACCCCTGCAAAGGTCGAATCCCCGCCAGGGCCGCACATGCTCAAATCGAGCCGTGAACACCACGAGCGAGAGATTGTGCTCAGTGCCCTGGAGCAGGCCCGGGGGAACAAGACCCAGGCGGCCAGACTCCTCGGCATCAGCCGGTCCTGGCTCTATGAAAAGATGAAGATCATGGGCATCTCGACCGGGAGGCATCCCTTCTAGCCCTTCTTCTCAGTTCGCTATTTAGGCATTCTGTTTTCTTAAGATACGGCTTTTGGTCTCGCCCCAGCAGAGGTTGACAGCCGCTGACTGAATGAAGTATACATTGCCTGGAATCCTTCATATCTGGAGAGCACGGGAATGATAAACAGCCGCTAACAAAACCTGTCCCCAAGCCAGGAACATCCTTTTTTTTGGAAAAGCCCCAAGGCTTTTTCAAAAAAAGAAACCAACCTCGTCTGGCCCGGGGGATCGAGCCCGGCGGCTGTCAAGAATCACTCGAACATTCATCGCACCTGTTCATGTCATGGGCCGCTGCACTCTCATCCCTTTGCCAGGCCGGCCCGGTTCTGTATGAAAGGTGTTTACGAATGACTCATCATAATTTCTTGCGTTTTGACCATGTCGATTTTACGTATGACTCCATGACAGGCACGCTGCTGAGTAGCGTGACCCTTCATTTTTCCCGCGGCTGGACCGGTATTGTCGGTCCCAACGGCGCCGGCAAAACCACCCTTCTCTTCCTTGCGTGCGGAAGGCTCCAGCCCGACCATGGCCTCGTCAGCATTCCGGAACTGGTCTGCTACTGCCCGCAGCGCACGGACGACCCGCCCGAAGGGGTCGGACAGCTCATGGCGGCACAGGACCGTGACTCGCTCATTTTAAAGGCCGATCTCGATCTGAAAGACGACGATCTGCTCCGCTGGGAGAGCCTGAGCTTTGGCGAGCGTAAAAGGTTTCAGATCGCTTCCGCCCTGTATCACAATCCCGATCTGCTGGCCCTGGACGAACCCACCAACCACCTGGATGCAGCCACGAGAAATCTGCTGTACCGCGCCCTGAAGAGGTACAGGGGCATCGGGCTGCTCGTGAGCCACGACAGAGAACTTCTGGACAATCTCTGCAGTGAGTGTGTGTTCATCGAGACCCCCACCGCGACCCTGCGACCCGGCAATTATTCGACAGGGGCACAGCAGGCACAGCTGGAAAAGGAATCGGCAGCGAGCCGGCTCGATGGCACCCGCGCCAGGCTGGACAAGCTGGAGCGGGAGCACGCCAGGCGCAAGCACAAGGCGTTAAAATCCGCCGGAATGAACCCCAAGCAGGGCCTCTCGCCCAAAGACCACGATGCCCGGGCCAAGGTTGACGGCGCCAGGCTGTCCGGAAGGGATGCGGTCCAGGGAAAATTGCAGAAACAGCTGGGCGGCCGGCTTGACAAAGCCAGGAAGGAGCTTGACGCCATCCCTGTCAAGAAGGAGTATCCCACGGGAATCGTTGTCACGGGCAGTGTCTGCCCAAAGGCATCTGTGCTGAGCCTCCCGGCAGGGGGGCTGCCGCTGGGCGAGCACCGCCGGCTGATTTATCCGGACCTGAACATATCGTCCCGTGACCGGATCGCCCTGACAGGCCCCAACGGATGCGGAAAGACTACGCTGATCACCTCGATCCTGCCTTCCCTTTCCCTGCCCGCCGACCGCGTGACCTATCTGCCCCAGGAGCTGCGGATCGACGAATCCGTGCTGCTGATGAACGAGCTGCACCGCCTGCCCGGCGAGAGGCTGGGGCAGGTGATGAATATTGTGAGCCGTCTGGGCTCCAGACCTGAACCCCTTCTGAAAAGCCGGCTTCCCAGCCCGGGAGAGACGAGGAAGATCATGCTCGCCCTGGGCCTGCTCAAGGAGCCCTGGCTGGTGATCATGGATGAGCCGACCAATCATCTCGACCTGGTCTCCATCGAGTGTCTGGAGAGCGCCTTGGCCGACTGCCGCTCCGCCCTGCTGCTGATCAGCCACGACCGAAGGTTCCTGCAAGCCCTGACACAGACCCGCTGGGAGATATCACGGCAGCCGGACGGCAACTGTGTCTTGGACAACGATCATGCAGGATGATCAGTCCAGCGATTTTCAGGGGTCAGGCCTCAACGGGCTGTTGCCCAAACATCTTCAAGGTATAGCAATTGACTGAATAATACTACTGAAGACATCTGGTATTATCTTGCAATCAAAGTAGTTAATAAGTTGTAATAATTGGTAATA
>ENA-UPXM01001139-UPXM01001139.1-activated-sludge-metagenome-genome-assembly--contig:-NODE-1139-length-35671-cov-117.284142_pt1 | contig 35671 bp, 37 predicted proteins | sample MGYA00238178_ERZ772708 | MGnify/ENA primary metagenome ERZ772708 (study PRJEB29002, sample SAMN05720212) | activated sludge metagenome | isolation source: anaerobic digester from wastewater... | reverse complement strand
CGAAAATCGCCAGCAACTGGGTCATGGGCGATGTCATGAAGTTCCTCAATGAAGAGAAGAAAAGCATCCGTGAATGTCCCGTTTCGGCAAAATCCCTGGCTGACATGATCGGCCTCATTGAAAAAGGGACCATCAGCGGCAAGATCGCCAAGGAAGTGATTGCCGACATGTACGCGACCGGCAAAACGCCGCAGGAGATCATTCGGGAAAAAGGCCTGGTGCAGATTACCGATGAAGGGGCGCTGGCCAAAACCATCGCAGCGATCATCGAGGCCAATCCCGGACAGCTCGCGGACTATCGCGGCGGCAAGGAAAAGCTTTTCGGATTCTTTGTCGGTCAGGTGATGAAGGCGACCCAGGGAAAAGCCAACCCGCAGATGGTGAATGACCTGCTCAAGAAAATGCTGGCCCTTCGACAGGCTCAGGATGACATTGATTAAAACGGTTTTCTGGAAAAAAAACGCAGTGGTCCTGATCGACCAGAACGCTCTGCCTCTTGTGGAGCGGCAGGTGGTCTGCTCCGACTACCGGCAGGTGATTGCCGCCATCCGGGATTTGACGGTGCGCGGCGCGCCGGCCATCGGCGTGGCCGCCGCCATGGGCGCGGCGCTGGGAGCGCTTGCGTTTGCTTCGGAACCCATCGAAAAATTCAAAAAAAAATTCAACGCGATCTGCGATGAAATCGCGGCCGCCAGGCCCACGGCCCGCAATCTTTTCTGGGCAATGGAGCGGATGAAAAAGCATCTGGACGAAGTCGTCCGTTCGGGAAAGAGAAATCCGGCCCGCGAGCTGGTCCGGGAGGCGAAGCGCATCTGCGCCGAAGATATTGCCATCAACCGGGAGATGGGCCGCCGCGGCGCGGCGCTTTTTTCCCACGGCGACCATGTTCTTACGCACTGCAATGCCGGCGCATTGGCTACGGCAGGCTACGGCACTGCGCTGGGCGTCATCCGGGCGGCGCACGCCGAGGGCAAGAAACTGCACATCTATGTGGATGAAACGCGTCCGGTTCTACAGGGGGCAAGGCTTACCGCCTGGGAAATGAAAAAGGAGAAAATTCCCGCCACGCTGATTTGCGACAACATGGCGGGATCTCTGATGCGTCAGGGAAAAATCAGCAAGGTCATTGTCGGCGCCGACCGCATCGCGGCCAACGGAGACGCGGCCAATAAAATCGGGACGTATCCGCTGGCCGTTCTGGCGCGGGCTCACCGGATTCCTTTCTATATTGCCGCCCCGGTTTCCACGTTTGATTTTTCGATCAAAACGGGAGAGGACATTCCCATTGAAGAGAGACAGGCGGACGAAGTGACGACGTTTCGGGGCGCGCAGGCCGCCCCGAAGGGGATGAAAGTGTACAATCCGGCGTTTGATGTAACGCCGGCACGGCTGATTTCGGCGATGATCACGGAAAGAGGCGTCCTGACGCCGCCCTTCCCGGCGGCCATCGCCCGCCTGCAAAAAGGAAAAATATGAAACTGCTGCTTTTTGATTTTGACGGCGTTTTAGTGGATTCGCTGGACGTTTATGAAAAAACGGTGACGGATTGCCTCAGCGCGATCGGCCGGCCGCTCGCGCGCGGTCGGGAAGAGTTCCTGGAGCTTTTTGAGGGCAACTTTTACCAGTCGCTCGAAGACAAGGGCGTGGACATGAAAAAGTTTTCGGACGCGTCCGTGGACATTCTGGCAAAAGTCCGTTACGCCGACATGAAGCCTTTTCACGCAATCCGGCCGGTGCTGCAGGAACTGAAGAAAAACCATCCCCTGATCATCATCTCGTCCAATGACGCGCCGACGATCAAAGAAGCCCTGCGCCTGTATGATTTCAACGGGATTTTTGACGATATTCTGGGGTGCGATTTCATGCTGAGCAAAAAGGACAAGATCCTTCACGTCATTCAGAAATACAACGTCACCCTGCAGGATATTTATTACATCGGCGACACGACCGGCGATATGAAAGAAGGCAAGCAGGCCGGCGTCAAAACCGTGGCGGTGACCTGGGGCTGGCATTCCCGGGAAAAACTGGCCGCGACCGGTCCCGATTACCTGCTGGACCGGCCGGAAGATCTGCTGCAACTCAACTGAAATTTTTGTCTTCAACCTTCAGTCTTCAGTCTAATCCCCTTAAGCTTAAGCTTATTTCTTGTAAGGCAAGAGAAATAATGCTATTTATGGCACACAATAGAGCACTAAAAAGGAGATTAAAGATGACACAAATAAGCCCTTCGGAAGATATTCGTTCCGTAACGGAACTAAAGCGCAATACTCGTGAAATTTTGAATCATTTACATGCCACGGGGAGGCCCGTGATCCTGACGGTCAACGGCAGAGCTGATTCGGTTCTGCTCGACGTCAGGCAATATGAAAAAAACCTGCGAGCAGTGAACCTTGCAAAACTCATAGCGCCTGCCGAACAGGACGTGGAAAAGGGAAAAATCCGTTCCGCGCAGGAGTTTTTGAAGGAATTCAAGCGTGAAAAAGAAATATAAAGTTGATATTACCGCCACGGCCGAGGCGGATATTGCTGAATTATGGGATTACATTGCCCAGGACAACCCTGACGCCGCAACCTCTTTTATCCTTCAGCTTGAAGAACAAATTGCTTCGCTGGAACAATATCCTGAACGTTGTCCGCTCATTCCGGAAAATGAATTCCTGGACCGAAGCTATCGTCATCTGCTTTTTGGCAATTATCGAACGATCTTTAAAATGATCGATACTCAGGTCATTATCCTGCGGGTCATCCATGGAGCGCGATTGCTGGCTTTGCAAACGGCGACGGCCCCTTAAAAAAGTCCATCTACACTTACACTTCGCGGGCGGAGCTAAGCGGCTTTTTCTTTTGTCCGAGGGGCGGCTGCGCCCTGTAAAAGTCCTTGCGTTGTAAGATCCTCATCAAGGCGCGGCCAGTGTATTCCATATCCGGCGCCCGAAACATGCCATTGGGCCCGTTGGGCCGGTGTGGCATGCAGCAGCCGGGGGAACCATGCCAATGGCACCGTTATGGTTCGCCCATCGAAAAGATCGACACTGATGACGTCATCATTGATATGCACGTCCCGGACACGCTCTCCCGATTTAGGTTCCAAAGTAGTCATTCCATGCCATTTCATTAGAACTCATAAAGTTTTGATCCCGGCACGACGGTGAATTTGTGTTTCAGGAGCACCTCGATGGCTTTTTCGGGAGCGTCGAAGCGGAAGATGATGACGGCGTTCAGGCCGCTTTTTTCCACGAAGGCGTACAGGTATTCCACGTTGATGGTTTCCCGGTTCAAAACTTCCATGATGCTGTGGAGCCCGCCCGGCTGATCGGGGACTTCCACGGCGACGACGACGGTTTTGCTGACGCGGAAACCGGCTTCCCTGAGAACCTTGTTGGTTTTCTCCACGTCATTCACGATCAGGCGCAAAATGCCGAAATCCGCCGTTTCCGCGAGCGACAGGGTGCGGATGTTGATGTTGTTTTCCTTCAGGATGCGCGTGGCGTGCTCCAGCGTGCCGGGTTTGTTTTCCAGAAAAACCGAGATTTGTTCTACCTTCATCTATAATTCCTCCATAGTTTTCAAGTTCGTGACGGCAGGGAACGGTCGCGACCGTTCCCTGCAAAGGGATGAACCGATACTTTATCAGATGGTGCGCCTGTCGATTACCTTCTTTCCGCTTTCTTTCAGCGTCTGCGGGGCCACCAGCTTCACGCGCGGCGAAATGCTCAGGTAATCTTTCATGTCCTTGACGATGCGTTTTTCAATAGTCTGCAGCTCCTTGACGCCGCCCGCTTCGCCGAAGAATTTTTCGCCGACTTCCACGTGCAGTTCGACGGCATCCAGCGCGCCCACTTTGTCGATGATCAGCTGATAATCCGGCTCGACGCCGTCAATCGCCTTCAGGATGGCTTCCACCTGCGCGGGGAAGATATTGATGCCGCGGATGGTCAGCATGTCGTCGCTTCTTTTCAGCACGCGCTCCATCCGAATGTGCGTGCGGCCGCAGCGGCAGGGTTCGGGAATCAGGCGGGAGATCTCGCCCGAACGGTAGCGGACCAGCGGGAAAGCTTCTCTCGTCAGGCTGGTAAAGACCAGTTCTCCCTCTTCCCCTTCGGGCAGGACGTCGCCGGTTTCCGGATGGATGGTTTCAACGATAAAATGATCTTCATAGATATGCATTCCGCGCCGGCCTTCCAGACACTCCATGGCAATGCCCGGCCCCATCATTTCCGAAAGGCCGAAGATGTTGAGCGCTTTGATGTTGAAGGCGTCTTCAATGGCGTCGCGGGTGGCGTTGCTCCAGAGCTCGGCGCCGAAGATGCCCACCCGCAGTTGCAGGGATTGCATATCCACGCCCATGGCCCTTCCTTCCTCGGCCAGATGCAGGGCGAAGGATGGCGTGGCACACAGCACCGTCGGGCCGAAATCCTGGAGGATCGTGATTTGCCGCTTGGTGTTGCCGTCCGAGATGGGGATGACGCTGGCGCCGATTTTTTCGATGCCGTAGTGCAGCCCGAGGCCGCCGGGGAGCAGACCGTAGCCAAAGGCGTTGTGGACCATGTCGTTTTTGGTCAGCCCCGCGGCCGCCAGGGAGCGGGCGGTCAGATCCGTCCAGGTGTCCAGGTCGCGCCTTGTGTAGCTGAACACGGAGGACCGGCCGGAGGTTCCGGAGGAGGCGTGCAGCCTCACGATGTTGCTCATCGGAACGGCAAAAAGGCCGAAGGGATAGTTGTTGCGCAAATCCTCGCGGGTGGTGAAGGGAAGCTTTTTTAAGTCCTCCAGAGAGCGGATGGCGTCCGGCGATATTTTGGCGGCGGCAAACGACTTTTTGTAAAAACAGACCGTTGCGCAAACGCGCTGCAGAACCTGCTGGAGTCTTTTGATTTGCAGGGCTTTCAGAGCTTCACGCGGCAGGGTTTCAAACTCATCATTGTACATCATGGCGGCGTCTTCCTTTCTGACAGGCGGTTCAGGACCAAGCCGAAGGCTGTCTCCGCGGTTTTGCTGAGCTGACGTAAGGGGCTGCCTGTTTTGTGCGGCAGTGTAACAAAACTTTCCGCCGGTGGCAAGCAGCTTTCAGGGGAGTGCGGGAGCCGGTGAAAAAAGGGCAAAACAGCCCGAAAAACAAATTATTCTTTACGGAAACCGGTTGTTTGTGTTACGTGCAAAAGGCAGTGATGGGGAATGGCATTTCATTCCACAGGACCATCCGTCTGCACGGGTTTTGGAAAAGATGAGTCTCACGATCAGCCGCAAATTATTTCTGGGGTATCTGTTTATGGCGCTTTTGACCGTCCTGGCCAGCGCCTTTGCGTTGTTCAATCTGCAGAAACTCAGCGCAGGCGCCTACAATATCACGAATCATCACTTTGTGCTGATGGAAAATTCCAAACAGCTCATGGACATTCTGCTGGCTCAGGAAAGCGCCGAAAAGAAATATTTGATTCTGAGAGACCCTGAACTGGAGCAGATTTTCTGGAAGCGCAGCGTTGAATTTACGGAAAAACTGGACGAGACAAGCCGTCTGAAACTTGACCGTCGCACGAAAAGCGCGATTGCCGAAGTGGACGTGTTGCACCGCCGCCTGAAAGAATTGTTTTCGGAAGAAACCCTGCTGGCGCAAAACGGGCACTTGCAGGAAGCGCAGGCCATTTCCGACACAACAGGGAGGGCTGTGATCGATGCCATGGCGATGCAGCTCCGGGACATTCAAAAAAACATGGACCAGGCCATCAATAATGAAATGAACCGGATCGCCAGTCAGGGACGGGCGGCCGTTCAGATGACCCTGGGGCTGAGTTTGCTGAGCCTGGTGCTGGGCATAACGCTGGCGCTGATCATTACGCGCAATATTTCCAAACCATTGAAACAATTGCAGAAAGCCACTCGCCTGATTGCCGAAGGGAATCTGGATCACAAAATCGAGGCAAGACGAAACGATGAAATTGGAGCACTGGCCGATTCTTTTGCCCACATGACCCAAAGGCTCAAAGTGCTGGAAGCGCTCAACCTCGACGCCAGTCCGCTGACCGGGCTGCCGGGAAATCTGGCGATTGAAAACCGGATTGAACAGTCGCTGGCAAAGGGGAAGCTTTTTTCTCTGTGCCAGGTGGACCTCGACAATTTCAAGCCTTTTGCCGATCAGTACGGCTACGCGTGGGGAAGCGAAGTCATTAAAGAAGTCGCCGGTCTTCTCCAAGGGTATATTGATGAAATGAAGCTGACCGACATGTTTCTGGGCCACATCGGGGGCGATGATTTTGTTCTCATCGGCGATCCCGGACAGGTGGAGGGCATCTGCAAAAAGCTGGTGGTGGATTTTGCAGGACGCATCCTTCGCTACTACCGGCCGGAAGATGCGCAAAAGGGATATTTCATCGGACGGAATCGCCAGGGAACCGTTCAGAAATTTCCATTGATCACGATCACAGCGGCGATTGTTACGGATGACGGATCGCGCTTTAAAAACCCGCTGGAGATGGCCAGACGGGTGGCGGAGTTGAAAGAGTACGCCAAAAGAATGCCCGGCAGCAATTATGTAACGGAAGAAGCGGTGGAAAGACAAAAGGCGGCGCAGCCGCAAAATTTACCGAGCAGCCTGGAGGGGAGCAATTGTTGAGACATTCGAAAAAACTGGTTTTTTTGATTCTGCTGCTTCTGATGTTGTGCGGCTGTTCGGCAAAGGCCGTCCGGGATGGAGGCCAGGAGTCCCCAGCGCCGGTGAAGAAAGCCGGCAGCCTTTTCAGCAGCGGGCCGTCGGACCGGGATCTGTTCGATGAAGCACTGGCCCTGTTGTCCGGCAGCGGGCGGGAGCCGGATTACCATGAGGCAAGAATCCGTCTGGGAACTTTGGTGGAGCAATTTCCTGAAAGCAAATGGGCGGAGGGCGCGAAGGCTCTGCTGTCAATGCTGGACAGAGTTTCCGCGCTGCAGGTTCAGTTGAAAGAACAGAAGGCGGAAGCCCAGCAGGAACAGGCGAAACTCAAAAAAGAAATTGAAGGACTGAAAAGCAGCGTCCGCCAGGCGGAAGAAAAGAATTCGGCGGAGCTGATCCGTCTGCAGCAGGAAAACGAGCAGCTGAAAAATGATATCCGGCAGTTAAAGAATTTGGAGATTCGGCTGGAGAAGAGGGAGAAGCTGCTGCGCTGACATCAGAGCTTTAAATATCGTTCAGCCAGCATGATTCCCAGGGCGGTTTTCGCGTCGTTCAGCTCGCCGCTTTTCAAAAGGGCGGCGGCCCTGTCGAAACTCACGGGAATGACTTCAATGCATTCGTCTTCATCCGGTTGCAGCGGTTCGTACACCAGGTCCTGCGCCAGAAAAAAATACATGAATTCGTTGCAGTATCCGGGAAGCAGGTAGCCCGCGAAAAGGGGCGTCAGCTTTTTAGCCCGCCAGCCTGTTTCTTCGGCCAGTTCACGTCCCGCGCAGGAGGCCGGTGATTCCTCTCCGTGGTCCATGGAACCGGCGGGAATTTCCAGCAGGTTTTTCCCGGTGGGGATGCGGAACTGCCGGATCAAGAGCAGTTCTTTTTGATCGTTGACGGGGACCACGGCCACGGTGGGTTTGTGTTCAATCCAGCTTTGCCGGGTTTTTTTCCCGTTTTGCAGCAGAACGTCTTCTTCCCAGACAGAGAAGATTTTACACGCGTACGCCAGAGTCCTGTTTTTGTCCATGAAGGGTATCGGTTTCCGTTTCAGTTGGTTTTGATGATGGAAAGAAGATGCCGTTCGATTTCCTGCTTCGGCAGGGCGCCGACGAGGCGTTCGACCAGCCGGCCGTCCCGGAAAAACAGCAGCGTGGGAATGCTGCGGATGCCGTACTGAGTGGCGGTTGCCGGGTTTTCGTCCACGTTCAATTTGGCGACCTTGACGCCGTTGGCGTAATCCGAGGCCAGCTCGTCAATGGTCGGCGCCAGGCTTTTGCAGGGGCCGCACCAGGGCGCCCAGCAGTCCACCAGCACGGAGATTTCCGCGGACAGGACTTCCCGGGCAAAGGAGTCATCGGTGACCTCGACGGGTTGGATGTTTTGCGTGGCAACAACCAGCGCTTCGCCGCATTTGCCGCAAAGGGGTTTTGAGCTGAGGCGCTCTTCGGGCAGACGATTTTTGGTGCCGCATTTCAGGCAGCGGATAATCAGTTGATCCAGCGGCGCGTGGCAATGCCCGCAGGTAGGTCGGCGCTGAAATTTTTGCTGCGGTATGCGGTTTTTTGTTCCGCAGTTCAGACAGCGGATAATAACGTTTTCCGGCATTCTTCATCTCCCGAAATTTTGCGGCATTATCTCTTTTTTCCGTTCAAATGGCAAATTATATCGCAACGCTGACTTCAAAGGGGTTGAGGATGCGAACCAGTTCCGAAGGCGGCATCCTGGCCAGAAGTCCGCGCGAGCCGGCATTGATGAAAATTTCCGGAAGGCCGGAAATCGTCTTTTCCATGTAAAGCTTCAAATCCTTTTTGGCGCCGAAGGGAGACGTTCCGCCGACAAAATAACCGGTGTGCCGGTGAGCGGTCTCCGGTGTGCAGGGTCTGACGGTTTTTACGCCCAGCGCGCGGGCCAGAGCCTTTGTGGAAACCTCCCGGTCCCCGTGCATCAGAATCATGAAGGGATTCGCATTTTCATCTTCCATAACCAGCGTCTTAATCACGCAATGCTCATCCACGCCCAGCTTTCGCGAAGAAACCTTGGTGCCGCCGTGCTCTTCGTAGGCATAGGTCTGCAGTGTAAAAGTCGCCGCCGATTTTTTCAGAACCAGGACGGCGGGCGTTGATGGGATTTTTTCCTTTGCCATACCGGCAATATAATGACGGGGATGCGAAAAGGCAAGGATAAAGGGATACAGGGAGAAGGCATAAGACTGAAGGTTGAAGGTTGAACGGAAAGGCGCTAAATGCGCCGTCATGCCGGCGGAGGCCGGCATCCAGTATAGATAAAAAAGGCCGAAGGCCCACAAAATAGTCCTTCAGTCTTCAGCCTTTAAACCTGCTCAACCTCTTGAAGTCCAGCGTCGCGAAATAATCTTTCACGGTTTCGGCGCGGCGGATCTGGATGACGGACCCGTCCTCCCGAAGGAGCAGTTCGGCGGAGCGCAGCTTGCCGTTGTAATTAAAGCCCATGGAATGGCCGTGCGCGCCCGTGTCGTGAATCACAACGGTGTCGCCCGGGGCCAGTCGGGGCAGCAGGCGATCGATGGCGAATTTGTCGTTGTTTTCGCAAAGAGAGCCGGTAACATCATACAGGATGTCGTGGGGGCGCCTTTCCTTGCCGACGACGGTGATGTGATGGTAGGCGCCGTAAAGTGCGGGCCGCATCAGGTTGGCCATGCAGGCATCGAGGCCGGCGAATTTTTTGTACGTGTCCTTGATGTGCAGGACTTTCGCGACAAGGTAGCCGTGAGGGCCGGTGATGAAGCGTCCGCTTTCCGTAAAAATTTTCAGGGGGGCCATGCCGCCGGCCGTGATGATCTTTTCATACTTTTCCCGGATGCCGCGGGTCATAACCTCCAGATCGATGGCTTTCTGTTCGGGCCGGTAGGGAATTCCGAATCCTCCGCTCAAGTTTGCGAATTCAAAGCGGATGTTCAGGGCGTGGGATAATTCGACGATCAAATGAAAAAGAATTTCCGCCGTTTCGACAAAGTAATCCGGATCCAGCTCGTTGGAGGCGACCATGGTGTGAATGCCGAAGCGCCGGACGCCTTTGTCCCGGCAGATGCGGTAGCCTTCAAAAAGTTGTTCGCGCGTGAATCCGTATTTGGCTTCTTCCGGATGGCCGATGATGATGTTCCCTTTTTTCAGGGGGCCGGGATTGTAACGGCAGCAGATCAGGTCCGGAAGTCCGGCGTGTTTTTCCAGAAAATCAATGTGCGATAGGTCGTCCAGGTTGATGGTTGCCTTGAGTTTCCGGGCCTGGACAAATTCGGCGGCGGGGGTGTCATTGGAGGAAAACATGATTTCTTCCCCGGTGATGCCGACTTTTTGCGCCAGCAGCAATTCTGCCATGGAGCTGCAGTCTGCTCCGAATCCTTCCGTATGGAGGATTTTCATGATGTAGGGATTGGGGCAGGCTTTGACGGCGAAGAATTCTTTAAAGCCCCGGTTCCAGGAAAAGGCCTTGGCAAAGGCGCGGGCGCTTTTCCGAAGGGCCTTTTCGTCATAGATGTAAAAGGGTGTCGGATATTTTTCAAGGATGGCAGACAGTTGTTTCCGCGTAAAAGGCAGTCGTTTTTCCGGCATCGGCAAATCCCCTGTGTTCGGTTCGATATGAGTCATTTACGGCAAAATGAACAAATTGGCAATGGCATTTTCAATCGGCCGGGGGGAAGGTTCGGCTAGACAAAGCTGTTGACGGCCAGATAAATCACGGAGGCAATCACTGCGGAAATGGGAATGGTCAGAATCCACGCCCAGATGATGTTTCCCGCAACGCCCCAGCGTACGGCGGACAGTCTCTTGGTGGAGCCCACGCCGACGATCGCACCGGTGATGGTGTGCGTTGTGCTCACGGGAATGCCGCCCATCGTCGCGCCGATAATGGAGAAGGCGGCCGCGGTTTCCGCGCTGAAGCCGCCGATGGGCTGAAGTTTGGTAATTTTGGTTCCCATGGTCTTCACGATCCGCCAGCCGCCGAACATGGTGCCCAGAGAAATCATGGTGTAGCAGATGATGACCACCCAGATGGGGATGTGAAACGTATCCCCCAGGAGCCCCTTGCTGAAGAGCGCCATGGCGATAATGCCCATCGTTTTTTGGGCGTCGTTCATGCCGTGGCCCATGGAATACACCGCGGCGGAAAAAAGCTGGAGCTTCCGGAAGACCTTGTCGGACTTGGCGATATTGGAGTTTCGGCTCAGATTCATGGCCAGCGCCATGAAGAAGAACCCCAGCGCCATGCCGACGGCGGGCGAGATGATGATGAACAGAGAGGTTTTGATAATGCCGCTCCACACCAGCGTGCCGGTTCCGGCTTTTGTGACCCCCGCGCCGATCAGGCCGCCGATCAGGGCGTGGGAGGAACTGCTGGGCAGCCCGTAATACCAGGTCGTGATGTTCCAGAGGATCGCCCCGCCCAATGCGGACAGAATGACGAGATTATCGACGATATCGATGTGGATGATGCCTTTGCCGACCGTGTGCGCCACCTGCGTTCCGACAAAAAAAACGGCGGCAAAATTGAAAAAAGCCGCCCAGAGCACCGCGTATTTGGGGGACAAAACGCGGGTGGAAACCACTGTAGAGATGGAATTTGCGGAATCATGGAAGCCGTTGAGAAAATCAAAAATCAGGGCAATGGCCACCAGGATGAAAACAAATGCCATGGAATCAAGCATGTTTCAGCACAATCCCTTCCACGATGTTGGAAACGTCTTCACAAACATCGATGGCTTCTTCGATCCTTTCGAAGATTTCTTTCCACTTGATCAGTTCGATCGCGTCCTGTTCTTTGATGAAAAGATTGGTGATGATGGTTCTTAAAACGACATCTCCGGCATTTTCCAGGGTATTGATTTCGACGCAGCCGTCGAGAATCATCTGGGAGTTTTTCATATCGCGCAGGCCGTGGACGACGCCCTTGATTTTTTTGATGGCCTGAAAAAGAATTTCCGCCTGCTTGATGATTTCGTCATCGGGTTTTTTCACTTTATACATGTAGATGCGGACGGCGGTGGCCTCGATGACGTCCATGATGCTGTCCATTTTATTGACCAGCGCGTAAATATCTTCCCGGTCAATGGGCGTCAGGAAGGTTTTATGCATTCTTTCGTAGGTTTTATGCGTAATGCCGTCCGCCTCATGCTCCAGTTCCTTGAGCCGGGCGACTTTGGCCTCGGAATAGTCCCGGTTTCTGGTCATTTCGAGAAAAAACTGACCGCCTTCCTCTATCTTATTGGCCAGCTCTTCAAAATGCTCAAAGAAATTTTCTTCCTTTGGAAACAGGCGCATAAAAAAATTCCCCTTTTTTCCTTCGATGGGCGGTTGGGGTGACCCAAAAGCCAAACGTGCTCTAGCGAATTATCGGGGAAATTGCAAGATTTTATCGCACGGACGCGGGGCGAAGAAGTCGTTAATGCCTGTTATATAAGGGGTTTAGAGTAAATAATTTTACTGTCTCCGGGAGAATAGAAATCCTTGAGAAACGCTTCCGGAAGATAGCCGCATTTTTCATAAAAATGCCTGGTCGGCGCGTATTGAGGACGGGAAGAGGTTTCCGCATAAATGTTCCTTCCCCCCAGGTCCCGGATTATCTCTTCGGTTTTTTGCAGGAGACGTTTGCCGGTTTCCTGACCCCGCAGGGATTGCGTCACGGCGATCCAGTAAAGGTCATAGCTGCCGGCGGTGGCCGGGATCAATCCGTAGCAGGTGTATCCGACCACCCGGCCGTCTTCTTCAGCAAATAAAAACCGATATGAACTCTGTTCGCCCTGTTCAAGCCGTTCCTCGGCCAGTTCACGGGCCAGCGCTTCTTCCGCGGCGGAAAAGAAACCGCTTCCCCGCACAATCTCTGCAATCGCGTCCGGATCGGTCGGCCGGATTTCCTGCCGGTAGGTAATCGTTTTCAAAAAATCATTCCCCTTTGTTTATGGTTTTAAGGCGTCCCGGAGGATGGCGTCGATGGCGCCGGTGTATTCGATGCCCGCGAAATCCAGCGCGGCGGCAAAGCCGGCGTCCGGCGAGAGGCAGGGATTGGCGTTCACTTCCAGCACCCAGGGGATGCCGTTTCCATCCACGCGGAAATCCACGCGGGCATACCCGCGAAGCCCGAACAGATGCCAGCAGCTGAGGGCGATGTCCCGCAGCCGGTCCGCGAGGCGCTCATCCTGCGGTGCGATGGAAAGCGACCGGACGGTATGCGAATATTCAAAGGAATCTTCAACCCACTTGGCGCGGTAATCGAGCACCTTGCGCTTATCCGGCGGATAGTCCAGAAAAAGAATTTCCGCGGGGGGCAGAACCCGCACCCCCTGATCGGAAGCCAGCAGGGCAATGTTGAATTCACGCCCGTCAATGTAGGCCTCGGCAAAGCAGTCCAAACCGAGAGCATCCTGGCGCTCCCGCAGCGTGTCCCGGATGGTTTGAGGATTCTGCATCTGCACGACGGCCCGGTCATCCAGGCCGACCGATGCGTCTTCCCGGCAGGGTTTGAGAAAATAGACCTCTCCCGGGGACGGACTTTCTGTTTCGTCTTCCAATGTGATCCAGTCAGGCGTGGCGATCCCCGCCTGCCGCAGCATTTTTTTGGCCAGCGGCTTGTTGGATGTGACAAACATGGCGTCTGTCCGGCAGCCTGTGTAGGGCAGGCGTAAAAAATCCAGAAGCGCGGTCGCGAAATGATTCAGGCTGCCTTTTCCGGCAAGCGTTTCCACCAGATTAAAGACGATGTCCGGCTGATGTTCGCGGATCCTGGAGATATTGGCCTGCAGATCCATTCCGAAGGAAAGCTTTTCCGGCCGGTGGCCCAGTGAAATGATCGCTTCGCCGATGGTCCGGGCCTGTGTCAGGCAATCAAGCTCGTCTTCGCCCGCATCTGCCGGCACATCGCTGTGCAGAATCAGGATTTTTTTCATGGAGACTTTTCCGTTCCCGGGCCGTCGGGTTGGAAACTTTGCCTCCTGGAAAGACCCGCGCGCTCCAGTGCAGAGTTCAGGATGTCGGTGATCAGTTGATCATAGGATATGCCTGCCAGTCCGCACAAAATCGGCAGATCGGAACGCACCGGATTCAAACCGGCCAGGGAATTGACCTCTATAAAATGAGGACTGCCGAAAGCGTCCGAGCGCAGATCCACGCGCCCTCCGTCCTTCAGGTCCAGTCCGCGCCAGGCCGCCAGGGAGACTTCCATGGCCCGCAGGGCTTCCGGGTCGGAGACGGCGGTATAGCGCACCAGGTTTTCATAATGCTCTTTGTTGTCGTAGGAATAGGCATGCGGTTCCGCGTCCGGATTCAGGAGAACCTCCATGGCGCCGATGACGCGGGCGTTTTTGCCGGTCCCGATGATGCCGACGGTAAATTCGCGCCCGGGCAGATACGTTTCCACCAGCACCGGCTGGCAGAAAGTCTGCAGGAGAGTCCCGCAGACCGAGCGCAGGCTTTCCGCGTTGTCGATTCTGGAACGGGCGGTGATGCCTTTGCCCGTGCCTTCCGCGACCGGTTTGGCAAAGAGGGGGTAAGGCAGCCGAACGCGACCGATGTCTTCCGGAGAGGAGACCACGGCAAAGTCCGGCGTGGGAATGCCCAGATCCCGCACAATATGTTTGGTCATGCCTTTATGGAGCGTCAGCGCCTGGCCGAGGGCGTCTGAAAAGGTGTAGGGGATCCGGTAGGCGTCCAGCAGCGCAGGGACCTGCGCCTCCCGGCCAAAACCGTGCATGCCTTCGGCGATGTTGAAGACAAGGTCCCAGCGGTCGCCTGCGGCCAGACGGCGGATGAGCGCCTTCACATGGCCGATGCGGTCGGTCGCGTGGCCGTTTTTCTTCAGGACGTTTTCAATGGCTTCGATGGTATCGGGCTTGTCGAACTCGGCGGTTTCTTCGAGGCTGTATCCTTCGCGAAGGTAATCGTCGCGCAGGTCGTAGGTCAGGCCGATGGTGACCGTTCGGCAAGGGGGGGTCGATGGACAGACGGGGTTACCGGACATAAGCTATTTCAATATCCTAGTGGATATCCTTTGACTCGGCATGGTTGTCCGGGTAGCGGAAGATATTACCTTCGTAATTGCGCATCATCAGGTCGCCCTTGTCCCACCCGATGGCATATTCGGGAAGCAGCGGAATTTTTCCTCCGCCGCCGGGGGCGTCAACAACGAAGGTCGGCACGGCATAGCCGGTGGTATGGCCGCGCAGGCCCTGGATAATTTCCAGGCCTTTGCTGATGGGTGTTCGGAAATGGGACGAGCCCGGGATCGGGTCGCACTGGTACAGATAGTAAGGACGGACGCGGATCTGCAGGAGTCCGTGGACCAGGCGGGTCATGGTGGAAACGGAATCGTTGATGCCGGCCAGCAATACCGTCTGGCTGCCCAGTGGAATGCCGGCATCGGCAAGGCGAATGCAGGCGGCGCTCATTTCCGGGGTCAGTTCGTCGGGGTGCGTGACATGAATGCTCATCCAGAGGGGATGGCACTTTTTCAGCATGGAAACAAGAGCCGTGGTAATGCGCTGCGGCATCACCACGGGGACTTTCGTTCCAATGCGGACCAGTTCCACATGGGGAATCTCCTTGAGCCTCGAAAGCAGCCATTCCAGCCGGTCGTCGGAAAGGGTCAGGGGGTCGCCGCCGGACAGGAGTACGTCGCGGACATTCGGATTGGAGGCGATGTAGTCCAGCGCTTTTTCCCACTTGGCCGTGTCGATAAAGCATTGGTGCTGGCGGCCGAAAATGCGGGAGCGGGTGCAGTAGCGGCAGTAGGTCGAACAGATGTCCGTGACCAGAAACAGAACGCGGTCGGGATAGCGATGCACAATCCCGGGGACCGGAGAATCTGCGTCCTCGCCGAGAGGGTCTTCTTCTTCGCCCTTGGTATGCAGGCATTCATCGACCACCGGAATGACGCAGCGGCGAAGCGGAGAAGACGGGTCTTCCGGGGAAATCAGGCTGGCATAGTAAGGGGTGATGGCGACAGGGAGATCCCCTGACGGGTGCATCATGGCCTGGCGTTCATTGTCGGAAAGGTGAACCATGGCGTCCAGGGTCTGGACATGGCGGATGGCGTTTTGAAACTGCCATCGCCAGTCAAACCATTCGATGCGGCTGATGTCCGGGTAATGTTTTTTTCGGAAAGCCCGTGAGCGGGGAGAATCTTTGAAGGGAAAGTAAAGCCGTTCCGGCTTTGATTTTGCCAGGGAGGGGAGGTGATTATTTGTGGTCAACGAAAAAAAATTCGTTGTTTTGTTCGGCACCACAACAAGACCGGCTGAGGGGCCAGGAGGTTCTGCATCCTCATTAAACAGGGTCTCGTTTTCCATCCATCCTCCTTCCGGAAGCATCCTTCCGCTAAAAAAATCCTTCTAAAAAAAACTTTTATTGATTTTTGAATTTACGCAAGCAAAAAAATTTGTCAACATTTATTTTGCATTTTGAAAGAAAAAATGAAAAAAATTTTAAAAAAAGTGCGTGGAGAAATTTTTTTCAACGCAATCAGGATCGAGAATGCCGGAGCTGCCCGAAGTTGAAACGCTGTGTTGCCAGTTGCAGGGAAAAATCGCCGGAAAGAAAATTCTGGCGGCGAAAGTCTTCGATCACAAACTCGACGGCATCGCGAATGTCCGCGGGATGAGGATTTGCGGGGTTTGCCGCCGGGGAAAGACCGTTGAGATGCGCCTTCATGACGGCAGAAGCATCGTTGTTCATCTGCGCATGTCGGGACGGTTGTTCTGGCGGGCGGACCGCAAGAAGGAGCCGCATACGCGATGGCGGATGACGCTGGTTGACGGCAACCTCGATCTCGTCGATCCCCGCCGCTTTGCAACTGTCCGGGTGGTCCATGCCGGTCGGGAGTCCTTGTCCAATGATCTGATGGGCCGCTTTGATTTCAGGAACTTCATGCAAAGCCAGGCCGGGCGCAGGATTCACGTCAAAACACTGTTGATGGATCCGAAAGCGATTGCCGGCATCGGCAACATTTACGCCTGCGAAATCCTGCACGCAGCGGGCATCTCTCCGCTGAGGCCGGCGGCATCGCTTGGAGAATCCGAGTGGAAAAAAATTTTTCGTCAGGCCCGGCGTATTCTGAGAAAGGCCATTGCCGGGCGGGGAACGTCTATTTCCGAATGGCGGGACCTTTACGGCTGTCCGGGGGAAAACCAGAAGGAGCTGAAAGTTTACGGACGGGAAGGCGAGGACTGTGTCCGATGCGGCGGGATCATCGTTCGGATCCGGCAGGGTGGACGCAGTACGTTTTACTGTCCGCGGTGTCAGGAGGAATAGGTAATAGGCCATGGGCCATAAGAAGACGAGCATCGGTCAAAAAGAGATGGGTGGAATACGACGAGTGACGAGGAAATCGTAGGGAGGGTCTTTAGAACCTCCGTGGTGAATGGTAAAAACAGGCGAGGGGCCATAGATGAGGCGGCGGATCAAAAGAGATGAGGTGCGTGAAGGGTCGGGTGCGAGGAAGGAAACTCAATCGCCGTTTTTCAAAGCGTCGGTAATCCACTGGCGGATGAGACTTTTGGGCGGAACTTCACCCACGGCCGCCACCCTGTTGTTGATCACCAGCGCCGGCGCGCCAAGGACGCCGAACCTGGACATTTCCCGGATGTCGGTCACATGCCGGACATCTGCGGCGATCTGCATCTGTGATAAAACATCGCGGATGTCCGATTGCAATTGATCGCAACGGGCGCAGCCCGCGCCCAGCACAAGAACAGTCAGGCCGGTTGCCGGCTCGGGATCGACGGGAAGGTTCAGCGCCGCTTTGTATTCGCGCAGCAGGGCACGGGCGTAGGCCGGAAGGGTTGACGAAGGAATGTAGTTCCGGCCGGAGACCTCCCGGACGAGAAAGTCGGAAATTTCCGAATCGCTTTTGCCTGCGCAGACGGAAATTGCTTTTTGTAAAGCTTCTTCCAGACCAACGATGCCGATCAGGCGACCGTCAACGTTTACTTGATTTACGGAAGGATTGGTCATGTGATCCCCGATCAGCGCGAGCCCTAAAATCGCGGCAGCAGATTTGACCCAAGACTATATTACATTAAGGATACGTCAAGCAAATATTAACAGCAAATATTGACACTGGACCGGGAAGGATCGATCCGCTTCGGCGCTGCCGCGCGCCGTTTCAGAAGGCCATATTTGGACGCGCCCCTGCATTCTTTTCCCACGCCTTTTTTCTGAGAAAATTATCGCCTGAAAGAGCGGCGGCATTTCGGCATCCTTACGCCGACCCATTATTCCGGCAGAGGGTAATGATGGCCGTAAATTCAAGGAGGTTCGTCCCCGGGTTTTTCAGTTGACAATATTTCAAAAATAGATAAGGTTCCATTTGTAAAAATGGAGAACAGCGAGAATGAGCGAGCCGGGAACCGTGTTGATTGATGAGTGCGGCCCTTTCCCCAGGCGGAGAGAGCGATGCATTTTCAAAACGATGCCTTCAACGAAGATTTACAAGTTGAAAATGAATTCCCGGCAGGAAGGTCGTCATGTACGAGAATCAGATTATTCCGGGATACCGTCATCAACCGGGATTCCACTGTGCGTCAAGCGCCATCCGAAATGTATTGGAATTTCATGGGATTAAGATCAGCGAACCCACAGTCATCGGGTTGGGGAGAGGACCGGGATTCTTCTACCTCGTCCTTAATCAAACCCCTTCCCGGCTAGTCCACATGCGTTGTCTTGCCTTGGAGGAGAACTTCTTTCGGGCGGTAGGTCTGAAATTCCGTTGGCGGGAGACCGAAAACGCCGCGGAGGCGACACGGCACGCTAAAGAGACGGTGGACCGTGGACTGCCGGTTCTTGTTCAGACCGACATCGCCTACCTTCCCTACTTCAACACCGATCAGCACTTTCCCGGCCACGCCGTGGTCATCTGTGGCTACGATGACAAAAAAGAAGAATTTTACGTTTCGGACACGCTCCATCCGGAAACACTCGCTGTAACGATCACAGACATGGAGCGTGCGCGGAGCGCGGCTTTCCCGCCCTTTTTGCTGAGGAATAAAGCCTTCGTGCTTGAGGATATCTCGGGGTTCCGCATTGACGAAACCGTGGTGCACAGCGCCATCCGTCTATGGGCCGAGGAGAACCTCAACGGCATACCGGGGCTGCCCGCGGCTTATGGAGTCAAATCGTTGGAAGCGCTCATCAGGGATCTGGCCAACTGGAAAGAAGCGGAAGACTGGCGGTGGTCCGCGCGCTTTACATACCAAGTCATCGAACGGCGGGGAACGGGGGGCGCCGGATTTCGCACCCTATATCGGCAGTTTCTTGAGGAGCAAGAAGCACAATACCCTGCGCTCCAGAGGCTTCGTCTTTCCCGTGAGATGGCTGTCATTGAGGGTATTTATCACGAAGTGGCAGCCGTCTTCCGGCGGATCAGCGAAGAGGATACACCGAACTTCTCCCCAGCCACGCCCATTCTGGAGAATCTCCTGGAGCGGGAAAAAGATTTCTATCAGAAAATCCTCCGTTTGGTTCTTCAAAATTGAACCCCGAGTTTTTATTTTGAAGGCAAGTCGTCTCTCCGGTGGATAGTCAGCCGCCGAAGGAGAGGACTGATACGACGGAAGCGAGGGAGTTGATCCGGAGGAACAGAAAAAGTGGACAATGGTTATGCTGTAAAATCGGAAATTCTATTTCTTCGTGACAGTCAATATTGAAAAGGGGTACCTATGAATCCGTCAGAAATCATAACAAAAGCGATCGAAGAAGGCAGGTCCGCATTGACCGAAGCTGAGGCAAAGGTTGTGTTGAAGCACTATCATGTTCCCGTGGTAGAAGAAAAATTAATAAATAATATCAATGACATAATCGTATCCGCCCAAGAAATGGGCTTTCCGGTTGTTTTAAAAGGTCTGGGCAGCAGGCTAACCCATAAAACGGAAAGGGGTGTGGTCAAACTCAACATCAAGAATCCGGATGATCTCCAGGCGGCCGCTGTATATATAAAGGATGCGGCCGGGGATGATTTGGAAGGGTTTTTACTTCAGCCCATGCTGGAGGGGAAAAGAGAGTTTGTCGCCGGTCTGTTTTTTGACGAGCAGTTCGGTCCGGTCATCATGTTCGGTCTAGGGGGGATTTTTACGGAGGCCATTGGAGATGTGGTATTCCGGCTGGCGCCCATTGACGAAGAAGAGGCAAACCGGATGATTTCGGAGGTGAGCGCCAAAAAGCTGCTGAGCGATTTCCGTGGAGAAAAAGCCCCGGACAGAAACGCCCTGGTCCGGGTTCTAACAGGTCTGTCCGAAATGGCCGTGAGCATCCCTGAAATCAAGGAAATCGACATCAATCCCCTGCTCGTGTCGCCCGACGGCCGGGTAACGGCGGTCGATGCGTTGATTGTTCTCGGAGAACGCAGCCTGCAGAAGACCACACATGTTCCCGTGGAACCGATAGCGATCGCAAAGCTGTTCTATCCCGGATCCATTGCCTTTATCGGAGCTTCCGCTGAATTGAGCAAGTGGGGGCAGCTAATGTACACCAATGTGATCGCGGGCCGTTATTCCGGGAAAGTATATCTGGTCAATCCCAAAGGCGGAGAAATTGCCGGAAGAAAAGCCTTTAAAACCGTTGCGGAAATTCCCGGTCCGGTCGATCTGGCCGTCATTACCATTCCCGCCGGGAAAGTGCTGCCGATAATAGACGAATTGCAGCAGAAAGGCATTAAAAATGCGTTGCTCATTTCATCCGGATTTGGAGAAACGGGGGCTGAAGGAAAAGCCCTCGAGGAGGAACTCGTTAAAAAAGCGCGCGAGGCCGGTGTTTTGATTCTTGGCCCCAATACCATGGGGATATGCAATCCGCATTGCTCTCTTTATTGTACGGGGACACATGTTCGGCCAAAACCGGGAGACACGGTTCTGGTTGCGCAGTCCGGTAATCTGGGAACGCAGCTGCTTGCGTTTGCCGAAAAAGAGGGCATCGGCATCCGCGCGTTCAGCGGCTCCGGCAATGAGGCGATGATCACGATTGAGGACTATCTGGATGGTTTCGAAGTGGACGGGATGACAAAGACAGTAGTCCTGTATATCGAGAGCATCAAAAATGGCAGAAGATTTTTTGAGTCGGCGCGCAGGGTCGGTCGGAATAAACCGATCATTGCCTTAAAGGGAGGGCGCACACAGGCGGGGGCGCATGCTGCGGCAAGCCATACCGGAGCAATGGCATCCAATATCAGGGTTTTTAATGCAGCCTGCAAACAGGCAGGAATCATTCAGGCCAACCAGTCGATGGAATTACTTGATTTATCCGCTGCTTTTTCCTCTCTTCCGCTGCCTCACGGAAATCGGGTGGCCATCCTGACCCTGGGAGGAGGGTGGGGCGTCATCGCTTCGGACCTATGCGCCGAGAACGGCCTGATCGTGCAGCCACTGTCAACAGAAATCATTCAAAAAATCAATGGTTTGCTTCCTGCGTACTGGAGCCATGCCAATCCCGTGGATTTGGTGGCGGAAATGAATACGGACACCCACGTGGCGATTGTCGAAGAGCTGCTGCAGTGGAAAGAATGCGACGCGATTATATATATGGGCATTATCGGCAGAAAAGTGACGATTCAATCGGTTTTGGAATCGACGGTTGCAGTGGACAAGTCCTATGACCCGAAAATGGTGGCCGAGAATCTCGAACTGCTCAGAGTTTACGAGAGGGGACTTGTGGAAAAAACCGTCCGGGTTATGGGAAAATATCACAAGCCGGTGATCGGCGTTTATCTGCTCACCGATGAAACGACCCGAACGGTCATCGAAATCGAAGGTCAGAAATACAAAGGTATTGTTTTTCCCAGCCCGGAAAGAGCGGTGAAATCTTTGTCCATGTTGTTTCGGTATTCCCGGTGGCAAAAGGCTAATGGTTCGGAGAGTTTATAAAGATCGGGTTGGAAAAAATCCAAGGCCGGGTTTTTCCGGCCGTCTTCAGGTGCGCTTCGACGCGATAAACCCCTGTTTTGTCAATTTTTATGCTTAACCGATTGCCGATTGCCCGGCATTCCTCCCGGCCGTCTCTGATGACACGAATACGAGCTTTCGCGGGGCAGGAGACGGATAATTGAGCGTTTCCTGAAAGCGAAAGCGGAAGAGAATCTCCCATATGAAATACTTTCTGATCCTGTTCAACAGCAAATTGAAAACCTTTTGCCCTGCGGAAATATTCCAGGGCAAAATAGCAGCGTCCATGAAGAAGCGACTCATACAACATGGCGATGTCCTGTTGATTGTTTCCGGTGAAACCGGTTTTGGTTAAAACATGCGTTCGGATGAACGCGAAGGCCCGGTGGAAAGGGAAGGCGACGAAACGGATTCCCAGCAGCTTTTTCACGGTGGCATGGTTGTCCAGCTCCCCGATGCCGACGGTTTTCCGGATTTGGTTCAGGGCGTCCCATCTTTCCAGCGTAATCCTGCGGGGGCCTTTTAAAACTAAGGCGGGGAAAAGGAAGCTCAAGAGCGCACTGCCGTATCCGTGAAGGCTTTTCTGCCAGTCCGTCATAAAATCCCAGACGCCGATGCCTGCAAAATCCCCGACATTCCAATTGTTCCAACTGTAATGTTTCACGTGAAACAATTTCGTTCCTTCGTGATCGGGGTGGGCGATAAAGCCAAAACCGCCCTGACGGTTCACTTCATCAATATATTTTTGCGGATTTATGCCTTCAGGGTCTCCTGAGCATATAACCGGCTCCTGGATATTAAACGCCAGAAAATGATTAAATCTAGGGGCTATTTCTTCTCCGACCAGGACCAGCGTTTTTTTCTGCCATCCTTCCCATCCTTCCTGTCTGGCCTTCAGATGGTCGTGGTCCGTCAGCATGATGAAGTCAACCTCATTCTTTTCGGCTGCGGCGAGAATTTCTTCCATCGGCGCGTGGCCGTCAAAGGAAAAGGAGGAGTGCAGATGGATTACACCACCGTAATCATGAAGCTTTCTGTCCATGGCCTTCTCTTTTCAGGGTTTGATTTCTATAAAAAAGGCAGGCCCGAAGGCCTGCCTTTTTCCGAAGGACGGATCTTTAATCGATGCGGATCGTTACGGAATAACCGGATCGACCCCTCTTGATGAACAGTGTGACACTTTTCTTTTGCGCGGCTTTGGTGATTTCACGGGTATAATCTTTCATGGATGATATTTTAACCCGGTTTACCTGAACGATGATGTCCCGGGGTTGAATGCCGACTTCGTCGGCCGGACTTCCCGCCTGAACGTCAGTGACCATAACGCCATCGCGCGCGATTCCGAGCTGCTTTGCCATCTCCGGAGTGATGTCCTGCGCGGCAATGCCAAAATGTCCAAGCCCGGACCTTTCCATGGCCATTGTTACATTGTCTTTACGCTCCGCCACTACCACTTGGAACATCATTTCCTTTCCGTCGCGAATGGCTTTGACGCTCATCTTCTGACCGACTTTCATGGCAGCGATCATCAGCAGCAGCTCGTGCGTATCCTTGACGGGTTTCCCATTGATTTCTATAATGATATCACCAATTTTAATTCCTGCTGCATCTGCCGGATCGCCTTTGAAAACATCCGATACCAATGCGCCGTTTTTGTTTTTATGGTTTAAATTTTGGGCGACATCGTCGGTAATATCCTGCACGGATATTCCCAGCCAGCCGCGCGTAACTTTTCCTTTTGTTTTCAGATCCGCGAGAATGTTTTTGGCCATATTGATGGGAATGGCAAAGCCGATTCCCTGGCCGTGCGCCACGATGGCCGTATTAATACCGATGACTTTCCCCTCCATATTAAAGAGCGGGCCGCCGCTGTTGCCGGGATTGATCGAGGCGTCTGTTTGAATAAAGTTATCGTAAGGTCCGGCGCCGATGACCCGTCCCTTGGCGCTGACAATTCCTGCGGTTACCGTCGCATCCAAACCGAAAGGATTGCCGATCGCAACGACCCATTCCCCGACTCGAACTTTTTCAGAATCTCCGATATCCGCAACCGGCAGGCTGTTGGTCGGTTTGATTTTAATCAAGGCTATGTCTGTGTTGACGTCCGTTCCGATGACTTTGGCATCGTATTCCTTGCCGTCGGATATTTTGACGCGGATTTTATCCGCCTGTTCCACCACGTGATTATTGGTGAAGATATAACCGTCATTGCTGATGATAAATCCTGATCCCAGGCTGCGCTGTTTAAATTCTCTGCGGGGCATGTCGCCGAAAAAGCGGTCAAAGAAATCATCCCCGAAAGGCGATTCTCCGAAAGGTGTTCCAAAACCGCCTCTTCCTTTATAGGTTTTGGAAGTGCTTATATTGACAACTGCCGGCTTAACACGGTCCACCAGATCGGAAAAAGAATTCGGAGCCGTGCCGGGGGTGTTGGAAAGGCTGGGGACAGCCTGGGCGGTGGGAATTTCAGGAGCCCCGGAGCTGGTAAAGGATGATCTCAAAACGCCCACCAGTGAAACAATAAAAAAGGCCACCAGAAAGGCCATCAGGAACATAAAAAACGTTTTTCGGTTTGAATTTTTCATCTTTTCCTCCAAAAGAATGCGTCCTGTACTGCTTTTCGGATGTTTTTGAACGCATAATTATTTCAAATATAACGACACGCCTCCGTTTGTCAACGTAAAACGCATTTATAATGATGGTTTGAAGTATTTTTTGTCCTGTGTTAGGATGCCGCATCACGGAGCGAACATATATGTCCTTGTTAGAAAAATTAGGGAATCAGGTCGTCCGGATGATCAGCGGCTTTGCCGGGACGATCGCGTTTTCCGGGAAAGTTTTTCTGCGGATTTTTCAACAAAAAACCTATTCAAGCGCCATGCGGGAAGTCCTTTTGAATCAGCTCTACTTCACTTCCGTGCAGATCTTGCCGCTTTTTCTTATTGTTTCAATTCTCTTCGGCTCGCTTTTTATCGGCGTTGTCTTCACCCTGCTCAAAGAGCTCGGGCTGACCCAGTTTATCGGACACATCTTAATGGGCTTGATTGTTACGGAATTATCGCCTTTTTTAACGGTGCTTCTGATCACCCTGCGGTCGAGCGCCGCGATCAATACGGAAATGGCGGTGATGAAGGTCAACCAGGAAATCAAAACGCTGGAAATTTTCCGCATTGACATCATCGATTATCTGGTGATGCCGCGCATCATCAACGGCATCGTTTCCATCGTTTTGCTAAGCAGTCTTTTTTCCATTGTCCTGCTGGTCAGCGGCAACCTCTTTTCCCGGATGATGTTCGGGATGAGCTCGGATGTTTATTCAAATCTTCTGTTAAATTCCACGGATTTTTCTGATATAGTCATTGCCCTGTTCAAGTGCGCCGTTTACGGATTTTTCATTACGCTGATTCCCATCCGTTTCGGTCTGCGGGCGTCACGTGAACTGACCAGCATTCCCGTGGTGGTATCCCAGGGCATGGTAAATGTTTTTGCGGCTATCCTGATGATCGAGGTGCTGTCATTAATCACAAAATTACTGTAAATTATTTTGACAACGAACAGACGCTCCGGCAGTCGCAGGAGAAGTTTCTGCGGGCTTTTCCCCTGCAGGCTGCGCCTGTTTCCGAGAATGTGCCGCTGATTTCCAATCAGGATGTGTACATGAACATCGCCCTGATCAAGCAGTATCACGAAAATATGCCCAGGCGGCAGGCCCGGCAGCTTGCGCTCTCGTGCCTGGAGCGCTTTGGTCTCGGGCCGATTGCCGACAGGCGCAACCCGGCGCTGAACACTGAAGAGCGTTTTTGCGTCATGCTGCTTCGGGCTGCGATGGTCAAGGACGCCATGATTCTGATCGATCAGCCTTTTCAAATTGTCCCCCACTTGAAGGATGGTCGCTTTATCATGAATGCTCTGAAAATCATTGATGATTTGTATTTAAGCTGCCAAATCTACGACTACCGATGGATGAAAGAAAAGTACGGAGAACTATGACAGTAAGCCGCGAATTGAAAGTCGGACTTTTCATCGTCTGCACGGCCGTTTTGCTCGCCGCGGCGCTTTTGTACCTTGCCGTGGGAAAGGGCGTTTTCGAGACCATGCACACCTTCACGCTGTCGTCGCGCTCCGGCGACGGCTTTACCGAAGGCATGCCGGTTGATTTTTCGGGATTCAACATCGGCAAGGTGCAGGCGCTGGAGCTCAACGACAAAGGCATCGTTTTAATTAAAATCAAAATCCCCGATCGCCATGTGAAATGGGTCCGGTCGGACAGCACCTTTATTTTGTACCGGCCGCTGATCGGCGTGGCGCGGATTGTCGTGACCACTTCCGATCTGAGCAGTCCGCCGCTGGATCCAAACCAGGTTCCGGAAGTGGCCATCGTCAACGACATCAATGACGCCATAGCGAGAATAGAACCTGTTCTGGACCAAGTGACAAAGATTGCCGATCATGTTGAGCAATTAACGCGCACGCTTTCCGATCCCCGCGGGAACTTAAATCAGCTGCTGGGCAATGCGGAAAAAATAACCGCGAACCTGGCCTCGAAAAAATCCCTTGTGGAAATGGCCGTTTCCGATGAGGAAAGCGTCAGAGCGCTGAATGATTCCCTCAAACAACTGAAGGAAATTACAATCAATGTCAACCGCATCCTCGCCAAAGTGGATAAGATGGCGGACAAGACCGATCATGAAATCTATGGAAAGGATGGCGCGCTTCCCCAGGTCAATGTCATTCTCAAAGACGTCATCGGAAAACTGCAAAAGCTGGATAAAACTATTGATAATATTAATAAAATAAGCATGGATGCATCTGAAGGCATGAAAGATTTTCACCTGCTTCGCTCGGACATCGATGATGTAGTGACCTCGCTGGACAGTGTTGTAAAAAAATTGGACGCTATTGTAGGGTCAAAGAAAAATCCGGAGTTTAAGGTTCCATGAAAAAGCTTCCGTTTTTAATCGTCGTGTTATTGATTTGCGCCTGCGGGGGCGCCGGGCATATTCCTGCCTGGAAGGAAAAAGCATACAGCCAGTTGGATGAGTACAAGACCAGCTTCCTGACCGGCCGGGAGGCGTCCACCGAACCTCATTTTGAAAAAGCCAGAAAAGAAATCGCCGCCGGCAACGATCTGGGCCTTTTAACGGTCGCCTATCTGACGAAATACGCGCTCCATACGGCATCGCTGGAACCCTTTGACGCGAGCGAGTTTGCAAAGCTCTACCGGCTCGAACCGCATCCCGCCGATATGGCCTACTGCCATTTTTTAAAAGGCAACTTCAACGCCGTGGACACGAAAGAGCTTCCGGCGAGATATGCCGGTGTTCTGAAAGCCGCTTCCGGCAGGGATGCCGCCACAGCCGGCCGTGAGATTGCAGCCATTGACGATCCCTTGTCCCAGTTGATTGCCAGCGGCGTCTGGACAAAATACCTGCCCGCCGATGAAGCCATCTTGAAAATCGGCATCGACACCGCGTCGGCCAACGGCTGGCGAAGGCCGCTCTGGGCTTATCTGGAAAGGCTTCAGAGCTATTATCTGGAAAATGGAGATTCGGCAAAAGCAAACCGTGTTTCCGAAAGGCTGAAGCTTTTAAAAAAGTGACCGCGCCTCAAATCCATCATTCTTGAAAAAAAAGAGGCGCACTCCCCGTTTCACACCAGTTGGGAATGTGCCCCTTTTGATTTTTTTATGACTTTGCCGGTTCCGGAGCGGAAATGCCCAGGCTTTCCATGGCCTTTACAGCTTTCTCTTTCACAGCGGCAGCCGCGGCAACGGCTTCCGCGATGTTTCCGGATTTAAAACTTTCCTGCGCCTTTGCCAGATCTGCTTTGACAGCCTCCAGTCCGGACTTTGCTTCCGCCAGCTTTTCGGTGGTGATGTTTTTCGGAAGCTTTTTGAGTTTGGACAGGGAGTCCACCTTGCCCTGGATGGCTTCAACCATCTGAGGCATTCCCTCCGTCAGCTCCGTCCATTGCTTGGACAGCTCGTCTTTTTTGGCTTTTGCCGCCGCCAGAACATCCTTGGCCTTGCCGACAAGACCCTGCGCTTCGGTCAGGGCGGCTTTGTACTCACCCTTGGCGAGTTTGTCCTTCGCGGATGCCAGAGCGGCTTCCAGCGCGGCCATCTGTTCCGGAACAAGTTTTGCCGCCTCGGCCTTTGTGGCGGTAACCGCCTGCTCCGCCGCTTTCATGGCCAGCTGGGCCGGTCCCTTTTCATCGGCGCAACCCGTCACCATGACCACAATGAACAATGTTGCTAAAATACTTGCAGCGATTTTTTTCATATCCCCTCCTCCTGAATGTTGGTTGTTTGCTGATGATCAATGATTCGTTCCAACGCTATTACGCGGATTATAGAAACCGTGTTTTTTCCTGTCAAGAACATTTCCCGCCTGCTTCAGCCGTCAGATGGCGCCATCATGTTTTGCGAGGCATCACCGGGCCGTTTTCGCTTCAACTCATTTTCAAACCGGTTAACGAGTCGATTGCAGCAATTCCTTCTTTTTGATCATGATCAGGACGGCGGAGACGGCGCCTTCAGTCATGCCGGGAATGCGCCCCATCTGGCCGATGGTCGCGGGCGTGATCCGGGTGAGCTTGGCCTGCAGTTCGTTGGAAAGACCGGGAACGGACGCATAGTCGAAATCCGGCGGGATTTTTATTTTTTCCTGCTCCTTCAGTTTTTTTGTCGCTTCGAACTGACGCCGGATATAGCCTTCATACTTGATTTCGATCTCGATCTGCTTTTTGACAAAGCGGTCATTCTGGGGCTCCCAGCCGGGGAAACCGTTTAAATTGTCATAGGCAATTTCATGCCTTTTCAAAAGACTGTAAAGGTTGGTGGCCTGTGTAATCGGCGGGGAGGACAGAGCCGCCAGCTTTTCATTGATGTCGGGCGTCGGTTTGACCGACGACGATTGGAGCTTCCGGATGCCCTCTTCAATCCGTTTCTTTTGATTCTGAAGATCCAGATAACGAGCGCGGTCAACCAGTCCCAGCTCGCAGCCTCGGCCCATCAGGCGCAGGACGGCGTTGTCCTCCCGCAGAATCAGCCGGTACTCAGCCCGCGAGGTGAACATGCGGTAGGGTTCATCCACGCCGCGCGTGACCAGATCGTCGATCATCACGGCCATGTAAGCCTCGGAGCGGTCCAGGACGAAAGGCGGCGCCCCCGCAAGTGCAAGCGTTGCGTTAATCCCCGCCCAGATGCCCTGCGCCGCAGCCTCCTCATAGCCGGATGTCCCGTTGATTTGGCCCGCCAGGTACAGGCCGGAGATGCGTTTGGTCTCCAGCGTCATCCGAAGCTGCGTCGGCTGAACAACGTCGTATTCGATGGCGTAGGCGGGCCGCATGATTTCGGCCTGCTCCAGACCGCGCACGCTGTGGACAATCGCATACTGCAATTCCAGCGGCAGGGAATTGCCTAGCCCCTTGGCATAGACCTCCTGCGTGTCGAGTCCTTCGTGTTCCAGCACAACTGGGTGGCTCTGCCGCTGGCCGAAACGCATCACCTTGTCTTCGAGCGACGGGCAGTAGCGCGCGCTGACGCCTTGAATGGCGCCGGAGTAAAGAGGGGACTGACGAATATTGTCGCGGATGATGCGATGGGTTTCCTCACACGTTGCGGCAAAATAAGAAGGCAGGCGCTCCGTCCGCAGAGCGGTGGTCATAAAGGAAAAAGGTGCGGGATCGGGATCGCTGTCCTGGCGCTCCAGAACGGAAAAATCAATGGTCGAGGCTTTAAGGCGCGGCGGCGTGCCGGTTTTCATCCGCCCCATGTCAAATCCGAGCGATTGGAGCTGACGGGCAAGCCCCACCGACGCCAGCTCTCCCGCTCTGCCGGACGGCGTCTGCGACGGGCCGATGTGGACCAGGCCGTTTAAAAAAGTGCCCGTGGTGATGACAACTTTTTTGGCGCCGTAAAAATGGCCGCTGGCGTCCAATACGCCGAGAATTTTGCCGTCCTCAACGACCAGGGACTCCACCATGGCCTGGCGGATGTGCAGGTTGGCCTGATTTTCCACCGTCGCCTTCATGGTCAGACGGTAAAGCTGCTTGTCGCACTGCATGCGGGTGGATTGAACGGCCGGGCCCTTGGAGGCGTTGAGCAGGCGGAAATGCACGGCGGTTTTATCCGTGATCCGGCCCATCTCTCCGCCCAACGCGTCGACTTCCTTGACGAGCTGGCTTTTGGCGAGCCCGCCGATGGCCGGATTGCACGACATGAGCGCGATGGAATCGAGATTGATGTTGAACAAAAGCGTCCTGGCGCCCATGCGCGCCGCGGCCAGCGCCGCTTCACAGCCCGCGTGCCCGCCGCCAACAACCAGTATGTCGTAAGAATCAGTCAAATTTTATGTCCCTTCAATCCTATCAATGCGTCTTGCCAAAGTCATTAATCTTCCGGCGGGAAAAATACAACAGAAAAATGGGGCGTTGATTTTTGTTTCAGGTTTTTGACGATTCGCCGGGACATATCTATCATCAAACAGCAGAAGACGCGGGAATTGTCGCATTGACAGAGCTGGAAATTGTTGTTTTAATAACTAATAAAAAAGAAGAGGGCGGTTATGAGAGACCTTAAAATCATCTCATGCGGCATTGTCATTGTCCTGATGTTGTGCTGCGGTTCGGTTGGGCAAACAACGGCGCAGCCGCCTGATCCGATTTTATCATCCATTGTTTTTTTCGGCATGCCCGGTCTGAAGGAAATCGGCGGGAGCAGTATGGTCAACCGGACTGAATGTTTTCAAAAATATCTGAAGGCCATACCTCCAAAGTCCTTTCTCCTGACAGCCAAAGCGCCATCAGGGCCGGAAAATGCGCTGGATTACCGACGGCGAAATCTGCGCGAGCAGATTGTGGTGATGATGGGTGAAAAAACCCGCGCGGAAGCGGAAGCCTTTGCCCGGGGTTTGCCGCTTTACGTCGAGTGGGAGGGAATGAGCGAAAATCCTCTGAACGAAGCCAACTTTGCCGACAACTGGCTGCGGAAGCGTTCCGGAACGCCCATCGCGGCGTTTCTTTATTTGTTCAAGGCCCACCGTTTCCGGGCGGGTTATGAAGCGGCCAAAGCCGGACAGGAAAAAGGTCTCTGGCCTGTTCTGGCCGTCAAATACAGGGAAGCTCTGGAAAAGGCCCTGTCCTTCAACAACCCGCTGATTTCCTGCATTGCGAAAGATATGGAGGAGCAACCGTATGTTTATCTGGAAGGATATGGAAAACCCTGAAAAGAAAATCATTGGAGTGGTGATGCTGGTTTTCATGCTCCTCGCGTTGATGCCGTCCTTCGTCGACGCCTGCTCCTGCATCTGGAAGGGTCCCTTTCTTTCCGTGGCGCGGGATGCCCCTCTGGTGATCATCGGAAAAATTATCCGTCATCATCCGGGTAAATCTCCGGCCATGGATGTTCTGGTTTTAGAAACGCTCAAAGGCGGCATTCTGGATTCGGGAATGACCATTCAAATGGGAGACGGCATGCATTGCCGGCCGGCCATGGATATGTTTCCGGTGGGCACCAGTTGGATTCTGGCGATCAACGGCCCGGGAGCGAAAGCAGGCAACGGCTGGGCAATCTCGCATTGCGGGGAATACTGGCTGCGTCTGGAGAACCATGATGTTGTCGGCAGCATCGACGGGGAAATGAAGCAGGTGAAGAGAATGCCCCTGACGCAGTTGAAAAGGAGTCTTTTGTATCCGCGTTTTAATGAAAATTTTTCCGGCCGGGTTGTGTCGGGAAAGCCATACAGCCGTCCGTTCGGTTCGCGCTTTGCGTTTGTGCTGGAGCCGGCGCCGGACGGCTGGGAGATCGCCATCCGGGAATACGGACGGGATGAAAACCTGGCCAGGCTTACGCCGCCGTTTCATTTCGCGCCCAATCCCCGGGAAATTGCAGGCTGGCATCTACTTGCGAATCCGTCCGCCTGCATCAATCGTCCTTACAGGGCTGACGCGGGTCCCGCCAATCCCCGCCGGTTCATTTTTTCTCCGGAGGTGGGCAAAAGCATCATCTACGGTTCGGAAACCGGCAAGGCGGATGTAAAAAAAGTGGAGGCTTTTGGCCGGGGTGTGCTGAAAATCGAAAAGTACAAGTTGTCAGAAGGCAAAGATGGCTGCCCGAAAATTGAATGGCTGGATTTTTCCGTCCGACTGGAAGGCGGGTATTGAAAAATTCTAACGGCGTCCATTGTCAGTAGGACAATTCATTGAAAGCGGATAACAAAATTTGCATCTGAAGGCGGAAAAATGATGAAGCAGAGACCCCAGAAGGGTTCAGGTTGCTGCCTGACTATTTTTTTTGCTGCGCGGGCGGCCATCTTGCTGATCATGGTCCTTTGCGCTCCATCATCGCTGGCTTTTTCCTTTTTTGAACCGGACATCCGCTGGAATCCTGAAGGTGCAAAGACAGCCACGCTTGTAGAAATGGATCCCGCAGATCATCCGGAAATCATGGAGAGGCTGGTCAGCATTCCGTATGTCCAGAGCAGCACATACTTTCCGGAAAAGAAGGGGCTGGGACGAGGCGGCTTTCCGCTTGCCGTGGCGGGCATGCCGCAAGCAGACACAAAGGCGGGTTTGTTTATCCGTGATCCGGATACAAGACACGGATTCATATACAAGCAGGACATGACGATTGCCGCTTCTTTCGAATTAACGGGAGAATCCCCAAGATACGTCAAGTCGCTGGCTTTTCCCACAGCAAAGATGCTGCTGGTCTCCGGTGATCTTCCGGTTGAGAAGGGAGTTTTCAGGAAGGGTCTTTTCCAGTATGACTGGCAAAGTAAAAGACTGATATCCGTTTTAAGCAGGGATCTTTTCTACAACCCCGCCTCCTACAGTCTCGATGGGGAAACGGGATTGACGATTTTCCATGAGGGCCGCAAGTGGATTTACATCAATATGGAGCGTCCCCGTTGCGCGGTGATGGTCTGTTTCAGCGCAGGATATCCACGCGGCATCGAACTGTTCCGCATGAGCTACGACATCGGCGCGGTCAGAAAAGTTTTTCTGGACGATAAAAAGACTTTCTATTTTCTCACCGAAAGAGATTATATACTATTTGAAACATCACGCAGACTGTGGAAACTTAGGCTGGAGTGACCGGCAGCACTCCGCCTGACAGAGATCATTTCATGATGACCGTGTGATGTGCGATGAAAACACCAGATAAAATCGAGGCGGATTTGAGCAAACCGGATTTCTGGAAAAACAGCAAACGCTACTACGATTTGAAAAGCTACTGGCGCAACCGGTTCGGCTGCACCGTCCACAAGCTGCAGATCGATGCGGGCTTTACCTGTCCCAACCGCGACGGGCGCGTGGCCACAGGCGGCTGCATCTACTGCGACGGACGCGGATCGAAGCTGCGCCAAAGCGGGGCTCTTCCCTCCGTGGCCTGCCAGATTGCTTCCGGCAAAAAATATTACAAGCCGTCCGCGTCAAAGTTTGTCGCTTATTTCCAGACCTTTACCAACACCTACGCTCCGGTGGAAAAGCTCAAAGCGCTCTACGACGAGGCGCTGGCCCAGGAAGATGTCATCGGCCTGTCCATCGGCACAAGGCCCGACTGCCTGCCCCCGGAGGTGATCGATCTTCTGGCCGGCTATGCGAAAAAATATCACGTCTGGGTGGAACTGGGGCTTCAGTCCGCGTCCGACCGGACGCTTTATTTTATTAACCGGGGACACACCTTCGCGCAGTTTGCCCAGGCCGTCGAAGCGCTCGGAGGCAGAGAATTGAACATCTGTGTTCATGTCATCATCGGCCTGCCCGGGGAAAGCGATGAAGATATATTGACCACGGCAAAAACACTGGCAGCCCTTCCGGTCAACGGTATTAAAATTCATTCTCTCCTAGCGCTCGACGGCACAAAGTTGGGTGAAATGTACAAACAGGGAGCCATTCCCATGATCTCCAAAGAAAAGTATGCATCCCTTGTCGCGGATGTCCTGGAACTTCTGCCGCCGGAAATGGTCATCCAGCGCCTCACCGCCGACGGCTACCGGGATATCCTTCTCGGGCCCGTCTGGGCGCAAAACAAGCTGGATGTGCTCAACGCCATTAACAAAGAGCTGGAGAGAAGAAACGCCTATCAGGGTATGCGCTGCGAATCAATCAGATTAGACACCCTCCGGGAGTTTTGACAACATCATTTCCCTTCGATTCAATTTGCGCCCATCCACGACGAACGTTCCATCGCCAACTGCGTGAAGGGTTCGCTTCTCTTTTCGTGAAGAGTCGATGTACGCAGCAACGCATTCAAGCACAACGATATTGTGCTTTTTGACGATCTCGATAACGTTACATTCGATGTTCGCCAGACATTCCTTAATCAAGGGCGACCGGACATGCTTTCCCTTCACCGGCGTTAGTCCAAATTTTTCAAATTTGTCCGTGTCGGCGCCGGAGCATGTCCCCACGCCAACGACCTTATCGATGAGGTCAACCGTGGGAATGGAAATAACGCATTCCTTCGATTTTTGAAGTGCGGCATAGGAATAATTCCATGGGCCGGTGGTTATGGCAAACTTCGGCGTAAAGTCCACCACCATTGTCCAGGAGATCGTCATGATGTTGTTCTTCTTCCCATCATTTGTCGTAACCAGAACAACGGGTCCCGGTTCCATCAGAGTGAACGCTTTGCTGATTTGCATCCTTTTCATAAATCTAAGCCTCCCCAAAAGAAAACAATAGGGTAATGATTCTATTATGGATTTCTCAACATATCATGCGTGCCGATTCGTCTGAGCAGGCACGTGTCTCCCTTAATCTGGAAGGTGAGTCTATAAGAATCCGTCACCCGTCCCTCCCAAATATTACGAGGATCATTCATCTTTTTCACATGAAGCGACGGATGCGTTGAGTTTGAAAGCAGTAATGCAAGATTCTTGTCAGTTGTTTTTTTTATGCTTGAGGGTAGCTTCCGATAGTCCTTGATGAATGCCTTCGTGAATTCAAGCTTCATGCTTTAGCCTTCTTTAGCGCATTGAGCGCATCGTCAATATTGTCGAAAGGTCCGACCGTTTTTCCAGATGCAATCTCTCTGTCTGCTTCAGCCTCGGCGTCCTGCCACTCTTTGGTGTGGAAATACGCCTGCTCAGGATGAATCATCTTAACGGGCTTCAAAACAAGATCCCCCTCTTTCTTTTCAATATCCAGATAATCGCCAACCTTCACGCTTTTCCGCACTTCGACAGGTATCGTGATCTGGTAATTTTGCCTGACCTTCACCAGCGCCATAACATTCCCCTCCCGATTCGTAATTTAGTAATTTAATAAGTTACGAATTTTAGAAAGTCAATATTATTTTTCACATAGAAATGCAATGTTCTATACTGTCAATGGAAAGCCTATCCGGAGCATGTCACGGGCGTGCGATCGGGTGCAGTAGTTTTGTGGTTCGCCCTGTCAGCCCTGAAACTTGGGATTTTTCTTTAATCCCGCTTAAGCGGGACAAGCGTTAATTCTCCGCAGCTTGCTGCGAGGTGGTTGATTCGTCAAGAAATCATTGAATATTTGAACCAGTTGAAGTAGATTGCCACTCGTTGGAGAAACGGATGAATTTGTTTGCACATCCGGCGTAAAAAGAATCTGGTTTTCCACAGCCGGCGCCCGCGCGGCCATGAATTACTGGAACTGAGGCAAAATCTTATTCATGGGCGCATCTCCATCAAAACAGAAATTTTGACCACGCATTACAAAAAACATTAAAAAACCGGAGCGGTAGATTAATTGTTGGACGTCCACGAGATATAGGAGGCATATGCTGCCGAATATTGATCAAGCTCTTTATGTCAGATTTAAGTGTGAAGGCTACAGAAAGAAGAAATATAAGCGGGCACCAGTTCTAAGTGTTGATGAGATTGTTCAGCTGGGCTATTTGGATGTCAACCGCACGATTATGGGCATCGAACCAAAGCAAAGCGGGTGGCTCAAGCAGACTGTCGTTACATTCATAAATAATTTGTTGGCTTCCCCTCCCGAAAACCAGCAACGCTTTGATCTTTTACATGATGAATGCTGCCAAAAGTGTCTGGAGGCTGATGCGCTCGGAAAAGCTAGTATTCACTATGGTCAGACTCAAAAGCTCCTAAATATGTCATTGAAATATCTCTATAATGAGTTTGCTGCTTATTACGGCAAAC
>ENA-UPXM01001136-UPXM01001136.1-activated-sludge-metagenome-genome-assembly--contig:-NODE-1136-length-35730-cov-7.574884_pt1 | contig 35730 bp, 28 predicted proteins | sample MGYA00238178_ERZ772708 | MGnify/ENA primary metagenome ERZ772708 (study PRJEB29002, sample SAMN05720212) | activated sludge metagenome | isolation source: anaerobic digester from wastewater... | reverse complement strand
AAGACCTGAAGTTATCATCAGAGAGATGGTTACAGATCCTGAAGATGATGATCCAGGTGATTTCTTCATCGACTATGTGGCAAATGATCCTAATGCTGGCATCCGTTGGAGAGCTTGCACTATCAAGCGTGTATACAAGAATGTCATGACAAAGGATACTGCAACAATCCGCAAGATCTATGCATCACTTTAAGTGTAATATGAGAGTTACACGGGATTTAAATCCCGTGTAATTTTCGTTATGGAGGTGAATTTAATGATAGTCGAAATCAGTCAGCTCATCGCCATGATAGAGGATTTTATGGTACGTGAAGATCAGTATTCAATGGATATTGGTGGATGTGTCGGAACTGGTCTGTTCAGATTAACTCTCGATACGGTAACCCAGTTTTACGATTTTCATCGCATACTGGTGATTGAAGGTTGTCAGGATTTTGTCGAAATGATGAAACAGCGTTTACCGAATCATATTTTCTATGGTGAAGCGGTTTATACTGAACTTGATGACTTCTTCATGAAACGTGATAAAGATTTACCAGAATTCATGCGTTCCGATTATAATTATAAAACAATTGCGAAGGATTTCAATAATTATGATATGATTATAATCAATGATGCACATCTGATACCAGAACCGATTCTTCAGATGATCCATGATAAGTTTTATCATAAAATTATATCATTGGTAGATCCATTTGATTATGATTCTGGGAAATGGATGTATGTACCAACCGTTGTGGATTCATTGAGTAAACTTTCAATGATCCAGGCATTCGCGAGAAAACTGTATAACATTGAAACGCGTGCTGTTGATAAAAACATTTTATGTGGTTTCAAAGATGTCGGTAATGTGTCGATTCGTAGTGTCGGTAAACAGGATAAACATCAGTATGTTACTCCGTCAGCTGATATCATCGATATGGTGAATTCTCGTCGTAAGATGTATTTACATCGTGGACAGAAAATAATATGTCGTAACAGATTTATCGAAGTTCTCACAGGAGAGGATAAGATGGATCACATTTTCACCAATAACACATTAGGGGTACTGACATCAAATAAGATGTTCGCAAACGGTATGTACAATGTTAAATTGCATAATTCAAAACACGATGTCAATTGTGATTTAACAATGGATATCGATGAATCAAAGCATTACAGATCATTTGTCGAACCGGCAAATATCATTTCGATTGATACAATGCGTTATCATAAATTTAATTCAATCCAACTTGTATTACCAGTTGATTCAGAACATGGGATAACAATTCGTGAGTTGTATTCGGTTCTTAGAAATACAAATAATCTCACAATTGGACATCTTAAAATGAAGGTGGGATGATATACCATGTTTTCTATTAAAAAAGTATTAAATCGAAAAGTTGATCGTGCTCAGGCTGAGGTGTGGAGTAAACTGGTACTGGATATCAGGTATACATGTGAAGTTGAATTATTGAAATTCATCGAGAACGCAAATGTTACCGCATTACACTCTGCTTATGCATTAACCGCACTTATCGATCACATCGTATCATCAATCGATTTGTATACAGAAAACAAATTCGCATTACCATCAACAATACTCGGTTTGAGAAATGCCACTATGAAGCTGACTGAAGGTAGTCAGCTTTTCATAGCTGGTGTACTTGATAATTTATCAGATGATGATATACCGCATGAAGTCATCATTGGTAAACTGTCTCGGAGTGTTGATCTGATGATGACCGCACGTAAGATGATGTTACATATCATCGAATTCGAATTCAAAATGATTGTAATGAATGTTGATGTAATCGAACGATATTACAGTCGAAATAAAAATAATTCGAGTAATGATATTTCATTTAAAATATCATTTAAACAACCAGAGCATTTGGCAAAATCACCTAAGGGAGTTGATAAAAATGGGTCAGATAAACGAAAATGAACTTCAGGCGATGGGATACAAAAAGAAGTTTGACTACTCTCAGTATTCTCATGATAACGATGTAAATGTTATTCCGAAGAATGATTTCAAACGTCTCATCCGTGATACATTTAAAACGATCACCGAAGTTGTTAAAGAAACATATGGTCCATATGGTTCACAGTATACATTGAATGAATTAAACCAGACTTCTTCAACAAAGGATGGTTATAACACATTCGAAGCTATTCATTTTTCACATCAGTACAAGCAGATGGTGAAACTCACAATCGGAAAAATCTGTTCACGTGTAAATGAAGTTGTTGGTGATGGTACCACTTCTTGTTTACTACTGGCAGAGAAGATATTCGATTCAATCAATGAAACATTGAAGACTCCAGAGGATGAACGTAGAATTGATTCAATACTCACAGACATCCAGAGGTTCTTTAATGATTCTTTGGAGTTTGCGAAAGAATATGATTTGGTGAAACCATTGACACACCAGTCTCTTGAGAGTGTTATCATGATGGCAGCAAACCATGACAAACGTCTTCGTGATACAATCATAAATGCACTTGATGTCAAATATGATTCTGAAAGCAATGTTTCATCAATCAACAATGTTTCAATTCAGTCACGTATCGATCAGGGTGTTTCAACAAAATATGAAATCCTTAAGATGCCAGGAAACTATCGTGTCGAAGTTGGAATGTTCCCAAATGATATTGTTTCATTGGCTGACAAGAAGGATGTCGTATTGTTAGTATATGATCACAATTTCAATGCAGCTGATTGGGCAGCATTAAATGATTCATATACAAGCAAATACTTCTTAAACAGACCCGCAAACGTATTAAATCCTGATGGTACATTATCAAAGAATACTACTGATGATATTGAACGTCCCACAATATTAATATGCGCAGTTCATTTTGATCAGGCTGTAATTGATGATCATATAAAACGTTTTCTTCAGAATGAGTATCGTATCGGTCGTAAACATAATCTGATTCCAGTTACAATCAGAGGTTCATATGCACGTAATGAAGCAAGAGATCTCGCTGCAGTTGCTGATGTTCCTTGTCATACGTTATATACACCAAAGATTGAATTTGAAGATTTTGATAAAACAACAACAGTTACAGTATTCAACAATGATTGTCTTTGTCTGTATGATGTTAAACCACCGGTTGATTACATTGATGCGTTGAACATCGACATGCAGAATGAAGAATCTTCCAGTCGTCGTATGCTTATGAAGAAACGTATTGATGCGATGACAATGGCTAAATCTGATACAACAATCAATCTTACCGTTCCCAACAGTCTTGAACAGAAAATGATTGAAGATAAGATTGATGATTGTATATCAATTATTGAATCTGCATTTGAATACGGATGCGTTCCAAACCTCTTCAAATATGCTCATAAGATTCTCAACATGTATAAATCGGATGAACATTCATCTGTTGTTGTTGAAAAGATTATTTCATCCATTGAAGGAATTTTCACTGATGTATGGGTTTCCAAGAATGGTTCATATGATGAGCTCTGTAATGAACGTCTCAAATCGTATTATGATTCGTATGATTGTTCATATGATGTTCTTGAGGATACCTTCTGTGAGACCAGTAGTCTCGCAACTTCAGTTCAGTATGATATTGAAGCGGTTTGTGCAACACTGGAGATTGTCAGATTCTTACTTACATCCAGAGGACTTATATTTGATTCATGTTTACTTCAGATGCATGGAGATAATGGAACCTATGTTCCTATGTGATTTATCATTCAACCCCGGGAATTCCCGGGGTTGATAATTACATAATCACATTGAACAATTGGTTACACAAATACATTTTCTGAAGGATGTGATTAAAATGAAACAGCTGAAACAGTCAATTTATAAAAACATGTTGTCTGTTATCGTCCAGCACCAGTTCAGAACATCTCAAAATATGATATTATTCACACGAATATTATCTGCATATCCAACAAAGAAAGGAAGTTATTATCCAACGATCCAACGTACCATATCATATTTGGAACGTGGCATCAGAGATATTCCAACAATCATTGAGGATATGAGAACTACTGGTGAGGATGAAGAAATCTATAACACATTGGAAGACATAAGCAAAAATCCCTCAATAACAACAATACCAGAAGTCAGTCATCTGGTTAAAATATTATCAACATACTTGAAGTATGCAAATATTTTAAAGGTCAAAAATTCATTCATTTCATCGATGGATATGGTTGATGATGACAATGATGAAAATCTTGGTGAAAAAGTTGAGAACGTTCATGAATATGCCAAGCAAATTTGTGATGCATATAATGTTGCGAACATTTCATCAACTCAACATCAGTTCGATACAGGACAACCGGAATTAATGGAAAACGTGGTTGCTCATGCACAAGATTCTACTAATATAACAAATGTTGTTCTGACTGGAATCCGATCATTGAACAAACTCTTATCACCTGGATATGTTAACGGAGCATTATATGTGTATGCAGCATTACCGGCAAACTATAAATCTGGTATATTATTGGAATCACATATTGACGTATTGAGATTCAATAATCATTTGAAAGATAATCTCAATGGTAAACGTCCTGTATCAATCTATATCAGTATGGAAAATAATATGTCACAAACGATCAAACGTTTGTGGAGTATTTTATATCCTAATATTGATATGAGATCAATGTCTGCAGAAGAGGCAACATCTATGTTCAATAAGGCGTTGAACGTAAATGGTTTCAGATCTGTAATATTGTACTTTGGATATCGTGAGAAATCTACTAAGGATATTCGAGATATCATTAATACATTTAATACGGATAAGGAACAGGTGGTTGCTGTATTCTTTGATTATATAAAACGAGTTCGCCCAAGTAGAACTGATGCATCTACATTGAGTAGTGAGAAATCAGAATTAAATGTTATCATGAATGAGTTCAAAGCAATCGCAGTTGAACTTGATATACCATTCATCACCGCCCATCAGTTAAATCGTGCCGGTGCCGCTGCTCTTGATGAAGCTGCAAGGAACCGTGCAAATAATGTCAGATCCGATATACTTCTCGGACGAAGTAATATTTCCTGTGCGTAAACAAACCTGCGCCATATACAAGTGATTGTATATGCAAACCTATTTAATTGCTGGGACCGCGTAACGTAATGTCGGGATGACATAGCATCGTATCAGCACCCAAGTTAAATTTCGGAATGTAATAACATATGAAAGAGGTGATGAACATTAAAGACAACACATCTGATATCATATATAAGTATTTGAAGACTGTTGAATGGAAACCTGTCGTATATGATGATGTAAAACCGGGAATGTATGAAGTTTCAAATTACGAGTTTATCCGTAATACATATACAGGACGGATCATGTCAATATGCTTTTCTGAAAAAGGATATGCTATGGTGGAACTTACAACCGTATCGGGTAGAGGTAAATCAAAGAAGCTCCATCGAATAGTTGCGAGACATTTTGTTGCTGGCGAAACGAAACGCAAATGTGAAGTTGATCATATTGATGGGAATAAACGAAATAACCAAGCTTCAAATCTTGAATGGGTTACACATTTAGAAAATATTCGTAGAGCTTATAAACATAATCTCATACCGATTAAAAGTTGTGAAGATCATCCAAATGCAACGATTAGAAATGAAGACGTACATGAAATTTGTAAGGCTCTTATTAAATATAACGGTGATTGTATAAAGGTTCTAAATGAAGTCCAAGGTCACATTGATTGTACAATACGTCTCATACATAGGATAAAGTATAAAAGCGCCTGGAATACAATATCCGATTTATATTTCAACAAAAAATATTTCCGAAATTTAAAAGGTTCAACGACTATCGAAACTAACTCAATCATCTAACGTGTCGTGAGACACCTTGATTGGAATAAGGATATAAATCCGAAAGGAGTAGAGTAGCGCCAAAGCGAATGTGGTTCTGGTTGAAAGTAATAATTTCGTAATTCCAGATTAAAGCGAAATGGTAGGGTTCTCGTTAGAGAATGTGATATAGTCTCATCATCTGTTATAATGACAGAGAAGTTCATTAAAGAACTGCATGAATTTGCGAATCATGTGAAGAAATCATGGGGAAGTTAACGAAGTAGCTGATTGGTTGGGTATCATAAATATTGATATTGTCCAAGGTGAAAAATATTTGATGATTAAAGCAGCAAAACAACGTGAGAAAGATCAGGCTGATCAATCTATGATTCTTGCATATCATCATCCATTCTTGTCACCAACATCATTTGCATTGAAGACTGATCTGAACGAAATGGTTGAACTCTCACGACCATTGTATACAGAACTTCAGCAGATGAATTATCAATCAGCAATGTAAAATACTTATCAGGTGAGATAGGGTCGCCTGTAAAATATATTAACGATATTTATATTGTTTAAATGATAACAGAAGGATACTGTTATCTGAAAATCAGAAATCAGGAGGATAAAACAATGATTAGATCGTTACAAACGAAGATCTGGTACGCTGATGATATAATCCCATATGCGGATTTAATCAAATCGGTTTATCCAGTCCAGGTCATTCAGTACGAAGCTCTGGTTGGTTTCAAAATCAGTCTGATTGACAATGTTAGAATGTCACCGGCTGAAAGAATCCCCAGACTCGAACAGCTCTTACCATCAATTCTCGGAGGTACAAGATGTATGCTCAGAGAGACACCAATCACCGCACCGTTTGGATATTATCTCGTAACGATGCCAGTTCCAAGAGACCAGCTCCGTTCACTGTGTTCAGAGATTCTGAGAGTGCTCACAATCCTTGAACGTGATTTCGGAATCACAGTCACAAAGGAATATGAAATCAATGTATCTGGTGCATGCACTCCAATGGAGACTGAAATCAAATTATCAAGATTTGATATTCCGGTTGAATATCAGAACATGCATGTCAGGTATCCAGGTTCACCATATACAATCGGTATGGTTGAACGTATCAATGACGGTTTCATCACTGTGAGAACAAGATGGGCGTTCTCAACAAACACAAACGTATATAATGATATCGAGCACATCAAGATGTTATCATACTTGATTGCTGGAATATATTAAAGGAGGAAATTCATATGGAATATGTAAATCCAGACGCTCCCGTTCTCGGTGAGCACAAGTTCATCAAGTATCAGTATCATGAGCCTGATATAACCCAGCAGCAGGGTTATTATTATCAGGGTGGTGGTTTTGATCCATTCGCTCAGTATTATCAGCCACAGCCTCAGTCATATGAGACAAGAAGATTCATGGGTCCTGATGTTTCTCAGTATCAGCAGTCTCAGCAGGGCTTCTTCCCACAGCAGTCGATTCCGACATCTGTATTAAACGGATTCATCGATCAGCGTACTCAGATGAATACACCACCACTTGCACCACCTCAGCCACAGCCTACTCCATTCAATGGCAGTCCTTGGCAGCAGCCAATTGCATATGGAACTGTGCCGGTGAACACCAATCAGTTCATGCAGCCTATGTATGAAGATCCATACTTATCCAGACCATATGGAAATTATTCCGATGCCACTCAGGGTATGATCGTTCCACCAATCAACAGAAAAGAGATGTGGGAACCAACACATACACCACCTCCGATCTATGATAGTCCTACAATCAATTGGAATGCTCCTACTCCGTCTAATGGAATGGGTTATGCTAACCCTCAGATACCACCACAGCAGCCATATCATTCACCATTCCAGACAGCTCCATCAAATGAAGCTCCTGGTTCTTGGTACGCTCGTGCACAGGAAAACTGGAAGTAATAAGTAATGATGCGGGGTGCAAACCCCGCATTCATTTTTAAGGAGACTAATGTATGATATATACATACAGATCAAGATTGAACCAGTTACCATTGGATTTGAAATGTGAACTCGGTGAGCTTACTTTTCAGAAAGGAATGTTACCACCATCCAGAAAAAGCAAAGCTGTTGAGATTCTGAAAAAGTATAATACCGAATTCACGGAAGTCGGAACTGGAACCAATCGGTTCATTGTTAAATATGATGGGTTTGCATTAAAGATTGCTCTTGATAATGATGGTGTTGCAGATAACAAACAAGAATATGCTGTATGTAAAATCTTAGGACCCGGTGCAGCATTTGCTCATGAGATATCAAATGGTGGACATCTGTTAATGGCAGATTATTGTCCTGCATTTACATCCTACCAGGAGATGTGGGATCATCGATCTGAGATAAAAGCATATCTCAGTGATTGGAGTAATCGTTGTCTCTTAGGAGACGTTGGTATCAGCAAGATCAATTATGCGAACTGGGGATTGCGCGGTAATAGCGCCGTGTGTATAGATTATGCATACATATTCCCATCATCATTACACATTTTCAAATGTATTTGTGGTGAGTCCAATATCGCACATACAGATGAAACTTATACAACTTATAAATGTTTGTCATGTGGAAGAATCATTGAAGATTCAACACTCAGACAGCGTATCTCTCAGGACACTAGACTCAGAATGTTAGAGAACTCAACATCTGATTCTATTGAGTTATTTGAAAAGACTAAAGAAATCGATATCCCGAATCTCCGTATCACAACACGTAGATTGGAAGATGATGCTGATTTCGTTTAATGAAGGAGTGTTTTATATGCATTATACAAGATTACTTAAACGCTACGGACATCCAGCAGCTCCCAAGAAGCATACATTAACTGATGATGAGGTTAATGCGATTCTTGAATATTTCAATTATCTGCAGACTGAATACTTCACAGATATCCCAGTGTCAAAATATATTGACACTGAGTTCATCTATAATATCCCAAAGGAGCTTTATAAGTATTTCGATTATTCGAACGTCATTGATGCGCCTGTGACGGCAAATCCATTCATAATGTTATATGGTTTATGCCTGAAGGACATTGAACAGTATCCGAATTTCATTGAAAGATATTTGGAACTGAATAAGGAAGAAATAGAAGACTTTACTGAATTCATTGACAAACGTAAACAGGATGCTCTTGCTGATCCGGGGAGTGATGAGTAAATGTTATTAATGTCATTAAGATGTTATATCAATTGCGTAGTTCCGACAACTGAAAAACAGATATTGTTGAACTCACGTTATTTCGTTCTTGATATCGCAGATGGTAGATATGATTCAGGTGATTTCTATTATGATACAAATAATGGAACTCTTGGTCGTTATAAACAGAATAACAATTATCGAGTTACTTATCTCGGAGTCATGAATCCAGCACCTCACACATCTGATGTACAATATATATCAACACCTGGAGGTCCATGTATTCAAAATAAACGTAATGGATATTTAAAACATCTGATGAACATAGATACACAAACTCGAATATACAATGATATCTTTAATAATAAACAGAATGATTCTGAATATCCGACGATGCTAATAATGTTTGATGAACATTTTATCATTGATTATGGTCATCTTATAGCACGATATATCTCTGATACATTCGGTGTTGATGTTGAGTTTTTGGATCCGACTTTGAGACCTAATGTTCCCGGAAACCGTGATGGATTCTATCCCGGAAATAAAATCAACGGTACTAGAACGATTGAACGTTGTGCGAAACATAAATTACTAAATGATATTCGAATAATGTTAGATGAAACTTCTAAAGAAGGAACGATATCCAATGTGACATCAATTCTCTCATGTTATAGTGTACCTGAAATGATTAAGTTGTATAATACGATTTATCCGGATAAACCTTTGTCAGAAGGATATTATACAGCTGAGGATATGATGAATATCATAATTAGAAGCATCACACGTGACATGAAATTTAAATCAAATGTTGATGATGAATATCTTAAGAATGTTTCTAAATATGAACAGGAGTTGACTGATTGGGAACAACTTCAAGAAGATTTCAGATACGAAATGATGCAAGATGCAATGAACTATGGCGGGGATTAACCCCGCCTTATTTTTTATTCACGAATTGATAAAATCTCATTATAAGGAGTGATGGTTAATGGACATCAACAAAGCAACCAATCCAATGTCTGAATATTTATTGAAATTGCAATTAATCGTTTCTAATTCAGAATTTAAGAATGAATCGGAAGCTCGTCAATATGAAACATTAGAAACCCAGCTTGAAGGTGAAGCATACGTTCGTGCGGTAACTCACACTGATTCATTCACGTCATATACATATCCAGATACACTGATATATCGTGTATTGAATGATTTTGGATATCCGGAAGATAGAATAATGTATCTGGTTAAGAACCCTGTGATGATGCCACAACGATGCAAAGATATGTTACAGTTAATCGGTCGTCAGAACTTCCTTTCAGCATACAAAGAACGCAACAAATACTACTTAACACTTACAGGACAACCGTCTGACGATACGGGTGTTGTAATGATACCGGATGAATTCTATGATATCTATGCATCAGATAATATGTTACATCGAGGTATGGCAATACATGAGATGCCGTATAAGTACCAAGAGTTGTTTATCAATTCTGATTACTATAAAACAATACTCGAACAACATCCAACGTTGGAATATTTAAAATATCTCGGTAGTTACTCAATACCATTAGAGGTATCACGTCCAGCTAAGGATGGAGAGATAATGCACATCAACACCAATAAGTTATCAACGTATCACAAGGTGTTTGGTAATGTCACTGTTGAACCTGAATTGATTCATTTGTTTAAAAACACATATGACAAGGTTCGTGATTATGTTTATAACACATTACGTGGAAACTTTTCTGACATCTATGAGAACTATGATTCATTTATCAGATTTCTTACAATATATTTATCAATAGGAAATACATTGAATGAATGTTCTAAAAATGCAACCTCAATGTCATACATGAACAGTGTATCTGCAAATAATTATTTCATGTTATACGGATTACCATCATCGATCATGGATGGCAACAACATGATTAATTTCTTGAAAAAGTTTAGAATGATTCTCAAAGACAAAGGTACTAATACAGTGTATCGTGTTAAGGATTTGGTTGGTTATGAATACACCGATGTGTACTCATTGATTATGGTTAAACAACCATTGTTCATAGATGGTGTACCAGTATACTCAGTTGATGAGAATGGTAATAAACAGCAGAAATTCAAAATCGTATTTCGTAGATCTGGTGTTGCAGATGAGAACACATCGTATTTTAAATTCCGTGAAGAACGTAAAGAATATTCATTGGAAGAGATAACATCTGGAGATCCTCGTTGGTGGGATGGACCTGAAGTTACTCAAATGATAAATGATATGAATTATACATTATCCAATTCCAAGTATATTCAATTATCAACTCATATGTCAATGGAGGATATCTTTTGGGAAACTTCAATCCTGTTAAGAGGTCTGCTTGATAGAAAACAGGAAACCGCATATTCTAAAATATCAATCAATTTCAGTGTTGATGGTTCATCCACTATGTCCGTATTTGATGCTGTAATAATTTTAGTTACATTGATGGATTGGAAACTCGTTGATGCTAATGGTAGATCAATCAAAGGTGAAATGTATTTACCTAATGGAGTTGATAATAATGGATATCCAGTATGTTTGGATATGTTGTTTAATGGTTTAAATGATGATGGTTCTCCCAAGGAATTCAAAGAAGGATTACCATTTAAAATAACATCATTCAATTTCGATATTCGTGAATCGGATCGTACATTCTATGACGCAATGAGTTCGATGTCGTATTTGGATGAATCATTTTTATCATCGGTGGACAAGGTTCTTGATATGGAGAATAATAATGTCGGTGAAGTTTTAATGTATGATATTAAGAGTATCTATAAATATCTTGTAAATAAACTATTGGAGTCTAAAACGATTTATGAATTCCGTCAAATCACCGATGTGTATTCACATTTGTTTTTAGTAGATCCAATAAGAAACTGGTATTCTGATACACCATATGATCCAGATGCAATAATATGTGAAGAGTTTCAAATAACCAATAATGAATTATCGATGTTCGAAAATACATTTATCGAAGATCATGATGATTTTGAAGTAACATATAACGATACAAGTTATCCGATATCAATATATAACATTATGAATTACAATGTTCCTGACATCAAGATTAATGATGAATATCCGTTTACAAATGATTCATTCTTAGAAGAATTCTATAAAGCATTAGATTCATATACATCTATTGAAGTTGCAACATCAGAATCTCTGTCACCAATAATAAAATCACGATATAAGGATATCATCAAATCAAAGGTTATTCTTGATACCGGTAACAGTTCAGATGGTCCGAAAACATTTGAAGCCATGCTGTTCAGATCAAATCCATCATTATACTCCAGACTTGTTGATTTGCGTAAAGATGATAATTCAATGAACATGTTGATTCGTTCGATCATTAATGGATTGGAATCATATACCAACAGCTCTCTTGCAGGATTACAGTTTAAATCATTAGGTAATGATGAATACTTTAAAACATTGAAAGAAGTAATATCATATTTCAAATCATACATGGTTGAATATACAAAAGATGAATTCGTTTATCTGTTCGGTGGTATTTTTGATAATGGTGGAAACTCTGATATGTTACGTTTATATGATCAGGTTGATCATATTCGTATTCGTATGGTTCCAAAGGATTCATTAACACTGTTTGATGTCTCCAAGTGGAAAAAGAAGTTGAAGCTCCCAGATGACAATTCAATGATGATGCATGATGAAGCTCTCTTCAGGCTTAAAGGTAAATATTCAAAAATTAAATCATCTGGATATGAAATATGGTATGATGATGGCTCATGGATTTCAACAAATCCGTTACCGTCATTAACAGACGATTCAATTGTTGTTGCAAATGTTGTTCCTCACAATAATACATATAGAATTATTATCAACATTGAAAATATAATATCATAATAATATTATTTTCAATAATTGTACAACGTAATAATGAAGTTTGAATCAGTCGATTCGTGATGTGGTTCGGAAACACATCATACTTCATATCCTCTTTCTGATAAATTATGGGGCGGGGTTTCGACCCCGCCAACTAATTTGTTTGTTTGATATTTTCGAAACCGATATTTATATGATTTAAATGTAATATGCAAAGGAGGATATTTTATGAAAATTAAAAATATTCGTTTAATTAATTTCAATTCAATTTATGCATGTCGAAATCTCAAAGAAGTATATTATGATTTTGATACCTCTGATAAAACCATCAATCAGATATGTGGTCCGAATCGTTCTGGTAAAACAGTTCTGATTCAACAGCTCCATCCATTTTCATCAATCAATCTTAGCGGTGATGAACGTTCTGATTTACAGTTGATCATTCCGGGTGAGACTGGTGTGAAGGAAATTGAATATGATATTGATGGAAAAATTTATCATATCAATCATACATATAGACCATCTGGAAAATCTCATTCTGTTATATCATCATTGGTTTGTGATGGCGTTGAATTAAATTCATCTGGTGGTGTTAATACATTCAATTCACTGATCGAAAAGATATTTGGATTAAATCGATATACATTTCAATTTACAATCAATGGTACTCAACTCAACTCACTCAGCAATATGAATGCGACACAACGAAAAAGTTTATTAAATAAAGCACTCGGTGTTGATATCTATGATAAGATTCATAAATTATCAACTGCTGATCATCGTTATGTAACAAAAACCATTACTTCTTTAAATAACACCAAGGAGTTTGTATTGAAGAAATATGGAACTTATGAAACTCTTCAAACAATGCTACATGATAAACAAACCGAGTACGCCAAAATCGTCGACTCATGTGAAGGTGTTAAATCAAACATGGATCGATTATATGGATCTATAATGGCAATTAAAAATCAGAACCCACAAGAAGAATTAATCAAATTAAATGATGTGATGGATCGTGTTAAAAAAGTATCATCTCGTATAGGTGATTATGATGAAAATACATATGCCAAATTATCAGATACCAGTGTTGAATTAAATAAACAACTCGAACATATGAAATCCAAACATCGTGAGATATTAATGAATCTTGATAATCTTGAAGAAAAGAAATCTGATATAACAAATACAATGATCAAAAGCAAACGGATGCGTGATGATTATGATAACATGAAACGTTTGGCTGATGATATCAGAAATCAGATCAATGGTATAAAACCAAATAATGTGATATCACGTAATCCAGAATATTATCGTAATATTTTAAACTTATCACAAACAATCAATTCAATCACATCAGAAATATCATCAACATTAAATGATAACATTTTGAATATGGTCGTTGATATGGTTATCGAACACATTGACATTCCAGCATTCTTAATCCGTGAGGGCGCTGTATTAAATGATACTGAAAAAGAACGAACTGCGATGAATCGATTACAATCAATACTGTCAACGGTTCCAGGAACATATCCTGAATGTGGTGTTGATGATTGTATATATAAGAATACATTTGAACGATTACAAGTTTATTTTAAATCATATCAAACAACCACTGAAGGAAAATTGACGATTGATGATTTAGAGAATATTGACAGATGTTGGAAATCAATTGTATCAATCAATCGGTTACTCAATGATGATTATCCTGATGAATTGAAAAACGTATTTGACATTGAAACGATAATGTTGAACATCAAATCTTCGAAATGGGGTATTGACTTTAATTATGTGAAAACCCTTTATGAAGATTCGGTTAATAATGAACAACGACGCAAACTGATCGAACAACTCACAAACATAGAAACCAACATCAAAACCATTGAATCTGTATTGGTTGATGATACCGATCCAACAAATGCAATTAATGATTTGAACAATAAGATTACTGATTTAAACCAAACACGTGAAACATTGTTTGAACAGATTTCATTTATGGAAAGTGATATTGCTACAAATGAACAAAATCGAAAATTAGTTGCTCAACTTAATGGTGTTAATATCGGAGAAGTTAATTCAAAAATTGATAAACTGAATGAAACAATCAAAACATTAAATCAGCTTGAATCATCTTACAATGAACATCAACGCACATACAATGATATGATGTTCCAGCGTCAATCAATTTCATCAGAACTTGATGCATTACAAACCGATGATGCACAATGTAAACAAACTATGAATGATTTGATGATTAACAAAGAACGTGATCGTCAATATAAATTGATATCAGATGCAACATCATCAACTAAGGGTCTTCCTGTTGTGATGATTCATAATACATTGGATGAATCAGTTAAAATTGCAAATCATTTGTTGAATGTAATTTATGATGGAAATGTTCATCTGAATGATGTTGAGGTTTCTGAAACGACTCTCAATATTCCATTCACACATGATCTAATTATATCAAATGATATTCGTTATGGATCACAATCTGAATCAACCATATTCGCTCTCGTATTATCATTAGCATTATCAACACAGCTCACTCATTATAATATTATATTGATTGATGAGATTGATGCTTACCTGGACCATGAGTTTAAAGATAAATTCATTTTGATGCTTGATGAAGTATCGAAACTTTTGAAGATCGATCAGTTGTTTATGATATCGCACAACATCAATACTGAACAATTCTCCAATATAATCAATAAGATCGATTTAATATAATCGAGAATTTAAATTTATGATATTTATATGATTTAAATGTAATAACAGTCAGGGACTGTTTATTATAAAATCTAATCAGAAAGAGGTTTTCAAAATGGAAATGAACAAAACAATTCAGGAAATGATGGCTGAAAAGGCAAAGGCTCGTGCGATTGCAATGGAACCGTTTGCACATAATCAGATTCTCATCAAGGAAATTCCTACAATCGCAAAGGGAGTATTCGAAGAAGAGTTCGGTATCACAGTCAGAATACCGGAAGCATTCCCTCTGTGCTTTATGTTTGGATGGGAAGAGGTTGCACGTTTTGCACAATCACAGTCAACTCCGGAATTCGCAATCACGATTGCAGGTGTTTCGTTACAGTATTTAACAGATCTTTCCGAATCTGATAAAGCTCGTAACATCGTTCCACAGCTCATTCATAAAGATGATCCAATCTTTAAATCTAACAATCATCATGATTCTGTCGGTGTTAAAAGTAATGCAGATATGATTGAAGCATATGAACGTTGGAGAACCGAGAATCTGACTGAAACGGTTAATAAGATTGAGACTGATGTCTACAAGATCTTACTTGATGATTATGGTATAGATCTTTGTGTAACAAATGCAATCATCCCAATGATGGCAGCAACATATACAGCAGGTTTGGCAGTTGCACGTCGTACCAAGCAGACTGTCAATATGTATAATATGTTCCAGATCGATATCGCCGACGGTGATAAGGTCGTACTCACTCCACTTGCAGATATCAAGTATCGTATCAAGTGTGATGACAAACACTAAAACAGTATAATTAGGGGACTCTTCGGAGTCCCCAAAAATAAATTCTTAATTACGAAAGGAAAATTATTATGGAAAAGATCGTTATAGGTTTAGGAAACACAGGTACAGTTATTGTACGAGAACTCGCAAAGAAGAACATCAGCAACGTTAAACTGTTTGCAATTGACTCACAGGTTAAACATGTATCAATTGATAATGTATCTAAAGTGAAGTACATTCCAATTGTAGCAGATGACAATGTTGGATCCGGTCGTGATCGTGATCGTGGACGTGCGATGTTTGAATACAATCTTGAAGAACATAATATGGATGAACTCTTTGATATGTGTCAGAACACTGATACAATATTCGTTGTATCATCTGCTGCAGGTGGTACTGGTTCTGGAAGCTGTCCTAAATTATGTGAAGCCCTGTTTGATCGTCTCAATGAAGATGTAAAGATAATTCCGATTATCGTTTGCCCGAATATGAAAGATCCAGACGCTTATCACTATAATACAAATGATCTGATGATTGATCTCAAGAACGTTCAGATTGGACCGTACGTAATATTCCGCAATCCAGATTCATCTGATTACGAAAAGATCAATGCTGAAATCGTATCTGCAATCGATGTTTTGTTAGGCAACAGATATGAGATGACAGATAACGATGAAATCGATGCATCTGATCTTAACAATGTTCTGTCTGTTAACGGTAGAATCATTGCATTATCAATATCAGCTGACAGTGTTGATGAAGCTCGTAAGAAGTTGATGAAAGAAATCGTATCATCATATCAGCCAGCATGGGATCCTTCTCAGATCGGTTACGGTGTTGCTGCATTCTCAATGAAATCGATAAATGCTGGTGAGGATTCTAAACTCATTGAAGATGATATTCGTTCAAAACTTGAACACTGTTCTGATATCTATAAGAATATCGTTATTAATGATAATAATGGTAAGGTAGATATAACTTTAATTGTAGCAGGACTCCCACCCGTTGAGATGAAAACCATCGAGACTGATTATACTGAGACTGTGGGCATCGCAGATAATCTGTCAAAGATGGAACGTCCAAAGGTGATGAAACGTAAACACATTTCATTCAAGGACTTCAAAAAGAATTCCGAGAAACTTGTGAATTCAGAGTCATCTGAATCATCTTCAGAAAAATAAAAATTCGTTCGAATGATACCCTATCTATCATTTCGACTTGACATATACATATAATTATCTTGGTATTCCAGGACAGCTGTATACCAAAAGTATAGAACCAGTTTCATTGTCGATTAAACCAACAAAGGAGGATATACTGACGGGCTGGTTCTATTAAACTCCATGTCGACAGTGGAGTTGACGAATGTGAATTCGTGACAGTCAGTAAAAATTTACCATGGTAAACATACTCGACACAGATGAAGTGTGTCTCGAATCTGTTGAATCATTCATCAGACACAGTGGCGCACCGATTCCAAGAACTCCGGAAGAAAAGCTTCATGTTACACAGTATTATCGTGATCAGTTATACTCTAACATTGCAGATCGTCTTCCAAGAATTGCAGCTTATCTTCTTGAAGTTGGTGATGAAGAAGAGAAAGCTAAAGCATTAAGAATGTCCATTGAGCATCATTGTATGGATGCAAGTTTCGTGGATATTGTTATGCAGCGTCTCGCAACATGTGGATTCCTTGAAGATGCACATCTTGTTGGAGCTCTGTTTGTAACAGTAGTCAACAAGTATTTCGAGGATCACAAACCAACACCGAAGATGAAAGCTGAAGAGGTGGAAGCTCTTGAACAGAATAATGTTAAAGAGACTGCTCATCTCAAGAATGCAATATCCGTTCTCCTCAAGGATATCATCGTTCGTGTGAAAGAGTGTTGTCCGGGTCTTAATGAAGAAGTAGAGGTTCCAGCTGTTGCAGGAGCTCTTGCTGTAAACAATGAGAGCACTCTGGTTGAACTTATGAACTTTAATAAACAGCTTACAGCTGATATATTTAAGGTTTATGAAGACCCTGACAGAATTATCAAAGCCGCTCTGAAGATGAAGAAGAACGATTACCTCAAGCTCAACGCAACACAGGATAAGTTCGTCCAGTCTCTCAAGGACTTCATATTCAAGAAGCTTGATTCTCTTGATATGTCGATCTGTTACAGATATCTGCTTTCTGTTTATGGTGATATTCATCCTAAGACATCAGAGTATCTCATTTGTATCACAGATGTATCAAAAGCTCAGTATCCAAATCTGCATAATGTAGCAGGTCAGTTTAAATAAGGGAGGAAATAATAATGGATAATTCACATCTCAAAATATCACCTCAGGTGGTTGAAGCTCTTAAACCGATCATTGGAGATATGACTCGTGTTCAGTCATTCCAGCAGGCTCATGCGGGTGATACAAGTTATAAGGTTCCAGATTGGGTTGCAGCTGCTAAAAGATGCTGCTGCCACGTACTCTTCGATGGTCGTCAGTATCCGAAACTCTCGATCTCAAGAAGAGCAGACGGTAAGCTCTGGTGTAATGCTTGCGGTCGTGAGATCAGTACAGTATTTGATGAAACCGATACACAGAAGTTGGTTGATGCTCTTCCGGTAATCAATAAGATTCTCGTATTCGGTCTTATCAATGGACTTGATAAGAATGCCGCAATGTCTCTCGTATCAGTAAAGTCTGTATTCCCTGATATCATTCAGATGTCATCGGAACTTAACAAGGCTCTGGATAACAACCAGAAGGCTTCCAAGATCACTGGAGCTATCGGTTCTGAGTACAAAAGCGAATTTGCAGGAATGTATAAAGACGGTAATTCATTCGGATCAATGGTTAATGGATTTACTTCAATACAGGGTTAAACAATTAAGATTAATACACCCGGGATATCCCGGGTGTATTTTTCTTGTTTAACACAATTGGATTGTTGTCTGTCCGGAAAATAAACCACTTCCGATATTTGTAAATACGTCAGTAACTCGCATTGGTCGATAAACCCTATCGATATTAATTGCTCTGGGAGTATTACCAAAACTCAAAACGAATCTGTCATATGCTGAGAATAATCTCCACATTGGAGCATACACTCCATTCACAGCCACATCGATTTGTGTATTCTTTTCTTCAACGAGGGTTTTATACATTGATGTCAAAAATTTATTTTTTGTTTTATGTATCAGATCCGGGGTTGTGATATTTGAATATGTTGAATTCTCATATGTTTCATTTAATGATGATGATTCAACATTGAAATCATTTACATTGATTGATGAAAACACTTTCGAATTGATTGTTTGTTCAATGTCGGTTATACTTTTGACTACAACCGATGTATCTGGTGTTGTGATGCAAGTAGTTGCAGTAGACTGAGAAGCAAGCATCCATAAACCGGAATATGTGTCACCAGATTTATACGATCGAACTAATATACCACAATAGTGTTTATCATCAATTGCGTTAAGTCCTGACAGAATCATTCGACCCGTTTTAACATCAACTGATAACATTCCACCAGTTTCATATAATCCATAATATGAATCTAAATATGCTATAGCATCAATGAATGACAGATTCGGTATCAGGATTTGATCGAATCGTTCATTGTTATCAAATGGAATTATATCGAGTTGGATATCACATGATGTTGCCATATAATTGACAACTTCATGAAGTGTTGTGTTTTTATATATCGATGGAACTTTGCGTTTGGTGTTTCTGATCGTTTCATCGTCATAACAATACAGCGTTATCGGAACTTTCGTTGTTGTATTTAATGAATTATCTTTTTTGATACCCTGTTGATAATTATCGAATTTCGTATATGGTGCATTCTTGGATTCAATATAACATCTTAAACGTTTATCGGTATATATACCAACCGAACCAGCTTCAATGATTTTATCATCTCTGGAACCATCCTGATTCAGTTCATATACATTTGCAACATTTGATATTGTGATATCCAGATTCTTAGGATTCTCATTGATATAGGTCAACGTTGTTATATCAGTATATAACCGAACACGAATCATTGGAAACATCGATTTGTCAAAATCTTGTTGCACTGCAATGGAAACTACATCATCTTTTGATAATATAAGAGGTGATGAAATATTATTACATAAACTTATTTGAAATTCACATAGTGTTGTATACATGTTTTTCATATATAGACCCCCAGACAAAATTGTAATCTCGCTTATAAAGCGTTATGAATATTAAATGAAGAAGGATGTGATCGTATGATCCAAATAATACAAGAATCATCAATTCCGAAATTATCTCAGACCTCGTTGTATGAAAAGTTCAATGAAACTTCCAATGTCAGCAACAGTGTCAGAGAAGCGATTAAAAAGATGAAAGAGTATGTTGTCAAACCAGAACACATACAGGAAGTTATTTCGATTATGAAGTTGAATGGTGATGCAGTTTGTAAAGCTGCAATAGAAGCATATATCAAAGGTGATATCATAATCATTGATAATAAAGAAACTTCTGATATTCCAAACTGCTTACCATATATCATCATCTCAAAGGATAACAAACACACCGCGTTTGTATTTGCCAACACATTCCTTGATGTCATAACATCACCACAGGAGACTCCAAAGTTGATGGCTGTGTTGGAAGCATCATATTTGGCGTTGTGTATTGCACGTAAACCAAATGCGTTCTTGATGAACTCACAGTTGATGTTAACTTTGTGTAAAGTCTGGTTGGTGATGGTGTCTGCACCATTACAGCAGAAGCTCTATATGAAGGGTGATAATTTAAACAAAGCAATGTTGTATCTTATAACATACTTCTATATGCTCTTTAGAGATGTTAATGAGATTGATCCAGCTACAATACCTTATGCAAAGATCATGGATGATAAGATTGATGCAAAAGTTGCAGCAAGTATCATTGAAGATGCAAAGACTATTGGTACTAATCATTTTATGGATATTCTTGAAAAGATTAAAAAGATTAACGCTGTTCGTTATAAGGATTTGTCATCGATGTATTTATCATATTTCACAACAGTATGTGGATCACCATTGTTGTTTGCAATCGAGAATATTCCATATCTGTTCTTATTACTCACCTCTTCAGCATACAAAACTAACATGACTGGATACGGTTTGAACAAACTCGTTCAGCTTTCATCGAAAAAGATTCTCAATGTAATGTCCGGAGTCATCGCAACTTAAGGAGGTGGCATCATGCCAGGTAATGATATTTTATCAGATACAAACACGATCGGAGGTTTTCCAAAAACGGATGCACCTCCATTTCGTTCTCCAGAAGATATTAAGTTAACACCTGAAGATCATTTTGTGAATGAGTTGGAAGCCATTAGAGTTGGGGTTGATTCATTCTATACACCAGATCCATCAATGCATTTAACCCGTGATATCAACGATCCAAATCTGGCAAACATTCCCACATATCATAAGGTCGTTCGTGCCGATGGTGAAGTTGTTGATACACCGGATTTTTCTGGTTCCACAACAAACATCAATCCATTAAATGATCCGGATAAAACCGAATTGCTGACAACTGATTATGAGACGTATTCTAAGAATCGTGGAATGACCAAAGTAGATCCAATGCAACCGTTTACCAGGTCGGATCCAAAAATATCGCATAATGCGATGATGTTTTCATATAACCGAATCAAAATTCCAGTTGCAGATGTAGAATGGCGGAAAGGTTTCCGCCATCTATTTTTTACACGTCCTGAATGTTATGTTATGTGCAATCAGGATGGAATCCGGTTATGTTCACAGGCGGAGAATGATGAAGAATTTGTATCAACGTATACAAGATTACCTCATATCGTTCAGATGTTGGCTCCATTCTATGTCACTGGTTCATTTGAAAATAATAAAACAAAAGGTCTTGTGACGAATTGGCATTATTTGTTATCCAATCGAGTTGATGGATTTAATGCATCTGGAACAACGATTGGTGTCAATGAAAATACAGGTAAGGGATATCGAGGTCATTCAGTAACTCCTGCATCATTTATTTCATCAAGTGTTGGTGGAACCTTCGAAGTCACATTTAATGAAACGAAAAATCTTGAATGTTATGAATCTTTAAGACTGTGGATGCATTATATGGATAAACGTCATTCCGGTATATTTGCACCATCGTACAATGGTTATTTGTATGAAAACGGATTCTATTCTCCGGGTGTGATCACGAACAAAGGATTGATATTACATCCATATGACAGAGCATTAGATTATGCAGCAACACTGTTTGATATCATAACAAATGAATCAGGTACGAAAATATTGTACTGGTGTAAATACTATGGAATTTTTCCAATATCGGCAAATCCAAATCTCTCAAACAGTAACAACGGACCATTGACAAATATCAAAACATCTGCATCATTCAGATATATGTATAAGGTTGAAAACATCAATCGAACATTGATCGAGTTTAACTATAATGCTGGTGTTGTTGGTAAAACTGGTCGGCTCAATCCGGCAGGTTCCAATATGTTAACGCATATCCAACAATCGTTACCATTCTTATTATCTGATACTGAGAATGATAAATATATTGGTGCTGCTGGAATGTTTACCGGTTCTCCATATATTGTAATGGGACCAGATTATCAGACAAATCTGTTAAACGGTGAACCTTTAACAGTTCCATATTTACAATTCGCATCATTGGTTAATGATCCTATTAACAGTGAGATGAACCAGAATATTGTCAATACTGAAACAAATATTGATTTGAATCCTATACATTTATAAGAAAGGAGTGATATAAATGGCGGATGGTAAAAATCAAATCATCATCGATGGTTTAATGAATGATCTTACTGGTAAACCAGCAGTTTCATCTGCAAACTACGATGTTTATATGAAAGATGAAATCCAAGATACGATAACACGTATCTTCAAACAATACAATCTCTCAACGGATAAATCATTTGTCACAAAGATCGCACAAATTAAATGGGATGATAAAACCCAAGGATTGGATATTGATTCAATTCCTCAGGAACTTCAGGATGCTGCATTTCTCCCAGTTAATACAATTGCAGATATTGCATTGCGTCAGGATCTTGATCTTGTTATATCACAGATTCCAGAATGGTTTGTTGCATTACAGATCACCCGTGATGCGATATGTGAATCAGATGTTGTCACTGGTAGAATGGCTAGAAATATCACTTTTGATAGAACCAATTTACCAGAAGAAGAAATCACAAGTATTATGGAGAAGATCAATGAGGTTGAAGAACGTCTTGATCTTGATTCAATAATAAAAAATCACGTTGTATTCAATACACTTGAATATGGTGAGGGTTATCTGTATACCGTACCATATGCAAAAGTATTCCAGGATCTGTATAAATTCAAAACAACCAAACCCACAAAGAAACGTAAAGACAATTCCAATATCATGACCAACATGTTTCAACATCAGCAGAACATGAATGGATATGGCTACAGTGAAACATTTGAAGTATCTTTGAAAGATGCTATTATTAATGAACACACTGTGAATGGCACACCGGAAAATGTCTTTACTGAATCTGAGATCATTGAATTGTATCCATGGTATCATGATAATTCAGTCAAAGATCAAAAGAAATTTTCTGATGATGTTGATTCTGATATTGATTATATCTCTCAGAACATCACATATGTTGAACAGGATGTAGCAATACCGGTAATCGAAGAAAGTGAATTCGAAATCCGAGAAGCATATAAAGCACACATGCGTCGTGCGAATTATAATGGTATCAATAATTTCATTCAAGAACATGACATATTCACAGAGGTTAATTCTCAGGATGATAATCATGATGGTATTATGAATGAATTTTCTAATGTCAGAGGTATCTATTTAAGAATACTTCCATCAACAAAACTCATCCCGATCAGAATCGATCGTGAGGTTATTGGTTATTATTATATATCGGATATGACCAAAACCGAAGAATCCGGTCAACGTAAGAACTCGGGACTCACCGGATATACATTACGTTCACCCTCTGTTGGATATGATACATTTTCACCAGATCAAATGTTTTGTGAAAAATTGGCAACCAAAATCATCAACAATTTCAATCTCAAATTCATGCGTGATAATACCGCTTTGCACAAACAGATCGTATCAATATTAATGTCACATAAATTCAATGAAGCAATGTTACGTTTCATATTCATTCCCGCAGAACATGTCATCCAGTTCGCCATTAACAAAGATGGTATGAACAAGGGACATTCAATGCTCGAACCCGGATTGGTTACTGCAAGAATGTATATGTTCTTGAAATTGTATTCATTATTATTCCAGATCAATAACTCTGCTGTCAGAGTTTATTATCTTCACATGTCTGGTATTGATAAGAATTACAAACAACTGGTTCAGAATATCATTCGAAAATTCTCCGCACGTCGTATAACCGCAAATGATATTTTCAATTATCGTTTATCAATGACCAAAGTGTCTGGTGGTTCGGAATTGATATTGCCGATGGGTGCTGGTGACAAAGCTCCAATCACATTTGATACAATTCAACCATCTGAAGCTCCAATCAATAATGAATTACTGGAGCAACTTAAAAACGAATCTATCAACTCCACACCAGTTCCATCGTTGATGGTTCAAACTGGTGGTCAATCAGAAATCGAATTTGCGAAAGAGACTGAACTTGCAGATACAAGATTCAACACAATGGTGTCATCATATAAAATTGATTTCAATAAAGATGCAACATGGTTGTATCGTCGAATCTTGAGATGGGAAACTGATATTCCAGAAGATCTGTTATCAACATTGCATTATGTTCTCAGAATGCCAATGGCAAAACAACTCAATGTCACAACAGAGATGATTCAGAATTTTGATGCCGTTGCTGAAATGAGTGTTAAAACATTCCTGTCTGCAGATGAGGCTAAACCACCACAGAATGGTGAAGGGTATTCCGATGTGGTTCGTGAATTCCGTAAACTCATGATTGCTGATATGATTCCACAAATGGATATTGATCATTTTGAAGAATTGGCAAACAAGGCTCGTGAGAATGCAGGTAAACTGAAACTTGCAAAGACTAACAAAGCTGAAAACCTTATAAGTCAGAATGAAGAAGAGATGTGAGGTGATAATGTATGAAGATAGAAAAGACCACAACTGGTATTATCATACATGATCCTACAGATGAAATGAAACGTAAAATATTACGTTATTTTTCATTATCAAATCCAACACGTGAATTCTTTATTTATACTGGAAACGATTCCAAGTTTCCATTATTTGGAAACCATGATACAATCTACATTACATCCGGTATCATCGGCGTCAAAGACGAAGCTCTCCAAAAGATGCTCCGAGGATACAAAACAATCGATGTTCCAACACCTGCAAGTATTGATATTGAGATGAACATGAAACCTCGTTCACGTTTCCAAGAAGATTGTATCAATGCAATGATGCATTCCACTAAATCCAAACTTGCGATTGAAGCTAAGGGCGGATCGGGCAAACTCGAGCCATATAGTCGTAAAATACCAACTCCAATGCAGCGTAGTAATACTTGTGTGCAGTTCACGATGGATGGATCAAAACATGAAAGTGATTATCACACAAACATGGGTTGGATTCGTATGGGTGATTTAAAAGTAGGGGATTATGTATTCGATAGAACTGGACGTCCTACTAAAGTTCTTAAAATATTCGAACATGGTGAACAAGATGTATACAAGATTACATTTGAAGATGATCGTATTGCACTGTGTGGATTGGAACATTTGTGGACTGTTGTAAAATACACTGGAGACGAATGTGAACATCGTAACTGGGAAACTCTTACGACAGAGGACATCATAAATGGTATTAAGAATGGTGAGAGTTTTGATATTCCATTGTGCGGTGAATGCAAATACAAAGATCAACCTTTCGTATGTTATGAAGGTTCTCCAGCTGATGTAATTTTCAACAACATACGTGATTCATATGTATATTCATCACCCGAACGTATCAAAAACTTTTTCAAGGCTAAGAATATTGTATATTCACCCGACTGGAATACAATCAAGTGTAATAATAATTATGCACATGAGATTTATCTACCATTACTATATCAGATGGGATTTGCTGCGTATTATAAAAACGAGGAAATACATTATTCACATAAGCGGACGTTGAAAATCAAATCTGTTGAGTTTTCACATAGAGAACAGTGTAGATGTATCATGGTTGATAATCCCGAACACATGTATCTTACAGAAGATTTCATTGTTACACATAATACGTTCATGGCATCATATGCAATATCCAACATGCATCTCAAACCATTGATCATTGCACCAACAGCAAACCTTAAAAACCAATGGATTGAGAACTTTGAGAACTTTGGTATTGAACGTAAAGACATTGCAACTAATATCCATGATGGAAAAAATAAAAAACTTACAGTTGTTACAATTGCTTCCTTAGGAAATGAACTTCGTAAAGATTGGAAACAACTGATGAAATCGATTGAGGATGCTCGATATGGTATCAAGGTTATCGATGAAGCACATCTGGCTCTGAAAGCAATTATGAGATTTGATGCAATATGCAACATCAAACACAACTGGTATCTGTCAGCAACACTCGGTCGTAGTAGTATGGCAGAAGATGATATTCTGAATCGAATGTATCTTGATGCAGATAGATTCGTTGGTAATGCTTCATATGAAGAATACCAGAAAGAATATATCAATATCTATCTTCAGGATATTCATTACTACCCATCACGCTCATTGTGTCAGAAGTATTTGAAATTCGGTACCAAGGGATTAATCAAAGCATCATACTACAACATGTTGATGCACTATCAAGATGGAAGACCTTTCTTGAATAATGTAATCAGAATGATCAAGATTGCAAAAAAGACTGAAACGTATGATGGACGAATATTGATACTGTTACCGATGTTGGAAATCATTGATACGGTTGTGGCAATGATGAAACGTGATCCATTCTTCAGTGGCGCAAAGATTGGTGTGATCAACGGCAAGATTCCAATGCGTGAACGTGTTGAGAGTATGGAATGTGATTACATATTATCAACATCTGCATCCGCGGGTACTGGTGTTGACTTCAAGAATCTTGGTTGTGTTGTAAACTTTGACCAAGCAGCATCATTGATTATAACCGAACAGATCGTTGTTCGTTTGCGTGACCGTGGAAAAGAATGTTGGTATTTTGACATTCGTGACATTGTTAAATACGCACGTTCGTTTGAACATTGGGGACGTAACCGAAGAATGGTCTTAAGCTATATTCCTGGAGTTCATTCGGATTTGAAGAAGCTTCCAGATATACGTTGTTAACAACAAAAAAGAATGCTCCCGTTATGGGAGCATTCTTAAATCGTTTGGACATTAACAGTATTATTTTTATACTCTCCCCTGTTGAGATGGGAGAGTGCTCCTCACCCGGCTAAGAACCAGGCAAGGAAACGGATTACTTTGATAGCGACTTTCATCAGAGAGTCGCCACCTTCAGGATGTAACTCTGGATTGATTCAGGCATATCCATATGCTTTATCATTGCCGGGAGTGTTTCCATAGATACCCCGTGCCAGTGTTTTCTATTGGGGTATATATGGATATGTGCGGCATGGTGCGCACTCATGATGTTAATGTGGATAACATCGTATTTAGTGTTATCCACATTTACCTTCAGTCGGTTACCGTCGGAATATGAACCAACTTCATATGTCCACAGCTTAAAACTGACTTCTGTCAGCTCCGCCGGTTTTGACAGAGCATCGAAAGCCTTCTGATGGCTTCCAGGGTTGTAGTTGTTGTTGCCGTAGTTTTTAGTGTTTTTGTAGTTGCCCTTGTTGTAGTTGTTGTTCTTGTAGTTGCTGCTATAGTTGGGTGTAGGTGCTGTTGTAGTTACAGTCGGTGTAACCGGCTTTGTTGCCTCTGCGATGAGAGGCTTGATTTCCTTGATGAGACCTGAAATGAGCCCACCACTAGTGGCGAGCTCTTGAGCCGACATCTCGCTTGTCAGCTCTACATGGTCGAGCTGCACTGGGCAGCCATCAATTGTAAGTGTAAGACCATTAAGTACGATTGTGTTCTTCATAATATTTCCTCCCTGGACCTGCATACATAATTTGCAGCAGGCGGATGACGAGTCCGTTACCCCAGTTAAAATGATTTAATGTAAATGAATAAGTTGATATTTTTATCTTCTTATTCATATTAATAATATATATATGGAATTTAAGAATTCTAGATATAATTATATTCCGGGCGTTCATTCGGATTTGAAGAAGCTTCCAGATATACGTTGTTGACAAGAAAAAAGAAGCCCCGCGATGGGGCTTCTTCTTTTTACAGGTACTCCGTATAAGTTTATTTACCCTCCTCTTCAGGAGCCGTTTGTACATTTGTTTGGAACTATTACTTCACCATGAAGTTCTTCTTGATGAAGTCAGCTTCCTTCTCCTTGATGGTCCACCAGCTGAGCGAACCCGTCATGGAATACTTCATGATCTCCTTGCCGTTGAGGAAGATCTTATTCTTATTGACGGTGTACTCGTCTGATCCGATCTTCACACCCGTTACAGGGAATGTGATTCTATCAGGCTTAAGAGACATGATCTTAGCAAGCTTCCATGCCAGGAAGCTCACCCACTTCTTGCCGCTCAGATTGACCACCTCAACGATACCGGTGGTCATCGACCTGTAGACCTCAGCAAGAACCTTGCTGTTCTCTGTGAGGGTGAGAATACCTTCCATATCTACAACTTCAACCTTCCTGTCGTGGAAGTTGAATGATGCATGGACTGTATTGTACTGTGTGTGCCAAACATGGATATCTTCTGTAGCTTCGATATCGTGGATGGCATCGTAGATTGCAATCTCGTTTTCGTGCGCTGTGAGGATTGCATTCTTGATTCCGTCGTTGTTTGTGTAGCTTGTTGCTGGTCTCTGTGAATTAAAGATATTAATGTTCATCATAACTATTTCCTCCTTAGGGAATTTAAATTTAATTAATGTGTGTATGTGTAATGATAAGTTTACCCTCTTTATCGGGAGCCGTTTGTACATAATTTCATTCTAAGTTATATTATTATATACAGCTTAGAATTAGAATGAAGAATTCCAGAATCTCTAACATATTTTCACCTCCGATCCTAGAACTTAGAAGATTGAATATTTCTATTCTTTCTTCATATTAATAATATATATATGGAATTTCAATATTCTAGGAAAAATATATTCTTATAACAGTATCATACTGAATTTGTAATTAGATATACATCTGTATATCTACATATCATATTATTTATTCTTAAGAAAGATAGGTGATCATAATGCCTAATAATGACAAGCTCGATGAGTTATTACGTAGACATGGTGTTGATGGAGACATAAAGACACCTGAGTCTGAAGTGCCTGAGGTACCTGCTGAATACAATCCAATCAGTAAAGAATCCGTTCCTATGGAGACCGCTGATCCTCCAACATTTGAACCCCATACACCAGTACCATATATCACTGATCCAGATAAGGTTTCAACTGAAGTTGAAGCCGATGAGATTGATTATGGTGATAACGATATGGAAGAAGAAATGCAGTTAGAGGATGATCTTCGTACCAAGGAACGTGAAGCAATGTATGCTGCAGCGAAGAAGAACGAAATCCCCAATGCTTTCCAGCCACCCGATGAAAAGGATATGAATTACAATCGTGATGCAATCGGTTTTCAATCCGAGAAGCTCGCAATCGTTGCACAGATGGTCAACAGAGTTGTTGCAAAGTATCATATCATCTCCGGAGAAATTCCAAATGTGAGAACTCTTGATGATGGTAGAACTGTTCAGAAGATGCATATCATGGGTGAATTGATTGACCTTTATCATAACAACGGCGAGGTTATAACTCCTGAGTTTGAGAACATCATTTTGTCAAACTGGATTCTTCCGAATGGAAAAACCGCACGTGAATCTTTAAATGAAACTGGAACTGCTTCTGAAGTTGCTCCAACAATATCATCGATGCTTAAGACAGAACCAGTTGACTTGACAGGTTCTACTGAAATCAATATTAATGTTGAACCAAATACTCCCGTGACTGTAAATGTTGATGAATCAATTACTGCAAACATTAATAAGGTTCGTGAGATCAATGTTAATGTTAAGGAAGTCACAACTGAAGAATTGAACAAACGTGTTGTTGTTAACAACTCCGCTGAACCTGGTATCATTAAACCATATGACACTGGAATCAATGATCAGCCTCTGACACTTCCTCGTTCGGCGTACAGATGTGTATTGTCTGCAATCAACTGGTTCGATTTTGTGAAACTCACAATGTCAGCACCAACAGCTAGTATGGCTGATGAAGAACTTCGTAAATGGAGTATCATATATAAACATATTAAGAATGTATCGATCGGTGAATTTACTGATTTTGCAGATTTCTTAAAGAAAACCAAATTCGGTGATAGAGAACTTCTGATGTGGGCTCTGTTAGTTGCAACTGCAGATCCTGAGGAGAACATTCCACTTCAGTGTGGTAATCCTGACTGTAAGAAGATCACGACGTTTAAATATTCACCTGCTAAACTTCTTCACTTTGATGAAAAGCTTCTCCCGAAACATTATAAGGATATTGCAAACGCATCTGGATTTCCAGCTCTGAGACTGTTCAATGAAAAGGCTGATACTCATACTCTGTACACACTCCCATCAACTAAGATCACAGTTGAGTTGAGAGAACCTACAGTATATGAACAGATCTTCGAGAAGATTCCTCAGATGAACGCACTGTATCAGCGTTATAAACCTGATTCAAATATGGTTGATGATCTCAGAAATAATGCAAATCCAGATAATGTATTTGGTGATGATATGGCTGATTTCCAGCTCATGTTGTCTATGATGCTTTCAATATCTGCAGTTATTATTCATAAGGATGGAACTGATTACAGATATGACAAATGGGATAGAATTGAAGAAGTCATTACAACATCACTTGATACTATTGATTCTGGTGTTCTGATGAAACTCACACAGCGTGTTGCTGAACAGAACAACTGTTTCTCATTCTATATTTCTGATTTCGTTTGTCCACACTGTGGTCGTCGTGAAGCCAGAATCCCGATCAATGATATATCAGGTACACTGCTTTCCCAATTATCTCGAAGGCTGACCAGTATCGAAATCAACTTGAACGACATGGAATCGAATTGATTAATACGGCTCAACTATTGAAGAATATAATTCCAATAAACGTACTGATGAATTTGCCTTTGTCATTTGTACACCGGCTGAGAGATTTGAGAATTGAGCAATTAAAGGTTCAAAATCAGGAAGAGGAAAAGGCTATAAACTCAGGTGATATTGCTTTTAATGCAGACACCTTAAATGACATACTCGAAGAAGGTTTGTGATCATATAGAGGTGATTCTATATGAATACAACAACATTAAACGCATATGTTTATATGCTAATAGTATCAAACGGATTCAGTTATGTTGTTAACAACTTTGAACAAATCCGTTCAGATTATTACAACGCTAAAGAGGTGAATCAATAACCATGTTCAACATTGATAGATCTCACGTTAAAGATTTCGAGTCAACATATACAATGCATCGTTATTTGATCAATAGGATGAATATATTTTCATTAAATATATCATTGATAAATAATAAGCATAGATATCTTGATCGTGAGACATACAACACATGTTTCAGAAATGCCCTCAGTGATATAGAACTTGTCAGCGATCCGATTGAAACCATCGTTCCATATACAGATGAGGAGACTGATGGTTTTAAGAATGACCGTAAGTTCTATTTGAACTTTGAAAATCCTGAAGCAAAAACAATCACTGAACGTATTGATGCTGATGTTATGAGAGACACACTGCTTCCTGGTAGTGAACTTCAGACAAAGTTTATCAATAATGAAGTATCATTACAGGATCTGATCGATGATGTTTATCTGTATTTTATTATAACAAAATACTGTGAACAGATTGATCTGTTACGTTTTCAGATGTTCTCAAACATGACATCACTCATCGAATACACCGTTGAGTTTGTAACTCCGAAGGTGTTAAAAGATTATATCGTTTCAAAGAAATTGAATGAAAAGAAATATGCAGATAAGTGTTCTGACATCATATTTAATCCATCATTTGCAAAAGAAGTACAATTCTACAATGATGAAAAGATGGTGGAACCATACGGCATTAAACCATTCAATTTACAAACACTACTCATCCAGATTGCATCAAACACTGTAATCAAAACTGATACATTGATGCTGCTTGGAATATATGGTGCAATCTCATTTGCAATGTCAGAAATACGTAAACACGATACCGAACATGTTTCACCATGTGTCGAATTTGTAAAACGTATATCAAATGAATACATCAACGCATAATATTATGAAATATGCACGGGGTAATCCCCGTGCATATTTATATTTTCATATTTATATCATTATTTCGGTAACAGTCATGTACTGTTCAATATTCAGAAGGAGGTTTATAAAATGAAAGGAAACGTTTCATTTCATCGTGTGATGAATAACAGTTCTGACATTAAACAAAAGATGGAGTCTGTAAACAAATACAGTTTGTGTGGAGTTTCAGCATTGGGATTTCCATCAAAGAATTCATCTGTTAGAACATTGATGTTTTCCAAACATGCATCACAGCGTGTTGTATTAACACATGGAGAAGTTGCTCGTATCTTCACAGGAGCTGAAGATGCATATGGTGTTTTATCATCATATTTCATAACAGCAAAAAGTGATCTGGTGTTGGAACGTAAGTTTGTTAAATATCCAAACACACCATATTCATCAATCTTGTACATATTCCGAAATGTCAAGACTGGTAAGTATATGTGTCATCTTGCAGAAGCTGTTCATTGGAATACTGAAAAGTACGGTTTCCAAAATATCGATCTGTTGGATAAACCTTATCATGAGGGTAGTGTTATTCCAGAAGGAACTGTGATGTCCAAGACAACATCATACAATGATACTAATAAATACTGTGCAGGTGCAAATCTTCGAGTGATGTATACACCATTACATGATCTGACAGAAGATGCAATCATATTATCAGAATCAGCACGTAAGAAACTTGAATACTCAATGGTCGATAGAGTTGTTGTTGATATATCTGAAAAGATGTTTATGTTAAACAACTACGGTACGATCGATAAATATAAATCATTTCCTGATATCGGTGAATCTATCCAGGATGGTGTATTATGTTCATTACGTGAGATCTCAGCATTCTCATCTCTCAGTGAAGCAATGGTTCCTCATATTAATGATGTTAATTATTATACAGATGGAATCGTTACTGACATCGATGTATATTCGAACTGTAATGAAATTCAGGATAAACAGTTGAATTATTATCAGCAGTGTCTGACATCTTGGTATCAGGATATATATGCATATATATCAACCATAATATCCGATATCGATCAGGATGATACGAAGCTTCTTGATATATATCACAAAGCAGAAAAATATCTTACCAATGCGAAATGGGCAACCAAGGAGAAGCTTCCGTATATCTACGTGGTATTCAAGATATTACAACCGAAAACAATTGACCACGGTCAGAAGATCACCGGTCGTCATGGTAACAAATCTGTTGTATCGGAGATCATACCTGATGAACTTATGCCAAAAGATCAGTATGGTAATCATGTTGAAATGTTGGCAAATGGTTTCTGTCCAACAAACAGAATTATTACATTCGCATTATACGAACCAACGATCACATTCCAGATGGAGTGTATTCATAATCACATTGTTAACAACAAGCTTCCAAAAGAAGAAGCGTTTGAACTTGTGATCGAATATATGAAATTATTCAACCATCAGTATGCAGCCCGTATTGAAAAGAAGTGTAAACTCAATCCGGATAAAGCTTATGCGGACATTGTCAAAAATGGATTGTATATGATGTTACCTCCATTTCAGGAAGAAAATGTTCGTGATGCAATCATTACAGCATATGAACGTTGGGATATATTCCCGTACTTCGAATGGAAAACAAAACTCCGTCATCGTTGGATCACACAGCGTAAACGTTACGCAATTGGATATCAGTATACATGGGTTCTTAAACAGGAGGCATCCAAGAACATGTCTGCTGTTGCAACTGGTCGTACTACCTTGTATGATCTCCCTGTTAAGACATCAAACTATAAGAATCGTAAAATGAAATATTCAGATAATGCAATCAAGTTTGGTGAATATGACACTTACGGATTCCTCCAGGTTGTTGATGTTGAGACATTTGCAAAACTCACAACATACTATCGTGGTTCACAGTATGAAGATAATTCATTATTGATGTCACATCTTAATGATATGGGTATTCCTGAAGGTGCAATCAATCTGTTCCCGCAGCTTGATTGTCTCAAAGCATATCTGAAAGCAATCGGTATTAAACTTGAAGATGACTTCACAGTCAATTCGATAAACTCTATTGATCAAGAAGAAGACTTCATGATTGGTAACCATGAGATTAAAATATCAGGTGGTTTCTTAAGAGCTGTGCTGGTAATATATTCATATTATTCACAGTACAAGAATTATCTGAAACTTCAGAACAAACGTCATGAAGCAACTGTTGATATGACGGTGTTCGTTAAACAGATGCTCAAAACTGATGTATTTGCTAACAAGTCGGATGAGTATATCAGTATTGCATTTACCAAATTCTTCGATATGATGAATATCCTTGATGAAGAGAAATTCCTTAAGTAAACGATAAAGGGGGTTAAAACCCCCTTTATTACTATATTTTTTGTATGCTGAATGAGAGGTAAGATGCTAGAATTCCTAGAATTTTATAATTCGATATATATATTATTTAAATGGATAAAAGAAATTGAACGCTTATCAAATCCATATAAATGATTATATAAAATAAGAGGGATTAGGTATAAGAGTCGTTTAGGTTATCCAACATTACGGGAAGGAAAACTCGACAGCAACCCACGAGAGGAGGATCATATGGATCCAGTAACAATAGGCATTCTGGGAGGACTCATACTGAACACAGTAGGCAATGTCGGAAACGGTATTGCTAACTACAAGAACAGCGCTAAAGCTGAAAGAGCTTTATATGCCGTAGACCGCATCAGGACTCAGATCAAAGAGAACAATGCAAGTGTTGGGGAGGACATCAGCGCTATTAAGGCTGAGGTTGATAATACAAGAGCTGATCTTGATTCTGCATGGAATTTTATCAGATATCAGCAGTCAATACCACCTCAGCAGCCTGTGCAGCCTCAGCAGATCATCCAGCCACCAGTACAGCAGCAGGTTGTACAGCCTCAGCCGTCAATACAGGAACAGCT
>ENA-UPXM01001134-UPXM01001134.1-activated-sludge-metagenome-genome-assembly--contig:-NODE-1134-length-35793-cov-8.303934_pt1 | contig 35793 bp, 37 predicted proteins | sample MGYA00238178_ERZ772708 | MGnify/ENA primary metagenome ERZ772708 (study PRJEB29002, sample SAMN05720212) | activated sludge metagenome | isolation source: anaerobic digester from wastewater... | reverse complement strand
GGCTGCTGCGCAGTCTGCGGTGCCCTCTGAGCCTTCTGTTCCTGTTGAGGCTGCTGTGCCGCCTGCGGTTTCTGCTGAGTTTGCTGAGGCTGCTGAGGTTTCTGAGGAAGAGTCCTCTTCTTGGGCTGTTGAGCTTGAATTGGCTTTGGGGCTTCAACATTATCATCTTTTTTAAGATGCTTCTTAATTGCGGATGCTTCTGAATCCTCCAGACTGCTCATATGGTTATTAACATTTATATTCAGCTCTTTGGCTGCCGCAATCAATTCTTTGCTTTGAACTCCAAGTTCCTTTGCCAATTCGTATATTCTTATTTTATTCAATAAAACCACCCCCAGGTTTTTCTTTTTTTCTCACTTCATCAATAAGCTTGGCTTTGATTCCATTGCTGAAGTTTTCGTCAGTTATTCCCAGTACCGATCTTGCACTCTTTCCCAAACTGATGCCGAATTCATCCTTCAATCCCCATACTATAAAAGGTATACTGTAGAATTCTGCTGAATTGCTCATACGCTTCTTTGTATTATCAGAGGCATCCTCTGAAATTATTACCAGCTTGACTCTGCCGTTTCTTATTGAGTTTCTCACTGCATCTTCGCCTGTAACCAGTTTGCCTGCTTTATTGGCAAGGCTTATCATCGAATATGCCTTATTCATGGGAAAGCTGCGTCCTTAATCTATTGAATACATCTTCATCTACCGGTGCTTCCAGTACATTTTCCACCCTCTTTGCCTTAATGGCAGCTTCCAGGCACGTCAGGTCGGGACATATATAGCAGCCTCTTCCCGGTGCTTTTCCAACCTTATCTATATCCACCTTTCCTTCGGGGCTTCTTACTATCCTGATTAGTTCCCTTTTAGGTTTCATTTCGTTACAGCCGAGACATTTTCTCAGAGGTACTTTTCTTTTTCTTTGCATAGAATCTGCCTCCTTTAAATACCATAGGCCTGTGATTGACTCTTTATGTCAATTTTCCAGCCTGTAAGCTTGGCAGCCAGCCTTGCATTCTGTCCTTCCTTGCCGATGGCGAGAGAGAGCTGTGAATCTCCTACGACAACTCTTGCGGCATTTGTTTCCTTGTCTGCAAATACTTCTATTACTTTTGCAGGGCTTAATGCACTGCCTACAAATATCTCAGGATCATTGCTCCACTGAATGATGTCTATTTTCTCTCCCTTAAGCTCGTCAACTATTACTTGAACTCTATGGCCCCTTTGCCCTACACAGGCTCCGACCGGGTCAATATTCTCATCGTGGGAATATACGGCAATTTTTGTTCTGGATCCTGCTTCTCTTGCTATGCTTTTTATTTCTACAATTCCGCTTTGTATTTCCGGAACCTCCAGCTCAAAAAGTCTCTTCACCAAACCGGGATGCGTTCTTGAAAGTATTATCTGCGGGCCTTTTGTGGTCTTTTTTACTTCCACAATATAGGTTTTTATCCTGTCACCTATATTATACACTTCATTCGGGGTTTGTTCCCCGGGCCCCAATATGGCTTCGGTTTTGCCCAGGTCAATGAAAACACTGTTCTTTTCCTTCCTCTGCACAAGTCCTGTTACTATTTCATTTTCCCTGCTTATATATTCATCAAATATGATGCCTCTTTCCGCCTCCCGAATCCTCTGCACCACCACCTGTTTGGCTGTCTGAGCCGCAATTCTTCCGAAATTCTTCGGTGTGACCTTCGTTTCAACTACATTTCCTGCTTCATAATTCTTATCTATTGCTTTTGCATCCTGAAGGCTTATTTGCATAAATTCATTATCGACCTCTTCAACCACTGTCTTAAGTGCGTAAACGTCAACCTCTCCGGTTTCCCTGTTTATTTGAACCTTGACATTCTGTGAGGTTCCAAAGTTTTTCTTGAAGGCCGAAACCAGCGCAACATCAATTGCATCTATGAGCAGTTCCTTTGAAATACCCTTTTCCTTTGCTATTTGTTCCAGTGCCTGGAGAAACTCTCCATTCATTTAATGCTCCCTCCTATAAATATATTAAAACTTTATTAAAGGCCGTATTAAGGCAATTGAGGCCTTTTCTACATTTAAAGCCTTACCTTCAACTTCAATTTCTACTGAACTTTCAGTATGCCCTTTAAGGATACCTTCAATAATCTTCTTGCCCTCCAAGGGGTAAAACAGTTTAATCTCAATCGGCTTTCCGATATTCTTCCTATAGTCTCTGTCCGTCTTCAGAGGCCTATCCAGGCCGGGAGAAGAGACTTCAAATATATATGACTGTTCTATCGGATCGGCTATATCAAGCAAATCGCTGAGTTCTTCACTGACAGACTGGCAGTCATCTATCGTTATTCCTCCTTCTTTGTCTATGTAAACTCTGAGATACCAGTACGGTCCTTCTTTTTTGTACTCTATTTCTACAAGCTCGAAGTTGTTTCTGTCAATTATAGGCTTTGCCAGCTCGTAGACAATATCTTCAACTTTTCGTTTTGCCAAGGCGTCCACTCTCCTTTTATGTGATATTCTGAGTAATTTTTCTTATATTAATACGAAAGAGTGGGATTTGCCCACTCTGGTAATAAAGTCATTAATAAATACTTTGCTGCATACTCGCAGGAAAACATTGTTTCCCTATCCATTACAAAATTATAGCACTCTTTTATATTACATGCAAGTTTTATGTTATTTATACTCCAAGGTTTCCGCCTGCTGAGAACAGGCTTAGCTGGTTGCTTTCAGGAAGCCCTTCAAGGCATCCGTGATTCTTGAGTATTTCTATTACTGTCTTGGATAACCTTGCTCTTTCCCGAAGATCATCCATGGATATGAAGCATGATTCCTGCCTTGCGCACGCTATATTCTGCGCGGCGCTTGCGCCTACTCCCTGAAGGGAAGCCAATGGGGGCAGAATCCCTTCCTTTGTAACCATAAATCTTTTTACATCGGATTTATAAATATCCACTGGCAAAAGCTTTATACCTCTGAGATACATTTCATAAACAACCTCTATAAGGGTCATAAGGTTTTTTTCCTTTGCAGTTGCATTGTTCCCCAATTTATCGATTTCTATCCATTTTGCCCTTATGGATTCCTTTCCCTTTATGAACAAATCAGCATCGAAATCCTCCAGTTTTACTGTATAATAAGTGGCATAGAAAGCCTCGGGATAGTACACCTTGTAATATGCCACCCTGAAGGACATCATGACATATGCCGTGGCATGAGCTTTCGGAAACAGGTACTTGACTTTCTTGCAGGATTCTATGTACCATTCGGGAATATTCTGTTCCCTCATAACCTCTTCGTATTCGGGAGTCAAACCTTTGCCTTTCCTTACATTTTCCGCAATCTTGAAGGAGGTTCTTGGGTTTACTCCCTTGTATATCAGGTACAACATTATATCATCTCTTGTGGCAATAACTTCCTTAAGGGTTGCGGTACCGCTTTTTATCAGTTCCTGTGCATTGTTGAGCCAAACATCGGTGCCGTGGGAAAGCCCTGAAATCCTCACCAGCTCCGCAAAGGTGCCGGGTTGTGTGTCCATAAGCATCTGCCGAACGAATTTTGTTCCGAATTCCGGTATTCCAAGGCTTCCGACCTTGCATTCAATATCTTTAAGGCTTATTCCCAGTGCCTCCGCAGATGTAAACAGGCTCATTGTCCTGGAATCATCAAAGGGTATATTATTAACTCCGAAGCCTGTTATGTCCTCAAGCATTCTTATGATTGACGGAACATCATGGCCCAGGATATCCAGCTTAAGCAGCCTCCCGCTTATGGAATGATAGTCAAAGTGTGTGGTTATTATATTGGAGCTTGGGTCATCAGCCGGCCTCTGAATGGGAGTAAAGTTATATATATCGGTGTAATCCGGTACTATCATGACTCCTCCCGGGTGCTGCCCCGTTGTCCTCTTTATCCCGGTACAGCCCTTTATGAGTCTGTTGGCTTCAGCATTGTTTATTTTTATTCCTTTTTCTTCATAGTACTTTTTTATGAAGCCGTAAGCCGTTTTTTCCGCTATTGTTCCGATGGTGCCCGCCCTGAAAACATTCCCCTTCCCGAATAATCCTTCAGTGTATTTATGAGCTTCAGGCTGGTATTCTCCGGCAAAGTTCAGGTCAATATCAGGTTCCTTGTCTCCCTCAAAACCCAGGAACATCTCAAAAGGTATGTCATGACCCTCTTTTCTGAGTACTGTTCCGCATTGGGGGCAATTATCGTCATTAAGGTCAGCCCCTGATTCTATTGATCCGTCAAGGAAAAAAAGGGAGTACTTGCATTTCGGGCACAAATAATGGGGGGGCAACGGGTTTACCTCGGTAATATCACACATTGTAGCAACAAAGGAAGAGCCTACGGAGCCTCTTGAGCCTACCAGGTAACCGTCCGCCATTGACTTTGCAACAAGCTTTTGCGCTATAAGGTACATAACGGCGTAACCGTTGTTTATTATTGAGTTAAGTTCCTTATCAAGCCGCTTTTCAACAACCTCGGGAAGTATTTCGCCATAAAGCTCATGGGCTTTTTTCATGGTCATTTCCCTAATCTGCTCTTCTGCTCCCTCGATTTTGGGCGGATATGTATTCTCCGGTATAGGAATTATCTCCTCAATCTGTTCCAGTATTCTGTTGGGGTTCCTCACCACTACCGAATAGGCGGTTTCCCTGCCGAGATATTCAAACTCCTCCATCATTTCATCGGTTGTTTTAAAATGCAACGGTGCCTGCTCATCAGCATCAGAGTAGCCCTGGCCTGCCATGATTATGCGCCGGTATATCTCATCCTCCGGTTCAAGAAAATGAACATCCCCTGTAGCAACTATCATTTTGTTCAGCTTCTTGCCCAGTTCAACAATCCGTCTGTTTATAGCTTCAAGCTCTCCTTTATTTGCAACAATTCCGCTTCTTACGAGAAATTCGTTGTTGCCGTTGGGTTGTATTTCCAGATAGTCATAGAATCTGGCGTTTTCTTCTATTGTATTTTCATCCAGGTTGTTCAGTATATTCCTGAACACTTCACCCGATTCACAGGCGGAACCGATTAACAAGCCTTCCCGGTACTGCATAAGCAGGCTTTTGGGCAGCCGCGGCTTTTTATAAAAGAAGTCCAGGTGGGACATCGATATCAGTTTGTACAGGTTCCTCAGGCCTGTCATATTCTTTACCAGGAGAATTATATGATAGGATTCACCTGCCTTATGGCTTCTTCCTGACAGAGAGAGCTTGTTTATATCAGCTGCGTCATTTATTCCTTTGCTCTTCATCATTTCAATAAACCTGAGCATTATCTCTGCGGTTGCTCTTGCGTCATCGGCAGCTCTGTGATGGTTTTCCAGCTCAATGCCCAGGTATTCGCATACAATATCCAGCTTATGCCTCTTTAATCCGCCAAGCAGCACCCTTGACATCTGGAGGGTATCGATTATTGTATTATTAAAGATTAAGCCCAATTCCGCCGCCTTTGCCCTGATAAAACCGCTGTCAAAGTTTGCATTATGCGCAACTAACGGTGAATCACCAGCAAACTCAAGGAATTTCGGCAATATTTCCCTGATTGTGGGTTTGTCTTTAACCATTGAGTCCGTTATTCCGGTTAGTTTTGTAATATTTTCGGGAATCGGAATTTCGGGATTGATAAGTTCTGAAAACCTGTCCGTTATCCTGCCCTGTTTTATTTTAACCGCGCCAATTTCGGTTATTTTGTCTTTTATGGGATAAAGGCCGGTAGTCTCAATATCAAATACTGTAAATTCTTCTTCGAAGCTTCTGTTTACAGCATTGTAAACTATCGGTACTCCATCATTTACAAAGTAGCCTTCAACTCCGTATATTACCTTGACTCCATGGATTTTTGACGCTTCATAGGCCTCCGGATATGCCTGAACCACTCCGTGGTCTGTAATTGCAATTGCCTTATGCCCCCAGGATTTTGCCTTTTTAATGAGATCCGATGCGGAACAGATGCCGTCCATGGCGCTCATTCCCGTATGGGCATGAAGCTCAACTCTTTTTACTTCCGCATTATCCGTGCGTATTGATTTTTCCGCTGCCGTAATGCTGATTGGGAATACTACCAATTCTTTAATGAACTTGTCATACTGGATATCCCCTTTTAAGGCAATATACCTGCCGTCGATGATGTTTGAAGTCAATTTGGCGAAATCATTTTCTTCCTTTGCAAAAATTTTGGCCGTTATTGAATTTGTATTGTCCGTTATATTGAAGGTTATAATTGTTCTGCCGTTATTGAGTGTTTTTATTTCCGTGTTGAATATGCAGCCCTGGATTGTAACTCTTCCGGAATCCTCGGTTATTGAAGCGATGCTGACCGGAGTGTCTTTGAAAGGCTTGCCCATTATCAGTTCATTCTTGTTCTCCTTTGCTTTGCCGCTGTTGTCGCTTTTTATGGGCTTCAAGGCTTCGGTTATTATTTTGTTCTCCTCTTCAAAATAACACTTCAGATATTCATCCTCGCAGTACTTTTCTTCATTATCGGCACATATTGATACATGCAGGCTGATATTGAAATAGTCATTAATATACCGTTCAATAATATCATTGCATTTTTTTGCGGTGAGGTATTTTGCAGCTTCCTCCGATTTTACCGTGATTCTGATGACGTTATTTTCAAGCTGTACATTTGAATCCATAATAAAACCCGTAAAAGACGGGTTGCTTGCAATAACTGCTTTTTTTAAGTCCTCCCAGTATGATTTAACAAGCTCATCTGCGCTTAAGCTGACAGATGACTCATCAATGATTATTCGTACCTTATTCAGTTTAAAGTATTCTGCTATGGCTGATTCAATTTCTCCAAGCTCGGGAATAGGAATAAAGCCCTTTAAGCTTATTATCATTTCCCATTCCCTTGCTTTTTTCAGAACCCTTATTTTTTTCAGTTCGAACTTGTCCTTATATTGAAGAAAAAGATTCGAGTCCGGTTTCATATCATTTTGCATATTGACCTCCGAAGGCTGCCGCCTATTTACTGCTGCCTGATTTTATATTATAGCTGCTTAGAATCTTTACAATATCCCAGTACATTTTCAGGCGCGCATGCACACCCCTTATAATTCCAAGCTTTTCTTCCTTTGTAACATGAGTCATGTCTGGAAGGTCTACCTCCTGAACCCTGACATTGAATTTATCGACATATTTTGTTAAAGCAACCTCAACACCATATCTGGTAATATCTATATTCGGTATTTTATCAATGATTGATTTCTTAATTGCCCTCTGTCCCGAAAGGTATGGCGTTACCTTTTGAGCCAGATCCGTCACCATTCTTCCTTTCTTAAATATTCCTATTGTCATATCTGCCTTGTTGTCAATTACCGGTTCTATGAGATCCAAAACATGCTTTTCCGTAAGACCTATAAGGTCGGCATCCAGAAACAATATTATTTCTGTTCCGCATTCGTTAATACCTGCTCTGATTGCACCGCCTTTGCCTACATTCTCATCAAGCTCAATTACATCCGCACCGCATTCTCTTGCAATTTCCGCAGTACTGTCGGTGGAGCCGTCGCTGACCACTATTACCTTCTGAATTTTGTCAATGCTTTTTACACACTTTACTACGTCTGCAATCGTCTGTTCTTCGTTATAAGCAGGAATTACTGCTGTTACATTCATTGCGTTTCCTCCTCTTGGTACTGCGCATTATTCTGTCATAGCATGCAAAAATTATACGGATTGTAAAGCTTCTATCTCCTTTATCAATTCTTCTATGACATTTTCCTGAGGTATCTTCCTGACTGTTTTGCCTTTCAGGAATAACAGGAACTCCCCTTGCCCCCCGGCAATACCCAAATCAGCTTCTTTTGCCTCTCCCGGGCCGTTTACCGCACAGCCCATAATTGCAACCTTCATAGGCTTCTTAGCTTCTATTCCTTTAATTCTTTTTTCAACCTCTTCCGTGATTCTGATAAGATCAACACAGGTTCTTCCGCAAGTGGGGCAGGATATTATCTCTATCCCCTCTTTAAGCAGCTTCAGGCTCTTGAGTATCTCTTTTGCCGCATATATTTCCTCTGCGGGGTCTCCTGTCAGGGAAACCCTTATGGTATCCCCTATACCGTTGTAAAGCAGTATACCCAGTCCAACCGATGATTTTACGGAACCCGCAAGCAATGTCCCCGCCTCGGTTATACCCAGGTGAAGAGGGTAGTTGGCGGCCTTGGATGCTTTTATATAGCTGTCTATTGTCAGCAGCACATCTGAAGATTTAATGGAAATTACTATATCACTAAAGTCCATAGACTCAACAAGCCTTACACTTTTCAAAGCGCTTTCCACCAGCGCATCGGCTGTGGGGCTTCCGTACTTTTCAAGAATCTCTTTTTCCAGGGAACCTGAATTAATGCCGATTCTGATGGGAATACCCCTTTCCTTGGCTGCATAAATAACTTTTTTTACCCTTTCATTGTCCCCAATATTCCCCGGATTTATCCTTATTTTGTCGGCGCCGTTGATAATTGATTGTATTGCCAGCCTATAGTCAAAATGAATATCGGCAACCAAGGGTATTGATATTCTGCTTTTAATATCTTTTACTGCTTCTGCGGCTTCCATATCGGGAACTGCGATTCTAATAACATCACAGCCTGCAGCTTCCAGCCTCTTAATCTGTTCTATGGTGCCCGCTTTGTCCTGAGTCCTGGTATTTGTCATAGACTGTATAAGGATTGGCTCTCCGCCTCCTATATATCTGTCACCTATTCTTATTTTCCTTGTATATGTGCCCATAATCCGCCCTACCTGAAAATATCCATTAAATTGAATCTTATAATATCCCTGTACATAAGGAATATTGAAAGAGCCATCAGTGCTATAAGGCCTACAAAATGCACCATACCTTCCTTTTCGGCAGGAAGGGGTTTTCTTCTGATAAGCTCAATAAACAGGAATAACAGCCTTCCTCCGTCAAGGGCGGGCAATGGAAGCAGGTTAATTATACCAAGGTTCAGGCTTATTAAGGCTGTAAGGTAAAGCACTTTTATGAAACCTGCCTTGGCAGCTTCATTTATGTATACAAGTATTGAAATGGGCCCGCTCACTTCATTTGCATCAGCTTTGCCTACAACCAGCTGTCCCAGAAAACTCAGCATCATTTTTGATACGGCAAAAGTCGTATTTATTCCTTCTTTAATGGAAAATCCCGAAATGCCAACCTTCTGAGTGATGCCTATTACAATATCATCCGTGCCGGGGTTCTTAACCGGAGTAAGCATTACTTCCCTTTGAACTCCGTTTTTCTCAACCGTTACGGTTATCTGTTCGCCTTCATGCTTTGCTATTTCAGGTTTCATTTCTTTCCATTCATTTATCTTTACGTCATTTATACCGACTATCATTTCTCCGGCCTTAATACCTGACGTTTCAGCAGGCATTCCTTTTGTCACCTGCCCGACTATCGGAGCAGCCACCGGGGCAATTACCAGTGAATATATGAGTATTGTCAAAATGATATTGAAAACCGGACCGGATATAACAGAAGATATTTTTGAAATTATAGGGCTGTTATTAAAGGCCCCCGGTTCATTATTCTCTTCATCCTCTCCCAGCATCAGGCAAAATCCCCCTATGGGGAATGCCCTTAGTGAATACACTGTTTCTCCGAATTTTTTGCCGATAATTTTCGGCCCCATACCCAGTGCGAATTCTACAACCTTTATGCCGCCGAGACGTGCGGCGGCGAAATGCCCCGCCTCATGTACAAATACTATTAAATTAAATACAAGTATCGCAGCAATTAACGTCATTACTTACACCCCGTTTCATACAAATAGGCCAGTGTCTCTCTTGACCATCGGTCAAGCTCTGAGACTTCTTCTATATCCATATTCTCAATTATTTTATGTTTATCAAGAGTCTTTTCTATAAGGTTTCCTATATCAAGGAAGCTGATTTTGCCCGAGAGGAATAATTTTACCGCTTCTTCATTGGCGCCGTTTAATACCACACAGGCGCTGTCTCCCATATCCAGAGCCCTGAATGCCAGCCTCAGGCATTTGAATTTCTCCGTATCCGGCTTGTAAAAGGTCAACTCTCCAACTGAGGTCAGGCTGAGTTTTGCACTCTTCATCGGCAGCCTTTCCGGATATGTCAGGGCGTATTGAATGGGAACTTTCATATCGGGCAGTCCCAGTTGTGCAATAACTGCGCCGTCCACAAATTCTACCGCCGAATGGATAATGCTTTGGGGATGCACGCATACTTCTATTGATTCGGGCATTATACCAAACAGCCATCTGGCTTCTATGACTTCAAGCCCCTTGTTCATGAGAGTTGCTGAATCTATTGTTATTTTCCTGCCCATGGACCAATTGGGATGCTTCAATGCATCCTGCACAGTAACGCTCTCCAATTCCTTCAGGGTCTTGTTCCTGAAAGGCCCCCCTGAAGCTGTAAGTATTATTTTTGATATTTCATTATGCCTGCTGCCGGCAAGGCATTGAAATATTGCAGAATGCTCACTGTCAACCGGAAGCATGTTCACTTTGTTCTTTTTAACTTCCCGGGTTATAATCCTGCCTGCGGTAACAAGGGTTTCCTTATTTGCAAGTGCTATATTCTTACCTGTTTTTATGGCATTATATGTAGGAATGAGCCCTGCTATACCAACAATCGCCGAAACTAAGGTATCGCAGCTTTCCAAAGTTGCTGCTTCCACCACTCCTTCAAGGCCTGCGGCAACACAAGTCATTCCTCCCACACGGCTTTTAAATTCTTTGTATTTTGACATGTCTCCTATGGCAGCAATCTTTGGCCTGAATTCCCTTACCTGGGCTTCCAGCAAGTCAATATTCGAATTGGCTGCCAGTGCATCTATTTTGAATTCTTCCTTATTTTCTCTTATAATATCCAAGGTCTGTGTGCCTATTGAGCCTGTAGACCCCAGAACTGATAATACTTTCACTATATCAAATCCCCAATCAGAACGAAATAATAATAAATGATCGGTGCGGTAAAGAGAATGCTGTCGAACCTGTCCAGTATTCCGCCGTGCCCCGGAATTATGTTTCCAAAATCCTTGACTCCTGCATATCTTTTAATATATGAGGCAGCCAAGTCACCTGTCTCTGAAGCAATACCGCAGAGAAAACCTGTTATTATAAAATGAATCAGCCTTATTTCAATTCCGTAATTATTTAATATAATACCTGTGATTATACTGAATGCAACAGAACCCGCAATTCCGCCCAGAGCACCTTCCACAGTCTTCTTTGGGCTGATCGCGGGGCACAATTTTCTCCTGCCCATATATATGCCTATGAAATATGCGAAGGTATCGGTAAACCATGCAGTCAGGAAAGGAAGCCACAATATTATATTGCCGTACCTGAGGTTTTCGATGAAAAGCAGGTGGCTGAAAAGAAAAGGTATATATGCTATTCCGAAAATGTTTATCGATATCTCAGTAAAACTGTGTTTCTGGCTTATGATTTCATATATAAGCAATGTGATGACAGAAAGCGCAATCAAAAACCCGGGCCTGTTAAAGGCAATTGGAAGAAGAAACATAATATAGTACAAAATAACTATAGTATATCCGAATATTTTGTTTGTGCTTATATTTATGTTGCTCAGTGCCCTGTAATATTCAAATAATCCTGTCAAAGAGACTGCCGCTGTAAACAGGTAAAGATACAGCCCTCCTGAATACAATATAAATATTATAAGCGGTATACCGAGCAGCGCACTTAATACCCTTGTTTTCAGCATTTTTACCTCCACTACTTCAATGCACCAAAACGCCTGCTCCTGTTTTTATATTCCAATATAGCACTGTGAAGCACCGCCTCATCAAAGTCCGGCCAGAGTTGGTCTACAAAAAGCAGTTCACTGTATGCCCCCTGCCATAGCAGGAAATTACTTATACGCTGTTCGCCGCTTGTTCGTATTATCAAGTCGGGATCAGGATCATTGCTTGTGTACAAATAATTTGAAAACACTTTTTCGTCAGCGGAATCCATGTCAAGATTTCCGGCCTCCAAGTCCTTAATAAGGTTTCTGCAGGCTCTCAGTATTTCTGCCCGGCCTCCGTAATTCAGCGCTATGTTGAATTGAAGCCCTTCATTATTCTTTGTAAGCTCGATAGCCTCTTCTATCTCAGTTCTCGTTTGGTCAGGAAGCATATCAACCTCACCCAATATTTTTATCTTTACTTTATTCTTATGGAGCGCATTCACTTCTCTTCTCATATATTCCACCAGCAGATCCATAAGATAGTTCACTTCATCCTGCGGCCGGTTCCAGTTTTCTGTCGAAAAGGCATATACGGTCAATATCTTAATTCCCAAGTCGCTGCAGCTCTTAACCGTCTTCTTTAAAGCTTCCATGCCTGCTTTATGCCCCATTACTCTTGGCAAGCCTTTTTTTTGTGCCCAGCGGCCGTTTCCGTCCATTATTATGGCTATATGTACAGGAAGCTTGCCCTTATCAATATCTCCAAGCATCAGAGAACCTCCTCAAAAAAGTATCCCTCATGGTGAGGGAAACTATTTAAAACACGATGTCGTAAGTATTATTTTGTCACACTCAGCCTTCTGCCTGACAACAATAGGTGAATTTCCCCGTCTTTCTTTCTTTTTATCTTCGAAGGGTGTTGATGTTGAATCAATAATGATATCATGTTTTTCACCGATTATCTGCAGTGCATGATCCAGCGTATATCCTATTACCAGAGGTATATTGTCCAATATGCTCTAAACCTCCAAAATTTCTTTTTCCTTCGCTTCTATAGCTTTATCAGCTTCTTTGATAAACTTGTCCGTTATTTTCTGTATGCTTCCCTCTGATTTTTTGAGGTCGTCTTCAGTAATGTCTCCGTCCTTCTTAAGCTTCTTAAGATGTTCATTTGCATCCCGCCGTATATTCCTAATTGCTACCTTTGATTCTTCACCAAGCTTTTTAACCACTTTCACCAGTTCTTTTCTTCTTTCCTCTGTAAGCTGCGGTATTACAAGCCTTATCATCTTACCGTCATTGGAGGGGTTAATACCCAGATCGGATTTTAGTATGGCTTTTTCAATGACGGGAATAGATTTTGCATCCCACGGACTTATAGTAAGAACTCTGGGTTCCGGTGCAGCAATGTTTGCCAGTTGATTCAAAGGTGTTGGGGCTCCATAGTATTCAACAGTAATTCTGTCCAGAAGACTTGGATTTGCTCGTCCCGCTTTAAGGGTAGAAAGTTCATGCTTAAACACGGTGAGGGTCTTTTCCATTTTCTCCTGAATGTTCTTTTCGATATCCTTTATCATACCGTTAATCCTCCTTTACTACTGTACCTATCTTTTCCCCCATAATTGCCTTAATTATATTATCGGGGTTTTTCAAGTCAAATACAAGTATGGGAATTTTATTATCACGGCATAAGGATGCAGCCGTGCTATCCATTACGCCCAATCCTTTGTTGATTACTTCCATATATGAAAGCTTGTCATATTTTCTTGCTTCTTTATTTATAACGGGGTCACTGTCATATACACCATCAACTTTTTTTGCCATAAGGATTATATCCGCTTCTATTTCCGCTGCCCTTAGAGCGGCAGTAGTATCAGTGGAGAAGTAAGCGTTGCCGATTCCGGATGCAAATATTACTACCCTTCCCTTTTCAAGGTGCCTGACTGCTCTTCTTCTGATATAGGGTTCAGCTATCTGTCTCATCTCAATTGCAGTCTGAACGCGGGTGGGCACATTTATTCCTTCCAATGCATCCTGAAGTGCAAGAGCGTTTATGACAGTCGCAAGCATTCCCATATGATCGGCTGTTGTTCTGTCCATTCCCTCACTGGTTCTGCCCCTCCAGAAATTGCCTCCGCCGACTACTATCGCTACTTCCACATTAAGCTCCCTTAACAGCTTGACTCTTTCCGCAACGTCTAGGAGCATGTCATGATCCAATCCGAATGATTTTTCTCCCGCCAAAGCTTCACCGCTTATTTTAAGTATCACTCTCTTATATTTCACGTCACTCATATATATTATACCTCCAAGTATTTTGCAACACGGCATGTATAAGTATAAAATTTCTACAAATCCAATAAAAATCCTTCTGTTTTTCAAAAAAAAGAGAACACTAAGTGTTCCCTATTTATTCACCTGACTCATTACTTCATCAACGAAGTTGTCTTCTTTCTTCTCAAGGCCTTCGCCTCTTTCAAACCTGACAAACCTTCTTATCGTAATATTTTCTCCGATTTTTGCTATCAGTGATGTAAGTATTTCCTGCACTGTCTTGTCTGTATCCTTAATGAAGGGCTGTTCCAGAAGGCATATTTCCTTGTAGAACTTCTCTATTCTGCCTTCGACCATCCTTTCAATAATTTTTTCAGGTTTTCCCTCATTCAAAGCCTGGGCTTTGTATATTTCACGCTCTTTCTCTATAACCTTGGGATCAACATCTTCCCTTTTGACGTATAAAGGATTGGAAGCAGCAACCTGCATTGCCATGTCCTTTACAAACTGTCTGAATTCTTCGTTGGCTGCAACAAAGTCTGTTTCGGAATTTACTTCAATTAGTACTCCGATTCTTCCGCCTCCGTGTATGTATGAGTCAACTATTCCTTCGCTTGCTATTCTGCCTGCTTTTTTTGCGGCAGCGGCAAGCCCTTTTTCTCTTAGTATTTCTATTGCTTTCTCCATGTCTCCGTTGCTTTCGGTAAGAGCTTTTTTACAGTCCATCATGCCTGAACCGGTTCTTTCTCTTAATTCCTTAACAGCTGAAGCTGAAATCATTTTCTTCGCCTCCTATGATATTTATGAAAAAGGCGGCTGTCGCCGCCTTATATACTTACCAAGCAGTTACTCAGCAAGCTGTTCACCTTGTCTAGCTTCAATAACAGCATCTGCAATTTTTGAAGTAAGAAGTTTTACGGCCCTAATAGCATCGTCGTTGCCGGGAATCGGATAGTCTACTTCTTCAGGATCACAATTGGTATCAACTATTGCAACTATCGGAATCCCGAGAATGTGCGCTTCCTGAATTGCAATTTTTTCTTTTCTGGGGTCAACCACAAAAATCGCTCCCGGATTCTCACCCATGTTCTTGATACCGCCAAGATTCTTCTGAAGCTTTTCCTTTTCAGCTCTCAGATTGATAACTTCCTTCTTTGGAAGTACTTCAAAAGTGCCGTCTTCTTCCATTTTTTCCAGTTCATTAAGTCTTTCAATTCTTTTTCTGATAGTCTTGAAGTTGGTTAGCATCCCGCCTAGCCATCTTTGGTTCACATAGAACATATTGGCTCTTATTGCTTCAGATTCGATTGACTCCTGTGCCTGCTTCTTAGTTCCTATGAAAAGTATATCCTTGCCTGAAGCTGCCACTTCTTTTATGAAGTTGTACGCTTCTTCGACCTTCTTTACTGTTTTCTGAAGATCGATGATGTATATGCCGTTTCTTTCAGTAAAGATATACTCCGCCATCTTCGGATTCCATCTTCTTGTCTGGTGGCCGAAGTGCACTCCTGCTTCCAATAGCTGTTTCATTGAAATTACTGACATAATGTTTCACCTCCTATAGTTTTTCCTCCATGACCGTCATATCCTTTGAGAACTTTGTAAAAGCACTCCCCCGAAGGATCAGGCCATGTGTGTTTTTCACCTTAAACAGTTTATCATATAACATATTTATTGGCAATAATTTTTTTAAATCGGTGTCTGATATCTCGTATTTATTCTATCTAATTATACAAAATTTATGTAATGTCATTTTGTAAGTATGCTTATTATTTCATCATAACCGGAGCCTTTGGGTATCTCAAAAGTGCCTTCCTTAAGCTTTGTCTCATTATTTGTCTCTTTAAGCTTATCAATGAAAGCTCCCGAATCATTAATAATACCCTTCTGCCGGAGAAGAGCGGCTATACTCTCGGAACTCATACCGCTTTTGATTTCTACCGTGACCTTCTCCGTTGGAGCAGTATTCTCCTGATTCCGGCTGTCTATAATCTCCTCTTTTGAAAAAACAACAAGGCCGTGTTTTTGCGCCTCTTTCTTAATTTCTTCCAATGTCAGTTCCTTGTTTCCCATGCTTATATTCATCATTGATGCAAGTACAAGGCCTATTCCCAAACCAAGTATTATATTTTTCAGGTTATAGTTCCCCATTATTCTACCTCATTTTTCAAGGACAATATAAGCATAACCTCTCCTTGCCCTATATTCATCTGCTTTGCAATATCGGTAACACTCATGCCCTGAGCTGCATATTCAAAAACCTTTAACTGCTTTTGACTGAGCTTTTCATCAACAGGCTTATCCAAATCAGAATTGTCATTGATTATCTTTTTCTTTTTATTTGCCGCGCTGACATTTGGTACGACAGGGGCAGCAGGCTTATTTTCTGCCGATGAGGTGCCGGGAACCTGATTATTTAGGCTCTTCAATTCTTCCCTGAAGCTGCTTAATTTCTCTTCAATTTCCTGCACTACCATTTCTGATGTGTAATTTAGCTCGGATATTATTTCATCAGCATCTTCAATAACCTTCTTTATCTCCTGCTCTTTAACGTCCATGCTGAAATATATATCTTCGCCCTTTACTTTATCAAGAAAAATCATTATTGAAGCAGCCAGTATGACAAATACTCCAATAGCCATTAATACATAGTTAATCATCTGAGCACCTCGTTCATATCCTTATATCTATTGTTGACATGGGGTCCTTGTTTTTCTTATTTTCCTGGCCTTCATTATCTTCAGGCCTGCTGTCCTTATGTTCGCCCTTCTGATCCCCTTGCCCTCTGTTTTGCTTCCCATCCCTGTTAATCCTGGCTTCCTGTGCCTTTTTCGTTTCAATTATCTGCTGTGTGTTTTTATCTTGCTGCTGTTGTTCTTTGTGCATATTAATACTGAGATTATTCTTTTCCAGTTCGTTTTCTGCGTTTTTTGCCTTCTGTACCTCAGGCAGCTTTGGTATAATTGTTTGTAAGTCAACAGGCCGCAAAGACATTATAATCACTCCCAATTATTTATCATATATCATTATAGGAAAGCATTTTTATCTCAGCATGCATTCTGCAAAAGGAAACAAACTTTATAGAATCCTTGATGTACATCATGCTGCTTCCGATTATTATCCTGCTGCCGGGATAAATAATATCATATACCTTTACTTTTCCTTTTGATAATTCTTCGAAATAAACCTCCAATTCATTCTGCTCGTTTAATAACTGATCTTGCTTCTGCTTAAGCTGCAGCTTAAGCTGTAAGGATTTTGCCTGAAGTGCCTTTTTATCCTCCGGCAGTTCCATACTTTTGCTCATTTTTGTCAGAAGATCAACCGCCTTGCTTGTTTTGTCCAGGTTATTCGTAACCTGCTTCAATTCATTCTTTAATTCTTCGAATTTATTTCTCATTTCAGGGTTGACGCCGACTTCCAGTTCTGTAATCGTAGCCATCGGAGAACCTACAACCTTTGCTCTTATTTCTTCGCCTACCTTAAAAGTACCGCCAACCAGCAAGCCTTTTCTGCCGGTTGCCTCCAGCTTCTTTCCGCAGGTAACCTGGCTGTGCATTATTGCATCGCTCTGGATGTTTCCTTTTACATCTATCTTGCTGTTTTCTATAAACTTGGCTACAAGATCCCCTTCGCAGTAAAGCTCTCCTCTGTTCATACCTTGTATTCCTCTGTGAAGTATTATATTGCCTTTGGATTTTATCTGAGCCCCTTCAACAACACCATAAACTTCCACATCTCCTTCGGCCTCGATTAAAAAGCCTGTCAGAACATTGCCCATTACTATTACTTTTCCGTTAAACCTTATGTTGCCTGTAGAGTTATCCACATTATTCTTTACTTCATAAACGGAGAAAACATTTACCTTCCCATCAATGATTTTTACTTCACCGTCAATTGCTGCGACAAGCTCAAGTTCGTCTTCGCTTACAACAACATTCTTTCCCCTTGGCAAGGCAAGCTTCTTTCCATCCTTTCCGGGAACATCTTCATCGGAAACATTCTTTCCGGGTATGCCTTCGGTATGCGGTATAAGGGTTACCAGCTTCTCTCCGGCTTTGACATTTTTTATAAGGGACAGTTCATGGTAGTCAATTTTTCCGTCTTTGTCTATACCTATTGACTTTTCGGCGGAAGTGTCAAAATGGTATACAAGCTCCGCATCCTTCCCCGGCTGCGGTTCTATTCCTTCAGCCACAAGTATTTCTTTGTCATATACCTTTTGAGAAACCGCCTTTTCAATCACATCTTCTTTAATGTTGAATTTTACACCTTCCTGCTTAAGTGCTTCATTTATTACTTCTAATGTAATATCTTTGCCGCCGATGGGTTTGCTGATAACAATAAAAGCCTTCATTTTGTCCTTAGCCGTTTTTACGAGGCATTCACTGTCTATCTTCTTTTCCATCTGGGGCTCGGCTATTTTTATCCAATTATCAAGGCTTCCGATTTCCAGCATTTGTTTTATTTTTGTAAGATCCACGCTCTGAATTCTTCGCAGGTCAATTTTTGTTACAATATCCACTATTGTAACATCTTTATCCGCTTTAATATATACTCCGTCTTCTCTGAAATCAAAATCTATACTTTTGGTGTTTGCTTTCAGATTCTCATTCAGAATACTGTCAATATTGCTCTCAATTATCTCCAAGGTTTTATTTTCCCCCTTCGCTATCTTCACTTTGTAGTAAGAGGAAAACAGGTTCTTTTTGCTTTCCAGAATCTCAATATTGAGTTCTTCCTTCCTGGCATTAAAATGCTCCATTCCTTTTGCTATTAACTTTTCATAGTCCTTGCCCTCGAGTATTATGTACTCATTGCTCATTATTATCACCATCCCATCATTCAAATGCAACTTTTAACTTGTTCTTAAGCCGAATGATTGCTTTTGTATGAAGTTGTGAAACTCTTGATTCCGAAATATACAACAGCTTTCCTATCTCTTTATATGTAAGCTCGTCATAGTAGTATAGTGATACTACCTTTTTTTCTTTTTCTGGTAAAGCGCTTATTGCATCTGCAAGTATCTCTTTCATTTCCTTATCTTCAATCACATTTTCAGGAGTTTCGGAATGCTTGTCCGCTTCATTGCTGATAATTTCTCTTTTCTGTTCCAGCAAATCATCCAGGGATACTACAGAATAAGTGGTGATATTCTGTATCTTCTTTTGGAATTCTTCCACCGATAATCCAAAGCTTTCCGCCATCTCCTCATCGGTAGCAGGCCTGCCAAGCCTGCTTTCTAAGTCATTGTATGATTTCTCCAGTTCTTTGGATTTTTGTCTTATCGAACGGGGAAGCCAGTCTATTTCCCTCAAGTGATCTATAATAGAACCTCTTATTCTAAGCTGTGCATAAGTTTCAAATTTAACTCCTCTTGCAATATCATATTTGTCAATTGCATCTATTAATCCAAATATACCATAGCTGACAAGGTCATCAAATTCTACATTGTTTCCATAACTTGAATATAGTCTTCCCGCAACATATTTAACTATATATGTATATTTAAGTATTAATTCCTCTCTAATTTCCGCAGCTTTTGTCTTGGAATATACTTCCCAAAGATTAGCCATTTCGGTTATTACCTCCGTGCAGTAGTATAAGTTAATCCGTATTGCTATTGATGTATTTGCTCAAATCGGCAGGATTAACTTCAATAAATTCATTGTCACTGTCATAATCAATTGCTTCCAGTGCTTCATCATCCAAAGGAGGCACTTTTATGTCCAGTTTACTTCCCGTTGCCGATACCGTTCCGCCTTTATCCTGGATATGTATGCTCACTCTGTAATATTCAATAAGATTCAAAACAGTTTTTGTTATCAATGAACCAAATATACCAAATACTATGGTAACAGCCATACATCTTATCATCAGTTCGGAAAAATCTATATTGTTGCATATACCTAGTGTTACAGTAACAATAAGTGCGGTTATAACTATTAAAATTGGTATGAAATCAGATATTCTCATATTGAAACCCCACATTCACAATACCGGACATATCTAAATCTGCTTCGTTCCATAGCCTATGGTTTTTATTAATAATATACCATTTTCTGAATATAATTCAATAGTACGCCCATAGTTCCCTCCGGTGTCCTCCGAAATAAGCGGAATATTCAACATTTTAAGAGTATCTTTTGTAGCTGTGACATTTCTTAAACCTATTCTCATTACTTCACTGGTATCATTGAAATTGAACATCTGCGCCCCTCCGGCTATCTTACTGACAAGCTTGTTCCGTTTTGCACCGATTTTTATCATTTCTGTCACTAATTTTACAATACCTGTATCTGCGAATTTCGCTTCATTGCTGTTGTTCTTTATCTGAGCGCTGCTGGGGAGCATAATATGCACCATCCCTGCAATCTTTGTTGAAGGGTCATACAGGCAGATTCCTACACAAGAACCAAGCCCCAGGGTAGTAAGCACTCCGGGACAAAATGTCGTATTCAAATCTGCCATCCCAACCTTAACTATATCGATCATATTAAAATACTCCCAAGCTCTTAAGAAGAATCTCAAAAGAATCCTCGTCAGGTATTAAAAAGAAATTGCTCTTTACATGGTATGTACCTTCAAATAAGTCAGTTTCAATAAGCATTACCCTGTCGCCGACCTGTCCGAAAAGTATAACGGGTACGCTTATTATTGCTCCTGCCATATCTATTGCCAGAGAAGGCACAGACATAGTCAGGTTCAAATTTGTCAAAGTTGACAATGAGGACAGATAGGAACCCGAAAGTATGTTCCCCACTTCCTGCAATGCTGATAAATCCATTTCATCCAGGTCATCTCCGTTGCTATCTCTGCCCATAAGCAAGTTTGCAAGCATTTTTGCCGATTTTTTGTCAACCAGAACCATAATGCTCCCGGTAATATCCCCATTTACTTTAAAATAAATGCCGACTACCTCCGTCTCGGGCCCTCCGACTAACTCCGCAACATTTTTAAACTCAAGGATATTTACCTTGGGAACGTCCATATCAATTCTCTTTGATATCATTTTTGACAAGGCTGTTGCTGCATTTCCGGCACCGATGTTTCCGATTTCCTTTAAAACATCAATTTGCAGGCTATTAAGTTCTTCAATTGATATTCCCATTTTACTCACCCTTTTTAAACAGCCGGATTAGTGATTATTTTCACTATATCCAGCAATATGATAAGCCTCTCACCCACTTTACCTATACCGGATATATAACCTTGATCTACGCTGCCGACACCATCCGGTGCTTCTTCTATCGCATCGCTGCTTATCTCAACCACTTCGGATGAATAATCGGCTGTAAACCCTACGATAATATCATCCACTGATACTATTATTATACGGGTATTGTTGCTGTCTTTTCCTTCGGGCAGGTTGAATCTTTTGCGCAGGTCAATTACCGGAATCACTTCTCCTCTTAGGTTAATAACGCCTCTCACATAATGAGCGGTATTCGGAACTCTTGTAATACTCATCATTTCTTTGATTTCTTTTACCCTCAGTATGTCAATTCCATATTCTTCATTCTCCAATTTGAATATTACAAATTGCCGTGCAAATGTTGCTGTTTCCAAAAGAAACACCTCCTTATATCAGTGAATTTGAATCAATTATCAGTGCAACCTGTCCATCCCCAAGTATAGTTGCCCCTGCTATATTTCTAATGCCTGACAAGAACTTTCCAAGAGTTTTTATGACTATTTCCTGCTGCCCCATAAGGCTGTCCACAATAAATGCAGCATTCTTTTCGCCTTTTTTTACAACTACGGCAGTCAATTGATCGCTGTCATCACTGGATGCATTTATAACACCAAGCATCTTTGCAATCCTTACTATCGGCAGAACATTGCCCCTGTTTAATACTACATCCTGTCCATGTACATTTCTGATTGTAGATGCTTCAATATCAATTATATCCCTTATTACATTGAGAGGTATTGCAAATTTCTCTTCACCGATATTTACAAGCAGTGCCTGTATAATTGCAAGTGTTAAAGGCAATCTGATAATAAATTTGCTTCCTTTTCCCCTATAGTTCTCAACCTCAACCAATCCGTTAAGAGATTCGATTTTTGTCTTGACAACATCCAGTCCCACTCCTCTGCCGGAAAGGCCTGAAACCTTGTCTGCAGTACTGAAGCCGGGATTGAAAAGCAGTTCAATTGCACTTTTCTCATCCAGGTCATCTGCTTCACTGCTTGTCAAAATGCCTCTTTCTACTGCCTTTCGTTTTATCTTTTCAATGTCTATTCCTGCTCCATCGTCTTCCACTTCTATAACTACGCTGTTGCCGTCCTGATATGCCCTTAGGTTGACTGTTCCGTTAGCCGGCTTGTTATTTTTAATCCTTTCTTCTTTTTCTTCAATTCCATGATCAATGGAGTTTCTTATTAAGTGTATAAGCGGGTCGCCTATTTCGTCTATGACAGTCCTGTCCAGTTCTGTATCTTCACCCGACATGTTAAGGATAATATCCTTGGAAAGGCTCTTCGCAAGGTCTCTTACCATTCTGGGGAACCTGTTGAACACTCTTTCTATGGGAACCATTCTTACTTTCATTACTGCATCATGCAGGTTTGTAGTAATCCTTTCAAGGTATTCCACTGCTTCTATCATATCCTGATTCTTTGAATCAGTTCCAACTCCCTCAAGTCTGGTTTTTATAATTATCAGTTCGCTTACCAGGTTCATAAGCTTATCCAGCCTGTCGATATCCACCCTTACTGTCTTTCCCATTCTGGCCTTTTTGCCTTGTATGTAATCTCCGTTTTCTTTGTCTTCAATTGAGTACTTTAATGTCTCCTTTTCTTCATTAGTAATCTCATCGATATCTTTAACGTCTAGTTCTTCAGGAACTTCAATCCTTTCAAATATGACTTCGGTTACTTCGGAAATGGATTCAAGCTCTTTCCTGATCAAAGCCTCAGTTTCTTTGGTAATTATTGCAATGGTAAATTCATTATCGAATTTTTCGTCTTCAATATCTTCAACCTTCGGCTCTGACTTGAAAATCTCCGCATATCTCTCAACTGTCTGAAATACCAGAAAAGCTCTTGCTGATTTCAGCATGCAGTCTTTGGCCAGCACCACCGTAATTTTATATACTCCATGGTTCTGCTGCACAGCCTTCCTGATAATATTATCATCATATTGATTAAACTTCATTTTGCTTTCCTGTGGTTCTTTCTTATCGGCTGTGTCAGATGCTTCTGCTTCAGGCTTTTTCGCCAGCATACCATTAAGGCCTGCGATAATAGAATTTACATTACTGCTGCTTTCTTTTCCTGTAGCGGATATGGTATTTATGGAATTACTAAGATAATCAAGGCATTCAAACAGAATGTCAATCATAGAGGAATTCACTTCAATATTACCGGTTCTTATTGCATCCAGAACGTTTTCCATCTGATGAGTCAGATTAGCAATCCCTGTAAATCCCATTGTACCGGCCATACCCTTTAATGTATGAGCAACTCTGAAGATCTCATTAAGTGTTTTCATATCGCCAGGATTTGTTTCCAGGCTCAACAGGTTTTGATTCAATTCCTGCAAGTGTTCCAAGGATTCTTCAATAAATATTTCCATGTACTGATTCACGTCCAAAGTATTACACCCCCATGCATTTTAATATTTCTCCCGTAATCCCGTGTAAAGGAGCTATAGTATCGATAGCGCCTGTATTAACTGCTGATTTTGGCATTCCGTAAACCACGCAGGTTCTTTCATCCTGTGCAATTGTTTTTCCTCCTGCATTCTTTATTTCCAAAATCCCTTCACTTCCGTCACTTCCCATACCTGTCATAATGACCGCAATAATTTTGTCATGCCCTGTTTCTGCCACTGATTTCATCATAACATTTACTGAAGGCCTGAGTCCATTTTCCGGTGCCTCACTGTTCAGAAGGATTTTGTACTTATTATCCTCATGGCTTTTTACAAGCATATGATAGTTACCCGGAGCTACATAAGCCCAACCTGACGTTAGTACATCACCGTCCTCCGCCTCTTTTACATTTATCTCCGACAAGCTATCCAACCTGTTTGCAAGGGATTTTGTAAAGCCCGGAGGCATATGCTGTACTATAAGTACTGCGGCAGGTATATCCTCAGGAAGCTTTGTCACGACCTCCTGGAGCGCTTTGGGCCCTCCTGTGGAAGTACCTATGGCTACAATGTATTTCAGGTATTCATCGGATCTGCTTTTATGTTTAACCTTCTTGTAAACAGAAGGCGGCTTGTATTCTGGTTTTATCTGAGGGAAATACCCCGTCTTTGACCAGCATATGGATTTTATTTTATTGATTAACTCTTCCCTCATCTGTTCCGCATCAATTGTTATTAATGATCGAACCGGTTTTACAACATAATCAAGAGCACCCAATTCAAATGCTTTAATCGCAGCTTCTCCGCCTTCATAGCTAAGGCTGGACAGTATTATAACCTTTGGTACAGGCTTAAGCTTCATAAGCTCAACAAGAGCCTCAAGCCCATTCATTACCGGCATTTCAATATCAAGCGTGATAATATCCGGCTTCAATAGTATTGCTTTTTCCAACCCTTCTTTGCCGTTTCGTGCTGTACCTGCTACTTCAATATCAGCATCGTTTTTAAGCATGTCGGAAATCAATACTCTCATAAATGCCGAATCGTCTACGATAAGAACTCTTATCTTTTCTTTCCCGGAAAGCATATCAAATTAACCCCTTTTTAATCAATCTGCGCTGTTCTTCAAATATAAACTTAGTAATTGCATTCCTATCCGCCATATTTAGATTTGTATACTGCACTCCGTAGGTATAGAGAAGCCTGTAGCTCTCGTTAAGGATTCGGCGTACAATTACTCCCTGCACAACCATTATTGGTCCGTTAAGGTCGAGGGCAAACTCCAATGTATCATTTTCATTAAAATATTCTCTTGAACTAAACATAAGCCCTCCTGCACTTATGTCCTGGATAGTGCATTTAAATTTTTCACCATACTGTTTCTCTTCAGGGTTAATCACCAGCCTGGCCTCTATTTCTCTGAATATTTTCAGCCTGTAATAGTCTCTTCTCTGTTTTTTGATTACTTCAGAAGCTGCCTTGAGCCTGAGAAGCGGAATACTTCCAAAAAGCTTTTTAAACAATATGGTTCTGATTTCATAAATTGCTTCTCCCTTAAATACGATAAGCTTCAGAACAGTGCCCTGCCTGATATTCACATCCATGTTCTTATATATCGGTATCAGTACATCAAAAAATTCTTCATACTGGCCGTCATGAATATCAACTATCTGGCTCACGTATTGCCTTAATTCCCCTACTGCATCAAAATATTCTATTAGTATTTTATCTCCTATATTGAAATATTTCGTTAAGCCCTTCATAATAATTCTCCTTATGAATTATAAGTGCAAATAGATGATATGTAAATTCATTGCTGCAATTGATATGGCAGATTAATCAGTTGAATAAGCTGGTAAGTTTGTTTATAAACATTTTAATTCCTGAAACAGAGCTGGGACTCAATTCTTTATTATCCATCAAAGTTAAAGCAATATCATTCATGTTTTTTGATGCCTCGCTTCTGGCAAAGCTTATTACAAATGGCTGCTGAATTTTGACTGCCTTTGTTACACAAGCATCATTCAGTATATAGCCGAGTTTTTGCAATTTTACCCCAAGGAACTTCTGAGTTACAATATTTAATTTGTCAAGGATGTTGAAAGCCTCAGCCGCATTGTCAGCTCTATTTACCACAACTTTTATATTTTTTGTTTTATCCTTGTGGGTAATGGTTTTTATCAGAGCATAAGCATCCGTTATGGAGGTGGGCTCCGGCGTAGTTACCAATATGACCTCCCGTGCAGCATGCACAAAGCTTATAACGTTTTCTGAAAGCCCTGCTCCCGTATCAATTAATATGATATCTGCTTCCTCATCCAGCCTTCCGAGCTTCATCAGCAAATCCACCAGCTGAGTTCTGTTCAGTTTCACCAACTCTTGAACTCCGGAACCTCCCGAAACGAATTTTACTCCTTCATAACCTTCTTCAAGTATTTCAAGTATGTTCTTATTGCTGTTTATTACATCGGACAAATTATATTTGGACATTTTGCCCATTACAACATCCACATTGGCAAGGCCCAGGTCCGCATCGATTATTACCACCCTAAGGCCCATCTGAGCAAATTTTATACCGAGGTTCACAGTAAAGTTTGTCTTTCCTACACCGCCTTTTCCGCTTGTTACTGCAATCACTCTTGAACCGGGTTTATCCGTAAGTATGCCTGTCCTTTTCTCTTCGTCTTTATAATTCTTTATGCTGCTTATTATTTCTCTTAATCTCTCAGCTTGATCTTTCATATAGCTTATCTCCCAACAAACAGTTTATTATCTTGCCGTTATCGGCAATTTCAATGTCATCAGGCACACTTTGTCCGGTGGTGATATATGAAATCGGCTTCTTAGTGATATAAGCAACATTTAGTATCACTCCGAAGGCTGAGGTTTCATCAAGTTTTGTAAAAAGCAGCTTATAGTCATCCAGAAAACTGTAATTCTTTATTATTTCTATGCAATCGGAAAACTTGGTGGTTGCACTGATTACCAAATATACTTCATAGTTGATGCTTGATTTTATAAGAGATTTTAATTCCATAAGCTGATATTTGTCCTTATGGCTCCTGCCTGCAGTATCAACAAGTATCAGATCCTTCTCGGCATAGCTTTCTATGGCATTAAGAATCTCTCCCGGAGTGTATATTATGGATAGGGGTACTCCGATTATTTCACTGTAGGTTTTAAGCTGCTCAACCGCTGCTATTCTATAAGTATCCGAAGTAATAAGCCCTACTCTTTTTTTCTCTGTCAGAACCATATTGGCTGCCAGCTTTGCAAGAGTAGTTGTTTTACCTACACCTGTAGGGCCTATGACTATAATGACTTTTTTCCCTCCGGCAAATGAAAAGGGTTCCGGTTCTTTAACGTATTTCATCAAAATATTATAGACAGTATTTCTTACAATTGCGTCGCTTTGCTGTTTTTCAGAGTCCAAAGTCTCCATAAGCTTCTCTTTAATCTCATTTATAATTACCTTGTCGACCTCATTGTCCTCAAGGGTTTTAAGATACTTCTTCACTACATCCGATAATTTTGTATTCTCATAATCCACCTTTACGGCGTCATAAACCTTGTTCAGCATGTTTTTGAGTTCCATGAAGTCCTGTTGTATAAGCTCTTTATCATCGAGATGAGTGTGTTTTTTTGTATTGTCCTTTAATGAATTCTTCTGGACCTGCAGATTCTCATTAAGTTCTTTTATAAATTCATTTGTTTCAATGGTATGATCATTCCTGGCATTATTTGTCCTAGCCCCTGAAGAGATGTCATTATCTATTGTTGCAACTACTTCAATAAGAGGCTTTGAAAACAAACCTGCCAGGCCTTTTTTTCTGATCTTCCTTGTGTTTAGTATTATTGCGTCTCTTCCCAAGTCGGATTTTACTTTCTGCATTGCTTCCTGGGCTGTTTCACCAACATATCTTTTTACTTTCATTATATACTCACCACCCCTACGGATTGTATCTCAACCAATGGGTCCAATTCATTATATGACAGCACTATTAGTCCCGGAGCAACCTGTTCGGTCAGTCTCTTGAAGTACAGTCTTACAACAGGCGAAGCCAGTATTATGGGCTGTTCTCCCAATGATGTCAGCTTCTGCATCTCCTTAAGAAGATTGTTGATTATCCGCTGTGCTGTATTTGGTTCGAGGTTTAAATATGAACCGTACTCTGTCTGCTGAACTGAATCCATTATGGTTTGTTCAAGAACCGCATCCAAGGTTATTACCTTGGCCTGCATTTCAACTATAAAGCGTTTGGTAATATTTCTTCTCATTGACTGCCTTACGTATTCGGTAAGCATGTCGGTGTCTTTTGTCATTGGTGAATAATCCGCAAGGGTCTCCATAATGGTAACCATATCCCTTATGGATACGCCTTCCTTCAGCAGGTTGGCAAGAACCTTCTGAATATCGCCAATGCTAAGCTGCTTGGGAATAACATCTTCCACCAGTGCCGGATAGTTTTCTCTCACATTATCAATAATTTTTTGTACATCCTGTCTGCCCAATAGTTCATGGGCATGATTCCTTATGATTTCTGTAAGGTGTGTGGCAATTACTGAAGGCGGATCCACCACTGTATATCCCATCATCTCTGCCCGCTCCTTCTGGTTTTCGCTGATCCACACCGCCGGCAGGCCAAAAGCCGGTTCCGTGGTCTTTACTCCATCCAATTCACCGTCAGCAGTACCGGGATTCATTGCCAGATAATTGTCGAACATCAGTTCTCCGCTTGCCACTTCATTACCTTTAATTTTTATTACATAATCATTGGGTTTAAGTTGTATATTGTCTCTCAGCCTTATGACCGGCACTATCAAACCCAAGTCAAGAGCACACTGCCTTCTTATCATTACAACTCTGTCTAAAAGGTCTCCGCCCTGGTTCACATCCGCCAAGGGTATGATCCCGTATCCGAACTCAAGTTCTATCGGGTCCACCTGCAGCAGCGACATAACATTCTCAGGTTTTCTGATCTCTTCGACTTCAACATCCTGGGCTTTGATTTCCTCTTCCTTTTGTGCTGCTTTTATAGTCTTTCTGAGGGTGTACCCCATATACGCCAGTATGGATGCCAGCAAAATATTCGGAACAGGAGGCAATCCTGTGAATGCCAGTATAAGCAATGCCCCTGATGCGATATAAAGTACTTTTGGTTCTGATAAAAGCTGTGCTATGATATCAGTTCCCAGGTCTGAATTTGAAGCCGCCCTTGTTACAACCATGCCTGCCGCAATTGAAACAAGCAGTGCCGGAATCTGTGTAACCAAACCGTCTCCTATAGTCAGATTAGTAAATGTTGAAAGGGATTCGATAAAGTCCAAGTCCATTTGCAGCATTCCAATTGCAAAACCGCCTACAATATTTATTACAGTAATTATAATACCTGCAATTGCGTCACCCTTTACAAACTTGCTGGCTCCGTCCATAGCTCCGTAAAAGTCAGCTTCCTGCTGTATTGCTTTTCTTCTTTCCTTGGCTTCCATTTCATTTATCAGGCCGGAATTTAAATCCGCGTCTATGGCCATTTGCTTGCCCGGCATTGCGTCCAGCGTGAATCTTGCGGATACCTCGGAAACCCTTTCTGCACCCTTTGTAATAACTATGTATTGTACTATAACAAGTATAAGAAACATTATAAAACCAACTATAGGATTACTGCCTGTTACAAAGCTGCCAAAGGCATTTATAACTTCACCTGCATATCCCTTGCCCAGTATCAGCCTTGTTGTGGAGAAATTAAGGCACAATCGGAACAGCGTCGTAATCAGCAGTATTGTCGGAAAAATCGAAAATTGCAGCGATTCCTTTATATACATGGATAACAGGAAAATAACCAGTGACAATGAAATATTCAATGTAAGCAGTATGTCAATCAAAATAGTAGGAACCGGTATTACTATAAGAATTATTAAAGCTACAATCAAAACTGCTATTACATCACTATATCTGCCCATACATAGGTCTCCTTCTATTTGTCTTTCAAACTGTATACATATGCCAGCACCTCTGCCACTGCCTTGTACAGTTCACTGGGTATCTGCTGTCCTATTTCTACGCTTTTATATAAGGCTTGAGCAAGGGGTTTGTTTTCTACTATCGGTACATTGTTCTTTTTTGCCGTATCCTTGATTTTTTCTGCAATAAGGTCTTTTCCCTTTGCTATTACCACCGGGGCTTCCGAAACAGCCTCTTCATATTTGACGGCAATAGCAAAATGCGTAGGGTTTGTTATTATTACATCGGCAGACGGAACCTCTGCCATCATTCTTCTTAGTGAAAGCTGCCTCTGCTTTTCTTTAATTTTTGATTTTATTTGAGGATTCCCTTCAATAAGCTTGTATTCGTCTTTTATCTCCTGTTTTGACATCCTTATCTCTTTTTCAAAATTCCATTTCTGAAAGCCATAATCAAAAACCGAGAGGATAAGCAGCACCGCAGCAGCCCTAATGCCAACGCTGATAATTGTATTTCCGATGAATACCATTGTACTTTCAACATTCATATTCAGCAATTCAGGAATTACCCTGTAATTATCAACGAGATAATCATAAATGATGAATCCTATAATCCCTATTTTAAAAATAGATTTAAGCAATTCCACATAAGCGTTTTTTGAAAACAGCCTCTTGAAGCCTTCAACCGGGTTAATTTTATTCAAATTCGGCATTAAGGGCTTGGCTGTTAATACAGAACCAATCTGAACATAGTTCATTATTATTACGCAAAGAGCAACAATCAGCAGTATTGGCGCAAGTATCTTTGCAAATATTAAGAGGTTTTGCAGAAATATAAGCATAATTTCATTAGTGGTAAACCTGGAATCAATATCCTTGGGAAAACTCAGGGAATTCCTTACGGCAAATATCAAATCACCGAATATAAATTTTGAAAGAAACCTCATGCTAAAGAATGAAATCAACAGCACTACCGCTGTCACTAACTCCCTGCTCCTTGGAATCTGGCCCTTCTGCCGCAGCTCCTGTCTTCTCTTTGGAGTTGCAGGTTCGGTCTTTTCTCCGAACAGCTGAAGATTTATCTTTAAATAAGCATAATCTTTCATCCTTTAGCCATACTCCTTATTATCAAGTAGACATAGCCGTACATCCTGTCAAAGGTAACCGTGATAATCTGTATAAACACAGGAATCATTATGTAAAGTGTAATAAGTCCGATACCAATTCTCAAGGGAAGGCCTACAATGAATACATTCATCTGAGGAACAGTTCTTGAAAGTATTCCAAGGGCTACCTCGGCAAGCAGAGTAGCAGCCATTACCGGAATGCTTATTTTGAACCCTATGAGAAATACCTCTGTAAAAATTGCAGCAATATTATTTGTCATAGCTTCGGTAAAAGCAAAGCCGTCAATAGGCAAAACGCTATAGCTTTTGTACAGTGCTGCCAGCAATACATGATGCCCGTCAATTGCCAGAAAAAGTATTGTGGTCATTATATATATAAAGTTTCCTATCATAGGAATCTGAGTATTCGTGGTAGGATCAAGAACATTAACCATTCCGAAGCCAACCTGCATGTCGATTATCTGTCCTGCCAGATAAAGAGCCGAAAAAACCATAAAGCTTACAAATCCGATAATTATTCCCACCAGAAATTCCTTGGCTATAATCGCTGAAAAACTGAATATGTTGGAATAATCAATCCGTACATCCCCCAGCAAAGGAACCATTATGTAGGAACAGAAAAATGCAAGTCCTATTTTCAAATAAGCCGGCATCTCTCTCCTTCCGAATACCGGTGTTATTACGAAAAGAGATGTCATTCTTATAAAAACCAGCAGCAGTACCAGGAATCTGTCGACCAAAACAACACTAATACTATCCATAATCATTTAATATAAACAGGGATATTCTCAAACAGCCTTACGGTAAACTCATACATTATGTTCATCATCCATGGGCCAAAGACCAGCATAGTCAAGGAAACAGCTATTATCTTCGGTATAAACGATAAAGTAGGCTCTTGTATCTGTGTAGTTGCCTGCACTATGCTCACTATAAGGCCGACCAGAAGCCCCAATCCCAGTATTGGCGCTGAAACCAGCAAAACAGATTTTATTGCTTCCTGTGCAACATCAATTACTATTCCTTGATCCATAGATTACACCTCAATTAATTAAATCCCAAAATAAGAGATCTTACTATTAGATTCCAGCCGTCAACCATTACAAAGAGTAATATTTTAAAAGGCATTGAAATCATAATCGGCGGCAGCATCATCATACCCATTGACATAAGTGTACTTGATACAATCATATCTATCATCAAAAAAGGTATATATAAGAAAAAACCAATCTCAAAGGCTGTTTTAAGCTCGCTTATAATAAATGCCGGTATAAGCGCAGAGGTTGGTATATCGATCTTGGCTACGGGCTGTTTCACCTGGCTTAGATTCAGGAACAATGCAAGATCCTTTTCTCTTGTGTACTTAAACATAAAATTGCGTATAGGCTCTGCAGCCTTTTCTATTGCAGCCTCTTGTGTAATCTCACCGTTTGTAAACGGTGTGAATGCATTTTCATTGATTTCTGTAATTACCGGTGACATTATAAAAAAGGTTAGAAACAGCGCCAGCCCTATAAGCACTTGATTAGGCGGCATCTGCTGCGTACCCAGGGCATTTCTTGTAAACGAAAGCACAATTATTATCCTGGTAAAAGAAGTAAGCATAATCAGTATTGACGGTGCAAGGGAAATAATAGTAAGTATAAAAAGTATCTGCATGCTCAGTGCCACATCCTGAGGATTTTCGGCAGTTTCTATATCAAGTCCTATTTTGGGTATCGGAAGCGGTTCGCACCAAACATCAATAATTCCCATTAAAATCATCAATACCAAAATCAGTATAATTTTTATAATACCGTTTTTCTTATACATCTGTTTTGTTACCTCTAACAATTGATTTCAGCTTATTCAGATTATTCTTTATTGAGTTCATCCCGTTTTTTTTGTTTTCATCCTGAAAGCTGCTCATATAAACTTCAATACTTTCATCATCTCCAACAGCCAGTTTCTCCGGGTCCACCTCCGTAAGCAGTGTTATGCTCTTCTGTGTACTTCCCAGCAGCAGGTATTGTTCTCCTACTTTAACCAGTAAAATGCTTTTATCAATACCAAGAGGTGCTGCCTCCACTATCTTAAGATTCTTATTTCCGGCATTTTTGAGGCTTCTTTTTGACAAAAACCTTGTAGCATAATAAGCGGCAGCCAGAATAACAGCTGACATGAATAGGAAATATAATATTCCGTATATTGTACTGCCTGTATTCATAAAACCTGCTCCTTCTTATCCCAATACCTTCTTAACTGCCTCAATAATCCTTTCTGCCTGGAAGGGCTTAACAATAAAATCTTTTGCTCCTGCTTGTATTGCTTCTATGACCATAGCCTGCTGTCCCATGGCGGAACACATAATAACCTTTGCGGCACTGTTTATTTTTTTTATTTCCTTTACGGCTTGTATCCCGTCAACTTCAGGCATAGTAATATCCATTATAACCAAATCAGGATTAATTTCCTTGTACTTTTCTATAGCTTTTGCGCCATTCTCAGCCTCTCCGCTGATTTCAAAACCGTTTTTTGACAATACATCCTTAATCATCATTCTCATGAATGCCGCGTCGTCAACAATCAGTATACCGTTAGCCATTTGATTATTTCCTCCTTGTAAATGTAAAATATTGACTATTGAATTCTGCTAAGACGCTTCGATGCACTTACAATATCAGTGATTCTTACACCAAAGCTTTCATCAATTACGACTACTTCGCCCTTGGCAATGTATTTACCGTTTACCATTATATCCACAGGTTCTCCTGCAAGCTTGTCCAGCTCAAGAATTGTACCCGGGCTGAACTCAAGAATATCTCTTATCAATTTTTTTGTCCGCCCCAGCTCTACTGTTATTTCAAGCGGAACATCCATAATAAGCTCAATGCTTTCTTTTTCAGCGTTCAATTTTTCGACATCAAAGGTTTGGTATTGTACGGGCTGAACATTGACAACTTTACGTTCCTCTCTTCTTGCAGCAGGCTCATACTCCTCTCTTTCTTCATACCCTTTGCTAAGTATTGTATTGCTTTCCGGCTTTTGAGGCTGAGTGCCGGGATCGCTGACAGCCGGCTGCTTCACTTGAGGCTCTTCGGCTTTGCCTACGAATATAGGTTCAGACTCGGTTGAAATGTTATCCAGAAGGCTTCTTACAAGCTCTTTTGCAAAATCTATCGGTATAAGCTGCATTATCTCACTGTCTATTATATCTCCTACTTCCATCTTAAAAGCAATTTTAACCACTTTATCGGCTGAATTGAACTGCTCAAGTTCGCTTAAGTTCTGAAAGTATAATATAAACGCACGGGGAGGGTAAATATCTATTCTCTTATTGAACATTGAAGATAACGAAGTTGAGGATGAACCAATCATTTGGTTCATGGCTTCCCCTATGGCACTAAGCTGAAGATCGCCTACCGAATCGGGGCTTATCTCCCCCGACCCTCCCATCATCAAATCTGTAATTATTTTTACGTCATCTTCTTTTAATATAAGCAGGTTAGACCCTTCCAGGCCTTCTTTATACTGAACCTGCACCGCAACATACGGAATTGGATATTGTATTGAAAGCTCTTCCCATGTAACAACCGACACTTTTGGCGTGGTTATGCTTACTTTGTTGTTCAGAAGAGTAAATAATGTCGTAGCTGAAGTCCCCATGCTGATATTTCCTATCTCACCCAGAGCATCTATTTCTTCCGTTGTAAGCAGTAATTTATCACCATCATAGCGTAGCCAAAAGTGCTGAAAAGTGCGGTACTGCGGGGTTTTGTGGCACTCAAAAATGTGTGTCGTGACCTTTCGTAATCGACCGTTTTATAGGTTCAAACACCAAATAAACACCAAGTTGTAGGGCAAAATGTGTCTGCCATACAGCTTGGTGTTTTTCTGTGTGGGAAGGCTTTTATGTGCTGTGTTTTGCGTACATTAACTCGAAACGCGGTTCTCATGATTCAACCGTTGACAGCGCCTCGCTGATGGCATTGGAGGCTTGAACCATGGTTTCGGCAAATACATGAGCGTAAATAGTTTCTGTGGTGCGTGTGTCCCTGTGTCCCAAATGCTCGGATATTACCTTCACCGGAACACCCATGTTTATCAGAAGCGATGCGTTCGCGTGGCGAAGGTCATGGATATGTATGTCCGGAAAATTGTGCTTTTTCAGAAGCTGCTTGAACTGCAGGTTGATATAGGTCTTTGCCATGTACTCTCCGTATGACCCGGTGAAAACGGCTCCACGCTCCATCCAGCGGTTTCCTACGGCCTTTCTGCGTTCATCCTGCCATGCCTTCTGCTCCCGAAGGATTTGCACCAATTGGGGCGGCAAAGCAATCACACGAGCGCTGCTTTTAGTCTTGGGAGTGGAAAGCTGATACTCGCCATCCAACCGGTAGAGATTGTATTTGACCGTAATCATAGCCTTATCCAAATCCACGTCATCCCAGTGCAGAGCGGTCAACTCACCGACACGCATTCCGGTATATATGAGCGTTTTTATAACCCTGGGCAACTGCGGATTGCTGAGCTCATCGAGGAAGGTAATCAGTTCCTTGCACTGCTCGGCATCAAGGTAAAACCGTTCCTTTTCCTCACCGGAAGGTGTGGTAGCATTCGTAACCGGATTTTTAAGCAGGAGTTCCTTCTTTACTGCCGTTGAAAAAATAGGTGACAGTGCTGTACGGATACGCTTAATCGTACCCACATCCAGACCGCCACCTATCTCTTCGGCAATAAATACATCTTTCAGTTTTACTCCAAGGGCATCGGTAATCCTCTCTGCAGTCTCTTTAATAACAGTACCGCCGTTTCCAAGCGTTCTCAGCGTGTTCATGTTCACACCCGATTTACGGGCAAGCGGTCTGCGTGTACCGTATTCCAATGTGGCAACATCGCGCAGCTTGTAGGTTTCCTTTTTGCGTCCGTCCCGGTATAGCTCGTTAAACAGAGCATCAATCCTCGCGGTGTTGATTTCCTTCAGCTTCATATTCCCGATATACGGCAGTACATACAAATCCATAAGTGTCCGGCTGTTTGCATAGGTGGTCGGTTTCAGCTTGTGTACAGCCACCTGGTTGTAGTACCACTGCGCCAGTTCCGAGAAACGGATATTCTCGTTCATGTTCACCATGCCCTGGCAGCGTTTCTCAAACTCAAAGGCATATGCCATAGCCAGTTTTTCAGCTTTTCCCTC
>ENA-UPXM01001126-UPXM01001126.1-activated-sludge-metagenome-genome-assembly--contig:-NODE-1126-length-35880-cov-8.401368_pt1 | contig 35880 bp, 62 predicted proteins | sample MGYA00238178_ERZ772708 | MGnify/ENA primary metagenome ERZ772708 (study PRJEB29002, sample SAMN05720212) | activated sludge metagenome | isolation source: anaerobic digester from wastewater... | reverse complement strand
TTTCTAATAAATGGTGAAATTTTTCAATATCACCATATTTATCAAATATATCAAAACTATTAACAATCTTATTCTTGTCCATTAGAACTTATAGTTTAGTGTTAAGTAAGTATTAGTTCCTGCAGTGTAGTAAAATTGTCTATAAGGATCTCCTGCACTACTACCATCAGGATTTGTAGGATATCCTACACTACCACCAGTTGTCCAATTTTTATTCAATAAATTATTTACAAATAGGTTTAACAATATACCAGATTTGAATTTATAACCAATATGTGCATCTACCAAGTGATATTCTGGACAGATGAATGTATTACTATTATCTAAAAATGATTGTGTAACATATTTATAATTTGTTCCAATGCTTAGCTTACCAATATTATAGTCTATAAATAAGTTAGATATGAAGTTAGGTGTCAATACTGGTTCTGATTTTACATCATCTAACCAAACTTTATTTTTGGAAAAATTAAATGTTGTTCCTACTTCTATTTTTTTCAATTTTAATGTTAAATCACCTTCAAATCCTACTCTATAACTTTTATCAGCATTAGTTCCTAATGCTATACCCATTGAGTTTAATTGACCAATAGATACAATTTCATTATTAAAATACATATAGTATGTATTAAAAGATCCATTTATATACTTAGAATTGATTTTAGTACCTACTTCTAAATCTCTAACAGTTTCATATTTTGTGTTTGATATTTGTGACTGGTTTGATATATTATCAGTTGATATTGTTGTTCCATCAGTTACATAATTATTTGGTGTATTATCTAGTTTAAATAGTAAGTTTGTTCTACTTGGTTCTCTTGAAGATTTTCCAAAACTTATATAAGGTTTAAATACATCATTACCTCTGTATGACAATCCAAAGGAATAATTATGAAAGTTATATTCATATAGTTTAGCACCAAAATTTTCAGATTCATTTTTATATGTAAAAGAAGTACTTCTAAATTGGTAGTCACCTTCAATTGTCCAATCTAATCCTAATTTATAAGATGCTTTTGTGAATGCAGTTGCATCAAATTTCTCTCCCAAATTATCATATTGAAATACACCATCTGTTGTTCCTGTGTGTTTTCTTGAATATGAATTAAGTGTAAATCCTGGCTCAATTGTAAAACCATTACTTGTGTGTTTAACATTATAGTATGCACCCCAATTTGCTGAGTTAAGTTTTAAGTTATTTGTATTATCTGGATAGTTTTCACTAAAAGCAGGCATATCATAATTGCCATCAACATGAGTAAAGTAAGTACTCAAATTGAATATAGTTTGTTCAGAGAATTTACCAGCAACTTGTAATTGATAGATACCACTTGTAAAATCATCATATTGTGGTCTAATACCAAAGTCTGTTGCTAAAATATTTGTTGTGACAGGTAGTCCCTCTGGAACAGGTAACCAAGATTGTCCATTTTTAGTTTTACCAAATACTGCATTAAATCTAATTGATGTTACTTCATTTCTATATCCTAATGATGTTGAGAAAGATTGACTTCTACCAGATGAAAAGTCTCTAAATCCATCTGTATAAGTTTCTGATGCTCTAAAAGTTGCACCAAATCCTTTTTTACTAACACCAGTATTTACTTTTACAGATGTCTTTCTTGAGTTAAAACTACCTAACATAGATGTAAACTCACCAGATTTAGTATCAAATGGACTTGTTAAATCCATATTAACTAAACCAATATAAGAACTTGAACCATTTGCAGATACACCTGCACCTCTGGTGATTTGAACAGAACGTAAACTATTAAGTAAGTCAGTATAATTAGAAGTATAAACTGCTAAATCTTCACCATCATTTAATGGAACACCATTTAATGTATAGTTGATACGATTTTGACCCATACCTCTTAGAGTAAAATAAGAATATCCAAAAGGAGTACCATTATCACTCTGAGCAACTACTGATGGAGTTGTTGAGAAGAAATAAGGAGTTTCTTGTGCATGATAAGTTTTAACAGAATCCATTTTAATAGTTTTTGCTGAAGCAGATTCTAATTTGAATCTTGATGCTGTAACAGTAACTTCATCTAAAGTGTTTACTTTAGTAGTGTCAACTTGTCCAAATGTAATTGATGTTAAGAAAATTGTAAGTAATGTAAGAAAATTTTTCATATGTATTTGTTTTTGATTATTAAAAGTTGTCTGCAGTTTCTCTGATTTCTTTGTATTGGTGATAGAACTCCAACATTTTATTTGTATCTTCTTTACACATTAATCTCATAGAGAAGAATACTGGTTTACCATTTATTGCCATTGGTGATTGACCTGCTGTGTAATATTCATAGATGAAACCAAGGTCTTTAAGCCAAGCTTGATAGTCCTCTAATTCAAAAGGATAATCAACCATATCTTTTTCATATTGTTCTTGGTCTTTTTGTAGTTGGATTAAATCATAGATTTTGTTGTCTCTTGTGTCTATGATAGATTGGTTTTCACCAGATTTTGGTTGAGGTACTTGAGGTTCTTTAGGAGCCATGAATAACATACACATGAAGTGACTTTCAAGAGAGTCATATTCATTCAAGTGTAGGTTGCTAAAGATTTCATTGTTATAAAGGTCTTTAGCTACTTTTTTTAGTTCTTCATCAGATTGTGAAGTATGTTTCCATTTATTTTCTGGTCTCATTTAGTATAATTTTAAGCAAATATACAAACTTATTTTAGATTAGAAAGAATATTTTCTATTTTTCTTTTTCTATTTTTCATCTTGATTTCTATTTCTAACTTTCTAACTTCTTCTCTGTAAATTTTTTCACTATATATCCTACCATTATTTTTATAATCAAACTTCTGTAAGATACCCTCTAATGTGATTTGTGTAGCCATCTAAATCAATTTGAGTTCCCTCTGGAAATGATATATTTAAAAGTATATCTTTCCCAGAGAGTTCATTTATTTTTTGTTCAATTAAATCCCAAACATCTTCACCTTTGTAGATTGCATTGATTGATAATCTATCATTATCTCTTTTTATATAGCAAACACTTTTGCTCATTATTTGTCTAATATTTTATTTAGTGTTTCTTCTCTTGTTACACTTTTGTCAACTGATTTACTTAAATCATTAACATATAATTCAAACTTTTCAGATAGTTCTAAATTAGTTAGTTCTATATTTCTATTCATTAGAAAATTAAATATATCTTTAACTAATGGTGTTTTAATAACATCACTATCAAAGAAATACTCATTTTTAAAGTTTGTGGAATAATTAGTAGGTTCACTAATTTGTACTCTTAGAATATATCTACCCTCGTTAATTACAAATCCAAATAATTTAGATGGTTCTGTTTTATAAAGATCTATTTCATATCTAAACTTCATATCACCAGTCTTATTTAATCTATAATTAAAGTATGTAACCTTCTCATTAAGTTTACAATAAGGTTCATTGCTACTATAATAGTGACCAATAGTTACAGATGTTTTATTCTCAGGATTAATTCTGTTTTTTATAGGTAAACTGATAGTTGCATTATAAATTGTTTTTAGTAAGTCCAAATTGGTGGTCATTATTTATGATTTTTAATACTATTGTTGAATCCTTTTTTAAATCCCTCTTTAAGATTAACTTTTTTACCAAAAAGTAAAGCTACTCCTGCAATTATAATTGCAATGAATATTACAGTTAATGCAAATCCTAATACTAAAGCAATTGGTCCCCATAAAGGTGCAGTTACCCACCACCAAGACCAATCAATTTGATTAGTTAGTTTTAATCCTAAGAAAAGTAAGAAAAGAAGTCCTGCAAAGCTAACTCCTCCAGATTTTGTTGTTGTCTGTGTTGCCATTATTTATTTTTATTTTTTATTTATTATCTGTGTCATAATCATAGTATAAATCTTCACTTGTTAAAAGCTTTTTCTCATATGGAACATGTACTTCATCACCAAAGTTTATATTTATATCATGTTGTATTAAATTATGCCAAATTTGTTTTTGTTCTTTGGCAATTATAAACCCTTCTTCTCTATCAACATATCTATCAAAAGAAGTTAAGAAACCAAAATCTACTTCTTCTTTCTTAACAGTATTAGGATTGAAGTCGGATTTTAATTGTTGTAATGTCATAAAACAATTATTATGTCTTCTACCACTTACAACAATTCCTGTTGATATATTTTTAGGTTGTTCTTTATAAACTTTCCCATCTTTATACCAAATGGCTGCACATAATATATATTCTTCTCTTAACTTGTTTGGAGTCATTATTTTATTTTTAAGATTTCACTTGTTGTTACTCTTGTATGTGTACAAAGATATGAATTATCATTTAATTTCTCACCATAAGAAGGAATAATTTCTTTTAACTTAGTTTGCCATTCTTCTGTTGCTAATTGTTCAGGAAAACATCTTTTGAGTAAGTCTAACATAATAGATGTTGCAGTTGATGCACCAGGAGAAGCTCCTAACAAACCAGCAATTGAACCATCTGCGGATGTAATTACTTCTGTCCCAAACTCTAATACACCATGTCCATCAGCATCTTTTTTAATAACTTGTACTCTTTGTCCTGCAGTTTCTAAAACCCAGTCTTTTGATCTTGCACCAGGTACATATTCTCTTAAAGCATTCATTCTATCACTTCCAGACTGTCTAACTTGTTCAATTAGATACTTTGTTAGTGGAATGTTTTTTAAGCCAACACCAATCATTGGAATGATGTTATTGAATCTAATAGAAGTAAATAAATCCCAATAAGATCCATTTTTTAAGAATTTAGTTGAAAATCCTGCATAAGGTCCAAACAATAATTCTTTTTTACCATTAATCATTCTACTATCAACATGAGGAACTGACATTGGTGGTGCACCAACTCCAGCTTTACCATATACTTTGGCTTGGTGTTGTTCAATAATTTCTCTGTTGGTACATCTTAACCATTGACCACTAACTGGAAATCCACCATATCCTTCAATTTCTGGAATACCAGATTTTTCTAATAAAGGAAGTGAGCCACCACCTGCACCAATAAATACAAAGTCAGTAGTTATTTTTCTTTTTTCATCAGTAGATAAGTCTTTAACTTTAATTATCCATTTACCTTCTTTATTTTTAAGTTTTTTTACTTCATGGTTGAAGTGTAATTCTACACCATCTTGAGATTTAAGATAGTCAAACATACTTCTTGTTAAGTTACCAAAGTTAACATCTGTACCAATTCTATTAATAGTTGCTGCAACTTTTTGGTCTTTATCTCTTCCTTGCATAACTAAAGGAATCCAGGATTTGATTGTATCAAAATCCTCAGAGTATTCCATATCTTCAAACAATCTGTTTTGTTTAAGTGTATTGAATCTTGTTTTAAGATAGTTTACATTATCTTCTCCCCATACAAAACTCATATGAGGTATTTGTCTGATAAAATATTCAGGGTCAACAATAAGGTCATTCTTAACTAAGTGAGCCCAAAATTGTTTTGATACTTCAAATGATTCAGCAATTTCAATTGCTTTATAAGGATTTATAGAACCATCAGGTTTTTGTGGAGTGTAGTTTAATTCACAGAAAGCAGAGTGACCTGTACCAGCATTGTTCCAAGCATCAGAACTTTCAGCTGCTGCAGAGTCTAATCTTTCAAAGATTTGTATTTTTATATCAGGATTTAATTGTTTAAGTAAAGTACCTAAAGTGGCACTCATTATACCAGCACCTATTAATATTACATTGGTTTCATTCATCTTTCTTATATTAATTTTGAGATACAAAGTTACAAAAAATATTTAATATATACTAAATGAAATATCTATTATTATTTGAAAACTTTGATACAAAATCACACTTAAAAGAAAGAGGTGTTGACCCAGATAAAACACAATTAATTATTGATGAAGAATCTGGTGATACTTTCTTTTTCTTATATAATTTTAGTGGTCAGATGGTTGGTTATCAGAAGTATAATCCTAAGTGGCCAAAAAGTGGACAAGATCGTAAAAAATTAGGAGACCCAAGAAAAACTAAATATTACAATTGGGTTGGTGATGAACCAGAAGGTAAGAAGATTGCAGTATGGGGATTAGAGTCAATCAATATTACAGATAAGTATATTTTCATTACAGAAGGAATATTTGATATTGCAAGAGCACATGAAGCAGGTTTCCCTGGTGTTGCAGTTCTTTGTAATGATCCAAATCCACAATTAGGATTTTGGCTAAAAACTTTACCACAAACTAAAATTGTTATTTATGATAATGATGTTAATAAAGCAGGAGAGAAATTAATTAAATTAGGAGACTATGCATTTTGTGTACCAAAGGGTAAAGACTTAAATGATTTATCACCTGATGATGCTAAGAAGTTTTTACAAAGTTGTATTAGTAAAATTGAGAATGGTGTTAGTGAATCTAATGCTTATTCATTAGAAGAATATACTTCTTATATTACAAGTGGATTAGGTAATTTTGATTTAAGACCTGCACAAGTAAATCACTTACTTGATTTTTATTCAGATGATATAGAAGCGGGTTTTGAAGAAGGACAAGTTCCTAAGACAGTTTTGGATAAGATAGCAAATGAATTAGGACTTGGTAAAGGTACTGGTTATGCAAGTGTTAAGATACCTAGTATGAGTATAAGACAATTAAAATATTTATAAAATAAAAACCCACCAATTGGTGGGTTTCTTTATATTCCTAAGTTTTCTAACTTTTCATTTCTTTCCATTGCTAAAAATAGTGAACTATCTTTTTTCTCTAACCAATTTCTGGCCATTTCTAATTTAGAAGTTTGTTTACCTATGTAGTCTTTTGCAAGTTCATAAATATCACCTCTAGATATTGCTTTTTCATAGTCTGAATGACTATCATATATTTCTAATATTTCTTCTTTGGAAAGTTTTTTTAATTTATTACATCTAGCTAAAATCATTACATATCCAAAGTTTGGATCCTTTCTATATTTTAATGCAAAGTTTTTATCATTTGAACCCATTTCTAAATAGACATCATATAATTTATTTATCTCTTGAACTTTCTCATTTATTGAGTCTTTTATTATTTTAATAATTTTCTCAATTCTATCATGTGCCTCAACTTCTGTCTCAGGAATTTGTCCTAAAATATCATCAATTTTATCATCAAGTATATACCCAATTATTATATTTTCTTTATAAATATCATCAGTTAATAAACCATGTAATGCTACATACCATGGAGTTTTTATCTTGAAAAAGAAATCATTACCATTAGCATCTTCTGCTTGAACAATAACACCTTCTTTATCTTCTTGTTTTGCAATAACTTCCATTAAGTGGTCTAAATCATCAAAATCATCTTCAAAAGGAGCTATTTTAACAGAACCAATTTTATCCATATGATTTTTAAGGTCAATATGTTTACCAGTTTTGTTATCTCTCAATCTTAATAAGATTAATTCTTCTTTTGGGTATCTTAAAACAATTCTATTGTGTGGTGCTACATACTCAAATATAGCAACAATATCATTATCTAAAGCCCAATCAACCAATTTCTTGATGTCAGGATTAGTTTTGTATATTTTAGTAATACCAAGAGCTTGGTCACTTTCAAAAGACATTTTAGATTTACCTAAAACTTTACCATTTGGTAGTCTTATGAAAGAAGCAATAGAACCATCTTCTTTGTTATTAACATATTTGATTTTATAGTTTTTAACAATAGAATACATAGACTCTGGAACTTGATTTAAGTTAAAAAACTTTTCAAGTAATAAGAATCTGTTAAACAATGAACCATCTTCATTGAATACAAAAGTAAGACCTCTCATTTCATAACCTTTTAGATCATCTCTACCAGCCATTGGAGTAACAAAGTCTTTATATTGAGCAAGTCTGTAGTTAAAGATAGATATGTTATAACCATCTTCAACTAATTTAGATTCATAGAATGGAGAATCTTCACCAGAGCTCATTTCAACAGCTTGGTCATAAGTAGGTAGTTTGTAACCACCTAAGTCTATAGTTTTTCCTTCATTTACAAAGTCTAAATATCTTAATACTTTCATTTTTCTTCTAATATTTTTTTTATTTTATAATCTCTTGTTATATCTTCAAGTAATCCATCCCTTAATAATATTTTCATTGGTATTAAGTTTGTAGAACTTGGACCATCAAACAAACTTGTTACTCTTTTCCAAGATGGTATATTATCATTCAATTTTAATAAGTGTTGTTTACCATTAAACCCATATATAATCTCTTTAAGAAAATACTCTTGTGGTAGTATTCCACCCTCAGTTGTGTCATTTTTCTCACAGAATAAAATATCACCATTGTATAAAGACCATGTTGAGTTTAAAGGAGCACCTAATGATGTTTTCACTAAATATACTCTATGATTATATTTCATCTACTCTTTTGATTTTAAAGATTGAACTTATGTTATCTAATTTTGAGTTGATTTCACCAACTAATAAGGTTTGAATTCTGTTTAATGTTCTACCATTTTGAACTGCATCCATAAGAGCAACTGTTTCATTGAAATAGTTTTTTCTAAATTTTTCAGAAGCAGTAAAGGCATCTTCAATGTTTTTCAATCTGTCACATAATTTAATGATAAGTGCATCATCAGACATATGAGTTAATTTATAAACTAAATAATCTTTTTTACTACCATCATATCTATGTTTGATTTCATCTTCATTAGATGTCAATTCCATAACTAAGTCAGCAACTCTTTTACCAAAGATTCTTTTAATTTCTGCATATCCATCCCAGATGTTATCAAAACAATCCTCTGGTACATCATGTAAAAGTGCTGCAATTAAAAGGTCTTCTTCTTTAGTATATAATTTAACTGTACCATTTACCTTTTGAACATGGTTATCAAAGTAAGGTAATCCTGTAAATTTTCTTACTTGTCCTGCATGTGCTGCTTTTGCAAAGTCCCATGCTAATTGTTCTCTTGGTGTAATTGGTAAGTTTGCCATAATTTCAAAATCTAATACAATAATTGAGATAAAGTCAACATATATTTTTAATTATAATTTATCTATAAATGAATTAAAGAAAAAATGCTGTATTGAAAATGGATTTAATTTTCTATTTATAATTGATAAAAAATATGATGATTTTTTGCTATTGTAACTTATCAATATACTTTTTAAGTATGTCTCCATGACAAGTTTTTTTTGGACGACACCAACATCCTAAAACTTTACCTTTTAGTTCATGTAAAGAATTCATTAATTCTTTATTTGAAAGAAGATATTTTTCGTAAGCATCAATAATTGCCTTTCTTGAAGTACCTTTTGGAAAGCTATCTCTTAACTCTTTAGGATATGCCCATTTGTTAAATTTACCACCTGGTAATCTACCTATATATACATCATAGTCTTCTTTTCTAAAGTGAACTACTTTAGTATTGTGTTTAGATTTAGGTTGTGCTTTAAAAGAATCAAAGAAATCATCATCCATTTAATATTACTTTTAATTTTACATCCCTTTGAACAGATTTAATCCATTCATCAGATGGTTGGTCATATGAACCATCAACATCAAAGAACCAAGGTTCTCCTTCTGTCAGGTATTCACAATCAACACCTTCATATTCAATATTACTACCATAACCATCAATATCTTCAAACTTACCTGCATAACAACCATAGGTTGAACCTTCTACAGTATAGTTAGAATAGCCATAATCTTGTCTATAAAATAGTTCACAATTTTCACAAGTTTTTAACTTAGTGAAAAAGTTGTTAGCTAATGTCTTATCAGATTCAATAAGTTTATATAAATCTTTTGTTTTAGATGGTTCTCTAAGTTTTTTAAGAAAATCTAATGTTACATTAGTTCCAACTGTAATGTTGTATCTAAACCCATTTAGTAAATGGGTTTCAAGTCTAAATCCTTCTGGAGATTTAGATATATTAGTGATTGCAGTACTCCAGGTAGTTACAACAGACCATAGACCAACTGATATTCCTTCTGGGAGTTCAGTTAGTGTCATGTTTATAGTAGGGAATCCTATTTCAGTTCCTTTACCTTGTCCTTTTACTCTTTTACTTGTTATGTTTATCATTGTGTAATTTTTTGTTTTCTACCTTTTATCCAACCTATTGGAATTTCATCATCCTTTTTTATTTTCTTGTTCAGACCTAATTCTGGATTGTAAATCCACATAGTTCCAAATTGTGAATTTTTATCACCAATTTGTGTTTTTTTTGAAGAGTGGTTAATATCTAAACGTTTATTTAGTTTTAATTTCTTTCCAATATTAAAGCTTTTCAATTCTCCTAAAACATATCTTGGATCATTTTTATCTATTTTAAATTTTTTACCATTTTCATCTGAAACTACTACTAATCCAATTTGAGTTCCCTTTGTTGCTGAGACTAACTCTCCTGAAACATATCTTGGATCATCCTTTTTTATAAGAAAACATTTACCATTATTATCTCTAACATTTATCATACCAGTTGTATGGAATCCTATATTTGGTATATGATAATTTCTATTTAATTCTTCTTCTATGTGTTTTTTTATTAATTCTTTTTCTAATTCTTCCATATCTTTTATATTATTAAAAGATTGAATAATAAACTTTGATAATTTTGTTTTATCTGGTTTCCAAGTTTTCATAGAACCCATGTAGTTATCTATATTAGGATCAACCTTTGAACTTCTTGAACCAATATAAAACTCATTGGTTTCTAAATCTACTAGTTTATAAACATAATAATACATAACAATTACTTTTTTTTATGTATATATAAAGTTCGTGAGTGCTCATTGAATTGTATGAATAAATAACCCACTAAAAGTGGGTTATTTATAACAAAGCAAGTATAGCCACGATTTTGTTCTATCTCACAATTTATCTTTGCCACTACCCGTCTATTATTGCAATCCAAGTTCCCTTGCTAAGACTGTATGTGTTGCATCCCATGTTGCACTAGTCAAACAATACCTAAGTATCTTCTAATTCTTGGATGGATGTCGTGAACTTCCTCTGTTTCCAGCTGTGAGTCCTTTACTTTGTTGTTATAATATACTATTTAATTTTTTATCTCTATTTTCTCTTAATGCTTCTAAAAATATTTTATCAAAATTCTTTTCAAATGGCATTATATATTCTGAATTACTACCATCATATATAATGTTTATATTTAGTTGGTCATTTAATCTGTTGTTCTCAAAATTTTTAATAGTAATTGATTTAATTGACTTATATGATTCATTTTCATCTAAGTATTTTTTTAACTTATCATTTATTTTACCACCATTTGTTGTAATCATTATTTGTAAACTTAAAATATTATCTGTGAAATGTTCCAATATAAATGAACCTCCAACTTTATTGAAGTTTAAAGATTTAAACAAGTTTTCATATTTATTCATTTAGCAAATATATGAATTAAATTTCATTTATTTCATGAATACTTCTTTTTTGTTTTAAACTTTTTATAGTTCTTGCAATGATTTTATCACAAGAAATTACTTTTAGTTTACCATCAACATTTTGGTTTCTTTCTTTCTCATAAACACTTGGAATACTATCAGAAACCATAAGTTCAACTAATTGAGAACTTTCTAAGTTCTCCATAGCTTTACCACTTAAAACACCATGAGTTGCAATTGCTCTTACTGACTTAGCACCACTTTTTATTATAAGTTCACTTGCTTTTTTAAGTGTTCCTAATGTGTCTGCCATATCATCAACAATAACTACATTTCTATCTTTTACATCACCAACTAATTCCATTGAGTGGATTTCATTTGGTTTAATTCTTCTTTTATTAATCATTGCAAAAGTAGCATCTGGGAAAGCTTTACAGAAGTCTGATGCTCTTTTAACAGCTCCTTGGTCTGGTGCTAGTATAGTCAAATCATCAATTTTGTTTTCTTTGATGTGTTCAATGAATATCTTATTACCATTAAGATGTATCAAAGGAATGTTGTAAAATCCTTGAATTGCAGAAGCATGTAAATCAATTGTAATAACTCTACTTGCACCAACTGTAGTTAGAATATCTGCAATCATTTTAGAACCAATTGCAGATCTTAAATGGTCCGTTTTATCTTGTCTTGAATAGCCTTGGAAAGGAGCTACAATTGTAATTGATTTACATCCAGCTCTTTTGGCTGCATCAATTACTAATAAACTTTCCATTATATTATCTGATGTACAGGTTGATTGAATAAAGAATATATCTTTATCTCTTATAGACTCTTCAAATAGTGGAAGTATTTCACCATCTGAGAATTTATCAATTTTTAGTTTTCCAGGTTTAATTTCCTTTCCAATTTCTTCTTTTTGAAGTATTTCACAAATTCTCTTTGTGAGTGAGTAGCTTGCTGATCCACTAAATATTCTCATAGGGTGTTTCTTTATTATATTATTTAACTAAAATATGTTTAGACCAAAATTCAACTGATTCATTGTAAACTTTTCTGTTTAAAGTTTCTCCATTTCCACCTTCTTCAATACCTAATGCATTTCTCATTATTGTTACTGGAACAAGAGGATCAGGATAAGGAAGTAAAGTACCCATAATAGATACAATACCCCATTCTACATTATCATCAAAGTAGAACTCTTGACCTTCTTCTTTTGGTTTGAATTCTTTTTGTAATTGTTCTCTTGAGTAAAGAACCAGTACAATGTAATTAGCTTTTTGTCCTTTGAAACCTGGAGGTAATTGCACAAATCTTGAAAGAACTGGTAATTCATCTGGAGTTCTTTGAACATAATCAGTTCTGATATAAGGATAAATATCCAGTGTGATTTCTCTAACTGCACATTTAACATCAAAATCATTTTTGATTACCAAGTATTTACAAAATTCCCATTCAGAATTAAGTAATTGTTTAGAATCACCATTAATATAGGTATCATTTATTACTTGTAATAGTTCTTCTTTAATTTCTAAATCAACTTTAGTACCTGAGAATCCTGGTGAGAATTGTCTGTTTACAAATGGATCATATTCTATTTTATTCATTTTCATCTTTTTTAAGTATTTCTTCTAATTTATAATCTCTACATTCATATTTCCAATCATCTGAATAAGGTTCATTTGTCATAATATTAACACTTTCAGAGTAGTAGCCATTTGATGCACCAAACCATCTAATATTCACATAACCTTTTACAGTTGCAAATCTATAGAAAGTCCAAGTACAAGATTCATATTCATCTTCTAATGGTGATCCATCTAAGTTAGTATTACTACTACAAGATTCATCTGCCATTAATAATGGTGAACCAATTAAATCATCTAAGTCTCCACTAATATCATCAATGGAAACTGACTCACAACAATCTTGGTCATGATACATACTATAGATATGTCCATCATTACAATAGAAGTCTATTCTATCATCTGATAACTTATATTTAAAAATAATTTTATTTAATAATTCTTCTATCATTTGTTTTTTTCGTAATATTCATCAATTAGTAATTCATTTTGTGTTGAAGCATTTACTGCTAATACATCACATCTTTCATTTTGTGGATGGTTGTTATGTCCTTTAATCCATTTGAAGTCAACATCATGTTTTGAGTAAACTTCTAAAAATCTTTTCCAAAGGTCTGGATTTTTCTTATCTTTAAAATTAGTTTTCTGCCAATTAAATACCCAGCCTTTTTCAACTGAGTCAATTACATACTTACTATCAGATGTTATCAGGACTCTTGCATGTTTCTTCAATTTTTCTAAACCTATAATAACTCCTAAGAGTTCCATTCTGTTATTTGTGGTGTGTCTAAATGCACCAGAGAACTCTCTTACATAGTCTGTTCCTACTCTCTCCATGATTAAACCAAAACCTCCTAAACCAGGATTCCCTTTGGCCGAGCCATCAGTGTATATTTTTACATCATATTTTTCCATGTTACAAAGATATAAAATTAATTTTTATTATTATCATTTTTAATCTTATCTTTTAATATATTTTCAATAAAACCAGACTTTGACATTCCTTCTTTTTCAGATTGTTCTTCAAGTAGTTTAGCCAATTCTGGGTGTATTGTTATTCCAAAACTAGGTTTCTTATCTTCTATATTCATCTTTTTTCTTCCCATATAAAATATACTATATTTTGCTAAAAAGTTGAAAAAATGTCATAAAAATGTCATAGGAAAGGAGAGTAATTTAATATATAAATAAAAGTAATAAACAAAATGAGAAGAATAAAGAAAGATAGTGAGAGAAAAGTAAGAGTATCAATAACAATAGCACCAGAATTGAATGAAATTATAGAAAGTATATCAGTAAATAAATCAAGGTATATAGAATATGCTTTATTAGAGTATTTTAATAAGTTTGGTTTAGATACATCAAAAATTAAATTATAGTATGAGTTTATTAAATAAAAAAATTGGTAATTTATTAGTTATATCTGAAACTACTGAAAGAAAATATGGAAATATTATATGGAAGTGTATTTGTGAATGTGGTAATGAATGTTTTTTAACTACTAAAAACCTGAAAAGAGGTAAAGTTAAATCTTGTGGTTGTGTAAAAATGAATAAAGAATATAATACTACTTATATAGGTGAAAATTTATCAGGTAGAAAATTTGGTAAGTTAAGTGTTTTAAATTTTTCACATTCAGATAAATATAAAAATAAAAGATGGGAATGTTTGTGTGAATGTGGTAATAAAACATTTGTAACTACTAGTCTTCTGAATAAAGGACAATCTAAATCTTGTGGTAAATGTAGAAAGGGTAAAGATGTTTATAATTATTCTGGATATAAGGATATAACAGGTACTAAATGGAATAGTATAAAAGGTAATGCTGAAAGTAGAAGTAGAGAATTTAGTATAACAAAAGAATATGTATGGGAGGTATTGGAAAGACAAAACCATTTATGTAATTTAACTAAATTACCAATATCATTCTTAGATAAAACTGCATCAGTTGATAGAATTGATTCAAGTATTGGTTATATATTAGGAAATATACAAATAGTACATAAAGATATTAATAGAATTAAAAGTGATTTAGACCAAAGTTATTTTATAAAGTTATGTAAATTGGTATCTAAAAATTATAGATAACCTATTTGAACTAACATTTTTTCCACAATTTCCCAATCAACAAATGGTCTGAATGAGATAGTAGGATCATATTTTAAGGGACAACCAAGTGCAGAGTCATCCAAAATTAAATCTGCTAAACTTTTAGGTGAACTTGTCCAAGTTGCTTGAGTTGGATTAGTTTGTATTCCATATAAAGGAATATTATTTTGTTTAAACCAGTTAATTGCATCAGTTAATTCTTTACCACTTCTCATAGTAAAAAGTATTAATTGGTGTCCATTATCTGTTAGTTTTTTAAGTACTTTTTGAGCACCTATGTCTTTACCTATTAGTGGATAATCATGTGTTACACAGGTTCCATCAAAATCCAAATTTATACAAAATCCATTATTCTTCTTCATATTTCCAAATATAATTATTACTTTTTTTAGATAAACCATTTAGACAATTACAAATTGCTGTTCTAGAAATACCTAATTCTTTTTCTACTTCACTTAAACTCTCCCAAGTTTTTATAAATTCATTTTCTAATGAATATTGATTTACTTTTTTTAATCTTGGATGGACATATCCATTTTCAAATAATTTTTTTCTAGACTTACTCATCTTTTCTTTAGTTTCTATACTTACCTCTTTATTTAATTTTGGACTTATGTAACCACTTTCATATAACTTTTTTTGAGATTCACTCATTTTTAATTTTGATTCTTCTGAAAATCCTTTAGTCTTAGTCCAATTTTTATCACCAGACATTGCCTCACTTTTTATTTTATTTCTCCATTCAGGATGTTTTAGTCCTAAATTTGCCTGTCTAATTTTTTCTTTAGTTTCTTCACTTCTTTTTACACCTAAACTAGAGTTTGCAATTAAATTTATATTTATCTGTGGTTTTAGATTGTCAATATAGTATTGCTCTCTGCTTATTAAATTCTCTTTAATATCAACTGATTCTATTAGATAGAATAGGAAAGATTCCTCACCATGTAAATTATAAAGTCTTTGTAGTTTATAATTTTTATGTTTATTATTTCTCAATTCACTAAAGTGTCTATTTCTTCTTTTATAGATATGTATAGATGAACCTATATAAATCTCATTATTTATTTTGTTTTTTATACAATAAATTCCTTGTATTAATTCCATAAAGCTTTATTTTTATTTTATTTATATATAAAAATACAAAGTCTTCCTTTTATCAAAGTCTATATTTATTGTCATAATCTTTATGTTAATACAAGACTCTATATATGATAATTAATATTTTATAATTATTTTACATAAAAGTTGAAAAAGTGGCTATTTTGATAAAAAAACCTTATATATAGTCTAAAAAGAAAGAAGAACTAATGAAAGAAATTTTGGTTAAATGGCTTGGTTGGGAATCATATTGTGAATGGTTCCACTCAGTTCACACTGATAAGAATGACCCTACTAAATGGTATTGTGATGAGTGTAAGAAGTCAAGGAAGAAGACCAAAGATTTTATTTAACAAAAGTTAAAGTATAATACTTTCTGCCATTTGTATTAGTTTTTATTGACACTCCAAAGTCAGTAAAGTCTCCTATTAATATTTTTTGACAATCTATATCTGATTCCATTGCATTTAAAGCACCTTGATTTGATACAAAATTAGCACAAACTATTGCACTTACTCTGGTATATCCTATTCTTTTTAGATTTTCAATTCTGTCTTGAAAGTAGTAGTGTTTTACATCATTATATGAAATCATATAGTTATTACTTTGTTCACAAAGAGCACTTATATGTTCTACATCATTTAATGAATTTAATGAATTAGATAGTCTATATTGATTTACAAGTTGTATCATTTCTAATTCCTGAGTATTATAGGTATAAGGTAGTATAACAACTGGTTGTTCATCATCTTTTGAACAACTAATTGATAATAATATAGTTAGTATTAATATAATCTTCTTCATTATTGTTATATAAATTAATAGTAAAAAAGTTATTTTTTTATTAAAATAAGTGTTATGTAGTTTCTTTGATTTGTACCTCTGATAATTGATAATCCAAAGTCAGTATAATTACCTTCAATATTTTGTTTATGACCTGTACTATTTAACCAGGCATTTAAAGTTGATTTTGGGGTTTGATAATTATATGCAATATTCTCACCAACCCTATATGCATCTAATGTCTGTGTTAGATTATCTGCTCTATATTGGAAGTAGCCATGATTAATTCTACCACTTTCAATCATATAGATATTGTGTTCTGAACAAATATAAGAGATATGTTGATTATTTTGAAGAGTATTTAGTCCTATACTGTCTCTATAGATATTTATTCTATTAAGTAGTTCTAATTCATTTAATGAGTATTGATAAGTATGTATAGGTGGTATTTCTCTTGTATCTTTAGAACAAGATAGAAATGTTAGAAATAGTATTATAATTATTTTTTTCATCCTGCTATAAATAGTTTTCTCTCTATATATAACAGGATTATTTTATAATTTTAACTTAGCCCATATTTTTTACTATTCAACCTTTTGTTGAAGTATTTCATTGTAGGTGTTAACTTATGTTTGATTTCTTTTTTAGTTTCAACTCTGTTAACTATTGCAGTATTTGTAGAGCATGAACATACTACAATGCAAATTAAAATTGTTAATAACTTTTTCATATTAAATATATTTATTAATTAATTCAATTAAAACATAAGATAGTTTATAACCAGTAAATGCACCTAATGCGGATGGTATTGGAAATACAATTAGTTTACCTAAATCAGTTACATACTTAGGTCTGTTTACAATTTTACCCATAAACAAGTAATATGCAATATATCCTATAAGAACTGCTATATCTGTTTTGGTTGCAATAAATACAACAAGTGTTGCACCAATAAAACCAAAGGTAAAGTTATCTCTAACTCCTTCCCAAATTTCTAAATTGGTTGCTGCTTTATATTCTTTATAAATCTTTTTATATAATTTATGTTTTCTTGGTTTATTTGTGCCAAAATCTGTTTTATTTTCCATTCAATAGGTTATTTATTATCTCTTCTCTGAGTTCTGCTTTTGTTAATACTTTTGTTGGTAATAATCCTTTACCACTTGATTTATATTCATGTTCACCTCTATACCAAGCACTTTTTCTTGCCCATAGTTTCTTTTCTTTAATTGGAATAAATCCTTTTAAATTTTTAAATTCAACTTCTGTTATTTTTAGGTATTGTCGATCAACCTTTATAGTTTCATTATCTATTTCATAATGACGTTCAATGATGTTGAGTTCATAATTCCCATTATGTTCTCTTACCCAATCTCCTGTATTTGATTTTATCCAATAATTCATTTAGTAAAGATAAATTTATTTTTTAATATAAAAAAATAAAAAGGTAGATATGTTTATTTTATATATAGTAGTATGAAGAATAATATTAAAGTTGATATAAATGATAAATATTTTTGTTACATATTAGGATTATTATGGGGTGATGGTTATTTATACAATGGTAGAGTTGGTATATCAATGATTTCAGAGGATTTGGAAACTCTAATACCTATTTTTAATAGGTTAGGTAATTGGAAGATGTGTAAATCTAAAAGAAATAATTATAAGGAACAATTAACTTTAAGAGTTTCTGATAAAGATTTTTATAAATTTTTAACTAACATGGATTATAATGTTAAGTCAAAAAAATCCCCTACAAAAATTTTAAGTATTATAAATAATGATAATCATAAATACTTTTTAAGAGGACTTTTTGATGCGGATGGTTGTTTTTACTTAAACAAGAATACTAGACAATGTATAATTACATCTAACTATGAACAGGATTGGAGTTTTATATCTGATTATTATTCTATTAGAGGTTGGAAACATTCAATTGGTAGACAAATCAGTAAAACTGGTAGTAGGTCATTTATTAGAATTACTAATAAAAATATTTTAGAATTTGGTGAATATATTTATGAAGATTATTTTGGATTAGATAGAAAATATACTAAATTTGTAGAAATAAAAAAGTCATATAGTAGAGATATTATTAGAATTGGTAATAATAAAAAAGTAATATATATAGATGATATTAAATATAATAGTATAACTGATGCTGTTAATATAACTGGTATAAATAGAGAAATAATAAGATATAGATTAAAATCAAAAAATTATAATTATAGGTATGATAAAGTTTAGTAATATTGTTAATGAGAGTAATACAAATACTTTTAAACTGGGTTTGGATATACATGGTGTTATAAATGCAATACCTGAGTTTTTTGCATTTCTATCTGAATCAGTTGTAAAAAATAATGGTCAGGTTCATATAATTACTGGAGGTTCTTGGAATAAATCTTTAGATGATTTGGTAGAATCATCTAACATAAGATATACACATAAGTTCTCGGTTTATGATTACTTACTTGAAAGTGGTGCAGAAACATCTGGTGAAGTTGAGTTTCCTGATGGAACAAGACAAAAGAAATTTGATGATAAGTTATGGGATAGTACTAAAGCTAAATATTGTTCTGAAAATGGTATTTCATTACATATTGATGATACATTACTATACAATAATTATTTTACTACACCATTCTGTAGATTGTGGTCTCACAATAATCAACCAAAATCTCCACATAAAGATGTCAGACATTTAGACTAAATAAAAAAGGATTTTTTGGATCATATTCAGGATGTGTTTCTTTCAGTGTATCAGCTGAAACAATATCATATCCACTATATCTTTCTTTTACAACTGTTGATTTACCTGCACCAGGTAAACCAATAAACAATACTGCATTTTTTGGCATAATATTTTATTTTTATAGTACAAAGTTACAAATACTTTTTTGATTAAAAGTACTTTTTCTTATTTATTTCTACTGTAGTTAGATGATAGTAACCACAATTTGAACATTTATACCCCACCAACTTTGTAGTTTTGGAGGGGTATTTTTCATTCAAATATTTAGCATTTTCAATTACTAGTGCTGCAGTGTCCCATCTACTCTTTGGTTTACCATTCCTTGATATACAAGTATATGGTCCATTATCTTTACACTTTATCATCTAATAATTGATTAATTTTTTGTTCTCTTCTTTCATCCATATGAATCTTATCTCTCATTAAAAGTTCAACTGTTAAACCAATAATACTTTTATAGTATTCAATACCTACTTCTGTATTGTTTTTAAGTTCTTCAACTATTTGTTCAGGAGTTAGACGTTGTCTACCAGGACTTTGTATTTTATCACCTACTTTTTCATAGGTAGAAATAAGTAAGTCTTTTAATTTACCTTCTAAACTATTATATTCTTTTAATTGTTTTCTCAAAGAAGAATTTTCTTCAAGTAGTTCATTCTTAATTTGTTTATCACTTTTCCACATATTATTCATGTATTTTTGATTTTTCACAAAAAACTAATTCATCACCAAAGTAATGTATGTTCTTTTGGTTAAATTCAGTAACACCATCTTTAACTTCATAAGTTTCTTGTATTTTATCTTTAGTTAGTTTCAAATCTTCTAAGATTAGTGAGTGTTTGACTGCTTTAGCAAACTTAAAGTTTGAATCTTCAATTTCATCATAAGTAGCATCAACACAATACAAGTTAGCTTCCATATAATCTGATATAATCATACCTGTTGATAGACCTTTTAATTTATGTTTTGTGAAAAACTGATCTGCATTACACCAAATACCAATACATATTTTTTCTCTTAGTAAGTAAACATATCCACCATCAATTAAAAAGTTGAAGTCAGCATCAGCTAAACCTTTTTCAGTTCCATGACCCATCATCACAATAATATCATGTTCTTTTATTAAAGTTTTTAGTTTAGATTTTCCAATGTTTTTCTTAACAATAGTCCAGTCTTTCCCATCATATATTGTTGATAGGAAGTCAGTTGTTGGATCTTCTGCATGTATTAATAGTGTTTTCATAATACAAATATACAAAAAAATCAGAATACTACTTCTGATTTTCTGTACTATTTTAAATATTTATTTTACAAATAGGAATTGGATTCATTTTATGTTGGTTAGCTTTATTTAGTCTTCTGTATATTTCAATAACTTCTTTTTGTCTATCTGTTAAGTTGTCAATATTATCACAAGTCATTGCCCATTCTAATTCATCATAACTTGCGCCTAATTGATCTTCATCACTTCTTGAATCACCAAATAAACCATCTGTAGGAACAGCTTTTTGAATAGATGGTAAAACATCTAAATATTCAGCAAGAGAATATACTTGACTTTTCATAAGGTCTGCAATTGGGCTTATATCAACTCCACCATCACCATATTTAGTATAGAAACCAACACCAAAGTCTTCAACTTTATTACCTGTACCAGCAACAAGTAATCTATTAATACCTGCATAGTAGTATAATGTTGTCATTCTAAGTCTTGCTCTTGTATTTGCAAGTGATAAGTTATATAATTTATCATCATCACTCTTCTGAATAGAACTTGTGAATGTGTCAAAGGTAGAAGTTAAGTCTGTTTCAACACTATCAACATTTGAAAATTGACTTTTAAGTTGTTTGATATGTTCTTTAGCTCTACTAACTTGATTAGGGTCTTGATGAATAGGCATTTCTACACATAATGTTTTAAGTCCTGTTTGTGCACATAGTTTAGATGTTACTGCAGAATCAATTCCACCAGATATACCTATAACAAACCCATTCATGTTAGAAGATATTGCATAATCTTTTAACCATTTTACAATGTAATCATTAATTTTTTCCATAATTTTATTTACTTACTCGTTTACTTCTCCACTCTACATATTTCTTAACTTCTGGATGTGTTAATAATAGTTCTAAGGTATTATAATACATTCCCATATCTTTCTCAGTGATAAATCTATGAATCTGTCTGTGACAATCTGCTTTACAAATCCAAATACCATGAGTTTTCATATACATTTTATCAAAAAGTTTTTTAAACTTCTTGGTTGAATGTAGAGTACGTGGAATTAAGTGATGAAAATTTAGGTAATCATCACTAGAACCACATAATTCACATTTATCTAACTTTTTATCCATTTGTTATCTGAGTTTAAAAGGAAAGTTCCTACAAAGAACTCACCTTTACTCCACTCATTGGGAGCTATTAAAGATAGTGTCATTTCACCATCAAAGTTATAAAGATGATATGGTTTTCCAACAATTGGTTCAAAGGAAATTTTAGCTTCCCAAACCATCATTGACATTGTATATTCATCTTGTAATTTTTCTATTCTTTCTACTATTTCCTGTCTTTCTCTTTCAAATGCAGCAATCATCTTTTTGGAAGATTCTGTTCTGAATAAAGAAACATCAGGAACTGTAAATGCAGGAGCTCCTACATTTGTAGGATATGATTTAAACTTTGCATCATATCCTAAGTCTTTTGTATAAACTACTAAGTCTGGTTTTTTATCACTCATTTACTATACTTTCTATTTTTTCATTTCTAATATCAACAATTGACTTATATGGTTCATCTAACTCAGCAGTGATTTTATCTATTTCATTCTTTTTACTATCATATAATAACTGAGCATCTATATCAGACATCATAGAGTTATCATCTGGTGAGTAAAAAGAATACATATCTTTATCTAAATTATGGTAGTACCAAAAGTGTTTAATAAAAGACTTTAATTCTGATAAATGTTTTTTGACTTTACGTCTTTCTAATCCATTTATTTTATAGATAGGTTCATTATTCATAATTTTTATTTTGTTAATATTAATCTATCAACACCAATTGCAAAACCAGCCCCGCCATCATAAGAACCACCACCACAGATTTGTTTTTGAGCTCCTAATTCAGGACAAGCAATTTCAAATCCTTTACCACCTGTATAGTAGTCAAGTCCTCTAGTTGCATCTAAATTAACTTCATAGTTATCTGTAGTTAATTCAATAAGTTTCTTTGCTATTTCTAACAATTCATCTGTATAATCTTTTCTTGGATTGATTACTTCAACTCCAAATTGTGTAAATTGTCTGTATCTACCTGCTTGTGGTCTCTCACCTCTAAAACATTCTCCTATATAAAAGAGTTTTACATCTTTAGTCATTTTGAATGTTTCATTTGCAAGTTGTTGAACAACTGCAGTATATTCTGGTGCTAAACAGATGTCTCTATTACCTCTATCAGTAAAAGTGTACATCATATTGTTGTTTTCTTCACCAACTTTTTTAGCAAATGTGTCTGATAATTGAATGACAGGAATCATCATTTCTTGGTAACCATATGATTCAAGTATTTCAATCATTTGGTTTAAAATAGTTCTTTTTCTTTTTGCAGTTTCTGCAAATATTATTCTTGTTCCTTTATAAGTATTTTTTAATTTAATTTCCATTGTTTTTAGTTTTAATTTTTTTTATGTACATAGTTTTATAGCCCAGATATTATCTATGGCTACAATGGACATTAAAATTAAATCTATTTTTCATACTACAAATATACTACTTATTTTTTAATTGACAAACTTATCTTAAAATTGTTTGTGTTCTATCAGGACCAACTGATATTATTTTAATTGGTGTTTCTAATTCCTTCTCAATGAACTCTATATATTCTTTTAATTCCTCAGGTAAATTATCAAAATTGGTTATTTTAGTTATATCTTCTGTCCAACCATCAAAGCCTATATAAATAGGTTCTAAGTTCTCTGGTTCAATGTTATAAGGAAAGTGAGTAATTACTTCACCTTTATATTTATAACCTGTACAAACCATTATTTTATCAAATCCTGATAGTACATCACCTTTCATCATCATTAGCTCAGTTACTCCATTAATTTGACAGGTATATTTAAGTGCAACTAAGTCTAACCAACCACATCTTCTTGCTCTACCAGTAACAGAACCAAATTCATTACCAATCTTAGCCATTTTTTCACCTACTTCATCAAATAATTCTGTAGGAAATGGACCACTTCCAACTCTTGTTGTATAAGCTTTGAAAATACCATAAACATCTTTGATTTTATTAGGTGCAATTCCCAATCCTGTACAAGCGCCTGCTGCAGTTGTATTAGAAGAAGTAACAAATGGATAAGTTCCAAAGTCAACATCTAATAATGAACCTTGTGCTCCTTCACATAGTATAGATTTTCCTTCTTTTTGAGCTTGATGTAAATACTCTTCACTATCAATAAAAGTAAATTGTCTTAGATAAGCAAGAGAATCTAAGAATTCTTCTTCCATATCATCATAATTAGTGTTAAATTGTTTAATAACACCCCAATCAATAAGTTCATCATGTTTCTTTTCTAACTTAGTAAATCTTTTATGAAAGTCTGGTAATTCTAAATCACCAACTCTGATACCATTTCTACCAGTTTTATCCATATATGTAGGTCCAATTCCTTTAAGAGTAGAGCCAATTTTATCTTTACCTTTTGCAGCTTCTGATGTAGCATCTAAGAGTTTGTGAGTAGGTAGAATTAAGTGTGCTTTTCTTGATATAAGAAGTCTTTTCTTAACATCCATATCAAACTTAGCTAATGCTTCTACTTCTTGTTTAAACACAACTGGATCAAGTACAACACCATTACCAATTATATTTACTGTGTCTTTGTGGAAGATACCAGAGGGTATAGTTCTAAGAACATGTTTTACTCCTTCAAATGAGATTGTATGTCCAGAATTACTACCACCCTGAAATCTTGCTATTATATCATATTTTGAAGTCATTACATCTACCATCTTACCTTTTCCTTCGTCTCCCCATTGAAGACCTAATAATAAATCTACTTTACTCATTTTCTTTTCTTATTTTCCAAGTTGATTCTTCTTCAACTTTCACAAATCTTGGTTCAATTCCACCTCTTTTATTTTCAACTACTTCATCCCACATAGATAAAGGTCTTGCATAGGTTGATCCAAATGAAATTGATTGGTATATAACTAAAGGTTCTTTGGTTTCACTATGATTTGCTAGGGTAATAATTTTATAATTACCACCTTTATAGTGTCTCCAGGTTTCACCTGGCATAACTCCATAATTAAGTTCTTGTTGTTGTTCCATTTTATACTTTTATTTTTAATATATTGTTCCCATTCCTAACCATTCTTCTTTATTACATCTTTTACATCTATGTAAGTTAGAAAAGCTGATATGTTCTCCAGGTCCTGGGATTGGAGTTTCTGGATTTATATTTTTCCACTTGTGAGTACCAAGTTTACACTTTAGTCTATCAAAAAATGTTATTTTTATTTTCATATAGTTTTTAATTTAAACTTATTAATAATCACATTACTAAAATCTGCAACAATATCTATTTCATAGTAATTGATAGTTCTTTTATAATCAACCCAATCTGAAATAGGTAGACTCATAGAAACATCATCAATCATTATAATTGTACCTGTGTCAAATTCTGTTGGTTTAAACTCAATAGTTTTACCAGTTATTAATTTAACTCTTTCTATAATTTGATCTTGTATTTTATAATTTTCCATTAGTTTGTAAATTGTACCATTGTACCATTTGTGAAAAGTATTCTTGTACCATATTCAACATCATCAAATATTTGTAGAAAAATAGTAAAGTCTGTACCTTGTTCTCTAAATTCTGCTGCTTGGTAAACTGAACCACCAGTGGTTCTATTTTTTTCTAAGTCAGTAACTTGGTTAAAGAATTTAATTGTACCATCATTTAATACCATTTTAATTATTGCATCATTTTGGTAGTTGAAGATAAATTTATTTTCAGCATACTTCCATTGTGGTTCTTTATCTTTTTCAATTGTACAAATTTTTGTGTAGATTCTTGTGAACTCAGAAGTTTGAGCAGATACTAAAGTAAATGAGAATATTAATAGTAATGTTAGTAATAATTTTTTCATAGTGGTTTTTATTTTTATATAAAATTGTGTTAAGAAGTTGACCAATTTGTGGCGAGAGAGGGAATCGAACCCCCGTTGTCCCCCTTTAGGCGAGGGCCAGTTGTTTTTAGACCCATTCCTGGCATCTCGCGATATGTTGATACAAATGTATGTATAAAAAAGAAAAGTTCCAAGTAATTGGAACCTTTCTTTTTATTCTTTTTTATTATTGAATAATTAATTTAGTAGTTGATGTTTTACCATCTTCTGTAATTCTTGTAACATACATTCCAGTAGTTAAATTACTTACATTTAATTGATTTTCAATTTGAGTATTAATAACCTCTTTTCCAATCATATCATAAACTTGAACTGATTTAGTTAAGTTAGAATTAGTTGAAATGTTTAATACATTTTTAGTAGGATTTGGATAGATTTGTAATCCTGAGATTTGATTTTGATTAGTTGCCATTGTTGTATTATCTACAACTGAAAAATCATCATAGTAAATAAATCCACCACCTGTGGTTCCTACATTATAAGATCTAACTTCAAATCTTAATTTTGCTGCAGTTGCTGGTGCTGTGAATGTTGCTGTGAATTGTTGCCATTGGTCACTATCAGTACTATAAGTACCAGGTCTAAATGTGGCATCTGATGTAGCATCTGCAATTGTTACTGCTGGAGTTGCTCCAGTAATCCAATATATCCAAGGTCTAGATTTTGCATTTACATCATTATCTAAAAACCAATATGATATTGTGTAGGAATGTCCTTCAATAATATTCACGGTTTCATTTTGAATTTTTACTGATGTTGCTGTTGCAGGTACTGTAACTAAAGGAGTAGTGTGTTTTACTGAGTAATTACCACCATGTTTAATAGTTGTTTCTTTAGAAACATTTGCTGTAAATGGAGAAGGTGAGAAGTTATCTAATGTTGTTACTGTAATTCCTGCAGTAACAACATCAGTCCAGGTTTCAACACCACCATTTGTTACTAAGTTTTGACCAAAAGAAATTGTTGTCATTAATAAGACAACTAAAGTTAAAAGTTTTTTCATGTTTTATAAGTTTTTATTTTTTCTTTATAATCATAATTATAAAAAAGTTTAGAAATAAAAAGGTGACTACAAAAAATTAATATATACTTTATGGAAACAAAAATATGTAGTAGATGTAAATTAGATAAAGAAGTATCTAATTTTAGTAAAAATCCTGATAGGAAATGTGGTTTAAAACCTGAGTGTAAAGATTGTAGAAAGTTAGTAACTGCTGAATATAGGAGTAGGAATAGAGAAAAGTTAAATGAGAAAAATAGATTATATAGAGAGAAGGTAAAAAATCCTAATTATGTTAGTGTTCCAAAATCTAAACTGACAGAAGAAGAGAAGAAAAAACGTAGAAGTGAATATACAGTGAAATATATTTCAGAGAGGTCTAAAATTGATCCTTTATTTAAGTTAAAAAATAATATAAGAAAATCTATAAGTAGAACAGTTATAGATTATTTAAAATATAATAACCTTATCTCTATTAAGAAATCTTCTACTGAAAAAATTTTAGGAATATCATATAATGATTTCAAGACTTATATAGAAGAACAATTTGTTGATGGTATGTCTTGGGATAATTATGGTGAATGGCAATTTGATCATAAAACCCCTATTAGTTGGGCCAATACAGAAGATGAAGTATATGAATTAAATCATTATACAAACTTTCAACCACTATGGACTTTAGAAAATCAAACTAAAGGTAGTAGATATAAAAGTATATAAAAAGTAAAGCCCCAGACAAGAGAACACTACTCTGCTGGGGTTTAATTTTTTAGAACGTTGAGATTACACGTTTTGTATGATGTCGTTAGTTGAATTATTGGTTCTCAACATATCCACACTCTTTTGAAGTGTCTCACCACAATACCGATTAGTTAGACTAATCACTCCTTGAGTTGGCAACTACTCTCTTATTACTTAACTCTCTTTAGCCTTGCGAGCTAACTCAGGGGTCGAACCCTTAGAGGTCTTTGGTAAAAATATATCTTGACTTGCGGTCTTGATATGCACTGGACTGCCCAGTACTATGTAGGTAATTTTCGTAACCAACTGACAGACACTTTTGCTTTTTATCTTTTAAATTTTACTTCAAATGTAAATTGCTTTGTGTTTTGTGAATGTGTCGAAGAAGTGGTCTGTCCTAAGCTCCGTTTCCTTTTGAGAAACAGAATACTAAACTCCTCCGTGAGACCTCCCGGTCGCCATATTTTAAGAAAACTTCAAACTAACATCTTGGTAGATGTTTAGTAGGGATAGTAGCAGCACCACCTGTTCTCTACCTTACCTTTCGGTTTTAAGTTGCCTCTTATATTGGAACTCGCAATGATATGGTTGGAAGACCACATTTCTTACATAATTCCTATGGGTTATTCTTATTGGTGTTCCCACCTCAACTTGACAATTCACTTTGCCAAGTTACCCAACCACTTTCTCTAAAGCGTTGCCCTCGATAGTCAAGGTTGAGTAATATCCCACTTGTGTACTTGAGTTCAGTTGCCCAAACCGCAGAGCCATTTAACTGTTGGCTCCACTTTATCCTACTTTCGTAGTTTATTTGACGAATATACACGTCCGTATATCTTTATCAGTTTAATTTTTAAGGATTGACCTATTGGTCTTTCTTAATCCAAAAACTGAATGGATAATTTTTCAATATTTTCAAAGAACATATTTTGTTTTTATTATAGTACAAAGATAATTAAAAGTTTTGAATTAACCAAAATTATTTTTGTTTTTTTTCAGAGACTTGGGAACCACTGGTTTTACAACAAATTGTCAACCAAGACATCTAAAAAACTCACTTCACTTAATTAATGAATAGTAACTTTTATAATTTTTACTATTCTGTTTTTGATGTAGATTTTATAATTTCTATCATCATTTGTAGCGGGAGCTGGACTCGAACCAACGACCTCAAGGTTATGAGCCTTGCGAGCTACCTACTGCTCTATCCCGCGATATTTCTTGACAAAGATATGAAGACTTTTTTAATCTACCAAATCTTTTTTCAATTATTTTATTTTTTTGTGGTTATGGAGAGGACCAACCCGTTGAAACAACTAAAGCAGCCCTTCTATACTTACAAGCTACAGTGTAACTCATAACTCCAACAACACACATTAACAACAATATATTTATCTACATCAATTTATACCTCTTTTCATCGTGTATAACTTATCTTATAAAAGATTGAAGATGTTAACTTATGAACTCCTCGCTTATTAGACTGCATATTTCTATGTCTAAGGGACTAGTCTATATTGTTTGTTTAGTAGTATGTAAGGGATTCGAACCCATATTTCTTCCTGAAAGGGAAGTGTCCTGTTTATCTCTCTCACAAGATAAACTTCCGTTAGACGAACATACCGCTGAAATCATTTTACAATGACCTCATTTTTGTTTGACAAAGATAAGATGACTTTTTTAATCTACCAAATCTTTTTTCAATTATTTTTTAAAAAAGTAGTTTAGGTTATTATGTTTTACCACCTCTGGCTCTACTTGCTTGTATAACAGAATATCACTTCTTACTGTTTATTTCAACAGACCTTTCGTAGTTATGCTACTTTTAATTTTTTCAAAATTTCTATGAACATTTTAATTGCTTACAATACCACCGCCAGTACAAAGTTTCATTATCATTGATAAGAGGAGGAACTTCCCTATTAGCTACTACTCTTGTAAGCCCTTATTTTATTTCTTTGACAAAGATAAGATAACTTTTTTAATCTACCAAATCTTTTTTTAATTCTTTTTCTTGTAATCTTAAAAGTTTACAAACTTCTGAATAATGGTAGTAAACACCATCTTGACCTTGAACACCTGTTGCATTTTCCATAATGAAATCACCAATAGGTTTTTTTATCTCTTCTGTCATTTTGTTTAATTTATATAGGCAAAGATACAAAAGTTTTTGATTACACCAAATTAATTTTTAAGATTATAAAAAGTATTTACAAAATAATTGTTATTATCTGGTGTTGAGAAATATACAAAAGAGACAAAATCATTTCCATTGATATATCTTATATTATCTAATATCTTTGTTTCTAAGAAAGCAACATCAATAGAGTTTAATGGGAAGTCTAATTCATATAATCCATTACAAGTCTTTTCATTATTTGCGGAAATTCTAATCTTTCTACCATCTTTAAATGTAAATACTAAAACATCATTATTACTACACTTACCAATATCTTGTTTTAATGTAGTAAAATAAACCTTTATTATTATACCATTAGATTTTACTATTTTAGGAACAATTACAAACCATCTATTTCTATCAGGTGTTGAACATATCAACATTGGTGCTGATATTACTTCTTCTCTTGTTTTAACATCTGTTTTCTCAGTTTCAATTTGTGCATTACTTATAAATGTAATAAGTAATAATATAATAGTAATTAATTTTTTCATGACTTAGTTGTATTTTTCTGTATATATTAACCTGAGATATATCTAAATAGTAAAAATAATCCACAAGATACTGCAATTGTTACTGGTAGTGTCAAAACCCAAGCGGATAGTATAGTTTTAATAGTTTTAGTTTTTAAATTATTTACACCTTTAGATGCAACCATTGATCCTGCAATACCTGAACTTAATATATGTGTTGTTGAAACTGGTAGTTTAAATGCAGTTGATAAACCAATAGTAATTGCTGCAACTAATTCAGAAGAAGCTCCTTGTGCATAAGTTAAATGTTGTTTACCAATCTTCTCTCCAATTGTAACTACAATTCTTTTCCATCCAATCATTGTTCCTAATCCTAATGAAGTAGCAACCATCCACATAACCCACATTGGTGGATTTTCAACAGTTTCTAATGTGAATATTGCGGGTAAGAAAGCCATAAGAATAATCATAACTAAACCAATACCTTTTTGTCCATCATTTCTACCATGAAAGAAAGAAACTAATGTACAAGTAGAGATAAGAGTTGCTCTAATCCAGAATGGAGGTGGAGTATCTCCTTTTGGTTCTTCAAAAACATCTTTTCTTTTAATAACTTTATTAAGAAACCACATTAATAAGATAACCATACTAAAACCAAATAAAGGTGAGAATGCTAAGGCTTTACCAATATCAATTATCTTATCCCAATTAGTATAATCTACACCAGTCATAATAGAATAACCTACAGAAACTCCAATAATGGATCCAATTAAAGTATGTGAAGATGAAGCAGGTATACCTTTATACCAAGTTGCCAAATTCCAAAGAATGGCAGTTATTAAAATAGACATAACCATACCCATTGTATGATATATGTTTACATCAGTAAGTAATTCTTTAGGAATAAGAGTTACTATACTTAGAGCCACACCAACACCACCTGTAATAAGACCTAAAAAGTTCATAATACCAGACCAAACAACTGCTTGTTTTGGTTTAAGTGATTTTGTATAAATTACTGTAGCTACAGCATTTGCAGTATCATGAAATCCATTTACAAATTCAAAGATACAAACTGCCAATAAGGCTAATCCTAAAAGGATTGAAAGAGCAATTGTTAATCCAAACATATTTTTTGTTTTTAGTTATATAAATAAAAATCCATACCCTAAAAAGGATATGGGTTGTATTTTAAAAATTGTGATTTTATTCATTTATTTTATATTTTAAAGATGATGAAAGTTTAATCATTATAAATAACTTTTGACTTTTCCCATTTATAACCTAGGTATTTACTTATTTTATTTGAACAACAACTTGATATATTACCATCACTTACTTTCTTATTAAAGAAAATTTCAATTTCTTCTTTATCATTAAATTCTTTAATTAAAACATCATCTTTGTAGATAGAATATTTATATTTATGTCTTTTTTTAAAATGTGGTTTTAATTTATTTTCTTTTGTATATGACCATAAGTGTCCTTTACAATGAATACTTTTTTCTATAGATTTTCTAATACCCGAACCTCCACTTAGTTGATAAAAATCAATAACTTCTTTTAGAGAGTTCCATTCTTTTAGATAGTTTCCATTTATATCATATTGATATATCTTCTTTCTTAATGTCTGTTTATAATTTTCAGTGTGTTTATAACCTGATGTACCATCACCACCATCTGTTAAATTAGATAAAATACCAGTATTGTTTTTTATTTTACCAAATTGTTTTATAAATTCTATTTCTATATAATGTGCTTCTTTTATTTCAAGTCCTTGATAAATCTTATAATATATTGGTAATTCATTTATCTCAGAGCATATACTTTTTATTATATTATTTTTTATGCTTTTTTTTGATAAGTTAAAAGGTGTAAAATGTGCAGTTATTCTATAATCAATTCCAATTCCTATATAAAAAGGTTTATAGTTAAATATAACATCTTTAAATAACCAACTACCTGGTTTTCTTTGGTCTAACATTACATAGACATAATAATCATTTCTCATAAATTATATATTAAAAGAGAATAGTTCCCTTTTAAAATTCATGTAAGCCTTGATTAACAGTAAACACAAATATTCCTAAATCATTCCAAGCTCTACAAACACTTAATCTATCATCATATACACAAAGTAAGTTGTATTTTCCTACAACCTCATTTTGATATATTTCTTTTTTGATTAGAGTATCTTTTCTATAATCATCCTTTGGTCTCATATACATTTCATCAAATTCAATTCCATGTAATTCTAACCAATCTGCAGTAACTTCTCTACAAACTTCGTCTCTTCCTGTTACTACAAGTATTTTTCTACCTTTTGACTTATGAAATTGTAATTGTTCAACTACTATTTCATTTACATCATCTTTATAAACCTGCATCCAATCAAATGGTCCTCTTCTACCCATTAGGGCAAGTGTTCCATCAATATCAAAGATTACAGCTTCTGGTAATTTAGATGTAAAATCAGGTTTTACTGCAGGTCTATGTGCTATTTTTTTGACAGGTTGAAAGTCAAATGAATCCATAAGTATTTTGTACTCTTTATTCATTTTGTTTATAATAGATGCACCAACTTTTTTATCTCTATTGGAATCTCTTTCAATTGCTTTATCTAAAGAAACATCAAATACTCTGTAATCAATGTCTGCACTATATTTAAACTTCTCAATAATGTCATTGATATACTTAACTTTTAGGTTAGTATTATCAACAATTACATTAAGTCTTTTCATTAAAGCATTCTCAATGGTTTGGTTTACTAAACCAGTAATCATATCTTCAATTTTATTTTCACACACCTGTGCTGATTTTAGCATATCTCTAAAATCGTCTCTATTTACTCTTATATAATCATCATGATATTTCACATAATCCTTTGCCCAGGTAGATTTACCTGAACCTGGAATTCCAATTAATATAAGTACTTTTAAATTTGCTTTCATTATTTCTATTTTTACAAATATAGTTATTTTTTATTTAATATATAAAAGAAAAAATAATTTATGGAAAAAATTTTAACTTTTATAAAAAACAAGTGGCATTTACACTCATTGACTTTACCATTTAATATACTATTTATATGGTTAATGGTTACATATAATTTTCTACATTTAAAAGATACAGGAACTTTCTTCCATATCTTTATATGTGTTTTTTCTTCAGCTGCTGTGGCTTTTCTAGTTGAATGGGTACAAGGAGTATTTTTTGGTGCAAATAAAACTCCTGATCAAGTAAAAGCAAGTAATTTAGATATGTTAGCATCTATAATTGCAGGTACTATTGGTGCATTAATTGGAGTAATATTCACACCAGCTTTATTTTTTGCATTGATATACACTATTATAGTAATTCTTATTGAATTATACAGAAGAAAGTATATTTTGAAAAAGAAAGAAGAAGTAAAAATAGAACTTTAATAAGTAAACCCACTAAAAATTAGTGGGTTTTTTATTAACCACCATAGACATCAATAACAAAACCATCCCTTACTCTAAAGTTTAGTCTGTTTGTTTTGAAGTCTGCAGTTACCATTAATGCTCTACCATTTTCTTCTACTATTCTTGTTATGAAACCACCATCATTTGCATATTTTATTGCTTCTTGTAGTGTCTTACCAGAATACTCACTTACTGAGATTATACCTCCATTTCTTAGTGCCATATTATATAATTTTTTTCTAATTATATAAAATTTTATTAAGGTTGTTTATTCTTCTTAAATTTTTTATTGCTGGTTCAAAAGACTTTACATCAGGTTCATTTAAAAGATAGTTTTTAACTTGTTGATTACACCAATGATTTAAGTGTTCTTTATCATGTAGAACATGTACCGATCTACTTAATGACCCACTATCTTGTTTAAAGATACCAGAATTGTTTATAATATTGTTTATACAAGAAGTAGGAAGTTCTATATCATTTTCTGTTAAACCCATAAATAAATAACATCTAAGTTTATCTCTACTTTCAACAACTACTTCTTTACCAAAGAATAATTCATTTATTAAATAGATGTATTCATTTATAATTTCTACATTATTTCTACCTTTGTAATTAATCATATTCCTAATTTATTTAGTTTTAATTCTCTGTATTCATCAATTGTATAAAATCTTGTTTCTGAGAAGAAGTATGGTATACCTATTTCATTTTCAATTAAGTAATATCTTATACCTGTTTTTATATCTATATCTGTTGTTTTGACATCATATACTTTGTCAATGATTAAAAGATTTTCACCTTTTTTACCCCACTTATCAGAAGAAAGAATATTCAAATGAATTTGAAACTCATATTCATCTTCATCATAGTATGTATTCTTATTGTTATTTTTACAAACTACTTTCATATTTTTCATACATATAATCAATAAATTCCCTAACTCCTTCTATTGTACCTTGGTAACATCTACCCATTCCACATATTGTATAGATTGGATAATCCTTTTCCTTTGTATTTTCAAGTATATTTAGATTGTGTTCTATTACAATTCTAAAATCTCTATATGTTTCAACTTCCTGTATAGTACCTTTAGTATATATCATTTAAAATTTGATTTATTTTTATATCTCTCATTAGTATAACTTTGTCTTTATACTCATTTATAGTTAATGAAAATTCTTCTGTATTATAATCACCTTTATAATAGATTATTATATCTTCATCATCTATATATACTTCATCAATATAGTCAACAAAATTTGAATTTTCTGTTATAATATCATAGATAATATCATAGTTTATATCTTCTAATTTCATTATCTAACTAATTTAGCTTTCTTCCAATTTCTGGTCCAATGTTCATCTGTTTGAACATGACCTTTTCTAACCCATTTCATTACATTTTCAGCAAAATCAGAATTATCAAACTCTCCTGCATTTCTAACTACAATTCCTTCTCTTGCACCACCTAATGCAGATTCTTTACTTACTAAATCTTCTACAATAGTTTGTAATTCTTTAGCTGTGTTAACTACACCTCTAAAAAGAACTGGTACTGTTGGAATATCTAATAAATAAGAGTATTCTTCTACTTCATTCCAAGAAACCCATTTGTTATTATCTCTAACACCAAAAATATAGAAGTATGATTCAAGATTAGTGTATTCAATAGAGTGTATTCCTTCTAAGTTTTCACCAAATAAGAACACTCCTTCACCTAACATATTCTCAACTTTTATTTTATGTAATTGTCTTACTTCTCTTGACCAAGCAGATGTTGTATAAGCAGCATGACTTCTTGCATAAACACCTTCATCTTCCATTCCAGTATTCTCACCATCTAATTTCTCAGTAATAACAATCTCTTTACCTAATAGTGTTTCTACACCATTAGATATTCTATCATCATTTGTTGCACCTGGGGAATAAGGCAAATGATATGTTCTGTTATACTTACTCATGATTTCTAATTTTTTACAAATATACAAATTAATATATAAGAAATGAAATATATTAAAAAATTTAATGAAGAATTAAAGTCATCCACTTATTATAGTGCTGCAAAAAAAGCAAATGAATTGGCTTTTGGTAAAACTAATAAAGATATTTATAAAGACAGAGCTCGTAAATTTTCCGATAGAGGTAATGAAGAAAAATCTAAAGAAAATA
>ENA-UPXM01001125-UPXM01001125.1-activated-sludge-metagenome-genome-assembly--contig:-NODE-1125-length-35883-cov-21.740985_pt1 | contig 35883 bp, 29 predicted proteins | sample MGYA00238178_ERZ772708 | MGnify/ENA primary metagenome ERZ772708 (study PRJEB29002, sample SAMN05720212) | activated sludge metagenome | isolation source: anaerobic digester from wastewater... | reverse complement strand
GGCGGCTTTATTTAGTTTTACCCAGCCGCTTAAATATTTAGCTAAAAGCCAATTATTGGTTGTGCCTAATTATCATCAGGTGGGTGATCCTTATCAAATTTCTCGCACTAACGAATATTTAAGCACCTTGCTTTCTCAGGTAATTTATTCTAGCTCTTTTTTTGAGGCAACAGTTAAGCCAGAATATCGTATTGATACAGCTTATTTTGGCGATACTTTAAAGAAGCGTCTGTCTACTTGGCGGAAAACTATTAATGTTAAGCCAGTTCAAGATTATGGGATTATTAGTATTAAGGTTTACCACCCAGATAAAGATCAGGCAGATAAAATAGTGCAGGCTATTCATTATAGTCTCATTACTAATGGTAGTTATTATCATGGACTGGGTGATGAAGTTACCATTAAAGTAATAGATAAGCCGGTAGTTTCTGACTGGCCCGTTAAACCTAATTTACCGCTTAATTTTGGTGTGGCTATCCTTTTGGGCATTGTGTTGGGTTTGATTCATATTTATATTATCAGTGCCAGCCAGCTACAAACTTATACCGAGGTGGCTTTAGATTGGCCTAGTTCAGAAGCTGTAAAAGATATGGCAAGAGAATCAGCCATTGTAACTAGTGGGGGTAAGGATGATCAGGCAGACAATGATTCGGGTGAGTCGCATATTAGTCTAGATAATTTAGTTCAAGTTCCAGTGGCCGCTGAGGTTACCATAAATGATAATGGCGAGGATATTACTGAACAATTATTGCACGGTGGCAACATTGACAATATTTTTGCTAGTTAGGTTTTTCAGTAGGTCAATCTTTGGCCTGCTGGGGAACCGCAAGTAGCGGTGTATGTGTACTTTAACAATTAAATAAATTAACCCCAAAAAGGGGTGAAAAGGAGAGAAAAGTGAAAAAGATTCTATTCTTGGTTGCCCTTTTAGGGGCGATCTGTCTTAATGGTGGTACAGTTTACACTGTTAAGTTGGGTGATACTTTAGAAGGCATTGCCCAGGCTTACGGTGTGACTTTAGCCGATCTGGCTGAAGTCAACTATATTGACCCACCCTATATCATTTGGGTGGGGATGGAGTTGAAAATTCCTGAGACCAGACAGCAGCCTCAATTAAAGGCTGTTGATACTGGTCGGGCAACGGGATTATTACCCCGCGCAATGGGGCAGAATCCCACACAAAGACATCAAGTCTTTGTGTGGGACAAGAAACCCTTTGCAGCAGGGGGTGTCGGCCGTTTTAGCAATAAATCGGCTGACGGTTACTATCGGTATGCCAATGTGAAATGGCAGCCGATTAGTTTGTCTGGCCCTTTTTCTTTTGGAGCCTGGGGAGAGGTCGGTGACGATTTTTGCCAGGCTAAACAGGGGGACTGGTCACAGTCCGCCCTATCGTCAAAAGGCGGACTAGTGTTGGATTATTATAATCCAGCTGACTGGTTCGATTGCTGGTCTCTTAAGGGCTATTACGGTTTCCGTCATGCGGAAGCTCAAGATGGTTCTTGGAGCCAAACCCAGGAAGACCAAACCTGGGCAGTGAATTGGTGGGTGAGAGTCCACCAAGATAACTTAGTCCACTGGTTTGGTCGGACCAGCGTCACTGCGGAATATGTTGGCCTTGTTGATACCAAGGCTGTTGGTGGTGTAGCTGGTCAGCATGCCCCACTACCTTCCTGTTCTCCAGTAAAATGGGAAGGCTCTATGGAGCAATCCCTGTATAGCTGGCAAAGCGGGGGGATTAATTGCACCGTGGGTTATCGACACCTAGATGGGGAAATGGACACAGGGAAAGATAGGGGTTTCGGAGGGATCAATGTTCAGCTCGGATGGGCGAAAGTTCTATACGAGCTTGAGGTAGGGGAAAAAATACAAAATAAAATAGAAGCTCAGTTGAGCTTCTGAGCAAGGAGGAAAAATGAGCAAGAAGAAGAAGTCAATAATACTAATAATAATATTATTATTAGTATTATTATTATCGTTTCACAGTTGCTTCCGGGTGGAGGTGACCCGGAAGCCCAGCACTAAGAGCTTGGTCTATATAGTGCTGGATAGGCTGGGGGTGCTGTCAGAGAAGGTAAATGACCTTTCGGCCGATGTCGATACCATTAAGGTCGACGTCCGGGAGTTAAAGGGTCGTAAGACCCCCAGAGTTGTTTATAAGACAATTAAGATTGTGCAACCAGCACAATCTTTATCTGAGACTCGAGAGCCTCAACAACCCCAGCAGCCACAGGAAATGCAACAGGAGCCACCTAAACCAGAGACAGCTCAGGCTGGTACTATCATCCCTGGACCCATTCCTGGACCCCAGGATCTATTGTTTTGTATAGATCTTGAGCCTAAGAAGGCAAATGACAGTTCCAAGAAATTTTTATTCTGGGAACTGTGTAACAATTTGGGTTACAACATCTCCAATGTTGTACCCAATACCACCGGGAAACCAGCAAATATGAGGCTGTCCCCTGGGGGATCAGCCGATGGTATTGTATTTGATGGAGAAACGCTTAGAATTAGTGCTTCTTCGTTAAATGCTTGGTACTCCCAAATTTTTGGGGTGCCAATGCCCCCTGATTTCCGGCCGGGGATCCGCTCTAACAAGAGCGGGTGGCAAACAAAGTTAATGTCTAGAAGTGGGGATTATTTCGTCTACCGCTTCTAGAAACCTTTTTCGGGGGTGGTTAAAGGAGACCACCCCCTCTTTTTAGGAGGAAAAAATGAAAAGGATAGTATTGTTGTTGGTTGGACTGGTAGTTACAGCTAGTCTGCTGGGCATCGGCTCGGCCATTTATTGGACCCAGCCCACCATATCTACTGATGAGGCCGCACTTATCGCGCGGCAGGATCTAGCAATTATTGACCTAGAGAATCTTTTTAATAATCCGGATAATCTCCGGCAGATAAAAAAGATTAATCCTCAGGTCAAAGTACTCTGCTATGTCAATTTTTTTGAGATATGGCAGCAGCCGCTACCGCCCGACCGACCGTTTGGGACTAAATTGACCGAGACCATCACCAACAATTTTAATGAATGGTTCTTGGTTCGTCCTGATGGGCAGCCGGTAATATATTGGCCGGGGATGCAGACGCTGAATTTAAGTGATATGTGTCCCCAGAAAAATGGCTATTCCTATGGTCATTATCTTCAAGACATTCTTTTAGAGAATGTTTTGAATGATAGGGCCTGGGATGGTCTTTTTCTAGACAATCTTTTTGATCAAATTTCCTGGTTAGGGTCTCTAGATCTTGATCGGGATGGCCAGGAAGATGATTCTCGCACCTGTGACTATAGCTGGTATAGAGGTGTGAGGGAGTTCCTTAGTGGTATTAGTAAAGCTAAGGGTCGGAAATTCACTATTATCGGCAACCATTTATCTTTGTGCTACAGAGATTTAGTAGATGGCCGTTTTCTGGAAAACTTTCCGACCGAGGATTACTCTTGGGAGGAGGCTATGGGTATAGCAAGTGAATTACCTATAGCTATTTTCCAGGCCAAAGGACAGAATGTGGATTTGGCCTTCAACAGCAGTTTGCTGTTGGATAATATTTACTTCTGTCTAGGACAGAATGTGGGCGTGCCTGATTATCTGCTTTCGAGGCTGGATGATTTTAAAAGGTTACCAGCGAGAGAGCGAGGCCCTCTTATTTACAGAGAGGGTGTTTACCAGCGCCAGCTGGGAACTGAGATGATTCAGATTCGTCTGAATCGTGTAATTTTGAAAAATTAACTTTGGCAGCTATTAACTAGCTGCCTTTTTATTATTTAAGTTTGACTTTCTTATTATTTTGTGGCATTTTTAGGGTATGAAACAAGCTGTTAGTCCAACAATTCCAACAATAAAAATGAGCTCAGACAAGAAACCATTAAAGTTTTATAAAATAATAGTTAATGGCGGTCTATTTTTGACAGCTTTATCTTTGCCGCTTCTAGATTGGCGTTTTTATATTAGCGGTTTAGAGTTTAATATTAGTGATTTTTTGATTTTACTGACCGCCATAGTTTTTTTAATTTACCGCCTGGGGCAGAGATTTGCCGGGCAAAGAGTAGAGAAATGGCAATGGCCGTTAGCTAAGCCAATGTTTTGTTTTTTGCTGGTAGCTTTACTTAGCTCGCTTTTTAGCCCCTGGAGAGGGGAATCGCTTAAATATTTTATTCGTATTATTCTCTTTGTCTATCTTTTATATATAGTTTTACCGGTTAATGCGTTGGAAGCTTGGCGGGACTGGCGTTGGCCTTTCTATGGCACGCTAATTGCTGGAGTAGGCAGTGGGATAGTGGGGATTATGTCTTTATTTGGCCAGGATTGGTCTAATAGTTTTTTTCGTGTTCAGCCCATTGCTATCTTTGGTCACTGGTGGATGGGCTCTAATCATAATCTTTTAGCTGAGTTTTTGGTTATTACTAATTTTTTTCTTTTAGCCTGGGGCTATTGGCAAAAAGATGAGCGGTGGCGTCGCTTTACTCAGGTGCTATTTGTCTTTTTTTCTTTAATTACCTTACTAACTTTTTCCCGGGCAGCGTGGCTAGTAATAACTGTCCAATTAGTAGGGGCATGGTTATTGTTAACTAAGCCACGGAAGCGGGTAGGCTGGCTATTGGGCGGTTTATTATTAATTTTATTAAGTGTGCCCTTGTGGGTTAAAATGGGCCAATTACAGGAAGCTAATTTTAGCTCCACGGCTAATCATATATTATTAACTGAGATTGCTTGGCAGAGTCTTCAACAACGACCAATCATTGGTTGGGGGAGTGGACAATTTCTAACTTTGGTTGACCATAATTTACGTTTTCGGGCTAAATATGGCGATCCCATTGATTCTCATGGTATTATCCAGAAAGTTATGGCAGAAAATGGTAGCCTTGGTCTTGTTGCTTTAGTAGCAGTAGCCGTGAGTCTCTTTATTTTGTGGGGGAAAGCTTGGCAGAAATATGGACGTCAAAATTTATGGCTGGGCTGTTTAATTTTAGGAGCGGGTGGTGGTTTATTATTCCAATTGTTTAATACCTCATATTATAAAGGAAAGGTTTGGTTGCCGGTAGCGCTGAGCCTGACAGCTATTAAATTGTTAGAAAATGAAACAGCCAAAAAGAGATAAACAGCGAATAAAGATAGTTTTAATCACGCCTCGTTTAGCCATTGGAGGAGCGGAGCGATTGTTAATTGATATTGCTAAACAGCTTAACCGTGAGCGCTATGAGGTATATTGGTGTGCCCTAGAACCAACTAGTGACGCAGCTAGTAGTTGGGAGCAGGAAATAACAGCAGCTGGTATACCTTTTAGGGTGTTAGCTAGTGATAAGCGTTCGCCTTATAAAATAGGACGATTATGGCGATTAGTGAAAATTGGTTTTAGATTCTGGCGTTATTTAAGAGAAATTAGGCCAGACATTATGCAGACTCAGCTGTTTGCTGATCTATATCGACCAATAGGCCGCCTAGCTCAGGTGCCTATTATTATTGGGGTAGAGCATAATTTAGATTATGATGAACCGCATTTATTTCAAATAGTTAAAAAATTATGCCATGCTTCAACTGATGGTGTTATTGCTGTTTCTGAAGCCGTTCGTCAGGATGTTATTAAACGTTATAGCTATACCCCCAACAAAGTAATTGTTATTTATGATGGTATTGATGAGACTAAATTTTATCGGCCACTTTCAGTAAGTAAGATGCATGATGCTCGAAGCCCGTGGCAGATGGGTGGGGCTGGCCGTCTGGTGCCGCAAAAAGGGTTTGACATTTTAATTAAAGCCCTAGCTAAATTGCCAGCTGAGATTAAGTGGCGGTGTCAGATTGCTGGCGCCGGACCGCTGCAGGATGAGCTTGCTAGTTTAATTAAGAACCTAAACTTAGAGCATAAAGTAAGTTTAATTGGGGTGCATTCAGATTTACGATCATTTTTTTCTAGGTTGGATATTTTTGTTATTCCTTCTTGCTGGGAGGGCTTAGGGTTAGTGGCATTGGAGGCAGGAGCAGCTGGAGTCCCAGTTATTGCTAGTGCTACAGGGGGTCTACAGGAGATTATTCAGCACCGTTACAGCGGTTTTTTAGTAGACAATCTTCAACCTGAGACGTTAGCTCAGGCATTAGAATATATATTCATAGGAGATGGGGCTCAAGAATTAAGTATTTGGGCTAAAAATTGGCAAAAAGAAGTGATGAGTCGTTTTACCATTACTCAAACTGCTTGCCATTATGAAGAGTATTATGAGCGAATTATCCACGAAAAAAGTTAAGATTGCCTATATTATACCTACGCTTTCTGGCGGGGGGGCGGAGAGATTAGTTGTTGATTTGGCGACGCATTTACCAACTAGTCTTTATACCGTTTTTATTCTTATCTTAAAAGATACGGCTACTCCAGCCTGGGAAGAAGAATTAGCTCAAGCTAATATCGCGGTAGTGCGGTTTCACCAAAAATTTAAATTAGATATATTTTGTATTTGGCGTTTAACTCACTGGTTAAACAAGCATCATTTAGATATTCTCCACACTCACTTGTTTGGCGGTGATTTTTATGGCCGGATAGCTGGACATTTGGCTGGTGTTCCCCACATTGTAGGGACAGAGCATAATATTAATTTAGCCGAAGGTTATCTTAGGCGCTGGCTAAAAAGATTAACTGCTAGGTGGGCTGAAAAGACTATTGCCGTTTCCAAGGCAGTGCTGGATTATGTAGAGCGCTATGAGGGTATCAGGCCAAATCAAGCTTTGGTAATTTATAATGGAGTGGCATTAGAGAAATTTAAACCCTCTTATTTTCTTACTAATGCTAACTGGCCACATAATCCAAAAAAAATTATAGTGGGTGGACTGGGGAGATTAGAGCATCAAAAAAATTGGTCCTGTCTTCTTAGGGCGGCGGTTTATTTACCCCATAATGTTATAATTCGTATTGCGGGTGTGGGTCGTGAGAAGAAGGGGCTCGAGCAGCTGATTTGTGCCCTTGGTTTAGAAAAGCGAGTGGAATTAGTCAATTGGCAGGCCAGCACTGATTTTTTAAAGAGCATAGACATTTTTGTTTTGCCTTCCTGGTGGGAGGGCCTGCCAGTTGCTTTATTAGAGGCTGGAGCTGTGGGTTTACCAGTCATTGTCTCGGATATTCCTAGTAACCGGGAAATAATTAGCGATACTAACCTTGGTTTATGGTTTGACCCTAATCACCCGGAAGAATTAGCGGAAAAAATTCAATCAGTGCTTGCTGATCCTAAATTAGCTTTAAAGATGGCTGTTAATTTACATAAACTAGTAGAGATGCAGTTTAGCTTAGACTTTATGATAGAGCGTTACTGCGAAGTCTATGCAGATTTATTAAATAAGCAATAAGAAGTTATGCGAGTGATTCAGGTAAACAAATTTAATTATTTACGGGGTGGGGCGGAAAAATATTTTTTAGAGTTGTCGTCTAAATTAGAGACTGCTGGTTATGAGGTGGCTAAATTTTGTATGGCTGATCAACGTAATTTAGAGGATCCATGGTCAAAGTATTGGCCCAGCAATATTAATCTTGAGACACCTAGCTTGGGGGACCGTCTGCGAGCTCCAGGTCGGGTAATATATAGTAAGAGAGCAAAACATAATTTAATGGCGATGATTAAGGTGTTTAAGCCTGATCTTATTCATGTTCATAATATCTATCATCAGCTTTCGCCATCTATTTTAGATGCCGCGCGACTGGCTAATGTGCCGGTAATTATGACGCTTCATGATTATAAAATAATTTGTCCTAATTATCTCCTACTTAATCATGGGGTGATTTGCGAAAAATGTCTGGACGGTAATTTTTGGCATTGTTTTAGGGAGAGATGTTTTAAAGATTCGTGGAGTCAGAGTTTATTGGCTAGTTTAGAGGCGACCTATCATCAGCATCATAAGACCTATGAGCGGGGAGTTAAATTATTTATTGCGCCTAGTCATTTTATGGCCGATAAATGTGAGCAAGCTGGCTGGCCGAAAGATAAATTGCGGATTATAATAAACCCGGTGTCGTTATTATCAACAGTAAAGCGACAGCCGCAAAATTATTTTTTGTATGTTGGCCGACTGTCTAAGGAAAAAGGAGTAGATATTCTCCTTAAGGCCATAGCCCAAACTAATTATCCCTTAAAAATTGCCGGCTCAGGGCCTGAGGAAAATCATTGGCGCACCCTTGCTCAGGAATTAGGTCTAGAAAATCAGGTGGAATTTTTAGGACAGAAAACTCCCGAGGAAGTATCTCAATTATTGGCCGGAGCCATAGCCGTGGTTATACCTTCTATTTGGTATGAAAATATGCCCTTTAGTTTATTAGAAGCTTTGGCGCATGGTTGCCCGGTAGTTGCTAGTAAAATTGGCGGTTTACCAGAAATTATTAAGATTGGTTACAATGGCTGGCTGTGTCAGCCGGGCGAAGTTAAGAGTTTAGTTCAAGCGCTTAATTTGGCTCAGGAAGCCGACCCAATTCTTATGGGTCAGCAAGCACGGGAGTCAGTCAGGGGGTATAGTTGGGACTATCATCTTAAGGCCATTAAGGCTATTTATCAGGAAATTGTAGGGAGTAAAGTATGAGGCAACAATCTTTAGTCATTGTAATATTGATATTGTTTGGCATCCTTATAGCTACGGGGGTGAAAGCTAGCCCTCAGCTTAAAGATGATTATCCGCGACTAGCTAATTATTATCTTAAATATTTTGGTGATGTTTCAGTGGCTGAGCTTAACAATTTAAAAAAATGGGACTTACTTATTTTACCCAATGATTATCAATGGGCCTTTCCTGAATTTTTTAATGAGTATAAACAAGCTAAACCCCAAGGATTAATTTTGGCTTATACCTATCCGGCGATGGTTATGAGTAGCAATTTAAATAGTTTATTTAGGACAGTAGAAGCTGAGAATTTATGGTTGCGAGACGCTAATGGTTTAAGAGTGGAGATGTGGCCCGGACTATATGCAGTCAACATTAATGATCTTAGGTGGCAATCAGCCAATGAGCAATTTTTAAGTCAAGAATTAGATTGGCACAAATGGGACGGATTGATGTTTGATTCTGTTGAAGATAGTCTGGCCCGTTTTAGCCATAATGGTTTAGATATTAATGGAGATGGTCAGGCGGACTCTTTAGATACTGTTGATAGCTTATGGCAGCAAGGGCTGGTTAGATTGTTTACCACAACCCGTGACTCTATTGGTAACGGTAAATTAATGATTATCAACGGTAGCTCCCTGCCAGGTTATCAAGGTAAGATTAATGGCCGGATGTTTGAAACTTTTCCCGCTCCCTGGGAGGGTGATGGCAGTTGGACTGCCTCGATGGAGCAATATCTTCAGAAATTGCCAGGGCAAAATTATCCCCCTACGCTATATGTTATTAATGCCAATACTAATAATACTGGAAAGAAGGATGACTATCAAAAAATGCGCTTTGGTCTTGCCAGCACTCTTATGGGTGATGGTTATTTTTCTTTTGATTATGGAGATCAAGCCCACGAACAAACATGGTGGTATGATGAATACTCAGTTAATTTAGGTCAGCCTGTTTCCGCTCCCTATAATTTATTAGCGCCCCAGAATAATAAAATCCAGCCCGGATTATGGCGTCGTGATTTTGAATTTGGAGTGGCAGTAGTGAATTCTACTAATAAACCGCAAATTTATACTTTAGATAAAGAGGAGTTAGAAAAAATCCGTGGCAGTCAAGACCCTTTAGTAAATAATGGGCAAATTGTTAATTATTTAGCCCTTAAACCTAATGATGGGCTGATTCTATTAAAAAGAAATTTAAATATTGTGGGTCAGACTTTTTATAATGGGGGTTTTGTTCGAGTTTTTAATCAGCGAGGTCAAAGCGAACGTAATGGATTTTTTGCTTATCAGTCTAATTTAGCTGGCGGTGACCAGGTTATTTTAGCGGACATTGATGGCAATAATACCTTGGAACAGATAGTTAATCGACATAGCGAAGTGATGGTTACAAGACGTGGCCAGATTATCAATAAATGGTATCCTTTTGGTAAGCTATATTTATCACGCCCCAGTTTAGCCCTTTATCCCAAGGGCAAGCAGCCACCTGACATTATTGTCGGAGCGGGTGAAAACACTAAGCCGGTGGTTCGTTTTTATAATTATCAGGGGCGATTGCTCAAGCCGGAGTGGCTAGCTTTTGATAAAAATTTTCGCGGGGGCATTAATGTAGCTGCCGGCTTACTTAATGATAAGGAAATGGCTATTGCTGTTACGCCCCGAGGGGGTATACCAGCAGTTATTCGACTGTTTTCGCCCGAAGGTAAATTATTGGCTCCGGAGTGGCTAGCTTTTGATAAAAATTTTCGCGGGGGCGTTAAAGTAGCTATTGGAGATATCAATGGAGATGGAGAAGGGGAGATTGTAGCAGTGGCTAGTGCTGGCGGTGGACCCCAGGTAAGAATTTTTAACCGTTATGGTAAACTCTTGGGTCAGTTTCAGGCTTTTAGAGAAGAAGCTAAAACTGGTTATGAGGTAATGATTAATGATTTAGATGGTGATGGTCGGGGAGAAATTTTAGTGGGTAAAATTAATTAAATGTTATAATAAAGTGGTATAATAAATATATGTGGCAAGCTATTAAAGAAAAATGGAGAGCCTACTGTAAGCGTTTTTATACCGGACGCCCTTGGCTAGTAGTCTTAGACGTGGGTCTTATTTTTTTTATTATTTTATTTTTTTGTTTATGGCGACTTTTAGTTTATTATGAGAAGCTCCCCATAGAGGGCGATCTTAATTTACCAGCTCATAAAGTGGCAGGCTATAAAACAATGCCCCCAGAATGGCAAACGGTTTTTAGTTCCAAAGTTATTGATAGTTCCCTTAAAGAGCTTATAGCCGAAATTAGTTATAAAAATTTAGCCAGTGAGCCACTTATTATTAATTATCAATGTGCTGAAGCTAAGACTCATAAATCTTTGGCATTTAGGTTAGAAGATGATGAAGCAACAACCAGTGTATTAGAAAAGCAATTAATGCCCCAGGAATCAGGCACTTCTAGTTTAGCCTTATTCTTGTCAGATGATTTACTCATTAAAGGGCAAACATTAAACATAGACTGTCAGTTAGGGGCCCAATTAGGGCAACAATCTTGGCCGGCAGTACATCAGCAATTTTCTTTTAAAATAGCTGGTGAGGTTAAAGCTTCGGCTGGTGGTTATTTTTATACGCCCGAAGGGGATCAAGTAGGTATTGGTCCTTTGCCGCCGACCGTGGGATTGCCAACCAGCTATTTAATAACTTGGACTCTAGAGAATCAAGGTGGTGATTTGAGTGATATTCAGTTTTCGGCTCAGCTAGCCAAAGATGTAACTTGGCAGGGCGAAGCTGGCTTAACTGGTGGCACCTTATTTTATGATGCTTCCAACCACAAAGTTAATTGGCGTATCGCTGAATGGCCGGCTGATGTTACCAAAAAGCAAGCTAATTTTTATATCTCCATTACTCCTACTAAAGATATGGTTGGCAAGGTACCCCTTTTGCTGTATGATGGCCAGTGGCGGGCTAAAGATAGTTGGTCAGAAAAAGAATGGGGAGGAAATTTACCTGACCTATCTACTAATTTAGAATATGATCCACATTCAGCTGGACAAGGTGAGGTAGTAGATATATTAGGTGTAGATAATGTAATAATAGAATAATATTGTTATTTTATAGCAGTTTACTAAAAATTAAGCCAGTAGAGTTAATACCAGCAAAGGCCAAGAACCATAAAACTGCGAAGTATATAAAGACACAAGACCTTGGGAATAATTTACTAAAAGTATATATGCGCAAAAAAAAGACACAAATCAATTTATTGTCTCTACAGGATTATCTGGGGGACAGGAAGTGGGAGCAGTTAAGCGAGGAGGAGCGGGACGAAATCTGCCAGAAGATGTTAGAGGCTTTATTCCCACAATCTCAAGATTCAAAAAAGAATTAATGGCCATTATCTAGAAGGTTTATTAACAAGAAGCCATGACCTGGGTTTATGGGAAAGTTTAATCTGACGGGTGGTAATTAGTTTTATATTTATGGTAATATAGCAATTTACCAGCCTCTGAAGAGACAAAATAAAGAAGCACGATAGTTATTATTAGCAATAAATTAGTAGGGGTTGGTGGCACAAAGTGAAAGAAATTTTGTCCTAAGAAAGTAAAGGGCAAGCCAAGGGTAATAACCAGTATTAATAAATTTAACAACAGTATTGATCTTGGTGGTTTAACAGTTTTAAAAAATAGAGACTTGGTTCTAATAGAGAAAAATAAACCTAACTCAGTTAGAACGCTTCCAATAAACCAACTAGTCTGTAGTACTGCTGGGCCCTTTGAGCGAAAAAACGCAAAAAGGATAAAATCAAAAATTGTGCTGATGATACCCAAGACAATAGTTAGACGGGTTATTTCGTTTACTTCATATTTTTGGGGCGATAGAAGCTCGTCTGGAGCCACCGTGTCGCTAGCTATCATTACCATTGGCATGTCAGATAATAGATTAAGTAACAGAATTTGCACTGGCAACATTGGTAAAAACGGTACCAGTAAAGAAGCAGTGGCTACCGCAAAGAAATTACCAAAATTAGAAGCTAGAGTAGCTTTAATATATTTTGTGGTATTGGCAAAGACACGGCGACCATATTCAATGCCATCTAAGATAACATTTAAATTTTTATTAACAAGAATAATATCCGCAGCTTCCCGGGCAATATCTGCCGCACTATTCACTACTAAAGAAACTCCAGCAATTTTGAGGGCCGGAGCATCGTTAATACCCTCCCCCAAAAACCCTACATTACAGTGATGTCTTAATGTATTAACAATTTCATATTTTTGCTCTGGATTAACTCGGCCAAACACTACCTTATTATTTAAAGCTTTGACTTTTTGGGCGGGTGATAATTGTTGCCAGGCTGTGCCAGTCATAGCTTGGTTAGAACGTTTAATGAGGCCAATTTCTTTAGCTACGGCTATGGCCACTTCTAGACTATCACCAGTAATAATTTTAATACTCACTCCTAAAGATTTGGCTTTTTTGACAGCCGCTTTTGTACTAGTTTTGATGGGGTCTACAAAGGAGATAACTCCTAAAAAATTGAAATTGTTTACTAGGGCTAAATTTTTGATCTCTTTAATAGTAAACCCTGATAGTGGTTGACTAGCAATTGCCAGAGTGCGCCTTCCCTCGTGACCTTCTTTAGCAACCCAGTCAATGATTTTTTGCCGTTCTTTGTTGGTTAAATTCTGAGAACAAGCAATAATTTGTTCTGGAGCACCCCGGGTAATAAGATGGTGGCCCTCTGGGTCTTCAACTAAAACAATGTTGCGGCCAATGGTTGGATTAAATGGTTCTTCGGTTAGTTTGATAGTTTGTTTAATAAAAGCTTGCTCGGCGTCTGATATTTTTTGCCAAATGGCGATGTCAAAAGGTTCTGACATTTGTTCATTAAAAGCTGAGGCTTGAGCGGCCGCCAATAAAGTGGCATCAGGTTTTTTAGAATAAATTTCATGGATAGTTAAATTATTTTCAGTGAGGGTGCCAGTTTTATCACTACAGAGAATCTCAATGCCCCCTAAATCCTCAACAGCTGAAAGTCTTTTAACTATTACTTTCTTTTTAGCTAATTGGCGAGCGCCGTGTGATAATGAGATGGTAGTAACTAAGGGTAAGGCTTCGGGAATAACACTAACAGTTAGGGCAATTAGAAAAACCATTAAATCAAGGATATTAATTTGTCCTCTTTTGACCGCTAAGCTTACAATAAAAACAATTAATAATGTATAGCCAATAAGTTTTAAAATAAAGTGAGAAAATTGGGCAATGCCTTTTTGAAAATTGCTAACTTTTTTGGTTTCGGTAGTAAGTTGGGCTATCCGGCCGAATTCAGTCCTGGCCCCAGTTGCCAGTACTAGAGCCTTAGCTTGTCCCCCAACAATATTGGTCCCGGCGAAGCATAGGTTCGTAGCTTCTTGATAATTACTAGCCATTTTTTTATTGGTGCGTTCAGATTTATATACGGCCAATGACTCTCCGGTGAGGATGCTTTCGTCCACCATTAAATTATTTTGGCCAATAATTCTTACATCTGCTGGTACTTTATCTCCGGTTTTTAAAATAATAATATCACCCGGGACTAAATTGTCGGCAACCATAGTAGTAATTTGTCCATCACGCAAGACACGAGCTATGTTGCTGGTGTATTTTTTAAGAAACCGGGCTGTTTTTTCTGAACTATATTCTTGGTAAAACCCTAAACCAACATTAATAGCTAAACAAATAATAATTATTAAAGCGTCAGAGATTTCTCCTAAAAAAAGAGTTAGGGTAGCTGCTAGCAGCAGGAGATAAATGAAAGCCGATTGGAATTGGCGTAAGAATATTTTTAGGGCATTAATTTCGTGAGAAGTGAGACTGTTGTATCCATACTCTTTGAGGCGGCTGGTGGCCTCTAGCTGGTTTAATCCTTGGTGATAATCTGTATGGAAAATTTGAGCTAAATAGTCACGATGTTTATTGCTATAACTTAATATTGAAGAGGTTGGATTTTTGAGGAAGGAAGTTGATCGTTTAGCCATAGGGGCAATATTTAATATAAAAAAGACTCACTATTCTTCTTGAACATTATAACATATTTTGTTTTTATTAGAATGTTTGACTTTTTTTAAGAAATATGTTAAGGTAAACAATCTTTTGAAAAGACTAAATTTTTGTTTTTTAATTTATTTTATGACCAAGATGAAAGAAAAATTAGGTAAATTAGCTGGACTGATAGTGGTTATTTTAATAACCGCCGCTACTATAGTTGTGCCCCTTTCGTATGGGCGGGTTAAACCATATTATGATGGCGATGCTATTAATTATCGCGGGCGTTTATTTATATGTTCGACTAATATGAACCGTCTACAGTTACTGGAAGCGAACGATGGGCATATTACTTTACTGGCTGAGCTAACCCCAGATAAATCTGGCCATCTGCCGGGTGATGATTTTTATAACTGTGTCTTTCACGAAGAAGGTAACGAGTTATTCCTTTATGCCGTTAATGGTCGTTATCTTTATAAATATAATGTTAATAATCCCCAAAAGCCAGAACTGGTTAGTAGGGTTAAGGATAATTCCTGGGATTGGTTTAGATCAGTAGCAGTCTTTGATGGACGAATTACTACTGCTGGTACTAAGGGGGTAAAAATTTGGAATAATGATCTGCAAGTTATAGATAATTTAGCGGTTAAATTAGATAATCCTTTCAATTATACCTTAAGTCGCGATTTTTTAGTGGCAGTGGATGGGGCGGAGCTTAAAATGTATAGCCTACAATCAAGAGAGTGGGTTAATAGTGTTAGTTTAACAGTTAAAGAGAATGGTAATCGTCAAATATATAATGACTCGCTTAGCAGTTCAATTTATGTCGTTGATGATTGGGCGGTTAAACAGTTTGATTTTAATGGTAATTTGCTTAATACTTTTAAGTTTACCGGTACTAATGGTTATGATATTGTGCCCTCAACTGATGGCCAAAAGCTTTATTTTAGCGATGGCATTGGGGTGGTGCGGCTAAATAAGGCCAATCTGCAACCAGAAATTTGGTCTTATGTAAGAGATATGGGGGTAAGTGATGGCTGGTCAATGGGTCTTAAACTAGTTAATTGGCAGGGCCGTGACCATCTAGTAGTTTTTAATAATGGAGCTATTACGGTGCTTAATGACCAACTAAAGAAAGTAGCTAGTTATAATTCTACAGAGGAAAGGCCCATTGAACAAGCGGTATATAGCGAGCCGCTTAGCCTTAGCTTAGATAAAAATCGGGCCCCCATAGGCAGTGAAGTTTCGCTGCGCGGTACCGGTTTTTTACCCAATGAATCCTTAGAGATTAAATTTTTAAGTAACCCTCAGGCAACATCAACAGTAGTTACTAATAATTTAGGACGTTTTCAAAAAACCCTGACTGTCCCCCAAATAGCCAGCGGGGTTAATCCTTCTATTAATCCGTGGCCAACTGACATTAGGGTCACTGGTAAAACTAGCCTGAAGACTTATAGTATTAATTTCCAAATAGAGTATTAATTATATGAGAATAATGCTTAGTTATGAAGATTTATTTTATAGGACAAAAGGGCATACCAGCTAAAAGCGGTGGAGTAGAGAAATATGTTGAGGCTTTAGCTACTAACTTCGTCCAAAATGGCCAGGAGGTCTTTGTTTATACTAGGCCACATTACACTAATAAGAAACTGACTGAATATCAGGGAGTAAAATTAATTAGCCGGTCTAGTTGTCCTACTAAAAATTTAGACACCTTTACCCATACTTTAATTAGTGCCATTGATGTATTATTTCGGCGAGCTGATATAGTGCATTTTCAAGCTATCGGGCCAGCTTCACTAATATGGATAGTAAAAATCTTTAAACCAAAAACTAAAGTCATTTTTACTTTTCATTGTCAGGATTATTACCATCAGAAGTGGGGATGGTTTGCTCGTTTCTACCTCCGATTAGGGGAGGTGGTTGGCTGTCGTCTAGCTGATGAAGTTATTGTTGTTTCTCATAACCTGGCAGATTATGTGGCTCAGAAATATGGGCGTGAGGCCAAATATATACCTAATGGAGTAATGATTACTGACAAAAGTGTTAATTCAAATATTTTATCCCAACTAGGGTTAGAGCCGCAGGGCTATATTTTAGCGGTTACTCGTTTAGTAAAACATAAAGGCTTACATTATTTAATTGAAGCTTTTCACAAGCTAGATTCAGATAGTAAGCTGGTGATTGTTGGGGATGGAGCTCATACTGATGATTATGTAAATCAATTGATAAAATTAGCTCAGGCTGATCCGCGGATTATTTTTGCTGGCGAACGTTCAGGTAATGATTTAGCTCAGTTGTTTAGGGGAGCTAGGTTATTTGTTCAATCATCAGAGTCAGAAGGGCTATCTATTGCTTTACTTGAAGCTATGGCCTATGGTGTGCCAGTTTTAGTAAGCGACATTCCTGGCAATTTAGAAGCTATTGGAGATTATGGTTGGTCGTTTCGGAGTGGTGATGTTAATGATTTAACAGCTAAACTCAAGGAATGTTTGGATAATCCAGACCAGGCTAGTCAGTTTATTAAGGCTGCCCAGCAGCGGGTAGAGACAGAATATAACTGGCATGATATTACTAATCGGACTTTGCAAATTTATGGTCTATCTCAGACCTAAGGTTTAACGCTAGCCGTTAATTTATTATTTATATTTAGTAGATTATCGGCTGGTAATAAGCCAGTGTACATTAAAAAAATTGCCCCTTAAATGGGGCGAAGGAGTCAAAATGAAACACTTATTTTTTTTGGCTGGCGCGGTAGTGGTTTTATTAATCCTTGCGGCATGTTCTGACATGCCGACCATGCCGCCAACAGAATCAGAAGACCTCCCGGGCATCAAATTATGCCAAGGAGGTAGGGAAGTTGACTCCCTTCTGGTCAACATTATGACCATTTTTATGGTTACAGTGCCAGAGGGGACTAATCCTGTCTCCTATAGTTGGAGTTTTGGGGACAGTGTCGGTGTCATAACGAATGTTCCGCAGGCGGAACATCGTTATGTCACCGTTGGGAACTACCTGGCCAGGGTAACACTGGCCTATGCTGACGGGAGTAGCACCACCTACTCCAAAGCCATAAGGGTATATTCCCAGGTAATTCCACCTCCGCCGGTTGATGATATTTTGGTTTTAATATCATCAAGCCAGCAGCCTTCGGGAAAGTGGACATACCGATTAGGTTTGTCCACCCAAGCCTATAGTAGTGGACCCGGGGGGAACCCCTTTATCACGGGGGAGGCAGGCGGAATTTTTATAACTAACCCAGTGAATAATACAAATTATTCCTGGGTTCAATTGGTTAATACCCAGCAGGGTGACCGTTTGATTATTGAGGTCACTTGCTGGGATCAAAGTAATATTTTTATTAACTATGGGGGGAATTTCCTTTATGGATATCCGCCCGCTCAATGGAATTGGGCGGATATCAGTGGGAGCATGTATTATGTTCCCAACCCACCTCCACAGGAGGGAGGTGATTTACACTTTGCCCTCGTGGGAGGGCAATTACTTCTCCCCGGTGGTGGTGGGCAGTTGCCAGGGTTGCTAGGTGATAGTTCCCCGGCAACTTTACGGATGACGGTAATAACCGATCCTATGTCTATAAAATTATTTTTTAACTTGGATCGGTTAGACAATTTTCAAGGCGGCGCATGGATGGAGTATGTGTGTTCCACTCATGAAATTGTCCGCCAAGATTTATCCCTGTCATCCACTTTCTCTGGCTGGGCTGAGGTAGTCTTGCCACTTTCAGCCCTGGCTGATGACCCGATAAGGGTCCGCTATGGTCACCACAATGGTGACCTAGCAGACATGACCGGGTCACAGTATTGGATCCCGAACGATAGTTGGTTGGAATTTTATCTCCAGCCAATAAATGGTAAGGGTGGCAAAAGGGGCGGTTGGCGTATGATAACCGTCACCACCCCCCTATAACTTATAAAATTTATTTGACCCGTTGGTGTATTAGTTAGCCCAACCGCTAATTATCACCACGGGTCTTTATTTTTTTAGAAGAATTATTTACAATATGATTATGGGAAAATATACTTTATTTATTGATACTGTTTCTCGGCCGGGTGTCCTGTTGGCCTTAAAAAGAGAAGGGGATATAGTGGCTCAAGATTTTTATCCGGGTAATCGTGAGCAGGCTGAGACATTATTGCCTAGTATTAAGCAGTTATTAGCTGATGCAGATTTAAAGTTATCTAATCTAGAAAGGATCGAAGTAGTTAATCACGGGGGTAGTTTTACTTCTCTGCGACTGGGAGTAGTCATAGCTAATGCTCTAGGCTATGCCCTGGGTGTGCCAGTAAGGGGGACTACTGGACAGCCGTTTTTAGCTTCGGGCTATCAAATTGTGGTACCAGAATATATTAGTGAACCCAACATCACTTTAAGAGATAAAACTTGTTAGGTAAAAGGTGAATACAATTTTTGTTTGTTGGTTTTTTATTTCTAAGTTTTTATACTCCATAGGGAGTATTTTTTATTGCTATTTTTTCTTTATTATTAGCTATATTTCGTGCTATTAATTTAGGCCTTGACACTTATTAGAGAAAGGCCTATAATTTCCATTGTGGTGAATAGTGGTGAATAGTGGTGAATTACTGGCCACTATCTCTAACTCCTAAGCAATGTTTATCGGCGAATTTCAACACAATTTAGATGAAAAAGGACGCTTGGCCATTCCAGCCAAGTTTCGCGCTGATTTAAAAAAAGGAGCAGTTGTAACCAAAGGCTTGGACAACTGCTTGTTTTTATACACTAAAGACGCTTGGGAGGAATTAATTACTAGCAAATTGAGCCGTCTGTCATTTAATAAGGCTAACCAGCGGGCCTTTGCCCGATTTATGCTTTCTGGAGCCTCTGAGGTAGAGTTTGACGCTCAGGGCCGGATTGTTTTACCCGAATATCTACGCCACTTTGCTGATTTGCATAAGCAGGTGGTGATTGCCGGTCTTTATGATCGTCTAGAAATTTGGGACAAGGACCGCTGGGAAGCTTACCGGGCGGATAATGATCAAGCTAGTAGCTCAATTGCTGAGTCGCTGGACAACCTTTTGTAGTATGGAATACCACCATACTCCGGTTTTACTTCAGGAGGTTTTGGCAGTTTTACAACCACAGGAGGGACAACGGTTTATTGATGCCACGCTAGGCAGCGGAGGTTACACCATGGCTTTAGCTAAAGCTGTCGGTCCGACTGGTCTTATTGTGAGTTTTGATTTAGACCCATTAGCTATTCAAGCTGTCCGCGAGAAGTTGTCCCACGAAAATATCCAGAATGTTCTTTTAATTAATGATAATTTCGCTAATTTAACTGAGGCTTTAAAGAAACAAGGGCTGGAAGGTCCATTTAATGGCATAGTATTAGACTTAGGTTTATCATCAGCTCAGTTGGCTGATGCTAATCGGGGGTTTTCTTTTGAACATGATGGGCCATTAGATATGGCTTTTGGGCCAGGAAGTCCGAGGTCAACTAGCGAGATTGTCAATCATTGGACAGAAAGTGAATTGAGGCGCATTATCCGTGATTATGGTGAGGAACCCTGGGCTGGACCATTAGCTAAGGCCATTGCTAAATATCGTCGTCGTCAGCCAATTACTCGGACCAAGGAGTTAGTAGAAATAGTGGAACAGGTGCTACCACCTAGTTATATAGCCAGAAGTCGTCATCATCCCGCCACAAAGTTGTTTCAGGCTTTACGTATTGCCACTAATCAGGAGCTAGAAAACTTAACCTCTGTCCTTAATCAGTCCCTAAGCTTGTTGTGCCCCCATGGCCGCATTGTTGCTGTGACTTTTCATAGCTTGGAAGATCGGATAGTTAAACATTTTTTCTTAAGGGAAAGTAAAGATTGCCTATGCCCGCCAGAGTTTCCTATCTGTCAATGCGGCCATCACGCACAGTTAAAAATAATTTATCGTCATCCGCTTAGAGCTAGCGAGGCTGAAAAAGCGGTTAATCCGCGAGCTCGTAGTGCTAAATTACGCGCTGCCAGTAAACTTTAATTAAATATTAATTCACCCCTATGACAGTCAGCCACCAAGAACTAGTTTCTCCTAATTGTTTAAGGCAAAAATCAGCCAATACTAAAAAGTGGCAATGGCGGCGAATAAATTATTGTTTATGGTCAGGGATAGTTTTATTAATTTTAGCTTATTTAGTCGTAGCCAATAATTTGGCTATCCAGACATTTGCCCTGCGAGATTATAAAAAGCAACTAGCTAAATTAGAACAAGAACAAGCTGATTTGCAGACTGAGGTAGCTAAGCTTAATTCATATAGCTATTTGCAGCAACAAGTACAAAATTTGGGTATGGTGCCAGTGAGTCGTTTATCTTACGCAGTAAGTGCCAATGATTTGATGGCTAAAAAGTAATTTTATGCCCCGGCCAGACAGACTAGTGGCTCAGAGCAGCCGGTTTAATATTCATAACCAACAAAAAAAGAAATTCAATACTAGTTTGAAATTAGTGTTGATTTTTTTTATTATTGCTGGTCTTACGGTAGTAGCTAGATTATTTTGGCTACAAATTATAAATCATGATTATTATTTAGCTAAAGCGCGCGATCAGCAGGAATTTTATGCTGAGCTTGCCCCGACCCGAGGTCAAATTTTTGTTTATGACAAGACAGCTAACGGTGGTAAGGAGCTTTATCCTCTAGCTACTAATCGGCGACTTTTTAACTTATATGCAGTACCGCGTGATTTGGAGATAGATAAAATTAATCAAAAAAGAGAAGAACAGACTAAAGCTCAGGAAAGGGGAACAGCTGATTATTTATTGCCAGTCATTATTGACCCCACTGATTTAGCTGAGATTTTATTTGAAACTTTTGACCAGCCAGCAATTATTGCCGAGATCAAACAGGCTGAACAGAATAATTTGAAGAAACAATTAGATGAAGAAATGTCTAAATTGCCTTCGGCGTCCAGCAGTGAAGAGATAGCCACAGCTAGAGAAGCTATCTTAAAAAGGCAGCAGGATTTACTAGCAGATAAATTTTACCAAGAGATGGCTCAAGCTCGATATGATGCCGCCCTTAAAGAAAAATCAGAGGCTAAGATTGCCGACTATTTAAAAATTTTAAATAAAGGCAATGACCCCTATGAAGTTATTACTAAGAAATTAGAAGGTGAGCAAATTCTTAAACTTTATTTTAAGATTTTAAGCCGAGTATGGGGTGATGCTACTTTAAGTCCAACTGATTTATCATTAGATGGGGAAACGGTTATATGGCAACCAAAAAATGAAGATAAAAAATATTCTATTATTGTAAATGGTTTGGGGCAAACTAGTCGAGAATATAGATATTATCCAGAAAAAAATATTGAGGCTAATATTTTAGGCTTTGTTTCTTTTGCCAATGATGACGATTTAATTGGTCAAGGTAAATATGGGTTAGAAGAAGCTTTTGATGATATTCTTGCTGGTCGGGCTGGTTTAGTGAAGGGAGATGTGAGCGCTAATCGGGCGGTTATTCTGGGTGGGCGAGATTATAGGGCGCAAACTAACGGTTCAGATTTAATTTTAACCATTGATCGTTCTATTCAGAATTTTGCTTGTACTAAATTATTGGAAGCAGTAGCTAAACATCAGGCTGACGGCGGCAGTGTAGTAATAATTGATCCCAAAACAGGGGCAGTTTTAGCGATGTGTTCGGCCCCTAATTTTGATCCTAATAATTATTCACTAGTTAAAGATTTACGGCAATTTAATAATCAGTCAACCTTTGAAGCCTATGAGCCGGGTTCCATTTTTAAGGCTATTACTATGGCGATTGGCATTGACCAGGGCAAGGTGACGCCCCAGACAACCTATAATGATAGCGGTTCAGTAATGGTTGGTCATAATAAAATTAATAATTCAGATTTTAAGGGAAGGGGGGTAGTAAATATGGTTCGCGTTCTTCAAGATTCTTTAAATACTGGGGCGGTTTTTGTGATGCGCCAAATTGGATTAGAAAATTTTCGGGCTGGGGTAGTAAAGTTTGGTTTTGGCGAAAAAACAGGTATTGAGTTGCCAGCTGAATCGGCCGGCAGTATTAGTAATTTATATGAAAAATTTGGGCAAGACATTAATGCGGCCACTGCTTCATTTGGCCAGGGCATTAATGTAACAACCCTACAGATGGCTATGGCCTTTGGAGCGCTAGCCAATGAAGGTAAATTGATGAGGCCTTATTTAGTCCAAGAAATTGTTAGTCCGGATGGCACAAGGGTTATTACTGAACCACAGATGGTCGCTCAGGCTATTAGTCCCGAAGCAGCTAGAACGGTCAGTGGTATGTTGGTTAATGTAGTTGAAGATGGTCATGGTAAGAAAGCCGGCGTGGAAGGTTATTATGTGGCTGGTAAAACTGGGACCGCTCAAGTTCCCAGAAAGGATGGACGAGGTTATATTGCCGGTATTAACATTGGATCTTTTGCTGGTTACGCTCCTGTAGATAATCCAGCCTTTGTTATGGTGGTGCGCATTGATCATCCGCGGGGTGTGGTCTGGGCTGAAAGTTCAGCCGCTCCATTATTTGGTGAAATTGCTAATTTTATTTTAAAATATAAACAGATTCCAGCCGAACGGCCAATTAAGAATTAATTTTTTTATGTTCCAATCATTAGCGCGTTATATTTTAAAAATATTATCTCGGGCAGTAGTAGAGAAATACCAGCCCAAGATTGTCGGTATTACTGGTAGCGTGGGTAAGACAACTACTAAAGAGGCGATTTTATTAGTTTTAAGTAAAAAGTATAGAGTAAGAGGTAATATAAAAAATTATAATAATGAAATTGGTTTACCGCTTACCATTTTAGGCAGCACCTCACCTGGCCGTTCGCCTTGGGGATGGGTTAAGGTTATTATTGGGGCTTTAGGATTATTAATTTTTAGAGATAAAAATTATCCCGAATTTTTAGTTTTAGAGATGGGGGTAGACCATCCTCAGGACATGGATTATTTATTAACTGTTGTTCAGCCAATAATTGGGGTGGTGACAGCGATTGGCCAGGCTCATTTAGAATTTTTTGGCACTCCTGATAGTATTGCTGAAGAGAAAGGCAAATTAGTGGCCAGCTTACCTCCATCGGGTATAGCTATTTTAAATGCTGATGATCGGCGAGTAGCAACTATGGCTTCAAGGTGTAAGGGTAAAGTAATAACCTATGGTTTTGGTCCTGAGGCTCAAGTTAGAGCGACAGAGATAATTTTTAATTATCGTCAAGCTAGCAAGCTATCTATTGAGGCCTTAACAGGAATAAGTTGTGAACTTCATTATCATGAGAGTATGGTTCCCTTATCTTTACCCTTGATTATGACCGAAGCTGCCCTTTATTCAGCGTTAGCAGCAGTCGCCGTGGGACTTAGTGAGGATTTAGGACTTATAGAGATTGCCGATACTCTTAAAGATTTTCGGCCGTTGCCAGGACGTTTTAATTTATTGTCCGGCTTCAATGATAGTATTATAATTGATGATTCATACAATGCTTCACCCACTTCTGTGCTTGCGGCCTTAGAAATTCTAGCTAATTTGCCAGTAGATGATTCAGATAAACGGATAGCGGTACTGGGAGATATGTTAGAGCTAGGTTTAGACAGTCCAGCGGAACATCGGCGGGTAGGGCAGGTTGTTGCCGGTTTGCCTATTGGTCGTTTAATATTGGTGGGGCCGCTGGCTAAATTAATTGGCGAGGAGGCCCAGAATATGGGGTGGTCGGGGAGATTAGACTATTTTAATGACTCTAGCGAGGCAGCTTTAAAAATCAAAGAAATAATTTCTTCACCAGCAACTATTTTAGTTAAAGGTTCACAGGGGGCTCGAATGGAAAAAATAGTTAAAGAGCTTTTAGCAAATCCTCAAGAGGCTAGTAGATATTTGGTACGTCAAGATGGTCATTGGTTAGCTAACTTTTAATTTTTTGCTATAATATATCTTATGAATATAATTTGGCTTATTAGTAGAGAAATATTAGCTTGGCCCTTCTGGTGGTATTCTTATGGCTGGTCTTTTTGGATGAAATATTGGGGCCGGTGGTTAAAAAAACAAGGACATAGTCTGGCTTTGTTGGTGTGGATAAAGAATATTTTTGTGCCAATGTATGGCCAGCGAGATATTTGGAGTTTCATTATTAGCTTTGTGGTACGATTAGTGCAAATAATTGTTAGGTTGGCCATTTGGCTTATTTGTGTGGCTGTTACTGTGATAGCCATAATTCTTTGGCCATTAGCGCCGCTTATGATTTTTTACTATCTCTATATATTATATTATGGCGGACGAAAATAAAATAAATGGTTGGTTTGTTTGTGAAAATTGCCATGGTTTGGGCGTAGACAATGGTCGGCCGTGTCGGAACTGTAAAGGATGGGGTGTGGGGTGGTTTGGCGCTAATTGTTGGTTTTTTGTTGATTGGCCAACCAGGTGGCAGAAGTTGAAAGAAAAATTAATTAGTCAAAAGATCTTAAATATTTTAGATGTATTAATTTATTTAGCGGCCATAAGCGGAGTGATAGTTATTGTTTGGTATATAGGCCAAGCTACCGGTTGGTTTATTAATTGGTCGGCAGTGGGGACCGTAGATTGGTGGATTCAGCCGGTATGGCCTCTTCGGTGGTTGGCATGGTCAGTAGTGTTTGACCTTTTAACGGTTTATCGTTTAATAAAAAATAGTCAAATAGCTCGATTACCCCGCTGGCCAGATGTTGAGGTGGCTATGCCCCTAGACTGGCCAGGAGTTTTTGAGCTACCATCTCGTAATAAGTTAAACGTGATTGATTATTTACCCCAAGAAATTTTTTCTAGTTTAGCTCGAGCAACAGTACGAGCCGGTCAGAATAAGGTAGATCAGGTTAGTCCAGAAGGATGGTTTGGTGTTTTGTTAAACGATTCTTTAGTGAAGGCCTTATTGTTTCGTTTAAATTTAAATGGTCAAGATATTGCTGATAAGCTTAAAAAATATGAAGTTAAGGGCGAGAACCATTCTCTGACAGTGAGTTTGTCTTCCGAGGTTAAGATAGCCCTTATCCAGGGGGTCGCTAGCGCTTGGTCAACCAATGATTTGCCTTTGTCAGTGGATTTTTTAGCTCCCCTAATTCATCACAGTTCTCTTGTAAAAGAAATCATTTATGATTTAGGAGCCAAAGAAGAACAATTTGCGGCGGTAGCTAATTGGTTTCATATTAATCGGCACCTAGCTAAGACTTATAAACAAATGCGAGATCTAGCCCAATTTAAGCCCTCTTCTAATATGGATCGTGCTTATACGGCTAAGGCCACCCCATTTTTGAACCACTATGCTCATGATTTGACTTTAGCGGCTAAGAATAACCAACTGCCTTTGTGTGTAGCACGTCAAAAGGAACTGAGCCAGATACTTGATGCTTGGTCGGCTGGAAGATTAGGGATAATTTTGGTTGGTTCAGCCGGAGTGGGGAAAACATCTTTGGTGTATGGACTAGCTCAATTAATGGTGGAAGAAAATGTTCCTTCTTTTTTACAAGATAAAAGATTAGTGGAAGTAGATGTGCCTTCTTTGATTGGTGGTGTATCGCCCGAAGAGGCTCAGGCTAACTTAGAGCGGATTATTGTGGAAGTTAATCAAGCTGGTAATATTATTCTCTTCTTTGACCAAGTAGACAAAATTGCTGGTCTTACTGTGGGGGAAGAACAGAGTTTGGATTTATCGGATATTTTAGCTAATGCTCTCCAGCGAGGAGCTTTGCGGTGTATAACCACAGCCAGTATGGAGAATTATCGTAAATATATTGCTGAGCGTTCGCTAGGAGCTAATTTGGCTAAAATTGACGTCACTGAGCCTGATGATCAGCAGCTTATGATTATGGCAGAACACTGGGCTAGCTATTGGGAGAAACGTTGGGGAGTGGTATTTACTTATGCTGCCCTAGAAACAGCTAAAATGGTTAGCGGACGTTATACCACCGAGCCAGCCCAACCGACACGTTTGTTGGGTGTTTTAGAGGGGTCGGCTCGTTTAGCCTTAAGACAGCCAGGGGTTAAATTAGTTAGTGAAGCGGTGGTTAGAGAATATGCTAGTAAAGAATTTGGTGTGCCCATTGAGCAGGTTGGCCGGGAAGAAAGTGAGATGCTACTTAATTTAGAGGAAATTATTCATAAGCGTTTGATTGGTCAAGAAGAGGCAGTAAACATGGTAGCCGCTAGTTTACGGCGGGCGCGAGTTGAATTAAGAGATACAAATAAACCAATTGCTAATTTTTTATTTTTAGGACCAACCGGAGTTGGTAAGACTGAGCTAGCTAAGACCTTAGCTGAAGTTTATTTTGGCGATGAGGAAGCCATGATTAGGTTGGATATGAGTGAATATCAATTACTAGGTAGTGTTAATAAGATGATTGGCCACGATGAAGAGGCTGGTTATTTAACTGAAGCAGTCCGCCAGCATCCTTTTAGTCTGATCTTATTAGATGAAATTGAGAAAGCTCATTCAGATATTTTAAATTTATTTTTACAAGTCTTTGATGATGGCCGTTTGACTGATGCTCAAGGCAGAACCATTGATTTTAGTAATACTATTATTATTGCCACCTCCAATGCTGGGGCCCCATATATTATGGAGGCAGTCCAGCAGGGTGTGGATTTTAATGCTATCCGCCAGCATATTATAGATAATGAGCTGGTACAGGTAATGCGGCCAGAATTAATTAATCGCTTTGATGGTATTGTGGTTTTTCGGCCGCTTACTATGGAAGATATGGTGGCGATTACTAATTTGCAATTGCAAAAGATTGGTCGTCAACTGGCAGAAAAAAACATTAATTTTGAGGTGACTGAACAGGGATTAGCTTATTTAGCTAAGGCCGGTTATGATCCTAAATTTGGGGCTCGGCCATTACGTCGTCTACTGCAGGATACCATTAATAATGTTTTAGCTGAGAAATTATTAGCTAAAGAATTAAAACGTCGCGATACAGTAATTATTAATGAAGATGGCCAAATAGAAATTAGATCAGCTCAGCAGTTATAATTATAGAAGCTCATAAAAAAAGACCCTTAAGCTAGACTATTGTATAGATAGGGATGGCGTAGGGCTTGTCAAGTTTTTTTCTTGTGGTATAATGGGCTTTATAATTTTTAGGCGCGAAGATAATTTCGCGTCTTTTATTCCAATTTTAGCGTTATGGCTTCATCAATTATTTCCCGTGAGGGCTATCAAAAATTAGTTGACGAATTAAACATTCTTACAACGCAACGGCGACGTGAAATTGCCGAGCGGATTGAACAAGCTAAAGAATTAGGTGATTTAAGTGAAAATGCTGAATATAGCGATGCCAAAGAAGACCAAGCTTTTAATGAGGGCCGGATTTTAGAATTATCTAATTTATTAAAGAATTTAATTGTCGTTGACCCGCCAGCCGATGGCCGGGTGGGTATGGGCTCTAAATTAGTAGTAGAAACTAATTCTGGCCAAAAAGAATTTACTATTGTTAGCTTTAATGAGTCTGATCCGTTAGATGGTAAAATTTCTAATGAATCACCCTTAGGGCGGGCTTTGCTTAATCATGTGGCTGGTGATAAGATCAGGGTTAATACCCCTAAAGGGTATGTAGAATATACTATTATTAGCGTTAATAATTAATTATTAGATTTTTTATTATCCCAATAATGCCGCTTGGCCAATATAGCCGAGTGGTTTTATTTTTGGTATAATCTAGATAGTTTTTTACTTTTTAAATGTTTATATGACTAAAAGTAATCATCTTTCACCTCAGACAAAATATATTTTTGTCGTTGGCGGAGTTATGTCTGGCGTGGGTAAAGGCATTACCGCCGCCTCTATTGGGCGTATTCTAATTAATCGTGGCTACAAAGTAAGTGCTATTAAGATTGACCCATATATTAACGTGGATGCAGGCACTATGAATCCCTTGGAGCATGGTGAAGTTTTTGTCACTGAAGATGGTGATGAAACCGACCAAGACATTGGTAATTATGAACGTTTTCTTAACAGTAATATTTATAAAGAAAATTACATGACCACTGGCCGGGTTTATCAGGCAGTTATTGAGCGAGAGCGTCATTTGGGCTACGGCGGTAAATGTGTTCAAGTGGTGCCCCATATTCCTTTGGAAGTTAGGGGCAGGATTGAGGCGGCGGTGAAAAAGACCGGAGCAGAAATTATGATTATTGAAATTGGCGGTACTGTGGGTGAATATGAGAATATGCTTTTTTTGGAAGCTGCCAGAGTGATGCACTTAGAAAATCCAGGGAGCGTTTTGTTTGTTATGGTAACTTATTTGCCAGTGCCCGCTAAAATTGGGGAGATGAAGACCAAGCCAACTCAGCATGCAGTAAGAGCCTTAAATTCAGCCGGCATTCAGCCGGATTTTATTATTGCTCGTTCTGAAACACCGATTGATGAGCCACGCCGTAAAAAAATTGCTATGAATTGTAATATTTATAGCGATGATGTAATTGCTGCACCAGATATTGATTCTATTTATGATGTCCCGGGTAATTTTGAAAAAAATCATCTATCCGCCAAGATATTAAAACATTTAGGGTTAAGACCACGCTGTAATGATTGGTCTGCTTGGCAGACGATGGCTAACAAAGTTAAAGAAGCCAGAGAAGGGCAGCGGACAGTAAAAATAGGGATTGTGGGTAAATATTTTACTTCGGGCAATTTTTGCTTAACCGATTCATATATTAGTGTTATTGAGGCCTTAAAACATGCGGGGGTGGCTAATAATTGCCGGCCGAAGTTAGATTGGTTAAGTGCAGAAGAAGTAGAGCAGAAGGGGATTGTTATTTTAGAGGATTATGATGGTTTAGTTATTCCTCAGGGTTGGGGTAGGCGAGGCTATGAAGGCAAGATTAAAGCTATTGAATATTGCCGCACCCATAAAGTGCCCTATCTTGGTCTATGTTATGGCATGCAAATGGCGGTCATTGAATTTGCCCGTAATATCTGCGGTCTTAGAGGAGCTAATAGCGAGGAGATCAACCCCAAAACTAAATATCCAGTTATTCATATTATGCCGGGGCAGGAGGAATTGCTGGCCAGCAATCATTATGGTGGCACTATCCGTTTGGGCGGCTGGCCCTGCAAGTTAGTGCCTGGGACCCATTTAGCCCGTATTTATGCTCAAAAGTTTGGTTCTGAGGTAGAAATAGTTAGCGAACGGCATCGTCATCGTTATGAATTTAATAATGATTACCGGGAAATTTTAGAACAGCATGGACTTACTATTGCTGGCACCTCGCCTGATGGCCAGATTGTAGAAGCCATTGAGCTTACTGACCATCCTTTTTTTATTGGCACGCAATTTCATCCGGAATATATTTCTCGTCCCTTAGATCCTCATCCTTTATTTGTGGAGTTTGTAAAAGCTTGCTTAAAAATACAGCATTTATAGTTTTTCTTTACTTCCCCCCATAAATTAGGTACAATATAGCCAGCATATTAAGCTGGTTATTTTGTTTTTTATGGCAGAAAAAATAAGTGAGTACGAAACACGAAGGAGGAGATTAGAATTATTGCAGGAGGCGGGGATTGAGCCTTATCCGGCACAGTGTCAGCGTAAAGAGACTAATAGTCAAGTGTTAGCTAATTTTCAGGCCTATGAAAAGTCAGGCGAAGTGGTTTATTTAGCTGGCCGTTTGCGGAGCCTGAGAGAGCATGGCAATTTGACTTTTGCTAATTTGCAGGATGGCACCGCTACCATACAATTGGCTTTCAACAAGAAAGAATTAGGAGATAGTTACAAAAATTTTCTTAAATTTATGGATATTGGTGATTTTGTTGCGGTGAGCGGTCCTGTTTTTCGTACTCATGCTGGCGAGCCTACGGTATTAGTTCAAGAATGGCAAATTATTAGCAAAGCTTTAAGGCCCTTACCTGAAAAATGGCATGGCCTTAAAGATGAAGATGAGCGCTGGCGTAAACGTTATTTGGATTTGTTATTTAATGATGATTTGCGAGCTTTATTTGTCAAGAAAGCGCAGTTTTGGCAGGTAACTCGTCAATTTATGCTGGACCATGGATTTTTAGAAGTAGAAACGCCAACCTTAGAAATCACTACCGGCGGAGCTGAAGCTAATCCTTTTAAGACTCATTATAATGATTATGATATTGATGTCTATCTGCGTATCTCGGTTGGAGAACTCTGGCAGAAGAGGTTAATGGCGGCGGCTTTTGATAAAACTTTTGAAATTGGCCGGGTTTTTCGTAATGAAGGCAGTAGCCCAGATCATTTACAAGAATTTACTAATATGGAGTTTTATTGGGCTTACGCTAATTACCTGGATGGAATGAAATTAAGTCGGGAATTATATATTAATTTAGCTCAACAAGTTTTTGGCACTACTAAGTTTAATAGCAAGGGATATAGTTTTGATCTAGCTGGTGAATGGCCCGAGTTAGACTACTGCGGGGAGATCAAACGGCAAACCGGCATAGATGTTTTAGAAGCTAGCGATGAAATGATGCGTCATAGGTTAGATGAATTAGGGGTTAATTATGAGGGGACTAGTCGGGAACGTCTTATAGACACCCTATGGAAGTATTGCCGTCGTAATATTGCCGGGCCAGCTTTTGTGGTGGGTCATCCTAAACTAGTGTCGCCCCTGGCTAAATCTCGGTCAGATAATCCGGAGTTAACAGAGCGTTTCCAGATTATTATTGCCGGTACTGAGACGGGGAATGGCTATTCTGAATTAAATAATCCCTTAGAACAGCAAGCTCGTTTCCAGGAACAGCAAAAACTTTTAGAAAGAGGAGATACCGAAGCCATGATGCCGGATTGGGATTTTATTGAGATGCTGGAGTATGGTATGCCGCCTACTTGTGGTTTTGGCTTTGGAGAGCGGTTTTTTGCCTGTTTAGCGGGACGGTCAGTCAGGGAAGCGACTTTATTCCCCTTTGTTAAACCTAAAGTAAGTTCTAAATAATATGTTAGATATTAAATACATCCGAGAAAATTTGGCTGAAGTTAAAGAAAATTGTCGTTATAGGGGAGCGAAAGTAGATTTAGATCGGCTAATTAGCCTGGATGAAGCGCGACGTAGCCTGCAGCAAGAGTTAGATGACTGTCGGGCTAAGCGTAATAATTGGTCAAAAAAAGTGCCAACTCCTCAAGAAATTGCAGCCATTAAAGCTAATAATGAAGCTATAAAGCAAGGTGAAGTGAAATTGCGGCAAATTACTGAAGAATTAGAAGCTTTATTACTAACTGTCCCTAACATGACTGATCCAGTGGTCGTCCGGAGTTTGAATCCGGCCGATAATGTTATTTTAGAAGTCTGTGGTCAGCCGACACAATTTAGTTTTTTACCGCAAGATCATTTAGCTTTAGCGGATAAATGGGGTTGGTTAGATTTTGACCGAGCTAGTAAGGTGGCCGGGGCGAAGTTTTATTATACGGCCGGTGATTTAGCTTGGCTGGAATTAGCCTTAATTTCTTATGCTTTGGCGGTAGCCACTCGCCATGGCTTTAAGATAATGCTTACTCCTGATTTAGCCAAAACTAAAATTATTGAAGCGCTAGGATATAATCCGCGCGGTGAATCAACTCAGATATATAATTTAGAGAACAGTGATTTAAGCTTAATCGGAACAGCTGAAATTACCCTTGGGGGGTATCATCAAGATGAGGTATTGCCTGAAAAAGATTTACCCTTACATTATGTAGCTTTATCTCAGTGTTTTCGTACCGAGGCGGGGAGTTATGGCCAGTTTGCTAAAGGTATCTTCAGGGTGCATCAATTTAATAAAGTAGAGATGTTTATTTACTCTCGGCCTGAAGATAGTGCGGCAGAACATCAATTCTTGATAGACATAGAAAAAGAAATTTTTCAGGGTTTAGGCTTACCTTTTAGATTGGTGGATCATTGTACGGCTGATTTAGGCGCTCCTTCAGCAAGAACCATAGATATTGAAGCCTGGCTGCCAGGAAAATCCAATAAAGATGGCCAGTTAGGAGACTGGGCAGAGATGACCTCGGCTTCTAATTGTTGGGATTACCAGGCCCGGGGATTAAATATTAAATATGAGCTAGCAGATGGCCGGAAAGCCCTGGTTCATACTCTTAATGGCACTGTTTTAGCAATGCCGCGCACCTTAATAGCTATTATCGAGAATTATCAGCAGGCTGACGGTCGTGTTAAGTTACCGGCAGTTTTAAAGCCTTATCTTACTGCCGAAATGTCTAGCATGTATTTTGGCTAATACTATGAAAAAGGGGCAGTCTTTAATTAATAAAAAAGTAGTAGTAGTGAGCCATCAAGCTCCATCAAGATCAAAGCCCAAAAAGCCGATAGCGACTCAGAAACGAGCAGTGCCTTCTCAAAAAATAGTTAAAGTTAGCCAAAATAAAGCTAAAGTACCTAAAAAACCTATAAATTGGCGAAAGCTTAGGCGGGGAGTTATAATAGTAGGGCTAGTAATTATTGTTTTGGGACTGGGCTATGGCCTTTTCTGCTCTAATTATTTTCGGGTCAGAGATATTGAAATTAGTGGTACTGAATTCCTATCAGCTCCAGAGATACATGATCGGGCGTTGACTGCTTTAACTGGACCAGTGTGGCAACTGTGGCGGGGTAATTTTTGGCTGACAACCTCACGGCGGGTATGTCGGAATTTAGAGGATTACCAGCTGATAGGCTGTCGTGTACGTCGCCATTGGCCTAATAAATTAACCCTAGTGGTCACCGAAGAGCCGCCTGTGGCTATATGGCAAGAAGGTAGTAGATATTATTTAGTAGATCAGTTTGGCCGGATTATTAAAGAAGACAGCGCTGTTAATGCTTCCTCTTGGCCAGTGATTCAGAATCAGGGAGATACTTTGGCCAATGACAATAAAGTAGCAGCTAATCCGGCACTGTGGACAATGATTTTAGCTATTAAAAATTCGCAATGGCCGAATGGTGAGCCCCATAATTTTATTTTTAATAATAATGAGCCTAATTCTTTAAGGGTGATAGGAACTCAAGGTCAGATTATTAAATTAAATCTACGACATGATTTAGAATCTCAGTTAGCCTTGTGGCGAATGGGGCAGAGTAAATTTAGCACGCAACTTAGTGAAGCTAAAATTATTGACTTGAGGTATGGAGATAGGATAATCTATCAATAGTTTATTATTTTATTTTATTTGTATGGATAATGAGGTAATTTTTAAATTAGTTTTCTTTCTGGCAGTATTGGTTTTTTGTGTTTTAGTAGTTGGAATCTTTTTAGTGCTGTGTAAGATTTTACTGCTCTTTACCCCAGAGCTAAACTTTATGGGTCTTATTTTAACCTATCCCTAGGGGTAATGTCGTATAAGATGTATTGTGCGACGTTGTATGTTATTCTCCCCGTTAAGACTTGTGGCCAATAAAAAAAGAAATCAACGGATTTCTTTTTTTATTTTATTATTCTTTTTTACTTACTATTGTTTATTCTTGGCCGGATGGGCAAAAGCACCAACAACATAATCAAATTCATCTTGCCAATTACGATTTTTACAGCTAAAGCCACTCCCCTCAAATTGATGAGGGTCAGCAGGATCGCCAGTTGATGATTCTAAGTCGCGAATGCCTAAAACATAGAACTGCCCTTGACCACGTGGACAAAATTGGCCGTCATCAGCATAGGCTTGGTAGCGAAAAGTATAATCAATACCGTGTGTTGGATCATATTTAGATAGTGGATCAGCAGGAAAATTAGCTGGAAGTAGCCCCTTTTCCACTAAGGGGTAAATAAAGCGATGGTCATCGCTATTTTGGTAGCCTAAATCCCAGTTACCAATATCTTTATCCCCTTCTGGGAATTCACCATATTGATTATAATATTGATTAATAGCTGACTGAATTTTTCTTAAATTGGCAATTCTTATTTGGTCCCGCTCTTTAGCTTGATTAATGGACCAGTAAGTAAAACCAGCACTGGTTAGAAGGAGAAGAAGGCTTAAGATAAAGATGGCGGACAAGGGTCCAAAGCCAGGCAGGTAGTGATAATTAGTCTTTTTCATGTGTTTATGGTAAATAAGGTAAGGGATCAACAGGAATACCATTCAAACGGACTTCAAAGTGTAAATGAGGGCCAGTAGTCATCTTACCAGCGCCAGGGGTACCAGGAGTGCCCCCGCTATAGCCAATTAGCTGGCCAGCAGTAACATAGTCCTCTTCTTGTACTACTATTTTAGAGACATGGCCATAAACGGTAGCCAGTCCATTGTTATGGACAATCATAATATAGCTATAACCCATGCCAGCATTTTTAGCAGCCGCTATGTAGCCATCAGCCGCGGCCATGATGGGAGTCCCCTGCCCGGCTCTAATGTCTATTGCCGGGTGTTCAAAAACATTACGAAAAGGATAATCTGGGTCATGAAAATAGGCATTAATGCGGTTTTTAGGCACTGGCCAGATAAGAACATTGCTTGATTCTCCTTGACTGCTCTTAGGCCTACTGGCTTCTAGCTGGGCTAGTTTTTGACGAACCGTCTTTTCTAATTTACTAATTTCCGCACTAGCTTGCTCTTGTTCTTTTTTAGCATCAGCCAGTAAAGCCTGATACTGACTTTCAGATAATTGGGTTTGCTCTAGAATGAAATTCTTGGTTTGTTTTTCTTGGTCTAGATTGTCTTTTTTATCAGCCAAAACTTGTTGTAATTCAGTTAGTTGTTCGCGTTTATGATTTAAAATCTGCCGTTGCTCTTCTAGTGAGGTTTTTAAGTCCTTTAAGTCTTCCAGCTCATCGCGAACTGCGCTGCTAATATTGTTAAGATATTCAATATCATTGAGAAAATCTGAAAAGGAGTCATTCATTAAAATGATCTCTAATGGGTTCTTACTCCCCTGCTGATCAATGGTCTTAATGAGCTTGCTTAATCGACCTTGAGCTTGATCAATTTGCTGGTCTTTATTGGCAATTTCCAATTCTAAACTGCGCAGTTCTAATTCTGTTTGCTCCATTTCTAGCTTAGTGCCTTCAATATCTAGCTCAATTTCGGCTATTTTGTTATCCAAAATAGACAGCTGATTGTTAAGACTAGCCTTTTCCTGCTGTTTTTCCGCAAGAAGCTGTTGGTAATAACGTTGTTGATCGCGTAATTTAGCAACTGCGTCTTTCTTGTTATCTATTTGGCTATTTAGCTCATTAATTTCACTTTCATAATCACCATGCGCCAGTGGCGCTCTGTTGATAATGATCAAAGAGAAGATGGCTATTACTGCTATACTGCCTTTTACTATATTGTAAACACGATGATGTTGCTTCATGTTTTAATTATACTATTTTTTAAAAACTTTGACTAGGACCATGTCTTAGTTATTCTACATAAAAACGAATATTGCGGACGTAAGTAGT
>ENA-UPXM01001124-UPXM01001124.1-activated-sludge-metagenome-genome-assembly--contig:-NODE-1124-length-35884-cov-6.522649_pt1 | contig 35884 bp, 26 predicted proteins | sample MGYA00238178_ERZ772708 | MGnify/ENA primary metagenome ERZ772708 (study PRJEB29002, sample SAMN05720212) | activated sludge metagenome | isolation source: anaerobic digester from wastewater... | reverse complement strand
CCATTTCTCCTGTGTTAATTCCAATACCGATATCCAGTTTAGGTTTGCCGAGAGCAGTCCAGTTAACATTTAATTCATTAAGGACATCTATCATTTTAACTGCAGCGCGGCACGTACGCAATGCATGATCTTCCTGTGGTATAGGGGCTCCCCAAAAAGCCATTATTTCATCTCCGACATATTTATCAAGAGTACCGTCAGATTCTATGACTATATCCGTCATTGCCTGAAGATATTCATTCAAATGCTCAACAAGAAGTTCTGCTGTCATTTTTTCGGAGATACTTGTGAAGCCGCGTATATCAGAGAAAAGTACAGAAAGTATATTTTTTTCTCCGCCGAGTCGTACCATTTTCGGATTTTTTAGAAGTTCATCCACTACAGACTTGGAGACGAATTTTGAAAAAGTCTGGCGTATGTAGCGTTTTTCCTTTTGTTCCGTAAAGGATCTGTAAACTGATACGGCAAGAAAGTTAATGAAAATCTGGAAAACCGGTGTACTCATGGCAAATACGACACTTTTTGTGTCAAAAAGAACATAAGCTATGATTACATAAATTAGGGCGAAGAGGGTGGTGAAAATTGAACCTGTAATGATGCTCATGCGCGGAATCAGCAGACCGAGTATTAGAGATACAACAAATAATATCAGAATATCTTGCCATATTTTTGCCTTATGGATGAATGTCTGGTTTATGATTGTATTAACTGCATTGGCATGATGTTCAATGCCGTAAAAATCTCCATAAGGGGATTTGTGTACGTCTGTTGCGATACCTGTTGAAGCGTACGCAGCAATAAATACGATTTTATCCTTAAAACTTGAATTTTCGGGTTCCGTTCCGTCGCGGTTAAAGTAATAATATGAATAATTGCTGAAAGATCCGTGTCCTCCGGCAAAATTTATGTCCATATATCCTTCGTTGTCAATCGGTATGTCGAGATAATTCCTTGATTTATCTGCAAGTTTTTCGGGATTGATGTTTTTAAGACGGACATATTTGCCGGGTACTATTTCAATATCGCTAAGAGTTATTCCGAAATAGTGCGCAGCAATAGACAGATCAATTGAAGGGTAGAAGTCACCTTTATATTTCGCATAAAGCGGCATTCGTCTGTTTACATGGTCAATATCTGATTCAATATTTGCAAAACCAATACCCTTTGCTGACTTAATAAGTTTAGCAGTCGGGGGAGTAACATCTTTATATTTTTCAGTTCCGAATACCATATTTGAGGACGGCAGAGCCGTTTCAGAAAAAAGTTTCATGCGGTCAATACGGTCTTCGTGAACCTGTGACATCTCTTCGCGTTCAAAAGGATAATCCAGAAAAACGCATCCGGCATCTCTGACTGCTTTCGCAAGCGTGTCTTCACCGTCGTTGTTTTCGAGAAACATTATATCGAATGTTATTGAATTTGGTTTTCCGCTTGCTATATAGTTTGCTACTTTTGAATGTATGTCCCAGTGAAAAGGCCATCTGCCTTTTCCTCCTTCTGTTGCACTCATGGCTACCAGAGTATCATTGTCAATGCCTACAATAATTACGTTATCGTTTGCGCGGGGGTTTTTCTTTTCCCGTTTTACACCTTCCTGAATTTTTACGCCGACTTCATTCGGGTCTCTGAGATAATACCGTTTGTCAAGTGACCAGAGTTCGATTCCTTCAAGTAAATTTGTTTTGTCATAAATAAACGCGAGTGAAATAAATACTGCGATAGATATTAAGAGTGAAGCAATATGATTCTTTCTGAATTTAGGCATGACTACCTCGGCATTAGTTTTAGAACGAACAGTTATTTCTATTTTGTTAGCTTTAATATATCAAGCATTTTATTGATTTGTAAACATCACGATTGCTGATATAAAAATATCAGTATTTGTTTTTCGGATATTAATTATTTAAAGATTGACAAATAGGTTCAGAGATAGTATTACACTTCCGTTACATTTTTTGTTTTTTAGATGTTGCTGTTCGGAGTTGATTGAGGATACAATTAGTCATAAGACGTTTCATATAAAGAATGCTGTGATGTTGTATTAAAAAAATTAAAGGAGAATTAGCATGAAAAAGTTTCTCGCTACATTGTCCGTGTTTGCTGTTTTCTTTGCAGCTTTCGCGGGATGCAAAAAAGGCGGTTCCGGAGAGAAGGTAGGTATCTCTATGCCTACTCAGTCTCTACAGCGCTGGAATCAGGACGGAGCTAATATGAAAGCTCAGTTCGAAAAAGCTGGCTTCGATGTTGATCTTCAGTACGCAGGTGATAATGATATCCCTACTCAGGTTGCTCAGATTGAAAACATGATAGCAACAGGATGTAAGGTAATTGTTATTGCTGCAGTTGACGGTTCTTCACTTACTGAAGTTCTCAAAACTGCAAAACAGAAAAATATACCGGTTATTGCTTATGACCGTTTGATAATGAACAGCGATGCTGTTTCTTATTATGCGACATTTGACAATTTTAAAGTCGGTACAATTCAGGGAGAATTCCTGAAAAATGCCTTGAAGCTTGACAGCACAAAAGGCCCTTACAATATTGAATTGTTCACTGGTTCTCCGGATGATAACAATATCAATTTCTTCTTCGGCGGTGCTATGAGCATTCTTAAACCTTATATCGACAAGAAAGTTCTTGTTGTTAAATCAGGTCAGACTTCAAAAGCACAGTGTGCAACACAGAACTGGTCTACAGAAGAAGCCCAGAAACGTATGGAAAATCTTATAACTCAGAACGGTTACGGTCCTAAAGGAACTAAACTTCATGCAGTTTATTCTTCTAATGACTCCGTTGCTCAGGGTATTACTAATGCGCTTGTAGGTGCTGGTTATACTAAAGACAATTTCCCTCTTATTACTGGTCAGGATTGTGATAAAACTTCTGTAATCAACATGCTTAAAGGTCAGCAGGCTATGTCTATCTTCAAAGATACTCGTACTCTTGCAGAGCAGGTTGTTAAGATGACAAGCCAGATCATCAAAGGCGAACAGGTTGATGTTAATGATACAAAAACTTATAACAACGGAGTTAAGGTTGTCCCTTCATTCCTTTGCGAACCGGTTTTTGCAACTGTTGACAACTATAAGAAGCTTTTGATTGATACTGGATATTACAAAGAAGACGATTTGAAAGTTAAATAATTAGCTTTCATAATCGCTAAGTTACATTCGGAGTCTGGTTTATGGTCAGACTCCGAATTGCTAACTGGATGATTGATTTATAATGGTTTTATAAAAAGTGCGATTTTAAGTATATTTTGGACTAAAAAATACTTCCGGCTGGACGGTATCGCACTTTATTCAATTTACAAAGATACGGTCAGGATAAAAAAACAGTTCTACTAACAACAATTGTTTAACTGCCTGACCGGAAATCGGAGGGAAAATTGGCGCAAACACTTTTAAAGATGAATAATATCACCAAAACTTTCCCCGGAGCAATAGCACTGGATAATGTAAGCTTGCAGGTCGAGAAAAATGAAATTCACGCGATCGTCGGAGAGAATGGAGCCGGCAAGTCTACATTGATGAACGTTTTGAGCGGTGTATTTTCGCATAATGAATATGTTGGTGATATTGAATATGAAGGAAAACACTGCAAGTTCAATACTATTAGAGATAGTGAGCATGTAGGAATTGTAATAATACATCAGGAGCTGGCGCTTGTTCCTTTACTTTCTATCGGAGAGAACATGTTTCTCGGAAATGAAAGAGGCAGCTATGTTAATATCGATTGGGACGAAACCTATGCAAAGGCTGATACCTATCTTAAACTTGTCGGTCTTAATGAATCTTCCCGCACTCTTGTAAAAGATATCAGCGTAGGGAAGCAGCAGCTGGTTGAGATTGCAAAAGCTTTGGCAAAAGATGTAAAACTTCTTATTCTTGATGAGCCTACAGCCTCTTTAAATGAATCAGATTCAAGAAAACTTCTGGATCTTCTTCTTGATTTGAGGCAGAAGGGAGTAACTTCAATTCTTATTTCCCATAAACTTAATGAAGTTGAATACATTGCGGATAAAATAACAGTAATTCGCGACGGTGCGGTTATAAAAAATCTTGATAAAAAAAATGATTCATTTACGGAAGATGATATCATAACCGCAATGGTAGGACGTACACTGACAGACCGTTTTCCAAAAAGAAACTCCGCTATCGGAGAAGTATGTTTGGAAGTAAAAAACTGGAATGTTTATCATCCGCTTTATGAAGATAAAAAAGTATGTGACAATGTTAATCTGACATTACGAAAGGGCGAAATCGTCGGTATCAGCGGTCTAATGGGAGCCGGCCGTACGGAACTTGCGATGAGTATCTTTGGAAAAAGTTACGGTCAGAAAATTTCCGGTGAGTTGATACTTAACGGAAAAAAAATACAATTGAACAGCATAAAAGAAGCAATTAAAGAAAAGATAGCTTATGTAACCGAAGACCGAAAAGATGAAGGACTGCTGTTGAATAATCCTATTTATATTAATACAACTTTGGCTAAAATGGACAAAGTAAGTAAATACAATATTCTTGATCTTGATCTTGAAGTCAAAGTTTCAAATGAATACAAACAAAAGTTAAACACTAAATGCTCAAATGTCATGCAAAATGTAGGAAGTCTTTCCGGCGGTAATCAGCAGAAAGTTCTGTTAAGTAAATGGATGTTCGCTGATCCCGATGTATTGATGCTGGACGAACCTACACGAGGCATTGATGTGGGTGCTAAATACGAAATCTATACGATCATGAATCAGCTCGTGGCTGAGGGTAAAAGTGTTTTGATGATATCCTCGGAAATGCCTGAGATACTTGGTATGTGCGATAGGGTTTATGTTATGTATGACGGAAGAATTGTTGCTGAGTTTACCAAAGAACAGGCTACTCAGGAGTCAATTATGTCCGCGATCTTATCTTCTGCAAAAGGAGTTTAATCTGTTATGAAATTTTATCAAACTATCATTGATGCAATGAAAAAAAATGGTATGCTGATGGCTCTCATCGGCGTTGTTATTCTTTTTCAGGTATTGCTGATTGCAACCGGCAAAGGAGTTCTGTTAACGCCTGCAAATATTTCAAATATTATAGTTCAGAACTCTTATGTAGTTATTCTTGCTACAGGTATGCTTTTGTGTATATTAACCGGCGGTAATATCGACCTTTCTGTCGGAGCCGTTGTTTGTGTTATCGGTGCAGTTGCCGGAACACTGATTGTAAATATGGGAGTTAATATTTATGTAAGTATTGCTCTATGTCTTTTTCTTGGTATTGCAATAGGTGCATGGCAGGGATTTTGGATAGCATATGTAGGCATTCCTCCGTTTATAGTAACATTGGCGGGCTTCTTGTATTGGAGAGGAGTAGCACTTTTGATATTAGACGGATTAACTATTGCGCCTTTTCCAAGCAATTACCTGAATATGTTTACAAGCTTTATCCCGGCATCCAAAGATGTCTTAATTACGCCAGAAGAAGCTTTTTTTATTAAATCTGTCACAATTGCAATTGGTGCGATTATATGCCTTTTGTTTTTGGCATATCTGATAAAAGACCGTATTACTAAAATCAGAAAAGGTTATGATGCAGATTCTCTTTTTGCAACCATTTCCCGTTTTGTCCTTATTTCAGGCGGAGTAATGTATGTAATTTGGCTTCTTGCAAATCATAAGGGTATTCCAATTGTCCTCGTTATTCTTGGTGTAATTGTTTTAGGCTACAGCTATTTTACGAACAAGATGGTACCAGGCAGACACTTTTATGCTTTAGGCGGAAATGCCAAGGCAACTAGAATGTCGGGTATTGATACCAAGAAGATTATGTTTTTTGCCTATACGAACATGGGCTTTCTAGCTGCTGTTGCAGGACTTGTTGTGGCAGGCCGTTTTAACTCTGCAAATCCTACTGCAGGAACACTATATGAGTTGGATGCAATAGGTGCTTGTTTTATCGGCGGTGCTTCTGCTTACGGCGGAACTGGTACAGTAGGCGGTTCAGTTGTAGGTGCAATGTTTATGGGTGTTTTGAATAATGGTATGTCGTATCTCGGTCTTGACGCAAACTGGCAGAAGACTGTAAAAGGTCTAGTTGTTTTGGCTGCAGTCGTTTTTGATGTACTTTCAAAAAGGAATTCCAAGTCGAAGTAATATAAAAATTCCCTGAAAATTTAATTTTCAGGGAATTTTTAACTAATAGCTTATTTAATTTACCCGCGATGATTAGGTATGGTTATGATAAATAAATCTCGAAATGCTTCCATACGGCGAAAACTTACAATTTTAATAATTCTTCTTATAATTCCGGTATCTACCGGAATAGGTTTTTTTGCATATTATCAGGCTCATAGTGCTGCAAGAAAACAACTTGCTGAAAATGCTCCAATTGTTGCCCGTTTCGGAGCAAATCAAATTGCAAACAAGCTTGATGTTTATATAACTGCTCTTGAAGGTGTCGCCAAGCGGTCGGAGATTCGGTCAATGGAATGGAAGCTTCAAGAAGATGTCTTAAAACAAGAAGCAGCTCGTCTTCGACTTATGAATATGGGTTTCGTATATCCGTCAGGCAGAACAATTTTTTTCGACGCTGAAATTGATGGTATAGCTGATAATGAAATTGTCAAAACTGCTTTTTCAGGCATTTCTGCTGTTTCAACTGTTGAGATACTGATGCCAGAGAAAAAGACTGTTATGTATATTGCTGTACCAGTGAGGGGAGATGATAATAAAACCTCAGCAGTACTCGTTTCTCAAATAGATACTAAATGGCTTTTATTACTTATAGATAACATGATGTATGGCACGAATGGCTATTCTTACCTTATAGATAATCATGGTACTTTTATAGGGCACAGAGATCGGTCGTTTGTTATCGATAAACGTAATTTTATTAAAGAAGCTGAAACCAAACCTGATTTAGCTGATATCGCCAGTATGTTTAAACGTATGCTTTCCGGTGAAAACGGTTATGATGAAATTATTTATGAAGGGAAGGAGAGATTTTTCGGTTTTTCTCCAATAGGTAAAATAGGGTGGTCTGTGGCTGTCGGTTCTGATAAAATTAATGTTTTCAAACCGATAGACAATATGAGGCAGGGTATTGTTATAGCTACCGTTGTTTTTATTTTTATTGGTACAATCTTTGCGTTTTTTCTTGCACGTTCAATAACTGCTCCGGTTCTGAATGCTGTTGATGTAATTAAAACACTTTCAGAAGGTAATCTGACATGCAGAATAACTTCCAAAAGCGGTGACGAAATCGGAAGAATGGCCGGATATTTTAATAATTTTATAGATAATCTTCATTCAATAATAAAAAATATATCTAATAATGCCTCAGAACTTTCAGATAGAGCTGACGCAATGTCTGTTTCTGCTGACAAGTTCTCCGAGAACGCTCAAAATCAGGCATCTGCCGCAGAAGAAATAACAGCTACAATCGAACAGATTTCTGCAGGGATTGAAAATATCAATGTTGAATCAGTAGATCAGTTTAAAGATCTAGGGGGGGTTCATTGAAAAAATTTCAAAGCTCTATCAAAATATGATAGAAATGGGATTGAATCTTGAACAAACGCTTTCGATATCTGACGAAATAGCTCATACTGCTAAATCAAGCGAAAGTTCTCTTCATGCGATGACTGACAGTATGACGAGCATTCTTGAAAGCTCAAAAGAAATGACAGGTATTGTTGATATTATAAATAATATTTCTGAACAGATTAATCTTCTTTCTCTTAATGCGGCTATTGAAGCGGCCAGAGCGGGAGAGGCCGGACGCGGATTTGCTGTTGTAGCTGATGAAATTTCAAAACTTGCTGATCAGACAGCTTCAAGCATAAAGGAAATCGACAGATTTATTCAGCAGAATAATGATCAGATCAGCAGAGGGCGGTCAAGTGTTGAATCAGCTAATATGACAATATCGAAAGTTATTGAAAATATAAATGTAATAAGCGGTATGATGAATGATCTTGGAAAATTTATGCAGAGCCAGCTGCAGATAAATGAAACGGTAAATTCTGAAGCACTTCGAATGAGGACACGTTCAGAGGAAATCAAAACTGCTACTGAAGAACAGAAAAATGCTATCGGTGAAATTGTCAGTTCGATATCTTCCATTAATGACAATACTCAAGTTAATGCTACAAGTGCGCATGATTTGGCTGGGAACGTTGAAGGACTTTCCAAAATGGCTGAAGAACTTGAGCACGATGTGTCATTTTTCAAAGTATGACATTCAACTGTAGATAATAAAAAAGGACGCCTCGGCGTCCTTTTTTATTGTTAAGTCATCTTAATTTATCTTTTTAGATTTATCAATTCCTGAAGCATCTGATCGGAAGTTGTTATCGTTCTTGAATTGGCCTGAAAACCTCTCTGAGTGATGATCATGTCTGTGAACTGATCTGATAAATCGACATTACTCATTTCAAGAGCACCTGCAACGATCTTTCCGCGTCCGCCCTGATTAGCTTCTCCGATATTAGCAAGACCGGAGTTATTGGATACTTCAAAAAGATTTTCACCGACTGCAGTTAAACCGCCGGGATTAGTGAAAACAGCCATTGAAACCTGTCCGATCGCCTGTTTAACGCCGTTTGAATATACTCCGGTAATAACACCTGAATTGTCGATGTTAAATCCTTCCATGTAACCCATTGAGTAACCGTCTTGTTCTACCGCCTTTGTTGTAGAAGGTGATGAGAACTGGGTTATTCCTTCAACGAGTCCGGATTTGCCGAGATCGAGACGGATATTTCTAACATTAGGATCTCCGTCAATTCTGTAATTGAGATTCGCGAAAATATTTCCCTGGTTGATGCCGTCGGCTGTTCCTTCATCATTGGCTGCGATAAGCCTGCCGTCAGGAGAAAATCTAAGAATCATTTTACTCGATGAATTTTCCTGATTAGCACCTTCCATTCCGGGAATGTCAAGAGTTACAGGACCGTTAGCATCGCTCATTGATGCTGATGCTGTCCATTCATTCACTCCGGTATGCCATAGGTTTAATGTCATTCTATGAGGATTCCCGAGATTATCATAAACATCGATATTTGTTGTAACTGCAGCTGAAGCTATCATTTTAGGAGTTGCATTTTCAGGAAGCACAGGTTTTTTTGAATCTAGATTACATTTATATTTAACTACAGTTGTTTCTTTTGCTTCAACCTTGCTGTATATAGGAACAACAACATCCTGCGGAGTGCCTTTTGAGTTGAGAATCATTTCTCCTTCCTCATTGCGTTCCGCCATCCATCCCTGAACCTTGAGTCCGTTTGCAGGATTAACAAGATTTCCGTCTCTATCGAGTGAAAAAGTTCCGGCACGTGTGAAGAAATTTTTATCGCCGTTAGAAACCATAAAAAAACCGTCACCGGAAATCGCGAGATCGGTCTGGTTTCCTGTTGTCTGAATGCTTCCCTGTGTAAAAATTCTGTCAATGGAAGCAATTGTCATTCCGAGTCCGACCTGTTTAGGGTTAACTCCTCCGACATTTTCTTCGGGTTTTGCGGCTCCTGAAAGGGTCTGGGAGAGCATGTCCTGAAATGTCACTCTGCTTGTTTTGAATCCGTACGTGTTAACGTTGGAAATATTATTTCCTATAACGTCCATTCTGGTCTGATGATTTTTTAGACCGGAAACGCCGGAAAAAAGGGAACGCATCATAGTTGGTACTCTCCGCTAGAAATTATTTTGTTGTGCTTTCGGAACCAGTCCGTATTTTATTATCGTAATAATCCTTCAATTGAATGAGATTATTTTCTCCGCTTTTAGTAGATTCATATTCCTTTTTGCTGTTTTCGTACGCATTTGCAGCTTTGGAATAGTCGTCGCGATTAATAACTCTTTGAGGCGTTTCTGGTTGATAAGACCTTGTTTCTTCAGCTGGGTAAACCGCACTTACGGTATCCGGTGATACCGGAGTATTTCCTACCATCAGGTAAACCTTGTCCTGATCGCGTCTGATATGTGTTACAACACCTTCGGTTACTTTTCCTGTTTCCTGGTCAAATGCCTGAATTTTTTTCCCGAGCATGGAATAGGCTTCATTCATCCCTGCCTTAGTATTCATTTTTTTCATTTCAACATTTATATTGTTCATCTGTTCAAGAGATGAAAACTGCGCCATCTGTGCAATGAACTGTTTGTCTTCCATCGGCTGAGTCGGATCCTGATGACTGAGTTCGGTAATGAGAAGTTTAAGGAAGGAATCTTTACCGAGAGTTTCTCCATAATGTTTTCCTTCACTTTTATGTTTCTGATTAACTTCATTTGCTGCACGATTCGTTTCCGCCATCTGTTCAGGCGTAAGTTTTGTGCTTATTTTAGGTGCGTTTGAAACTGGATTGGGCATATTTCCTCACACTACCAGATTGAGTTGTCCGTCATAATATAAAGCATCGGCAGAATAAACTGCTGTTGTTTCTTTTATATCAGGAATAATATTTTTCTCAGGAACAAAATTTCTATTTTCACCGTTGTTTTCATTTTTAACACTTACTTTCATTTCTCCGATTGAAATTCCGCCTGATGATAATGAATTTTTTAATTCTTCAATATTCAAGAGCAGAAGTTCTTTCGCTTCTTCCGTCGCTACTGTAAAATTTGCTTTGATAATACCGTTTTCCATTTCCATTTTAACACGCATATCGCCCAGATTTTCGGGATTCATCTTAATGGTGATATCTGCGTTCTTATCATTACGGACATTTATACGGGAATTATTAAGAATTTCTTTTAATTGATCAGAAAACGGAGTTTTCGAAGCAGTATTGATTTCAGCCTTAAATTCACGGTCGTTTTTGATATTAGAACTGTTCTTGTCGAAGGAAAAAAAGTTTCCGTCACTTGTTTCTTTTTTGTTTGAAGATGAAAGACTTGCTACAGTATTCAATTCCTCGTTGATCTTTACATTAAGATTGATATCATTCTTTTTTGACGCTTCAACTGCAGCTGAATTTTCTGCAGCTTTTGCTGTCTTTACATGGTCGGACTTATTGTTAATTCTTGATTTATGTTTTGTTTCAAGTTCATTACTAACAATATCTTTTGTTTGAGACGATTTTTTTTCCGAATCTTTGACTTTTTCTTTAAATATGAACTTTTTATTTTTCAAAAAATCTGATAAGAGTTTTTCATTTTTATCATTTGTTTTATTATCTGATAATCCGGAAATAATTCCGCTTTGCTGATTATGAATATTTTTGTTAAAAGCACTTGCCGCTCTTGCGCCGGTTTTAATATTTTCGGAATGAGAAATATTTCCATCCTGTGATTTCGGTGACTGGCTTTTGTTTAATATAGAAAGAAAAACATTATTAGCTGTTTTTAGTGTCTCCGCGATAGGATCAGCAGGTGCATTTTCCTTTTCTGTTTTAGAAACGGTTTTATTTTCCTTTTTATTCTCGTTTTTTGTTTTTTTGAAATCAGCTGTTTCCGGAGAATTCGCGTTGTTATCTTTTTGAACCGGTAAAGCTTTTATGTCTTCGGATTTATTATTTGCAGTCTCATTTTCAGCAGGTATATCAGATTTTTCATTTTCAATTTTTTCAAATGTATTATCTTTTGCTTCAATTAAGTTTTTTTCGTCTAAATTATCCTGCGGAGCCCATTCAGCAATGTTTTTAAGACTGTCCGATGCGCTTTTTACAGATTCGGCAAAAAGTGAGGCAAAGGCGTCATTGCCTTTTTCTGAATTTTTATGTTCTGGAAGCTCATCGGAGCGTCTGTTTTTTAAAATCTCGCTGAAATTTATCATCATAGTCTCCCTACAAGATAATCGAATCATTTGATAAAATGCTGAAGTAAAAAATGTTTGAAAAATCATTCAATTTTCAGTCATTTGGCTTGAGGTAAATATGAACGTTGAAATTCTTTCTATCGGAACTGAGATTCTTCTCGGTGATATTGTTAATACTAATGCAGCATTTCTTTCCCGCCGTCTTGCCGCGATGGGTATGAATCTATACCGCCAGTCAGTTGTCGGAGATAATCTGGGTCGAGTTGCAGCTGCAATTTCAGAATCTTTTTCACGTGCGGATATGATAATTACAACCGGCGGTTTGGGACCGACCGAAGATGATCTCACAAAAGAAGCTGTTGCAGAGTATTTCGGTCTTAAAATGATTCTTGATGAGAAGTCAGCTGATGCTCTCAGATCATTTTTTGAGAAATTAGGCAGACCAATGACTGAGAACAATATGCGTCAGGCATATTTTCCTGAAGGGGCAATTATTGTTAAAAACGACCGGGGAACTGCTCCTGCCTGCATCGTAGAAAAAGACGGAAAGGTGATAATTGTTCTTCCCGGGCCTCCGAGGGAGATGAGTTATGTGTTTGAAAATGAAATTGAGCCTTATCTTTCAAAATATACCGATTCGGTAATTAAATCACTTACACTTAAAATGTTCGGAATAGGCGAGAGTAAAATGGAAGATTCTGTAAAGGATCTTATTTCCGGTTATTCCAATCCTACTATTGCACCTTATGCGAAAACAGGTGAGTGCGAGCTTAGAATCAGTGCTAAGGCCTCATCAGAAGAAGAAGCTCTAGAGCTGATTAAACCGGTGGAGTCTGAAATCCGTCATCGTCTTGGAGAGTATATTTACGGAATAAATTCAGATAATCTTGCCAGTGTACTTATTGAAAAGCTTAAAGAAAAAAAAATAACTTTTGCATCAGCTGAATCCTGCACGGGCGGAATGATTTCATCAATGATAACATCTGTAGCGGGTTCTTCGGATGTTTTTGCCGGCGGAATAACAGCATATTCAAATGATGTTAAAACAGGAATTCTCAGTGTAAATCCTGCAACTATTGAAAAATACGGATCAGTCAGTGAAGAATGCGCTGCTGAAATGTGTGCCGGATGCGCTCAATTGTTTTCGGTTGATGCGTCGTTTGCGGTTACCGGAATTGCGGGTCCCGGAGGAGGAAGTGCTGAAAAACCTGTAGGTACTGTTTGTTTCGGATTTTATTATAAGGGAGATATTAAAACCTATAAAATGCATTTCGGCGGAGACCGAGAGATGGTAAGAATACGTTCTGCCATGTTCGTGCTTGATGCTTTAAGAAGAGGAGCAGAGAAGCCTTGCTGAAAAAGACTTGCAGTTTTCAGTTAATTGTTATAGAAAGAAGTTGATATTTATGGATTTAAGTTTATGATAGGTCACCGGAGGTAGTTCAATGCGTTTATTATTTTGTTTATTGATTACGGTTGTTGCTTTTTCTTTTTCTACACTGAAATCTCAGGAAAAGAAATCAGAAGGTGCTGATAAATCTCTGACATCTGACAGTCTTTTGAATGAAGCAAAGGATCTTGATAATCAAATACTTGATTTTTCAAAAAAAATTGCAGATACGGTTAAAAAATATAATCTTGCATCTGCAAAAGAAATCCCGGTTCTTCCTTTTCAGGTTTCATATGAGGCAAAAGACGGTTATATTATTATTACCCGTTATTTTATTCTAAAGGATGAAGTTACAGGTAAGCTGAATGGAAGCAGAGAAAAGAAAATGAAGCTTTATCTTTCCGGAGACAGTATATCTAAAATAGAATCAATAATATACGAAAAGGAAAACAATAAGTTTACAACAAACATTATAACGATTGTTGATCCGACTCCTTTATCTGCAGGAACCGATGATGTGACTTTTAATCATTCTGTGAATGATAAAATACGTACCGGAAGTAAACCTTTAGGCGAGATTCGAAACACAACTGCATTTCCTATAAGAAACAATATTAAAAGAGATTTTTACATTCCGCATCTTGAGTATTTCTATTCACTTATATTGAGCATCGGCGAAACATACCAGAAAGGAATAAAAGACAGTGATGCGATAATGCAGAATATTCTTAAAAATTCGACAAATTATTAAATCAATATCTCATTGACAGTTTATGTTGATTTTGGCGAATAAATAAGCGGCTCAGGCCGCTTATTTTACGTTTGAGGCAAAATAATGAAATATTTAATAACCGGTTCTGCCGGATTCATCGGATTTCATCTTTCAAAACTTCTTTTGAAAGACGGTCATGAGATAGTCGGGGTCGATAATCTTAATTCTTATTATCCTGTGAGTCTTAAATCCGCAAGGAATGAAATTCTTCTTAAGAATAAGAACTACAGTTTTCATCACAAAGATATTTCTGATCGGGATTTCATCCTAAAGCTTTTCAGTAAAGAAAAGTTTGATGTTGTAATAAATCTTGCTGCTCAGGCAGGGGTTCGCTATTCGCTTGATAATCCTTCGGCTTACATAGGAAGCAATATTGACGGATTTTTGTCAATACTTGAAGGATGCAGAAACAATCCTGTTAAGCATTTGGTTTATGCTTCCAGCTCATCGGTTTACGGAGCGAACAAAAAAACTCCCTTTTCAGAAAGCGATTACGTTGATAATCCCATATCGTTATATGCAGCTACTAAAAAAAGCAATGAACTCATGGCTCACTGTTATTCGCATCTTTTCGATATTCCTGCAAGCGGGCTTAGGTTTTTTACGGTTTACGGCGAATACGGAAGACCTGATATGGCATATTTTAAATTTACCGATAAAATTGTCCAAGGGCAGGAAATTGAGGTTTATAATAATGGTGATATGCTGAGAGATTTTACTTTTGTGGATGATATTGTTTCCGGTATAATGTCGGTTGCTTCTCATATTCCTAAGCCGGGTTATTCCGCCGAAAGCGGTGCAAAGCATATAGTTTATAACATCGGAAACAATAACCCTGTTCAGCTTGAGTATTTCATTGAAGTTCTTGAAAAAAATCTCGGAACAAAGGCATTAAAGAAATATATGCCGATGCAGCCGGGTGACGTATATGCAACATTTGCAGATATTTCACTGCTTAACTCTAAAACCGGATGGAAGCCGAAAACATCAATAGAGGAAGGTCTTTCGCGTTTTGTTGAATGGTATAAGAATTTTTATATATAATTGAATTAAAAAGCCGCTATATAAAGCGGTTTTTTAATTCAATTAGAAAATTAATAATAAAAAACCCCGGCAAAACCGGGGTATCATGAGCGGGTAGTGGGAATCGAACCCACGCAATCAGCTTGGAAGGCTGAAGTTCTACCATTGAACTACACCCGCAATTGCTTATATATCCATAAAAAAGAAATGGAGATTATTGTCAAATATATTTCTAACAATTTTTTGAAAAACCTGATAATTAAGTAAATCCTCAGTTTTAAAAAATATTATTGATAACTAATTACTATTTTTTCGGAATGATGATTATTATTTATAAAATAAATTGTAATTAAGTATAGTGTTTTCTGTTATACCTAATCGTACAAATTAAAAATACTTGCGCTTCTTCTGTATATTCGTTAATCTGAAATTCATGGAGTTGAAGATGAAATATATATTGCTATTGCTGATAATTGTTTTTTCGGCGGATTGTTCCCGTAAAATTCAGTCCGAAATTGAACCTAATAACAATTTGAATGAAGCTAATGAGATAAATATTAAATCAGAAGTAAAAGGAAAGCTTTCCTCTCCCTCGGATAAGGATTATTTTACGTTTTCTGTTGATTCAGAAATTAATGTTAAAATTGAAGTTTCAGCTTTAAAGGGGATCAATCATGCTTTCGGTGTTTTTTCGGCATCGGGCGGTGAAGGAGCAGTAATTAAATATGTCGATGATGCCAGAAAATCATCACCCGAGAAGCTGGCAAATCTTACTCTTTCAAAAGGTAAATATTATATAGCTGTCAGTCACGGTGAGCGTGATGAAAAAAAAGGGGATGATTCGGCAGAGTATATTTTGTCTGTATATGCATCCGATAGTTCTGTCAGTGAAATTGAACCTAATGATTTTTTTGATTCAGCGCAGAAGATTGAATATGGAGCTGAAATTACAGGATATTTCTCGCCTGCTTTTAATAAACTTAATCAGAATAGTAATAGCAGATACAGAGAGGAGGATATTTTTTATTTTTCTGTAGATGCTTCAGAAGAAAATCCTGCAGTAATTGATTGTTCTTTAAGCGGTGTAAAAGGTATTAATTCAGTAATAGAAGTATGCGATGCTGACGGGAATTCTGTTTTTACGGCAGATTTCGCAGGTGAGGGCAAACCGGAATCAGTAAACGGATTGGGTCTCATGAAAAGCGGAAATTATTACGTCAGAGTATATTCAAAATCTATGACGGAAAATTTCGAAGATAAATATTTTTTTTCGCTGAAGAAGGGCGATTTTTCTCCGGAAAGAGAACTTGAAAGCAATGATGATTTCGGTAAAGCCAATCCGCTTCAGGAAAAAATATCAGGGACGGTGTCTGATTCTAAAGATGTTGATTATTTTTTCCGGCAAAGTGAATCCGGAAGATTTTATTCTGTTTCGGTTCTCGGCAATGCTGTGAAAGCTTCTATATTTGATAAATCGTACAGAAAAATATATTCTTCTGATAATGCTTCAGGTTCTATTATTTTCCCGAATATATTTTGTGACGGCGGATATTATATATCGGTTTCATCCAGACATTCATCTGAGCCGCAGGATTATACGATTTCCATTTCGGAATATGAAGCGGAAAAAGAATTTGAAAAGGAGCCTAATGACAGCATCAAATCCGCAGAAGCCGTTGAAGAAACAGTTAAAGGATATTATTCTTACAGCGGAGATAAGGATTATTATAAAATTAATCCGGGATCGAGAGAAAAAATCAAGTTCAAAGTAAGAGGTATAGATGATACGGACATGACTGTGTCGGTTACTGATGCACTTGGATACAGGATAAAAACCGTATCTGTAAATGGAGCTTCTGAAATAGAATTTTCAGAAACTGTAGATGTTTCCGGTTATTTGATTGTTGAATTTTCCGGAAATGTTTCTGATTCAGATTATAGTATTGATATGATAAAACAGAGGTGAGTATGAAAATGGTGTTTATTTGGTTTCTGGCGGCTGCAGCTGCATGTTCCGGAGGAAGTTCTGTCATGAAAAACGATCCGGTTATTTTGAGCGGATCAGCATCAAATTCGAACTCGTCGGGAGTTATGGGCTCAGAATATAAGCTTCCATACAATTATAATGTCAAGCTTATCATTAAAGATTCATCAGTAAATAATCCAAATGACGATAGGAGATGTTTTTATAAGATATTTGTAAATAAAGTTGAAGCCGGAAGAAGTACAATAGGACTTGAATCACAGGAAAAGCATATTGAATTCAAACTCGAGGATAATAGACATCTTATTAGGGTTGAGAAATATGTTCTTAACGAGAAAAAGGGGTCTTACGAGAAGGTTAATAATATTGATCAGCCGAAACCTGATTTTATATATTTCGATTCGGTAAGTGATAAGATTCTGATAATAGAATTAAATCATAAGTCGGCTTCGGGGAATAATGGTGAATTTACGTTAAGCTTTGAAAAAAAATAAGAGGTGATTATATGAAAAAGACAGCTCTGCCTTTGATTTTTCTTGTTTTGCTTTTTTGTTCAGGATGTTTTGACATCATTCAGTATTTTGAAGTCGACAAAGGAGTTTTTACTTCGAAAATGAGAGTGTCTTTTTCAAAAGAGTTTGCGAAAAATGAGACTTCTCTTCCTCAGAAAGACTCATTTCAGAATAATCCTAAATTAAAAGAACTTGGATTTAAAATTAAAACATCAACTGTCAATTCACAGTTTGATCAGCATATGATTGTTGATATATCGGCTCCTGAATCGGCAATCACTAAGCGTATAGAGGATATGCCTTTCGGTCTTATTCCTTATAAGGACAAAGCCGGTCAGTATCTTTTTATTTTTAAAAATGAAAAAGAAGGCGGAAATACAGAAAGTGATAAAATGGCGAATATGATGATGGCATCCGTTAAGTACAGGATGATGTTCGGTAAAAAAATGGTTCCTTCTGTGTGTAAAATTTTTACAGCGGAAAATCCAAAAGGTGCTGATGTTTCTATTGAAAAATTCGGAGATATTGCTTATATCGATTTTCCTTTTATGAGTGTTTTTACAGGTGATGTAGTTATTCTTTTTTCCACTTCAAAAAAGACCGATATTTCCGAAGCCAGTGATATACTTCTTGCAAATATGGCTAAGAGAAAAGCTCTCAATGAGAAGAAGGCGGAGGAAAAGCCTGAAGAAGATGCAGAATCAGAAACCGAACAGGATGCTGAAAAAGTTCAAAGTGAAGAAGTAGAAGCTCAGTAAATTTAATATACTCCGAATGAAATCCTGTTTTACGGGTATGCTTTAACCGGCAAACCCGTAAATATTTAAACCTAATTTAAAAAGTTATTGCAGAATTATTATGTGACATAATATAATATCCTCAAATGGATGACACATCCTTTTTTGAGGCGAAATGAATAAAATAATACTATTCATATTGTTGCTTTTTTCATTAGGGCTTAATGCCGGGGCTGATTCTGCTTTTGAAAAAGCAAGTGATGATATGCGCTTTGATAATGCATATCAGTTTTACAGACTCGAGCAGTATGATAAAGCGTTAGTTCTTCTTCAGGAATATCTTGAAGTTTATGAAGACGGTTCTCACCGAGAAACAGCATTCGATTATCTTGCCGGAATTTACTTTATGCGCTATGATTACCGTAAGGCGCTTAAAATTTATCTTGCGCATTTTGAGGAATTCAGTGATACGGAAGAAGGTGTGCGTGCCTATTATAATGCTGGTATATGCTACCGGAAAATGGGAATGAAAGCCGATGCCGAAAAGGTTTTCACAACCATAATAAGCGAGTATTCAGCGTTTCAGTCCGCGTCTGATGCAAGAATGCAGCTTGATGTTCAGAATATAATTAAATAGTTTGAGGCAGTATGTTCAGGTTTTTGATTTCTCTTTTGTTGCTTTTACCTGTTTTGCTTTTTTCGCAGGGTGAGGTTTTTGTATTGTGTTACCACACTTTTTTAGACAAGAAAAAGGTTGATACTGATATTTCTCCGTCCGAATTCGAAAGGCATATAAATGAGATTGAATCAATAGGTTACCGTTTTGTCAGTATGGAGGATATATACCTGAACAGAGTATATGGTAAGAAAAATGTTCTTCTGACTATTGATGACGGAAATCACAGTGTTAAAAATATTTATGAATCAGTTCTGATTAAAAAAGGTATTAAACCGGTTTTATTTATTTCTCCTGCCATAATCGGAAAGGTTAAGTATGCGCTGAAAACTGATGATCTTAAATACTATCAGGATTGCGGTGCTACATTGGGCAGTCATGGTTATTATCATATGTATGTGAATGAAAAGCTGTATAACGATGACAGAGCGACTTTTAATCGTGAGATATACAATTCAAAGAAATGGTTAGATCAGGTTTCAGGCAGAGAAACCAGAATATATGCCTATCCTTTCGGGGTTTTTTCTCCTGTAACAAAAGAGCATCTTATCAAAGCCGGTTTCCGGGCTTCGTTTTCTTTAAGACGCGGATACATGAAAGTTCCTATTTATATGAACGATGATCTTTTTGACCTTCCAAGGTGGATGGTTACAAAAAGAAGCTGGCCTGAAATAATAAATAAGTTAAAACGTGATGCTGGCCGTTTTCCTGAGAACAATATGGCTTCTCAAAAAATTAAAAATACTTTGAGCGCAGATAAGGATTCCAAGAACAGAAAACAGAAGATTCAAAAATAATAACATATTCCTGCGGTAAGTTCTCTGTTGCCGGTACCGTCTTCTTTGTTTAGAATATCCGTGATTCCGGCCTCTATTCTGAGGTCGTAAACAGGAATTGAGACTTCTGCTCCTGCGATGCAGTCATCGGATGTTTTTCCTGAGAGTTTTACTGAGGCTGAAAAGTAGGGCTGTATTTTCCCGGGTCCTGACACGGTAGCGAAAAAATCACCGGTTTTTTTATCTGAATCTATTTTCTGTATATGGTTTATTCCAAGTGAAATAAGTCTTAGATTTAATGACGCATTATTTGATATTTCATAATGCTTTTTGCCTTTAACTTCAAATTTATTTCTCTGCTCTTTGGTATAAACTTTTGAAACGATGCTCTTAAGATAAAAATAATCATAATATGTAATTTGGAAACCTGTAAAGATGCTGGTTTCAGTTACCGGATTGTCAAATAAAACCTTATCAGAATTTATTTCTTTCATTTCATTTTTAGATTCACCGGATATGCCTGCTAAAAATTTAATTTTTTCGTTTACTAATTTTAACGCAATGTCGGAATTTCCGGAAAAGAAAACATTCTCGGAAGTGTATCCTTTTGCAGAAAAATATGAATTAAATTCAAAATGTTCTTTTGTATAATAAATGCCGGCAAATGAATTGTAAAAATTTAATATAGCGTTTTCATTTATTTCTCTGAAGTCGGATTTTCCGAATCCTGCTGAAATATCAGCTGTAAGATCTGGTGAAAAATTGAAAGTAATTACGGCTTTTGATGATTTTGATTTTTCGGTGATATCGCCGTCTGTCTGATTTATCATATTTAATATACTTTTCGCTTCTATGAAAGGATTTGGTTCAAAGAGCAAAGTATAAGAAGAATTCATTGTAATATTGCTGCTGTTTTTCTGGTCAAAGTATGATAAATTAAAACTGCTTTGAATTATATCCGAGTGTATATATTTTGCTGATGATACAATTGCATCGGCGGAATTTTTTTTTGTTCCGTTAAAATTATTCCCTGGTCTGAATGTTTCTTTGTCTGCGGAAACAGCAGCGTTGAAATTTACTTCAAGAAGACCGGAAGTATAATTTGCATTCGCTGAAGTCAGACTTTTTCCGTTTGAGAAATAAACTGAATGAATTGAGTTATTTCCGCATGAGCCCTGTGTGATGATATTTATCGATTTTCTTTTTTGAATGCTGTTTGAAACAGCATGGTTTTTATCTGATACTTCAATTCTTCCAATTACCGAATTCGGCATGCTTTTCAGTATTTCGGTATTATTTCCGATGAAGTTACCATTAATGAAGACGGAATATTCATTTAAATCGGTAAATCTCTGTTTGAGTATATCATATACTGAATAGTAGCGTATCTGATTAAGCTCTTCCGGTGAAACTGTTTCAACCGAAGTGTTTAATTCCTCTGAAGTTTTGCCTCCAAAAAGATTGATCGGTGTTTTATGTTTCCCGTAGAGATAGTCGGGATTGAATTTCTCTGCATATAAATTAAAAGAAAAAAATAATAATAAAAGAAGAGCTTTTTTCATAAGTATTCCGTTTATTTTACAATTACCGTTCTATTATGGTTTTTATGGCAAGCATTTTGCTTGACAGTTCAAGTATGAAAATAATGCTTTTACCGCCGTCGCTATGACGGCGGGAGGAAGTCGGGTTAGAATCCCGCGCTGGTCCGCAACCGTGATTCGCTACAAGCGATAAGCCGGATCTTCCCTGGGCCGAAACCTCGGGAACAAAGGTACGGTCTGACGAAAGTGTTTCACTTCGCAGGCATGCATTTCTTAAGTTTAGGCCCCATATTAAAAATGGGGGATTTATGAAAAAATTATTTCTATCTGTGGTAATGTGTATTTTTACAGCCGCAGGAATTTCTGCAGAGGAATCTGCAGAAAAGGACTCAGCCGTAAAAGGTGATGAGATTGTTATCAGTGCATCAAAATTATCAACAACATCTGAAAAGAGCGGTCTATCGATTACCGTAATTGATTTAAAACAAATTGAGAAAAGCGGTGCTGCAAAAGTTTATGAATTATTGAAAGATCAAAAGGGAGTATCTGTTTCAACTACTTCTAATTTCGGTGGAACTGTGTCTGTATTTATGCGTGGCGCGAATTCTGAGCATACTGTTATTCTTATAGACGGTATTAAGGTCAATGATCCGACTTCACCTGCCGGAGGATTCGACTTTGCCAATCTTCCTCTTAATAATATCGAACGTATCGAAATAATCAGAGGCTCTCAATCCGTAGTTCACGGTTCTGATGCGCTTGGCGGTGTTATAAATATAGTGACAAAAAAGCCAAGAGGTGATGAAGCAAATTTCAGCATGGGTTATGGAAGATACAATAATCGTAATGCTGCATTGTCTGTTAGCCATGTAGGAGAAAAGACTGATTTTTCCATGGGAGCATCATACGAAAAAGCAGACGGATTTTCGAAAGCAAAAGCTAAAACCGGAACTTTCGAAGATGACGGATACAGCAATATAGCGTTTAACGCGAAAGGCGGATATAATTACAATGAAATGATCGGTATAGAACTATTTTCATCATTTAGCAGATCAGAATATGATCTAGATGAAGCTGCATATTTTGATGACAGAAATGATACACAAAAGAATAATTCTTTTACCGTCGGTAGCGGATTGAAGTTTTCTCCAATTGAAAATCTTATACTGAAAAGCAATTTCTCTTATTTTTTGATGGATAAAAAATTCAGAAATGATGCGGATTCTCCGGATGTTAAAAATCCGGTTTATCCGAATTATGCATCAGACACTAGTTTTTCAACTTATAGCGGTGACCGCAAGAAGGCTGAAATTTCAGCTGAGTATAAATATGATTATTATCGTGTCATAACCGGTTATGAATATTCATCTGATTCTTGTGAGAACAGTTATTCATCGGGCGGTTCTTTTTCTTCATTAAGCGCGTATGATTATAAGAATCATACTAATTCAGTTTATGTGACGAACAGCTTCGATTATAAGGAATTCGTAGGATTAAGCGCTGGTGCCCGTTATATCAATACTTCTGACGGCGAAAACGCGGTTGTCTGGCAGGTTTCGGGGTACGGAAATATCAAGGATACCGGAACGCGTTTCCGCTCAAGCGTCGGAACCGGATTCAAGAATGCCAGCTTGTATCAGCTTTATGATTCTTTTGCAGGAAATAAGGATCTTAAAAACGAAAAAAGCGTATATTGTGATTTCGGTATTACTCAGAAAATTAAAGAATTCGCTGAAATTGACGCAGGATGTTTTTATTCGAAATTTAAAAACAGAATCGGTAGTGATACGGAATATAAATTTATAAATATTGATAAAAGTTCATCCAAGGGTATTGAATTATCTGGAGCTTTGCATCCTGTTGAATTTCTTTCAATTTTCTCAAATTATACTTATACGCTTTCAAGAGATGATAAAACTGATAAAGATTTATTTAAAAGACCGAGGCATAAGTGTTCTGCCGGTATAAATGCGAATATTCTGAATAAGGCTGATGTTGCGCTTTCATGGGATTATACCGGGAAACGCTATGATTACGGATATGTAAAACTTGATCCTTATACAACATTGAACTCAGTTGTTAATTTCAACACTACCGAAAACACTTCTGTTTTTGTCAGAGTTGATAATATTTTAAATAAAGAATATGAAGAAACCGAAGGATATGACGCGGGCGGTATTAATGCCAGATGCGGTTTAAGAGGCAGATTTTAAGAATTCAGGAAATTGAATTCTGAAATGTTTTTTGATAAATAAGAAGGCCGGGATTATTAAAATTCCGGCTTTTTGTTAATTTATTGCCGTACAAAAAAATAATACTCCTTGCGTTTTATTATTGAAAAGAAAATCGCCTGACGCATTATGTCTCGGTGAGCTGTGATTATGTGTATTAAGGTGGTTTATGAAAAGACGTTTTCTTTTTTTGACAATACTATGTCCGATTTTTCTTTTTTCTTCACTTATGACTCAGGAAAAGAATGCCGTTTCTTATAATGATACGGGATGGGATTATCTGAAGAAAGATGAATATTTAAAAGCCTCGGCCCAATTCATAATAGCTCTAAATAAAAATCCGTCTTATCTTGACGCGAAACTCGGTCTTGCCAAATGCCGTCTTAAGCTTTCAGCATTTAAAGAAGCTTACGAAATGTATGATAAAATTCTTCAGAGGGAAGGCGATAATGAAGAGGCAATGATCGGAGTAGCTGAGGCTCTTTCAGGACTTGGAAAAAATGACAGATCACTGGAGAAATTTCAGGCTGTAATTGATAAATATCCTGAGAATACCGATGCACATTTCGGGATGGCTAATATTTATTATAATATGAATAAGAAGATATGGGCTCTTCGCAAACTTGATACTGTTTATAAACTTAATCCATTTAATTATAATGCGCTGCTATTACATTCAGAAATTAAAAGCGATGACAAGAGACTTTCTGAAGCTGAAGATTTGATAAAGAAAGCAATAAAAAGCGATCCGGAGAATCCAGCCGGTTATACGGCTTATGCGAAGCTTTATATTAAGACTTTCAACAAGACCGGAAAAGATTCATATCTTGCAGATGCAGAAGAAGAAATCTCAAAGGCATTGTCTATCAAAACAGATTATCTGCCTGCATTGATACTCTCAGGCTACCTTTATCTTTCTCAAAAAAATTATTCGGCTGCAGCTGAAGCTTTTTCAAAAGCTTCACAGTTGTCGCCTTCGGATTCATCGATATATTATTCGTCTGCCTATTCGAGCGAACTTGAAGGAAATACGGATTCTGCTTTTAATTTATATAATAAGGCATATTCGGTTAACAGCGATGATGATATCAATCAAAATGCTCTTGAGAGCCTGCTTGTTTCCAATAATTTTGAAATCGGTAATCCGGTTAGAACAGATTTATCAAAAATGTATTATGGCTTGTCGAAGGAGTCTTTCAAAAAGAATCTTGCAGGGGTCGGAGAACTTTTTTTGAGAAAATCGCTTATGATGAATCCAATGAACAGGGAAGCCCGCGAAGATTTAAGGGATTATTATCAGGCTGTGGGATATGACAGATTCTATATTGAAGAGATCAAATCACTTCAAAAACTTTTTCCTAATTCGAAATACCGTGAGGAACTCAATCTTGCCGTCATAAAGCGCAGAAATTCGATGTATTTTAATGCAGGTTACGGATCTGAAGCTCCTGAGCGTAATGTTCCAAAGGTATTAATCCTTAATCTTTTTGCTGAAGGTGATTTTGTCCGGCATCCGGGCGGAGGAGGTATTGTATCGGACTCGCTTTCATTTGCAGCTGCCCAGTTCGGACGCATGGATGCAGGAAATATTTCATGGAGAAGAACATTAGTTAATTCTTCAGATGTATATAATTTTTCAATGATTGATGAGTATGTTGATTACATCATCAGCAAGTCCGGAGATGCCGAAAACACTGAAGTAATAGATTTTATTGTTTATGGTTCATACCGGGATGTTTTAGGCGGCATTGAATTGAATCTCAAAATTATGGACATCAAAACAGGTGTTGTTATCGCTGATTTTTCAATTTCTGATTCCGGAAAAAATTATCTTTCTAAAATTTCATATCGGGCTGCAAAAAAATTATATGAGTCCATTCCTTACAAGGGCAAGATTCTCGATTCTCCTGAGGATGGTGCGGTGGTTAATCTGGGATCTTTTGACGGATTAAAAAAAGATGACATGCTTTTTTTCTATCACGACACGGAAACAGTCGCAAAAGGCAAGTATAAGCTGCGCAAAAAGATTCTGCTGAAGATAAAAGAGGCTGATACGGATATTTGCAAGGCTGAAGCATTAACTCCGGCGGATAAAGATAAGATGCGTGCGGGACTCGATGTATTTCCTTTAAACATCAAACGTGCCGAACGCATCGAGTAATATTACGCTGCGTAAAGATCTATTGATTTTATTTCATTTATTGCGATTCTGATTTCTCTGTTGTGACGATCTGTGATGAGGATGCAGTCTTTGTCCAGTGTTCTGTTTTTATTCAGTTCAATTGTTTTTCCGTCCTTAAGATAGACGATGATGTCAAGACCTTTGATGGCAAGATAATGCTTGAGCATAGTCTTGAAGTTGTTTTTTTCGCCTTTTTTTTTCATATTACCCCTTGTGGTATGTAGTTTCTTATTATCTGCGTTATGTCGCCTTGTACTATAAGTGTCGTCAGGTGTATTAAAATTAATTAATAGAAAAATGACAAAATAGTCATTTTTTTGTTGAAGAATCCAAAAGTGTGTAATTTTTAAATCTATGAAGAAAATGATCATTTTAGCAGTATTATTTCTGCCCTTTCATTATATTTATTCAGCAGCTGTATATTCTAAAGGTAATTTGACAGATACGCTTTCTGATGCTAAAAAATACACATTTTCGGAAATTCCGGTAAAAGAGGATTTTTCGTCAAAAGATAACTGTCTCTGGATAAAAATCCCGAAAATATCTCCAGGTTCATTGATCTTTATCTCCGGAGGATATACTGAATGTAGTGTTTATTCCGATAACGAACTGATAGGAAATTCTACTCATTTTATATCGGATATTCCTTCCATGGATTTCTTTGATGTTTCAGCTGCTCAAGAGTATATTTATGCTAAAATTATTTTTAACGGCATCGAAAAGCTTAAAATAAAATCAGAATTTGTATCACCTTCTCAATTGCCAAAAAAAATAATTAATCCTGAATTTATATTATTATCAATTCTATTATTATCTTTTGTATCACTTGTAATTATTTTGTTTATGAAAACAGGTAAAAAGAAATTATTGAGTTTTTCATTCATACTTGTTGTTCTATATCTGATTCCGCAGCTTCTGTCATATAAGCAGATTTATGATGCCGCAAAATATTTTTCATACAGTTCTTTTGCTTCTATGTTTTTTCTGTCATTTTATTTGTGTTCTAAGAAGCAGATTTATAAGTCATTTCCTGCTGTAATATTTTCTATTATAACAGCTTTGTTATATTTCGGGTTCAGTTTTCCGGATAAATATTTACCTGCTTTGGGAATAATTCCGTTTATTTCAGTCTTTTTCGTTCTCAAGGAGGAGAAGAATATTGAAAAGATATTTATAATAATTATTTTTTCTCTGATTCCATTTCTCCAATATTATTCTAAAATTGAATTTTCTTTGCTTTCAGTCTGTATTGTTTTAATTTCATTTATTATAATATTACTTATATCTGTTTTAAGACTGATTGTCTTTCATGATGATAATAAAGATAAATCTGCTGATTATGATTCAAAGATTCAATTTTTAGAAAATGAAAATGTGATTATTAACGAAAAATATAAAAGGATAAACGATGAACTTCTTTTAACTGAAAATGCAGTTATTGATCTTCAGAAAAGATATTCGGATGAAAGATTTTTTTCAACAGGATGGGAATGTTCTGTAATTTCAGATTCAAAGTTTATAAAAACTGATGCGGCGGCGTTTATTGACTGCGGATCTTATTCAATAGCTTATATAATTGATATAGAAGGGCATTCAATCGAGAAATCAATTATTTCCATGTATTTAAAACAGGAAATTTCAAAATACATTAATAATCATAATGAAAAACTTACTCTTTTTTCTTCATTTCTGCAGAATATCTCTGATAAATTCGGTTTAAATTATCTGCGCGGAAGTGTGATAAAATTAAACGGTGATTATGCTGAATACATAAATTATTCGTATCCCGAATGTTATTATGTCAATGCAAGGGCTCTCAGTACGGGAAAACTCATCTGTGATGAAAGTGAAAAAAAACCGGTTATGTCCGGCCGCATTATGAAAAATGAATCGAAGATGTATAAGATAAACAACGGGGATTATTTAATAATGTATTCTGACTCGCTTAAGGATGTTATGGATGGTTTTATTAAAGCTGCTGACTTCAGCGGCGGCATCGAAAAATTATGCCGCGGCATGAAGAAAGCTTTTTCAGCTGATAATTTCAACGATGATATCTCTGTTGTGATACTTCGAAGAAATCAATGAAATCAGTAATACGCACCTGAGCACGATGTTTCTATTCCGAATTTGAGATTCTCGGTATTATCCTTATCTTCAAATTTTAGCGGATATTTTCCGTCAAAACACGCCGTACAGTATTTCAGGTTGCTTGATTTTACAGCCTCAAGAAGAGCTTCAACTGTAAGATAACCGAGAGAATCTACTCCGAGATATTCTGCTATTTCGTTAACCGGTTTATTTGCTGCAATGAGTTCCTTTGTGGTCGGAATGTCAATTCCGTAATAACAAGGAAACATTGTCGGAGGTGCTGAAATCCTGACATGAATTTCTGTTGCGCCGGCATTTCTGAACATCGCTATTATTTTACGCATTGTGGTTCCGCGCATGATCGAATCATCCACAACGACAATCTTTTTGCCCTTAACAGCGTTTCGTACAACATTGTATTTTATCTTAGCGCCGAAATCCCTGATTTTCTGTGACGGCTCAATAAAAGTTCTGCCGATGTAATGGTTTCTAATCATTCCCTGTTCGTGGGGAATGCCGGATTCAAGGGAAAAACCCAGGGCTGCGGCAGTACTCGAATCAGGAATATGGACTACTATATCTGCCTTTGCAGGGTGAAGTTTTGCAAGTTCCCGTCCGAGAGCGATACGCATACCGTGAACTGACTGACCGAAGATGTAACTGTCCGGCCGCGCAAAATAAATGTACTCGAATACACACATCGATTCTTCGCGTTTCTCAAACGGAAAGAATGATTTTATTCCTTCTGATGTTATTTCTATCAGTTCTCCCGGCTGTATGTCTCTGATATATTCCGCATCTATGATATCAAACGCGCATGTTTCACTCGCTACAACATATGTGTCTCCGAGTTTAGCAAGTGAAAGCGGTCTGAATCCGTTCGGATCACGGACTGCATATAAAGCATTTTTATTCATCACAAGAAGAGCGTATGCTCCCTTTATCTGTTTTAACGCTGTGATGAGTGCGTCTTTGAATTCAGCGTCCTTTGATCTTGCCATCAGGTGAATGACGACCTCTGAGTCAACTGAAGTCTGGAATATGCGGCCTTCATTTACGAATTCTCTGTGAAGTTCCGGTGTATTGACAAGATTTCCGTTGTGAGCTACAACTATCGGCCCAAGACGTGATTCTGCTCTGAGAGGTTGTGCATTTCTAAGATAAGAAGAGCCTGTTGTTGAATATCTGTTATGACCTATTGCCATATTTCCGCAAAGGCTTGAAAGGTGAGTTTCGTTAAAAACATCAACGACCTTTCCCATTCCTGCGTATCTTGCGATGTTGCATCCGTCAGAAGCAGCGATACCTGCAGATTCCTGGCCTCTGTGCTGAAGCGCGTAGAGACCGAGATAAGTCAGATTTGCTGCCTGAGGATGATTGAATATTCCGAACACTCCGCATTCGTCATAAGGCCGGATGTCTTTTTCAAAACTCATATCTTTCATAAAATTACCGTCAATTAATCTTGATTAGCGATTTATTGTAATCTTCAGGAGCTTCATATCCCAATAGATTCAGTATAGTTGCCGCAACGTTCGCAAGCCCCGCATCTTTTACATCAGAAAGCGAGTACTCATTTTTAAATTCAGGATCATAAATGATAAACGGAACCGGATTCAGTGTGTGAGCCGTTCTTCTTGCAATTTCACCGGTTTTTTTATCTATTTTAACAGCGCCTGATTTGTCAAATTCGTACATCTCGTCGAGATTTCCGTGATCCGCAGTTAGAAGTGCAATTCCGCCAGCAGCCTTAATTTCCGGAAGAAGGCGTTTTAAGCAGATGTCGACAGTTTCCATTGCGATGACAGCGGCTTCCATATCGCCTGTGTGACCAACCATATCTCCGTTGGCATAGTTGAGGCGTATGAAAGGATATTTTCCTGATTTAACAGCTTCGATTACGTTGTCGGTAATTTCGGCAGCTTTCATCCACGGACGCTGATCAAAAGTAATTTTATCAGAAGGTACTTCGAAATAAGTTTCTGTTTTTTCGTCAAATTTTCCGCTCTTGTTTCCGTTCCAGAAATATGTTACGTGGCCGAATTTCTGCGTTTCGCTGATTGCATACTGGCTGACGCCTTCTGCTGCAAGATATTCGCTTATAGGGCGTTCGATTGAAGGCGGAATAACGAGATAGTTTGAAGGAATATGAAGATCTCCGTCGTATTCCATCATTCCGGCGAACAATACCTTAGGTTTGCGTTTGCGGTCGAATTTTGTGAAATTGTCGCTTTCAAACGCAACAGAGATTTCAATCGCTCTGTCTCCTCTGAAATTTGAAAGAACGACTGAATCGCCGTCTTCAATAGTACCGACAGGTTTTCCTGAATCGTCAACTATTGTAAATGAAGGGAGATACTGATCAGTTAGTCCCGGAGTCTCTTTTCTATATGTTTCAATCGCTTCTTTTGCCGATTTGAATCCTCTTGCTTCACCGAGAACATGCGCCTGCCAGCCGCGTTCAACAATTGACCAGTCCGCTTCGTAACGGTCCATGGTTGTAATCATTCTTCCGCCGCCCGAAGCTACTTTGTAGTCGTAACCTTTTGTGTTTATCTGTGAAAGAGTGTTTTCGAGTGTTTCTACGTATTCAAGCGCGCTTGTTTCCGGGACGTCTCTTCCGTCAAGAAGGATGTGAACGCGCACTTTTTTGATTCCTTCTTCTGAAGCGCGGTTGAGCATTTTGAGAAGATGGCTGATGTTTGAGTGAACATTTCCGTCTGAAAGGAGACTTATGAAATGAAGAGCAGTTCCGTCTGAAAGAGGTTTCTGAATGAGTTCCTTCCAGATATGAGTTGTATAAATGTCGCCGGACTCGATTGCTTTTTGTACGAGCTTCGCGCCCTGGTCGAATATTCTTCCTGCGCCGAGAGCATTGTGACCGACTTCTGAATTTCCCATATCGTCGTCAGAAGGAAGACCGACTGCCGTTCCGTGAGCTTTTAGTTTTGTGAACATTGAGTTTTTCATGAGATCGGCAAGAATCGGTTTTCTCGCGTGATTGAAAGCGTTTCCGTCATAATCGGGACCTAATCCGACACCGTCCATAATTACCAGAACTACCGGACCTTTCCTTTTGGTGAATTTATTTTTTTGAAGTTTCAGCATTATTTTCTCCTGAGGGGAATATAACTGAATGTTTAGACCATGGCTATATTTGTAAACATAATTTTTTTGAACAAAATGAATCGTTTGATACGGTTAAGTAAAATAATCTTGACAATAGCGGTATTGGAAATATTTTTGTACCGTTATGGCGTCGTACCCAAGCGGTAAGGGGCAGGTCTGCAAAACCTTTATTCATCGGTTCGATTCCGATCGACGCCTATTAGATGCCCAAGTGGTGGAATTGGTAGACACAAGGGACTTAAAATCCCTTGACCGTCTCGGTCGTGCCGGTTCAATTCCGGCCTTGGGCAAATAATTTTCTACAGAATCGAATTAACTTCTTTTGTCAGCTTCTCGATTCTCGGAATCAGATAATCATAAGCTTCATCTACGGTATCACAGAATTTAAAAAGACTCAAATCTTCAGGTGAAATCAGTCCGAGATCAGCCATCTGTTCAAAATTAACAAGTTTTTTCCAGAAATCAGTTCCGAATAGAACAATTGGAAGATTTCCTTTTTCAACTTTTTGAGTCTGAATAAGAGTTAATGATTCGAAAAGTTCGTCAAGAGTTCCATATCCGCCTGGAAAAGCTATGAGAGCCTTGGACTGATAAAGAAACCACAGTTTTCTCATATAGAAATAATGAAATTCCATATTAAGTTCCGGAGAAATATACGGATTAGGGTGCTGTTCGAAAGGTAGCTGTATGTTGAGTCCTATTGTTTTTTCGCCGGCGCGGTCAGCTCCGCGGTTAGCCGCTTCCATGATGCCGGGACCTCCGCCTGTGCATACGAAAATCTTATTGTTTTCTTCTTTGAGCTTCTTTGACCATGAAGCTATTCTAAAAGCCAGTTCTTCTGCATCCCAGTAGAATCTTCCCATTGCACTGTTTTTATCTTCTTTGATGCGTGCAGATCCGAAAAAAACAACTGTATGATGTACACCGTTTTTGCTGAATCTTACTTCAGGGTCAATATACTCGCTGATTATTCTTATCGGGCGGGCTTCTCTTGAATGAAGAAAATCGAGATTGTTGAAAGGAATGCTTGGGCTGTCGGCCTTTTTCTTGTCCATTAGAGATATCTCCTTCTGCGTTTTAGATTGAAAATAGTTCCGTCAGTATTATCGGATACCGAAGAGCTTACAATAGATTCCTTGTCTATCAGGTCAATTTTTACCTGATCCATAAATGAAAGTATTATTTTAAGACCTGCACCGATTCCGTTTAGAATCACTTCTTTTCCGTTTAAGGTAACGTGAAGTTTTTTTTCTGTCCGGCTGTCAATGTATTCAAATATCTGTTCGTGGTAGCCTTCGGAGGCTGAGTCCGGAGTAATAGCCGTCATTTTTTTTATATCAAGTCCTTTGCCGTGATCAATAATTGTGGCATCGAACTCGGAATCGGTAACTCTGTATCTTACTGTAATGTCTCTGATAGCACCGTCATGGCGCAGTTCAAGACATATGCGGTTATTGCATAATGTTTCTTGAACGGCATTAGTGACTGCTTCGTCCATAGCAATAACGATCTCGCTGATTTCTTCGGCGACGAACTTCATTCTTTTAAGATCGCTGATGAGTGAATCAATGACCCTTCCGACAACCGACGTGTCGGCCGAAAAGCTGTCTATGAAATTGATCTCGCCAGTCTGCAAGTTAGAGTTCGGCATAGCGCTAAATCCCATGCGGATATGTTAGGATAATGCTGAAATAAAATCAATTATTAAAATTGCCTCAATTTGCACTCATCTGAGGTCGAATATTTCTTGCAAAACCCGATTAAATTAAATAAAATAAATTCAATATGACTTGACGAGGCTGTGTGAAAAAAAAATATTTCCGGAAAAGGAAAACGGTTTGTTTAAAAAAATTATATTAGCGGCAATGCTGACCGCTTTTTCCCTGTCTAATGCCCAGGAAACTAGGGAAATAGAGCTTCAGGCGCAGGAAATACTTTCCCGGGTTGATGATATTATGCGTTATCCAGAGGGAGAACTTAAGGGAAAGGTGATGCACCTTCTGCCCGGCGGCAAATCATACTCTTTTTCTATTACAGGAAAGATTGCTAAAGAAGATTTTCTTTTTAATGTACATTCTTTTGAACGCGGTGAACAATATAAGATTCTTTATAATCTCGGCGGAGAAGATATATGGGTTTATAATGTACTTTCAGTTCAGATGTTTCATAAAATCGGAATTGATAAATTTGATCCTGTGATGGGAACAAATCTGTCGTATATAGATATTTCTAATTATGATCTTCAGAGTAATTATACCGCAAAGATAGACGGAAATGCCCTCGTAAAAGGGATTCAGGCCGTTAAGCTGACCTTGATCCCCATATTTCAGAGAGAAGAGGGTATGTACGGCAAACTGACGCTTTTTGTAAGAAGATCGGATTATTATCCGCTTAGAATCGATTTTCATGACAGGGATAAAGTTATAATGAAGACTATGTCCATCGTTCAGGGTGCGGAATTTTCAAGGCGAAAGTTCCCGGTGCGGTATGATGTTCTCGATATCCGCAAGGGAAGCCAGACGATATTAAACTTTCTTTCGCTTGATGAAAAGGTCAATTTTGACCCGCGCATTTTCCGTCATGAAGAACTACCGAAATAATAGTCAAAAAGTAATATAATTTATATTAAATTTCTTTAAGCTGTAGTTAAACTAATATGTGTTTTTATTATGCTTTCATAAATAACCTTGACTAAAGGCGCTATCAAAAAATAGTGGTCTTGCTTTTATTGGAGGGGAAATGAGAAGCAAATTTACAAAAATAGTAGCTACGATTGGACCAAGCTCGAGAAATTACGAGTGTATACGCGAAATAATAGAAAACGGTGCTAATGTTATCAGGCTGAATTTTTCGCACGGTACTTTTGACGATCATAAACAGTCTGTAGAGATGGTAAGAAAGGCTGCCAAGGATTTGGGACATTCCGTTGCAATTTTTCAGGATCTTCAGGGACCTAAGATCAGAGTCGGAAAACTAGACGGTGAATACATAGAGATCGAAGATGATGAAGAGCTTATAATTACAACCGATGATATAGTCGGCGGCGTAATTGACGGCAAGAAAAAAATATCTATAGATTATTCGAATCTCCACAAAGAAGCATCTGTCGGTAACCGTATTCTTCTCGACGACGGACTTATGGAGCTTCGTGTTGAGAAAATAGACGGAAAAAATATCCATACCAGAGTAATAAACGGCGGTAAGCTTAAGCCGAGAAAGGGCGTAAATTTTCCACATGTAAAACTTAACATTTCGGCAATTACTGATAAGGACAGAAAGGATCTAGCTTTCGCGTTTGAAAACGATATCGATTACGTTGCTCTTTCTTTTGTGCGCGACGCGAAAGACGTCAGAGAACTTATCGAGATTATGCTGAAAGATTACGGAAAAAGAATTCCTATTATATCCAAGATCGAAAAACCTGAAGCTTTTGATGATATAGACGATATCATTGAAGTTTCTGACGCTATAATGGTTGCGCGCGGTGACCTCGGAGTTGAAACTTCTCCGCAGGAAGTTCCGATTATGCAGAAGAGCATCATCAGAAAATGTAATATCGCCGGAAAACCGGTAATTACAGCAACTCAGATGCTCGAATCAATGATTACGAATCCGCGTCCGACAAGAGCTGAAGCGAACGACGTTGCGAATGCAATTCTTGACGGAACAGATGCTGTAATGCTTTCGGGTGAAACTGCTTCCGGAAAATATCCGGTTGAAGCTGTATCGATGATGGCGGATATCGCGCGTCAGGTTGAGAAGAGTCAGATATTCGAACGTGTTCTTTCGAGCAGACCTCTGACTAATGATGAGCTGGAAGAAAGCGCGAAAGAAGATGTTTCTTCAGCTATAAGTTTTGCAACTGTTGAGCTCGCTTATAAGGTTCACGCAAAATACATAGTGAGCTTTACTCACAGCGGCGGAACAGCAAAGGCTATATCAAAATACAGAACACCGATTCCGATTGTTGCGATTTCTCCTGTAAAATCTACAGTCCGTTTGCTCTCTCTTGTATGGGGAGTCTGGGCGTATGAAATGGGAACGGTTTCGACAGTAAATGAGCTTCTCGAAGGCGCGGTTGAAATGCTTAAAGTTAAGGAGCATGTTGAGAAAAAAGACATGCTTGTAATCACGGCCGGAGTACCTGTCGGTATTGCTGGTAGTACAAATATGATAAAAGTATACGAAGTTTAAGGCTTCGCCTTAAAAATCTTTTTTTGCATGGATCATGCAAGAATTTTCAAAGGGACGAGGAGCTCAGTCGCCGCTCCTCATCCCTTTGAGATCCCACTCCTGGCTTTTGTCGCGACAGAACTATCGCGCATTTCTTCGAAATGTCTGCGATAGTCTGCGCTTATTTGGTATTCGGCTTCGCCGAATGTTTTAAATATTATTATCCTCAATAATTACATGCTTTAGAAAAAATCTGCTCATCATCCTGTGCGCGACGATCAGAGATAAATTTGCCTTTAGCAAATTTTATTTATTTTCTATCATGCTTATTTTATCTAAGTGCTTTTTATGCTCCTATCATTCATATTAAAAACGGAATAATATTATTTCCTTTTAAATTCCTGCGTTACGCTATGATCAAAAACGCATAAGTAATTCTGCATTATGAAAATTACAAAAAATATCAATCGGTTTTCACATATCACCCAGTGCGGCAGGACTATGCGAGTCAAAAACAGAATGGATATACGTTGGCGTAAGGCAGAGAATTTCTATGCAGTTTATTTTAATATTCCGATTTCAGAAACATTGACAATTAAATTTAAGAATTATTTGGTTTAGTTTAAATTATAAATCTGAATATTATTGTTTAGCGCTGCTATATTAAGATGATATTGTTTCTGTTAATTCTTTTTTTTTTTTGAGAAATAGTCTGTTTTCTTTTTTTAAAGGATACGCCATAAACTACGTGTACGATAACAGCAGACTGGTAGCGGTGACGTATAGAGGCGGAGAACCGGTAAAATATACGTACGGAAACAGCAGTGATGATATGAACGGAGCCGGAAGACTGGTGAAGACGGAAAGCGGAAACTGCGTAGACGAGTACGGCTATGACTGGATGGGAAATGTAATCAAACATAAGCGCACAATAAAGG
>ENA-UPXM01001119-UPXM01001119.1-activated-sludge-metagenome-genome-assembly--contig:-NODE-1119-length-35949-cov-8.255279_pt1 | contig 35949 bp, 31 predicted proteins | sample MGYA00238178_ERZ772708 | MGnify/ENA primary metagenome ERZ772708 (study PRJEB29002, sample SAMN05720212) | activated sludge metagenome | isolation source: anaerobic digester from wastewater... | reverse complement strand
TTTACATGGTACTACAACAATGATCCTGAAAAGTACTCTTTGGTTCTTAAAGGTAAAATAATAACAGATGCGTTATCCTTTGGCGGAATGCTGGAAGTGCGATTAAATGGGGCAAAACTTTTATTTACAGACGGAGTTTCACTGAAATATCTTGGAAATGACGAGAAACATCCTCTAAAACATCAGCTTCTGATTGAGTTTGAAGATAAAAGTGCTCTAACCGCAACAGTACAGATGTATGGGGGAGTATGGTGCTTTAACGATGAAGATGTTTTTGATAATCCTTACTACGCTGCAGCGAAGGAAAAACCTTCAGTTTTCTCAGATAGCTTTAACCAAGAGTATTTCATGAATATTATTAATATGCCTCTGGCTGAAAAACTTAGCCTAAAAGCACTTTTGGCAACAGAACAGCGTATACCAGGACTTGGAAACGGTGTTTTACAGGACATACTGTGGACAGCACGAATCAATCCGCGTAAAAAGGTATGCATGCTTGAATCTGATGAGAAAAAGAAGATTTTTTCATCAATAAAATCCGTTTTAAAGAGTATGTACGATCTAGGTGGAAGAGATACTGAAAAAGACCTATATGGCAATAACGGCGGATATAAAACCATTCTCAGTAAAAATACAGCATCATCACCATGTCCGGTATGTGGGCAGACCATAATAAAAGAAAATTTCCTTGGCGGAAGCATTTACTACTGCCCAAAATGTCAGCCAAAATAGAAGAAAATAGTACCAGGAGGTGGTATGATGATTAAAAATGATGAACTACAACTAAAAAATATAGGTATAATATTTAATTCAAATGGGTTAACAGCAGTTTTTTTAAAAAAAGAGTATATCCCGGCTCTTTTACATCTTGAGCTTTTCAGTCACTGTATAATTTTTTCAGACAGCCAGCAACAAGATAGATACAATTTATTTAAAAGCAGTATCAGCTCAGAGGTATGCAGAATAGTAAAGATTGATGGAAAAAGAGGGATTATCTATCTTGACCGGATAGCAGCAGCAGATCAGTCACCGGTATGGGATGTAAAACCTTACTTTCCCTGTGAAGATCGCGTCCAATCTCCAACAGATCCTTTTTCAAGCTTTGGAACCTTCAGAGCGGAAAACAACTGCGAGCCTCAAGAAAAGGACATCAGTGAAATTAACAATATTGAAAGAACTGTCAGAAAAAAGGGAACAATTATAAATTTTCAAGGAGAGTATTTTATTCAATTTGATAATAAATGCTTTTTTGAGTATGAGAAAATAAATCAGTTTTCGCATATAAAAATATTGTGGTGGTTTGATAGATTTGACAAGCCGGAGTACAGAAAAGTTATACAGTGCAACCCTCCATATGAGAATGCACCAAAAACCGGTATTTTTGCATGTCGTTCGCCCGTTAGACCAAACCCTATCGCTATGACCACAGCAAAAGTGTTAAGAACAGATCCGGAAAAAAATAGAGTATATATAAACTATATCGATTGTTTTGAGAAAAGTACAGTTGTTGAAGTTCTTCCTTACATTGCAGTATACGACAGAATTGAAGCTTTCACTCTACCGCAGTGGCTGGAACACTGGCCCCAGTGGTTGGATGAAGGAGCTACCAGCAGCATCCCTGATAAAAGCGAAATGGAACCTTCATTAAAAGACCGGATCAAAAAATACATAAAGGCTGACTCTGTCTGTTACTCACAGGAAAAAAGATACGATAGCTTTTCCGACGGGGTTTTCCGCGATGAAGGCTACATAACTATTAAAGGTGCGAAACAAAATAACCTTAAAAACATAACGGTAAAGATACCAAAAAATAAAATTACACTTATAACCGGAGTGAGCGGAAGCGGAAAATCAAGTCTCGCATTTGACACTCTTTATGCAGAAAGTCAGCGTAGATTTATGGATAGTATTTCAACCTCCGGTAAAATGGCGTTCGAACAGTTTGAAAAACCGGATGTTGAGCAAATAACTAATCTCCCTCCGGCTATAGCCATAGAACAGAAAACTCTTGGAAGAAATCCAAGATCAACTGTCGGAACCATAACTGACATATACGATTATCTTAAACTTCTTTATGCAAGAGTTGGAACAAGACACTGCCCTCAGTGTGGAAAACCCTTTACCCAAATGACTGAGAACCAGATAATAAATACGCTACTTTCTATCCAGCCTCATAATCATATTACTATAAGTCCATTTGGTCATAATGATGATCAAAAACATTTTATCTTTTCCGAGCAAAAAGACCGGCTTTTTGAAGACGATCTGGCTAAATGCGTATCTCTGATGCTGAAAAAAGGAAAGGGAGCATTAAGGGTATTAATAAATGAAGAAGATTTTCTCTTTCAGACCACCTCAATATGTTATCACTGTGAAAAAATATTCTTTGAGCTTACTCCGGCAGACTTCAGTTTTAACAATCCGCAAAGTATGTGTCCTGTATGCAAAGGATTGGGAGTAATTCTGCAGGTCGACCCGGAACTGATAGTAAGTGATCCCTCAAAATCATTGTTGGATGGTGCTTCAAATTGGTGGGGCAATCTCCGCAAACACAGAAGCAAACCAAATGCCAACTGGATGAAAGGCGAGGTTCTCGCTCTTGCCGAACAGATGAATGTTGATTTGGAACTTCCATGGAAAGAGCTTCCACAGGAATTTAAAACTCAAGCACTTTATGGGTCTAAGGGAAAAGAGGTACGGTTTGTTTATGAAAATTCAAACGGTAGGAAAGGCGAAATCATAAGACCTGTTGAAGGAGCCTGCAACATTATAAATAGATTATTCAGGGAAAACAACGGCGAAACCGCACAAAGACTTGTTTCCGCCTTTATGAATGAAAAGGAATGTACCACATGTCATGGAGAGAGGCTTTCTCCACAAGGACGGATGGTGGTTCTTGCCGGAAAAAGATTTCCACAGGCAACATCAATGAAAATTAGCGAGCTGCTAAAGTGGCTCCTCGAACTTCAAATAAAGCTTGATCCATCGGAACTAGAAATAGCACAGACACTTTTGAATGAAATGACTAAAAAACTTAAGAGCCTTAGCAATGTGGGCGTTTCGTACCTTTCACTTGATAGAGCCGTGCCAACCCTATCGCCTGGCGAAGCACAGAGAATCCGTCTTGCATCTCAGCTTGGCAACGGTCTTTCCAATCTTCTTTATATACTGGATGAGCCTTCAATGGGACTTCATGCTAAAGACCATAAGTACCTCATACAGTCAATAAAAGAGTTGCGCGATAATGGCAATACTGTTGTCATGGTAGAACATAACACCCAAATGATCCTTAATGCTGATTATATAATAGATATGGGTCCGGGGGCCGGTGAACACGGAGGATACGTGATAGCTCAGGGAAATCTTTCGCAGTTAGAGGAAAACTGCACTTCTCTTACAGCAAAAGCACTTAAGGAAATAGAAAATGAACCCCGATCATGTTCAAATCGTAGAATACCTTATGGATGGCTTAAAATAATAGGTGCAACCCATAACAACCTTAAAAACATTGATGTTGAAATTCCTTTGGGACTTATTACATGTGTAACGGGTGTAAGCGGATCAGGAAAAAGCAGTCTTATATCAAAAACACTTTTCCCAATGCTGAACAACCATTTCAATGCTTCACAGGACACGGCGGGATCTTGTCAAAATATACTCGGAATTGAAAACATTGACAATGTCCTAAACATTTCGCAACAGCCAATAGGCAGAACTCCGCGTTCCAATCCTGCAACATATACCGGTCTGCTTGATGAGATACGTGAACTTTTCGCTGCTATACCTGCTGCAAAAAAATTAGGCTATAGATCAAATAAATTCAGCTTCAACAGTAAAGAGGGACAGTGCCCGGAATGCTCAGGCGAAGGCCGTAAATGTATTGAGATGAACTTTATGCCTGACGTATGGATTCAATGTCCTCAATGCAAAGGTAAGAGATTTAATCAACAGGTGCTTGAAATCTTTTACAATGGCAAAAACATTGCTGATATTCTGGAAATGACTGTAGAAGAAGCATTAACTTTCTTTAGTACCCAGAAAAAAATCTCCAGAATTCTTACAACCATGTATAATGTAGGATTGGGATATATAAAACTTGGACAAAGTGCTTTAACACTTTCCGGTGGCGAGGCCCAGAGAATAAAACTATCAAAAGAGCTTAGCCGTGAAACATCCAGCCGTTGTCTGTATATCTTAGATGAACCTACGACAGGCCTTCACTATGAAGATATTAAAAAACTTTTAAAAATACTTTCAGATATATCGGATGCCGGCAATACAGTACTAGTGATAGAACACAACCCTCAGGTAATAAAAAATGCCGATTGGATTATAGATTTAGGACCGGAAGGCGGAGACAACGGAGGATTCCTCATTTTTCAGGGAACAGTTTCAAAGATTTTGGAATGTGAAAAAAGTTTTACTGGACAAGTACTCAAAACCATTATAAAAAACAGATAGATATCAAAAAGTACCCTGTGGATTGAATTGTTCCAGCCACAGGGTACTTTAAAATTACTGTTTTATGTCGTTTTTTTTAGTCTGGCAAGCATCATTGATACTATAAAAAATCCAAAAAGCATTACTACTATTGCCGGTCCGGGAGGAATATTCATAAAGTATGAAATAAAAACACCGAATAATGCTCCCAAAAATCCTATGAAACAAGATAATACTATCATCTGATTAAGCGTCGTGGCCCACATCTTGGCAATTATGCCAGGAGTAAGTAAAAGCGCCGTTACGAGTATAATCCCTATAATTTTTACCGAAGTAACCACAACAAGAGATACTGTAAGCAAAAATATATAGTCTATAAAGTCCACAGGAACCCCATATATTTTTGCCATTCTTTGATTGAATGCATAGTATTTAAGCTCTTTATTGAAAAAAACAGTACTCATAAGTATTATTGCAAAAACAACAAGAAGAAGTACAATATCGTTAAAAGTAACCATAAGAATATCCCCGAAAAGGTATCCGGATATTTCTGGTGTATAGCCGGTCTTAAGCGAAATGAATATTATTCCCAGAGCCATCGAAAGAGAAAGCATAACTCCTATAATACTGTTTTCATTAATACTCTTTTTTTTACTTATAATAAATATGGCACTGGCAAATATGATAGCAGTTATTATCGAAACAAGGTTCAGATTCCAGCCCATAAGCAAGGCCAAGGCTATTCCACCGAAAGCTGTATGTCCTGCACCATCGCCTATAAACTCCATTTTTTTCAAAACAATAAAGTTGGAAAGTATCGCACAGCTTACTCCCGAAAGCAAGGATGCTGCAAGAGCATACTGCATAAACTGATAACTTAGTATTTCAATCATTCCTGCTCACCACTTTCAAAGGATTGTCTATATGCACAAGCATTTCAAGGCTCTCGGCATATATATCTTTAAGATCCTGTGAAGACATCTCTGCAGTATTTTTATGGCAGTGAAGCGTCCTGTTAAGACACATAACTTTGGTGGTTTCTTTAAACACCATAGAAAGATCATGACTCACAAGTATCACAGTCACTTTTTCCTGCTGGTTAAGTTTTTTCAACAGACCGTAAAATAATATCTGTCCGTTCTTATCAACCCCGGCTTCCGGTTCATCCAGAATAAGAATATCCGGTTTTGATACAAGAGCACGTGCAAGCAGGAGTCTCTGATACTCTCCACCGGAAAGTCTTCCTGCTTTTCTGTCTTTCAGATGATCTATTCCCAAAATTTTCAATACTTCCATAACTTTTTTCACATGCTCTGCGGTATAGCGCCTAAGAAAACCTACTTCTTTATACATACCCATCAGTGCTACTTCTTTAACGGTTATGGGAAAGCTTCTGTCTATTTCATCGTATTGTGGAACATATCCTATTTTCCCGTTTATTTTTATTTCTCCGGTATAATCTTTTATTTCATTAAGGATTACTTTTATAAGTGTAGATTTTCCTGCACCATTAGGTCCTATTATTCCCACAAAATCACCGGTATGAATTTCAAAGTCTATATTTTGTAGGATAACATGATTTTCAATTTTATAGTTGAGATTGTTTACACAGATTGCTGTTTTTTTATCCATTTTTTTTGCTCCTGTTTTTGCAGTCTTTACATATGCCCTCAAAATAAAGCGTATGGTCCAGGATCTCAAACTCAAGCTGTTGCATGATATACTCTGATAGCTTCTCTTCAAAACACATATCAAACCTGCTGAAAGATTTACATTTCACACAGTATATATAATGAAAATGCCCGTTCCCATAGTAATAATAAGTAACCTTGTCCGAAAAAACCATTGTTTTTAGAATATTTTCGGATGTAAAAAAATTAAGATTCCTGTATATAGTTGAAAGATCGTAATTGAAGCCCAGCAGGCCGTTAAGCTTTTCAGCACTCAACGGCTCATCTGAGTTTTTAAAAATACTTAGTATTTCACGTCTTGCTCGGGTTAATTTTATTTTATCACCTACTTCAATTTCATAATTTGATCAAAATTATACTGATACAGGTCTGTTATGGTTTTCATGGACGAGTTACCCAAGGGATCAAGCATTCCTATCTTAAGTCCGGCAGAAGCTGCTATTGCTTTGGCAGCCCTATCGCTTAGTTGAGGCTCTATGAAAATCACATTTGCATTTTCTACCTTAGCCTTATCGATTATATCCTTCATCTGTGAAGGAGTAGGATCTATTCCAGGAGAAAGCTGAACTACACCTGCAATTTTAAAACCATATCTTTGAGCAAAGTACTGGAAAGAGTTATGGAATGTAAAAAAAGATATGTTTAATTCTTTTGAACTAGAAAGAAACTGCTGATCCTGTGCTTTAACTTTCTGAATAAGTTTCTGCGCATTCGCTTCATAAAGAGTTTTGGACTTAGGATTTACCTTTGAAAGCTCAGCAGTAATTGCGGGTATCATATAATTATACATCAAATAAGGACTGGTCCAAACATGAGGATTTACTCCAGAATGAACATGACCATTTTCCTTGTGGTCTTCGCTTTCTTCATCATGATCTTCCTCTTCTTCAACAGACAGCTCATCCTGTTTGATACTTTGAGCCACATATAAAACCGGTATCTTCTTCTGTTGCAAAGAAACAAGGACTTTTTCAATGAAAACCTCCACATCAAGCCCGTTTACAATCAAAATATCTGATTCATAAAGGTTCTTCATGTTCTCAACGGTCAGAGCATAGGTGTGAGGGCTTTTGCCCTGCGGTATGATAAGATTTACATTATCGTTTTGACCTGCAATCTCTCTGACAGCAAGGTAATATGGGTAAATAGATACGGATATGTTTATGGAAAAAACTGAAAGTACTGTTGTTAATACCATAAAAAGAATCCAGAATTTTTTCATGTTCTCCTCCTTATGAAAACAATTTGCAAATGCAATTGATTTGCAAAAAGTATATTATCAGACTAAAGTAACTTTAAAATGAAGCAAAAGTTTCAAATCAGCTTATGTTCAAAGACAAATTTTTCTTATTGTAGTATAATATCCTTACATATCATAAATTCGGGAGGGATTATTTTGAAAAAAAACGTTTTGAAATCCATAACTGTATTTATTTTTATTACTCTTTTTTCAACAGTAATTTTCGCTGCTGGAACTCAAGGTTTTTCCGGAAATGTAGCCGAGATAGACAAGTACGGGAATGTACGACTTGACGTGACGGAAGAAGCTGTAAAGCTTTCTGGAGTGGAGGTAGGAGACATTCTTGAAGTCAAGTTTAACGATAAAACTCTTATCCTTCCTTTTGCTACGGCATACGGAGATGTCGATAGATCATCCGCTCTTTTACGATTAAATAAAGGATTTGTTCAGATGGCTATTAACTACGGTAACTTTGCAACATTTTTCTCAGTTGCACTAAACAATACCGTAACCGTTTCTGTTCTTGAAAAGGGAACTTATAAGGCTCAAATTGAATTAAGAAAACTTGTAAAATCGGAGGAACGCAAGGACTATCCATCAGATCAGGCTTTTGCGAATTTCAGAGAAATTTCTTTAGGATGGATAAAACCCGGTATTCTTTTCAGGACATCACATCCATCGGTAGCAGATTCAAGATCGTCCTACGTTGCTGCTTTTGTAGAGGAATATCAGATACAAACCATAATCAATCTTGCTGACACACAGGCTGAACTGCAGGAAAACCTTAAAAATTCAAAGTACTATGAAGATCTCTATAATAAAGGGTCTGTAATAGCTCTTGGAATGGGAGTAGACCTTCTTTCAAAAGACTTTGCGGCAAAATTAAAAACTGCCTTTGAGTTTATGATAGAACACAGAGGTCCTTACGCCATACATTGTCTTGAAGGCAAAGACAGAGCCGGAATAGTATCAGCAATACTTGAAGGACTCATGGGGGCAACCGTTGATGAAATCGTTAACGATTATATGATAACCTATGAAAACTACTACTCCATGGTAAAAGGAACCGAAAGATACGACCTCATAGCAAAGATCATGACTGACCAGCTGAAAGAGATGAACAGCAACAAACCGGTAACTGATCTTAATTTGAGATCCGTAATGTTTCTGTACCTAAAGAACACTGTAGGACTTTCAGATGAACAGATAGCACTTCTCAGAACAAGAATTTCAGAGTAACTTATCTTATTAGCTGCCTGCGTAATTACGTAGGCAGTTTTTTTATTAAAAATCACATTATTATGTTAAATCCTTCAATATATATGTGATAATTATTTTTTTCGTCAGGAAAAGCTAATTTTAAGATATTTTCGTAAATAAATGCATTTAAAATCAAAAAAGTCTTTTTTAAATTGTGCGTTTTATAACAAATCAGTAAATAATTAAAGGGTTAAGAAACAAAACTATGAATTCCCAGCGTAAAACTTAACCATAAAATAATTTTTCAGTGTATTTTTTTCAGAAATAAGTGGTAGAATTGTGTTGAAAATAAAAAAGTGAAATAAAACACTTTTATACTTTTACTATGAAGTGAAAATAATAACTTCATTTTTATAAAACTTATATTTTCTAGCTTCTATAAGTACCTGAAAAAAAATTACAGTATAAGTGGCAAGGAAAAATTGAAAAAAAGTATAATCCAAGTGATAAAAAGAACTTAAAAACGGGAGATGATTCTAATGGCATTGATGACACCTGAGCAGTATGTTGAGAGTTTGAGAAAGCTTAATCTGAAGGTTTACCTTTTCGGAGAGTTGATAGAAAATCCTGTAGATCATCCGATAATAAGACCTTCGCTAAACTCTGTGGCAAAAACATACGAGCTGGCCCAGATGGATGAGTACAAAGAGCTTATGACGGCAAAGTCCAATCTTACCGGTGAAACTGTCAACAGATTCTGTCATCTTCACCAGAGCACTGAAGATCTCAAGAATAAAGTAAAAATGCAAAGACTTTTGGGTCAGAAAACAGCTGCCTGTTTTCAGAGATGCGTTGGAATGGATGCTTTTAATGCACTTTACTCAACAACATATGAAACTGATGAAAAATACGGTACTACTTATCATAAAAATTTTATTGAGTATATGAAGTATGTACAGACAAACGATCTGACCGTCGATGGAGCAATGACAGACCCTAAAGGCGACAGGGGACTTGCACCTTCAGAACAGCAGGATCCGGATCTTTACCTGCGAATTGTTGAAAGAAGGAAGGACGGTATTATTGTCAGAGGAGCAAAAGCTCATCAGACAGGTGCGGTTAATTCTCATGAACACCTTATAATGCCTACATGTTCTATGAGAGAAGAGGATAAAGACTACGCTGTGGCTTTTTCTGTTCCAAGCGATGCACCAGGTGTATTTATGATTTATGGAAGACAATCTTGCGACACCAGAAAGCTTGAAAATTCTTCTATTGACGTTGGAAACAGCACTTATGGCGGTCATGAGGCATTGGTAGTATTTGACGATGTTTTTGTACCTAATGACAGGATTTTCTTATGCGGTGAGTATGATTTTGCCGGAATGCTTGTGGAAAGATTCGCTGGTTACCATAGACAGTCCTACGGAGGATGTAAGGTTGGAGTTGGAGACGTTCTGATAGGAGCAGCGGCACTCGCAGCAGATTATAACGGTGTCCCAAAGGCAAGTCATATAAAAGATAAACTGATCGAGATGATTCATCTTAATGAAACACTTTACAGTTGTGGTATCGCCTGTTCAACAGAAGGGAAGAAAACTAAAGCCGGAAATTACCAGATAGATCTTCTGCTGGCCAATATCTGTAAGCAGAACGTTACCAGACTGCCGTATGAGATTGCCAGACTTGCAGAGGACATAGCAGGCGGTCTTATGGTTACAATGCCTTCTGAAAAAGATCTTAACAGTCCTGAAATAGGAAAATATGTGGAAAAGTACCTTAAAGGCAGCTCGAAAGTATCTACAAAAAACAGAATGCGAGTACTTCGCCTTATCGAAAATATGACACTTGGAACAGCAGCAGTAGGTTACAGGACAGAATCAATGCACGGTGCAGGTTCACCTCAGGCACAGAGGATCATGATATCAAGACAGGCAGATCTAGAGCAGAAGAAGAATCTTGCGAAAGTAATAGCAAAAGTAGACGAATCCGAAAATAAAAAATGAAGTGACTTTTATGAGCAGCCCAACTTTCGATTTAGTAAAAGAAATAATCGACATTAAGATAAAACCTCTAGTACAAGAGCATGGCGGAGGAATTGAACTCAAAAGTGTTCAGGGCGGTACCGTTTATATCAAGCTACTGGGAGCTTGTAGGAACTGCCCTTCCGCCCAGCTTACCGTTGAAAACCACATCAAAAGAATACTGATACAGCACTTTCCCAATATAGAAAAAGTTGCTGTAACGGATAACATAAGCAGCGATCTTATGGATATGGCTAGGAAAATTCTATCTCATGCATAATACTTTTTGATAAGGAGCGGCTAAAGTATGGATCTTAAACAGTTATACAAGGAAAAAACAGTATCGGCTGAGGAAGCTGCTTTTAAAATACCTTCCGGTTCAAGAGTTGTTCTTGCGCATGCAGCAGGAGTTCCAACTGCAGTAATCAACAGTATGACAGCCAACAAAAGCAGATACAAGGATGTCGAAATAGTCCATCTTTTATGTCTTAATGATGCTCCCTATACGAGCAGCGACTGTGAAGGACATTTCAGACACAATGCACTTTTCGTTGGTGGAAATACCAGAAATGCTGTTTCAAAAAACAAAGCAGATTATACGCCATGCTTTTTTTATGAGATTCCAAAACTTTTTTCAAGCGGCAAAATGCCTGTTGATGTTGCCATAATAAACGTAAGCAGACCGGACAAGTATGGTTATTGCAGTTATGGGGTGTCTTGCGATTATACTAAACCAGCTGCTGAAAACGCAAGAATAGTAATTGCTGAAGTAAACGATAAAATGCCTACAGTAATGGGAGATAACTTTATCCATATAAGCAATATAGATTATATAGTAGAAACCTCAAAAGAGCCTGCTGTTCTGGAACCGGCAGAGATAGGACAGACAGAAAAAGCAATCGGTGAGAACTGCGCTGCTCTTATAGAAGATGGTTCAACATTACAGTTAGGAATAGGAGCCATTCCTGATGCAGTACTGCTTTTTCTGAAAAACAAAAGGGATCTAGGCATACACAGCGAAATGGTTTCCGACGGAGTATTAGAACTGGTTGAGGCAGGCGTTATAACAAACAAAAATAAAACTATTCATAAAGGTAAGATGATTGCAACTTTTCTCATGGGTAGCAAGAGACTTTACGATTTTGTCGATAAAAATCCGATGATTGAACTTTATCCTGTTGATTATGTAAATAATCCATTGGTGATAATGCAAAACAGAAAGATGGTCTCAATAAACTCGTGTCTTCAGGTAGACCTTATGGGACAGATCGCATCTGAGAGCATAGGACTCAAACAGTTCAGCGGAGTAGGCGGACAGGTGGATTATGTAAGAGGAGCAAGCATGTCAGAAGATGGAAAGTCAATAATTGCCATGCCGTCTACTGCATGTGACGGAAAGGTATCAAGAATTGTACCTTTTCTTTCACAGGGAAGTGCCGTTACAACTTCAAGAAACGATGTGCATTATGTTGTAACTGAATACGGAGTTGCTGATCTATGGGGAAAGACTCTCAGAAAACGTGCTGAAGCCTTAATAGAGATAGCTCACCCATATTTCAGACAAAGTCTGACAGAAGAATACGAAAAAAGATTTTCATAAAAAGGGATGATAGCATGGAGCTTTTCAAGCTAGGCAGCAAGATCTTTAAATACGACACATTCAATGACTTTGTGCATGAATTTAAAATAGAAAGTACTGATCTCATAATAACCAATCAGTTCATATATGATCCGATTATAAAGGAGTCAGACGCAAAGTGTAATGTAATATTTCAAGAAAGATACGGAAATGGTGAACCTTCAGATGAAATGATGAACGGTATTCTGAACGAAGCAAAAAAATATGATTTTAAAAGAATAATTGCTATCGGCGGAGGTACTGTTATAGATATCGCTAAGATCCTTGTTCTCAAAGATATTGTTGACGTAAAGGATGCTTTTGAAAGAAAAGTTCCTCTCCTAAAGGGAAAAACTCTTATAGCAGTTCCTACTACCTGCGGTACCGGAACCGAGGTTACAAATATTTCTATCGCCGAAATAAAATCAAAAAAAACTAAGATGGGGCTTGCAGTTCCTGAATTGTTTCCAGATGCGGCAGTTCTTATCCCTGAGTTTTTGAAAAATCTTCCTTATAAATTTTATATGTATAGCTCTATTGATGCTCTTATTCATGCGACCGAATCATATCTTTCACCAAAAGCAAATACATATACCAAGCTTTATGCTGTGAAAGCAATAGAAACCATACTTGATATCTATATTAATATGAAAAAGTTTGGCGAAGAGTACAGATTTGAAAGGCTTGAAGATATTCTGGTTGCAAGTAACTGCGCAGGAATAGCTTTTTCCAATACTGGAGTAGGAGCCGTGCATGCACTTTCTTATCCTATAGGGGGAAATTATCATGTCCCTCACGGACTTTCTAACTATCTTTTCTTTACAGAGATATTTAAGCTTTATGTAAAAAAGAATCCTTCAGGAACGATAAAGGAACTGAACAGAATACTTTCTGGTATTCTAGATTGTGATACTTTTGACGTATACGATAAACTTGAAATGCTTTTGGGAAAACTTTTGCAGAAAGAAAGGCTTTCTTCTTACGGAATGAAGGAACGCGAGGTTGAAGAGTTTGCAAAGAGTGTTATAGCCAATCAGCAAAGGCTTCTTGCTAACAACTATGTTCCTCTTTCCGATAAAGAGATAGAAAACATATACAGAATATTATTATAACGGAGGAAAATGAATATGTCTGAAATAGATGAACTGATTCAAAAGTCTAGAAAAGCACAAAAAGAGTTTGAAAGGTTCAGTCAGGAACAGGTTGACCTAGTGGTGAAGGAAATTGCAAAGACTGTTTACGATAATGCCGAGTTACTTGCAAAAATGGCTGTTGAAGAAACCAGAATGGGAGTTTATGAGCACAAGGTTTCTAAAAACAAAGGAAAGTCAAAAACCATATGGAATGATCTCAAAAATAAAAAATCTGTTGATATAATAAAAATCGATGAAGAAAAAAATATTGTTGAAATAGCTAAACCCATGGGAGTTGTAGGTTCCGTGACTCCTACCACGAACCCTACTGTTACGTGCATGTGTAACGCAATGTTTGCGCTTAAGGGGAGAAACTCCATAATAATCGCACCTCATCCAAGGGCAAAAATGACTTCTTTGAAAACAGTTGAACTTATTAATGAAGCACTCAAAAAATATAATTCTCCGGAAAATCTTATTCAGGTAATAAAGGATCCGAGTATTCAAAAAACTGAAGAGCTTATGAAAGTTGTTGATGTTGTCGTCGCTACAGGAGGAATGGGCGTTGTCAAGGCTGCATATTCCAGCGGTAAACCAGCATATGGGGTCGGAGCAGGAAATGTCCAGGTTATACTGGACAACGACATTGACTATGAGACAGCAGCAGAAAAAGTCATATCAGGAAGAGCTTTTGATAACGGCATAATCTGTTCCGGCGAGCAGAGTATAATAGTTGATGAGCATGACTATGAAAAAGTAGTGAAAGCTTTTGAAAGCAAAGGTGCCTTTTTTGTAAGAGATCAAAAAACCAAGGAACATGTCAGAAGTATGCTTTTTATTAATGGACAGATAAATAAAGATGTTGTGGGACAGTCTGTAAAAAAGATTGCTGAAATAGCAGGGCTGAATATTCCGGAAAATACCAAGGTAATCATAGTAGAAGCTGATGGTATAGGAAAAGAAGACGTCCTGTGTAAAGAAAAGATGTGCCCGGTTATGGTCAGCTTCAAGTATAAAACCTTTGATCAGGCACTAAAAATTGCAAAGACCAATCTTGAACTTGAAGGTTCGGGACATACTGCGGCCATTCATTCCAACAACAATTCAAATATCGAAAAAGCAGGGATATGTCTTCCAATTTCACGGCTTGTTGTAAATGCACCTTCTTCAACTACAGCAGGAGGTAGTTTAATGAACGGTTTTGCACCAACCACAACTCTTGGATGCGGTTCATGGGGAAACAACTCCATATCTGAGAACTTTACCTATAAGCATTTAATAAACATTTCACGTATAGGCTTTGTAAATACCAAAATACGTATTCCCACTGACGAAGAAATCTGGGCCTGAAAAAAGGAAAGACCTTTATGGTCTTTTCTTTTTTTATCGTGTATAATAGTTTTAACAATTGAATGGAGGCTGAGAAATGTTAAAACTCAAATATCTTTTTGATAATCCGGATCTTGCCCAGATGATTTCCAAAAACTGGGACTGCCTGTCAACTCCTGTTTTTTTCAGAATTTCGTCCAATGTAATATATACTGTCAAAAAAGATAGTAAAACTTTTTTCCTTAGATTTTCGCCACAAGCAGAAAAAAGTATAACCTCAGTTATTGCTGAGGTTGAGTTTCTTATGTACTTAAGCGAAAGAGGATTTAATGTCTGTAACCCTGTACCTTCAAAAAATCTCAAACTGGTAGAGGATGTTTATACCCCTTGGGGTAGCTACACAGCTGTACTTTTCCCATGTAGCCGCGGGGTACAGCTTAGCAAAGTAAAGCTGGATAATTATTCGGCTGAACTTATGGGAAAAACTCTGGGCAAGCTTCACAAACTGAGTTGTCAGTATGTTCCTAAGAAATTCAAAAGAAAAAATCATGATGCAATTTTAGATGAGGTTTCAGAACTCGCACAGAAATATGGTTTAGAAGACGTTTTAACCTCCGCCGTGATTATTCGAGACGAACTTGATACTTTGCCAAAAGACAGTAAAAATTATGGTCTAATACATTATGATTTTGAAACAGATAATCTTTTCATCGATTCAGAAAACCAAAATATATCGGTTATTGATTTTGATGACAGTCATTATAACTGGTATGTACTTGATATAGAAAGAGCTCTGAACAGTATTCTTGAACAAAGCGGCGATAAAGAGTTCAATGATCTCAAGTCTTCTTTTATTGCCGGTTATTCTTCAGAAAGATCTATTGATGAAAGGATACTTGAAAAATTACCGCTTTTAACTGCTTATGCAAATCTTTACGGTTACACAAGAATATACGATTCAGTATTTGAAAAATGGAATAATGAACCACAGTGGATTGGAGAGCTTAGAACTCACATAAACAGTCTATTAGACGAAAGGAAAAAAGTTTTCTTGGAGTATACCGCTAAAAAATAATTTAAGATCATGGAAATTTTTTTTAACAATAAAATGTTATCATTGTGATTGATTTATAAACTAAAAATTTAATACTTAACTTATTTAAAGAGAAAAAAACACAGTCCGGTTGGTAGTCCGGACACAGTAAAAACTGTTAGTAGCCTTCCGTATAACGGATGTCCATTCTCCAATTTTTTGTTTAGGAGGATGTATGGAAAAAGGCATAAGACTAACAGTTTTTTTTGAAGACCCTTTTTGGGTCGGAGTATTTGAAAAAGTTGAAGATCACCAGCTATATGTGTGCAAATATGTTTTTGGTGCAGAGCCAAAAGAGTATCAGGTTTATGAACTCATTTTAACCAAACTTAACTCTCTTTACTTCAGCAGAGGTATCTTTACAGAGTTTAAACCAGAAAAAAAAGTCAATCCCAAAAGGATGCAACGGCAGATAAGCAACAGCATAAAATCACGAGGCCCAGGTGAAAAAGCCTTTATGGCAATGAAATATGAGCATGAACTGCTTAAAAACGAACGTAGGAAAATTAAAAAAGTTTTAGAAGAAACCGAGAATACAGAAAAGTTTGTTAAAAAGCAGCTCAGGAAAAAAGAAAAGCATCGTGGACACTGATTTTATAGAACCTTTATCATTATAAGACAAGGATTTTCTTCTCCCCATATCTCTTTTATCTCCTGCAATGGAAAAAAACCACATTTTTTATAAAACATCCTTGTTCTGGCATAGCATTCATAATCACAGGACTCACCTAGAGTCTTTACCATAAGGAATCTATATCCATTATTTTTGAGGAAAAGTTGAGCTTTTTCAATCAAAATGATTCCTATACCTTTTCTGTGATATGGTTTTTCTATACCCATAACATATATTTCTGCAGTATATTCGTTGTTGCTTTTTATGGAGATAAATCCAACAGGCTTTTCATCCTCGTATGCTGCAAAAAAGACTGTTTCTTTTACTCCTGATACATAATCGTTTATAGCGGAGTCAATTCCAAACCATTGGGTTAGTTTTTTTAGGATATCTGCTGTGATAATTTGCTTATCCGCTGAAGTGATTTCAGAAATTTTTATCATATATTTTGTCCCTCCTTATTTATAAATTATAACATTATCCTTCAATTACCTTTTTCCGGACTTGACATGACCTTTGGATATATGTTATAATAAAAATACCTACTAGGGGTATAATAGTTAAATAAAATATTGGAGGAAAAATATGAGAGAAATAACCGATGCTACATTTGAAACTGAAGTTTTAAAAAGTGAGTTGCCTGTTCTGGTTGACTTCTGGGCAACCTGGTGTGGACCGTGCAGAATGATTGCACCTGTAGTACAGTCTTTATCAGAAAAGTATGAAGGCAAAGTCAAGTTTGTAAAGCTTGATGTAGATGCTAATCCTCAAAATCCCCAGCAGTACAGGGTGAACAGCATACCCACACTGATGATCTTCAAAAATGGACAGCCTGTAGATACATCCGTGGGATTCAAACCAGAATCTGTGATCGAAAAGATAATTCAGAAAAATTTATAGGCTATGGAAGAACTCTTTGATATTGCAATCATAGGCAGCGGTCCCGCAGGGCTTTCAGCGGCATTAAATGCAAAAATAAGAAATAAAAAAATACTATTTTTAGGAAAAAAAGAGTTGAGCGAAAAACTTTACAAAGCTCACACCATTAATAATTATCTCGGTTTTCCAAGTATATCAGGCCAAGACCTTAAAAATAGTTTCAAAAAACATATTGACTCTCTTGAAATAGAGATAATGGATATGTTTGCCGACACAGTTTACTCTATGGGAGATTATTTTTCCATATCTGTAAAAGAAAAAGTTTTTGATGCAAAAACGGTTATTGTTGCTGTTGGAATGGACTTTCCTAAAACTATCAAAGGTGAAAGAGAGTATCTCGGCAAAGGCGTCAGTTACTGCGCAACATGTGATGCAATGCTTTTTAGAAATAAAAAAGTGGCAGTAATAGCTTACGATAAGGAAGATGAAGCTGAAGCCCTTTATCTTTCCGAAATAGGATGTGAAGTTTATTATATTCCTATGTACAAGGAGACCCCAAAATTGTCAGATCGGATAAAGATTATTAATGAAAAACCTCTAGAAATATCTGGAAGTAATTTTTTATCCGCTCTTATAACCGATCAAAGAAGTATTGAAGTTTCGGGAGTTTTTGTTCTTAAACAGATGAAGCCGGTTCAGGATCTAATACCAGGAGTTGAAACTGCAGATGGACATATTGTTGTTGACAGAAGTATGCAAACATCTATTCCTGGCCTTTTTGCAGCAGGAGACTGTACAGGAAAACCTTATCAGTACATGAAAGCAGCCGGTGAGGGTCTTGTAGCTTCGCTCAGTGCTGTAGCTTATCTCGATAAACTTAATAAAAATAAAGTATAAAAACCAGCATCGTATATGGTGCTGGTTTTTATTTACGATATAGTCTTATTAGTGAAAAGAAAATATGTTGAAATGTCATATAAACAGAAATATAATTAGGTATCATAATAATATTTTATTTTTATTATTATGATACCTAATTACTTTTAGAGGTGATAATGGTGATGGACGGTATAGATCCTCATGCAAGAAAGCTTATGGAAGTATTTTCTGCAATTGAGAGATCAAAATGGAATGACAGTCCCGTTAAGGGGCTTGCTGCAAATGAGGCACATGTTCTTTTCTGTATTAAGCATAAAACAATTTTCCCTCAGGAAGGAATGAAAGTATCTGAAATAGGCAGATTGATGAAAGTAACCACGCCAACGATAACCCAGACTATCAACAATCTTTACAAAAAAGGACTGGTGCTAAGGATTCCAGATATACACGACAGAAGATCGGTCAGAATAAAATTGACCGACAAGGGAGAGGAGATAATAAAAAGAGTATCTGAACACATATGCATTACTTTTAACGGTCTTTCACAGCATCTTGGTTCTGAAGAGAGCGATAAACTCGCCGAACTTCTTCTCAAAGCCCACAACTATATAATAAACGTCAAAAAAATAGATATCTAAACGGGAGAGGATTATATTGCTTAAACTTTTTAAAAATCTCAAACCATATTCTCTATCAGTAATTTTAGTTTTCACACTGATATTTGTACAGGTTATGGCCGAACTTTATCTTCCCAACCTTATGTCTGATATTGTGGATAAAGGCATAGCAAAAGGCGATACATCTTATATCTTTAAAACCGGAGCTTTTATGCTCATAGTTGCAGCTATCGGAGTTGGGTGCATGATTGCGGCAAGCTTTCTTTCCTCACGTATTGCTACCGGTTTTGGACGCGATGTGCGAAAAAAACTCTTTACACATATAGAAAATTTTTCCTTGAACGAGTTTGACAGATTAAGTACAGCATCTCTAATTACAAGAACCACTAACGATATAACACAAGTCCAAATGGTTCTTATCGTAATGATGAGAATGATGGCCATGGCGCCTATGATGTGCATAGGCGGAATAATAATGGCTGTGTCCAAAGATCCAAAGCTTTCACTTATAATTGTATTTGCCATACCGATTGTAGTAGGCGCCATTCTTCTGGTTGCACGTAAGGGAATACCTTTATTTAAGACTATGCAGAAAAAGATTGATAAGCTTAATCTTATTTTAAGGGAAGAGCTTATAGGTGTAAGAGTAATACGTGCATTTAACAAACAATTTGATGAACAGGAACGGTTTAATTCTTCAAACAAGGAGCTCACTCAGACAGCAATAAGAGTAAACCAGATAATGGCTTTTCTGATGCCTTTCATGATGGTTATCATGAACTTCATTACATTGGCTGTAATATGGTTTGGTGCAAAAAGGATAGATGCCATGAGCATGCAGGTGGGAGACTTAATGGCATTTATACAGTACATAATGCACATAATGTTCTCACTTATCATGGTTTCAATGATGTTTATTCTTATTCCTCGGGCCAGTGTTTCAGCAGCAAGAATTAATGAAGTGCTTGAAACATCTCCTGAAATAAAAGATCCTCATGGAAATAAGCTGGAAACTGAACTGCAAAATCAAAGAGGAACTATTGAATTTCGAAACGTCTCCTTTTCATATCAGGGTGCCGCCGAACCTGCAATAAAGGATATTTCTTTTGTTGCTAACCATGGAAAAACTACAGCTATAATAGGAGGAACAGGAAGTGGAAAGTCTACAATAGTAAATCTTATACCGAGATTTTACGATGTCTCTGGCGGAAACATTTTTGTTAATGGCATTGATGTGAAAGATTATACTCAGAAAGAACTGAGAGATAAGATCGGTCTTGTTCCTCAGAACACTATGCTTTTTTCTGGCAGTATAAGTGACAACATAAGATATGGCAATCCGTCAGCAACAGACGAAGAAGTAGCCTACGCTGCAAAAATAGCTCAGGCTGATGAATTTATAAGCAGTATGCCACAAAAATATGATTCACAGATATCTCAGGGAGGAACAAACATATCAGGCGGACAGAAGCAGAGACTATCAATTGCCAGAGCCCTTGTTAGAAAGCCTGAAATTTATATTTTTGATGACAGTTTTTCAGCTCTGGATTTTAAAACAGATGCTAAACTCAGAAAAGAACTGGCCTTGGAAACCGTGAGTTCAACGGTTATCATCGTATCTCAAAGAGTTAGTACTGTCATGAATGCAGAACAGATAATCGTTTTGGAAGATGGAAAGATTGCAGGAAAAGGAACTCATAGAGCTTTAATGGAAAACTGTCCTCAATACAGAGAAATTGTAGCTTCTCAGCTTTCCGAGGAGGAATTAAAATGAGCCGCAGCCAGACACAGGATCTACAGATGAAAAAACCAGGAGGATTTGGACCGAAAGGATCTTTAGGAATGCCCGCAGAAAAACCCAAAAATTTCAGAAAGACCCTTCGCAGACTAATAAAGTATCTTAGCCCATACAAAATTAATCTTATAATTATTTTTTCTATGGCAGTACTAAGCACGGTATTTTCAATTCTTTCGCCTAAAATTATGGGGAAAGCCACCACAAAACTTTTTGAAGGCTTCATACTGAAAGTACAGGGTATTGCAGGTGCGGGAATAGATTTTTCTTATATTCTTAAAATCCTTGCATTTCTTTCGGTTCTCTATATTTTAAGTTCCTTTTTCAGTTATGTTCAGCAATACGTTATGGCAGGCGTTGCACAGAAAACGGTTTACAAGATGAGAAAAGACATATCGGAAAAGTTAGCACGACTTCCTCTTAAGTTTTATGATTCCCATGCTCACGGCGAAATTTTGAGCAGAATAACCAATGATGTAGACAATATAAGCAATACTCTTCAACAGAGTATAACCCAACTCATATCGTCCTTGGTGACTCTCATAGGAGTCATAGTAATGATGCTGACTATAAGTCCTATAATGACTCTTATTACTTTTGTTACTCTTCCTTTGAGCTTTATAATAACTGTAGCTGTAGCAAAAAAATCTCAAAAATACTTTGCTGCACAGCAAAAATCTTTAGGACAGCTTAACGCACATGTTGAAGAGATGTTTTCAGGTCATAAAATTATAAAAGCATACTCCAGAGAAGAAAAATCACTTAAGGAGTTTGAACAAATTAATGAAGAACTTTACAGCAGCGGCTGGAAAGCACAGTTTATATCTGGAATAATAATGCCTCTTCTTTCTTTTGTAAGCAACATAGGATATGTTTTAATATGTGTTGTCGGAGGAGTTCTAGCATCTGCAAAAAAACTTGAAATTGGAGATATTCAGGCTTTCATACAGTACTCAAGACAGTTTAACCAGCCCATAACTCAGACAGCCAATATTGCAAATATTTTACAATCGACAGTTGCTTCTGCCGAAAGAGTTTTTGAAATACTTGACGAACCTGAAGAAGAGTCAGATGAAAGCGCTACTGATCTTATCAATAACGTACAAGGACAGGTAGAGTTCAGCAACGTTACTTTTGGATATTCAAAGGATTCTGTTCTTATCAAGGATATGAATATACGGGTGGAAAAAGGTCAGACTGTAGCTATAGTAGGACCTACAGGAGCCGGAAAAACCACGCTAGTAAATCTTCTCATGAGGTTTTACGATATCGGCGGTGGAAAAATAACTATAGACGCACAGGATATAATGTCTATGAAACGCAACTCCGTCAGAAGCATATTCGGAATGGTGCTTCAGGATACATGGCTTTTCAGCGGCACTATAAAAGAAAATATTGCATATTCGAATAAGGATGCAACCTTTGAGCAAATAGTAAAAGCGGCTCAAACCGCTTATGCTGATCATTTTATAAGAACTCTCCCACAAGGCTATGATACTTTAATTAACGAACAGGCTAATAACATTTCACAGGGTCAAAAACAGCTGCTTACTATAGCACGGGCTGTTCTTGCCGATCCGAAGATTCTTATATTGGATGAAGCCACCAGCAGTGTAGATACAAGAACAGAAAGACTTATTCAAAAAGCTATGACAGAACTTATGAAAGGAAGAACTAATTTTGTGATCGCTCATAGGCTTTCAACTATTCAGGGAGCAGATCTCATACTTGTCATGAACAATGGTTTCATAATTGAAAAAGGAACTCACACAGAACTCCTTGAGAAAAAAGGTTTTTATGCCCAGATGTACTACAGTCAGTTTACTAATTCAAATTCAAAAGATCAGGCAGTATGACTTGACACTATTTACGGCATATGATAAAATTGCCGCAGTGGTGATGGAGTTCGCCCTTAAACGCATGGAATAAAATGCTGATGACTCCTGTCGGAACTCCGGCAGGAGTCATTATTTTTTGGAGGAAACAATGCTTTTAACTGTTGGAATAATAATGGTTTTAGGTCTTGCAACAAACTTTTTTTTCGAAAAAATTGGGCTTCCAGGACTTTTAGGCATGCTTGTGCTTGGAATAGTCATCGGTCCTTACGGCATAGACTTGATAAATCATGAACTGCTTAATTTTTCAGCTGATTTCAGAATGTTTGCTCTTATTGTCATACTTCTAAGGGCTGGACTGGGCATCAGCAGAAAAGAACTTAAAAAAATCGGCTCCCCCGCATTGCGCTTAAGCTTTATCCCGGGTCTTTTAGAAGGTTTTACCATAGCCTTAGCTTCTGTTTTATTGTTTGGCTTTTCTTTTGTTCAAGGCGGAATGCTTGGTTTTATTCTTGCAGCTGTTTCTCCGGCAGTTGTTGTACCGTTGATGCTTAAATTCTCAGAACAGAAAAGAGGCACTGACAAGTCCATACCCACCATGATAATGGCCGGAGCTTCTATTGATGATGTTTTTGCAATAACTATATTTTCGGCTTTTTTAGCATCTTATACTAATGCTGGGATCAATGTTTTTAAAGTACTTCTCAACATTCCTATTTCAATATTTTTAGGAATAGTAACCGGCGCTGTGGCAGGATTAATTCTTGTAAAGGTGTTTTCAAAGTATCACATGCGTGATACCAGAAAAGTCATATATATATTAGGTCTTTCTATTCTGATTAATGGCATAGAGAGTTTCTTAAAGAGTAAAGTTGAGATCGCCAGTCTCCTTGGTGTAATGACTATTGGTTATGTTATTCTTAATAGACTTCCTGCTACTGCAGTCAGACTTTCCCAGAAATTCAATAAAATATGGGTTTTCGCTGAAATACTACTGTTTGTTCTTGTCGGAGCACAGGTTAACATCAGTCTTGCTTTCAACTCTGGGTTAAAAGGCCTGGTCATAATCCTTGCAGGTCTTCTAGCAAGAAGTCTAGGTGTTTACTTCTCTGTTATGGGAACTAACCTTAATTTTAAAGAAAAGTTATTCTGTATTCTGTCTTATACTCCAAAAGCGACGGTTCAGGCAGCAATAGGTGCCATTCCTCTTTCCGCAGGAGTAGAAAACGGCGATCTGATACTGGCTGTTGCCGTGCTGGCTATCATGATTACTGCTCCGCTTGGTGCAATAGCAATTAAAACAGGAGGAGAAAAACTGCTTTCATACAAGCAACTTTGAAACTGCTAAAAGTTACATTCTCTAATGTATAATATGAATGAGTAAGCTTACACATAAATGAGTAACCTTACATTTATTTATTTTGGAGTTGCTTTATGCTAAAAGATCTATTTAAGAAAACGATATTCCCCGATGACACAAAAAGTGCGTTTACTGCTCAGCTGCTTAAAGAAAATTTTCATAGAAGTATAATTCTAGGATATGCTGTAATGCTTTTTGAAAGTATTCTGATAACTATAAATCTTATATCCTATTTTGGACATGTTGACACATCATATGATTTTATTACCTATCTGTTAATGTATATAAGTATGTTCACGGTTAATATGCTTTTTGTAGTTATGACTAAAAAAGTTTTTTTAAAAATCAAATGGACCGAATCATCTATGAAAATGATGAGTGGCTTTCAGCTTGGTTATGTCTTTTTCATGATAGGCTGGGGAATAGCAATAACTATGCTTGACCAGAGACTTTACGGACAAATAACTACATTTGTGGTAAATGTGGCAGTATGCGCTATAACTTTTTATATGTCCGGCATAAAATCTTTTTTTATTTATATTGGTGCACTTATTGGCCTTGTAACAGGTCTTCCGTTCTTTCAGTCCAATACCGATATCCTCATAGGTCATTATGTTAACATAAGCGTTTTTTGTTTTCTTGCATGGATTGTATGCAGAATGTTATATGTAAATTTTCACAAAAACTTTACCGTTAACAGAGAACTTGAAAAAACCAACATCGTTCTTCAGACTCAGTATGAGCTTAATGCTATGATAAACAAGAAACTTTATGAGCTTAATAAAAAACTTGCAGATCTTTCTATAAAGGATGAACTTACAGGTCTTGACAACAGACGTGGCTTAAATGAATTTTTGGATAATTTATTAAAAACCAACACTGGTAAAAGCATTGATCTTTCAGCCATAATGATTGATATAGACTTTTTTAAACTATACAACGACAACTATGGACATCTTAAAGGTGACGAGGTATTAAAAAAGATTGCCGGAGTTATCAAAACTATAGTCGAAAATAATTCGGATTTTACTGTCCGATTCGGTGGAGAAGAGTTCCTGATCATTTCTTACAATACTGACAGACAGAATTTTATTAAAACCGCAGATAGAATCAAACAGGCAGTATATGATCTTGGGATTGTTCATCAATACTCTCCGATAGGCAAATATGTTACCGTCTCTCTCGGAGTAGCTTTTTCAAGGATTACAGTTCCGCAAGACATAAACCACCTTATTGAAAAGGCCGATAATGCTTTATATGTATCAAAAAATGATGGAAGGAATAAAGTTACCGTAGTTGGTGGGTAATCCTTCCAGCTAAAAGGGAGAAACTTATGAAGCCAAAAAAAATCAAGGAGCCTCTCAAAAAAAATATTAACGATCCCCAACTAAAAAACAAATTAATTAATTCGAAAAGTTTTCTTGAACTTTTTAACAACGTTCAGGAAGCTATGATTATACACAATCTTCATGGAAAAATACTTGCAGTCAATAAGCAGTTCCTTTCAATGTTTAAAACAGATGAAGAAAGGGCATTTACGCTTTCGATTAAAGACGATCTTTCTTCTTCTACCAACAGCTTGGATCTGCTGGATGGAATTTGGGCTGATGTAATCATCGGTAATCCTAAAACTTTTGAATGGACTGCCAAAAGACCAGAAGACGGTTTTATATTCCCGGTCGAAGTATTTCTGACCAAATTAAGTTTTTCAAAAAAAGACGTTATTCTTGCTTCAATAAAAGATATTACCCATTATAAAAGTATTCAGAAGGAAGTAGAAGAAAAAGCCATAGAGGTAGAAAATTTCTTTAATCTATCCCCAGATCTTTTTTGTATAACAGATAAGAACGGCGTTTTCGTAAAAAACAATATCCAATGGAAAGTTGTTTTGGGTTATGAACAAAAAGATCTTAAAAATATGCATTTATGGGATTTTGCTTATGAGAAAAATATACCTGTCATTAAAGAAAAAATTAATGAAGCATTAGCTTCTGATAAAGTAATCATCTTTGAGACCAACTACCGTTGCAAAGATCAAAGCTTAAAGTATCTGGAGTTTAGATCTACAAGGTATAACAGCACTATATTCACCGTTGCCCTTGACATAACAGAGAGGAAAGAATCAGAACGTATAATAATGGACAGCAAACAAAGGCTTGAAATGGTTCTTTACGGTTCAGAAATGGCAATATGGGACTGGGACATTCCTTCCGGAAAGATAATAGTAAATGAAAGATGGCATAAGATAGTAGGAATAGAAGAACATAAACAAGCTAAAAGTACTATAACCGAATGGGAAAAGTCAATCCATTTTGATGATCTTAAAAGTTTTAATGAACGTTTGAATTCTCACGTACAGGGACAATCTGACTTTTTTGAATGTGAGTACAGAGTCCTTAACAGCTCAGGAAAATGGACTTGGATTCAGAGCAAAGGTAAGATAGTAGAAAGGGATCTTTTAGAAAAACCTATGAGAATGTGCGGAACTCATATTAATATAACCAAAAGAAAAGAGCTTGAGGAAAAAATGTTTAAAATGGCTCATTACGATAAACTGACAGGGCTTCCAAACAGGGAACTTTTCTTCGAAAGGTTTTCTCAGAGTATTGTACAACACAGGCGTGATAAAAAGATCTTTGCACTCTTCTTTATTGATCTTGATAACTTTAAATACTATAATGATTCTTACGGTCATGAAGCCGGAGATAGAATTCTTGTCATTACCGCACAGCGTCTTCTCAGTAGTGTACGCAAATCGGATATAGTTGCCAGAATGGGAGGAGATGAATTCACCATTATTCTCAGAAATATATCAAGCATAGAAAGTGCTTCCAATGTTGCGGCTAAAATTATTGATATTTTCTCAAAGCCTTTCTATATAGGCGATATTGAAAGTACTATAGGTATTTCTTTAGGAATATCTATCTTTCCCAAAGATGGCGAAAACAGCGAAGAACTTATCCGAAAAGCCGATACTGCCATGTACTCTGTTAAAAAAACGGGAAAAAGAGGTTATAGATTTTATGAAGAAAACAAATAATCCCCCTAAAAAAAAGTGGGAAGACTTTACTGAAGTAGAGTTTTTTACTACTATTTATCCTAAGATGATAGAAAGTCTAAATGGATGTATTGAAAAAAAAGTGGCTATCAATAATATCATACTTTTAGGTTTTTTTTCAATTGTTGTAGCTACTGTGGTGATTTTTTTTATTAATCTAAGTTTTCTTGTACTGTTGGTGCCGGTTTTTTGGATCTGGACAAAAATCAGCAAAAATATTGTTATTCGTAAGAAAAGCACGGAAGATATGAACAAAGCACTTGAAGAGATTAAACTCAAAAGGACAAAGTATATTAAGAAGCTTTACGAGTATGAGGATATGTCTTATATAGAGTTTATAGAAAGTATAAGAAAAGAATTACAAAGTTTTCCTCAGGAAATGCACAACTTGACTTTTTGAATCATTGTATGATAGAATATAATGCCCTTGAAAAGGGGGGCGTACCGGATTCGACGGGGTTTGGCTATTACAAGTAGCGAGCCGGGGAAGTCATTAGCCCGTTAACAAAATGACAAAGAAGAAACGCAGAAGAAAATTACGCATTTGCTGCTTAGTTTAATCTAACAGCCGTCCTGCAGATTAACCTTGGGCTTGATTAACTGCTAGGGCGTGTCTAAAAAGGCCCTTACCTGTCAGTTTTTTCTTTCGGACTGATTGGGAAATCAAAGAAAGATAGGATGAGAGATCCTGCCTGCAGGAGTTCGTAATCCGAAATCAAAATACAGGCTGTGCTCGGAGAAGCTTGTCTTAATCACTCTTCGGACGCGGGTTCAACTCCCGCCGCCTCCACCATTAGGACGCAGTTGCATATTCATTGCCTGCGTCTTTATTATTTACGGTCTCGTTTACAGCAGGACCATATCCATAAATTATTCTTTTGGGGTGAGTATGAACCAATATGATATTAAAATGCGTCTTTATCGGTCAATTTTATTTGTTGGTGCACTTTTATCTGTAATATGTATTATAGGCAACTATCTTTCATCCTTTCCTTTTTGGCCCAATCTTAAATGGATAGCATTATTTCTGACTACCAGTGTTTCTTATTGGTTTTCAAAAAATGAAAACTACATTAAAGCATTCATGTTTGGCTTTTTTTTCTTTCTCATATGGATCTTTTTCCCATTTGCTTTCTTGGATTCTGGCGGAAGTAATAATAATGCTATTGGATATGCTTTTCTTCTTCTCATAACAGTAACTTACCTTTTCAGCGGATGGAAACGTTTTTTCCTTGTATTTTCTCTTATTGGCATCTTTATGATATTACACGCCGTTGAATTTTATTTCCCTCAGTTGATTACGGTTTACCCCGCCCATACACAGTTCACAGACAGAATGATTCAGATACCTTTATTGCTGTTTGCTTCATTTATGATAATTTTGAAGTTTGCATGGGAGTATGAAGCTGTAAACATAAAACTGGATGACTACGCCAAATTCGACGAACTTACGGGACTTTATAACAGACGAATGTTTAATGTAGAGATAGAAGAAGCCTTGAGAAACAGGAAGGAAGAAATATTTCTTGTTCTGCTGGATCTTGATAATTTCAAAAAAGTAAACGACAGATGTGGACATATTATCGGTGATGAGGTACTTAAAAAGCTTGGAGATTATTTACGTAAATTTCTAGGGCAAGACAGAAACATTGTGAGCAGGTGGGGCGGAGACGAATTTGCTATAATATACTTCGGAAACAGAATAACTTTGATGGAAAAACTCACGCATCTCAAAAAAGAGTTTAAAGATTATGTATCTTTTTATGAGAAAACAACCGGAATAAGTGCGAGCATTATAGAATTGGCTTTATATGAAAATGTCTCTCAAATACTTATCGCTGCAGACCAGGAGCTTTATAAAGAAAAGTCTAGAAACAGCAAGTAATCCAAAAAGTTTCTTTTCAATATGAAAAACATCAATATTATTATAAAATGATCTTATATTTAATCTATAAACCATGGGAGCAATTAATGAAAATCAGTATTATAAATTCAGATGGAATCAATATAGCAATGGTTGAAAACGAAGATGTCTTAATAAAAGATGCTCAGTCCGCTCTGGAGCTTGCGGTAAGTATTATGTATGAATCAGACTGTACCAGGATAATTATTAGAAAAGAGTTGGTTGCACCTGATTTTTTTATTTTGAGTTCGTGCCTTGCAGGAGAAATACTTCAAAAATACAGCAATTATAAGATAAAACTCGCAGTAGTGGGAGATTATTCTAGATATACCAGCAAACCTCTTAAAGATTTTATTTATGAAAGCAACAAAGGAAAGGACTTCTTTTTTGTATCAACTTTTGAGGAAGCAATTGACAAGCTAAGGCAAAAATAAGCATATACTATCATAAATAATAAATATCATTTTCATATAACCCCTGGGAAAGTTCAGGGGTTTTTTTTATTATTGTTTAGAATTAATGTTTAATATTTATTATAAATAAAAAATTACATTTGCCTTTTGTTGTAGTTACGTTATATAATTTATAGTAAAAGGGGGGACATAATTATGAATGCAGACCAAGTACTGAGAACGCTCCTTGAAAGCGAAAAAAAAGCGAAGGAAGATCTTAGGGCTGCCTCTCAAAAGTTCGAAGAACAGTATAATGACCTTTGGGAAAAACTTCAATCTGATAAAGATGAGAAGTTGGCATTGGCCAGCATGCAGGCAAAGAAAATGGAAAAAGCTGCACAAACCAAAGCTGCAGAAGAAATGGCTTCGGCTGTTAATAAAATAAATATTCTTAAAAATAAGCTTGAAAAGATGTGGAATGAAAGAGAAGAGTTTATAAATACAATATTAAATAAATTTTTAGATGATGGAAAATGAAGTATCCTTTTTTGATGGCTAAATCAAGAGCTTTAATTTCAAACCTTCTTTCAAGAAAAGATTATGAAAATATGATGCAGCTTTCATCAGTAGATGACGTTTTCAGCTATCTGAAGAATAAAACTCATTATGGGAATACTCTTAGCAAAACAAATTTTAACTCTGTACATAGAAAAGATCTGGAACTGTTGCTAAAAAAAACTATTTGTTTAGATCTTGAGAACCTTTATTTTTATATTCCTGAGAAAGCAAAAGAATTTCTAAGATGCGTAATAGACAGATATGAACTTGAAAACATTAAAATTATTTTTGGATGGCTTCACTCAAAAAGGTTTCCGTTAGAAAAAGAAGTAATTCTATTCCCTGTTTTTCATAAAAATTATGAGCTTTCTGCTTTAGTAAAAAATGAGAGTTTTGATGCAGTTATGAATTTTTTGAAAAAAACTCCATACTATATTGTTATCAAAGCTGTTTATGAGAATTATTTGAAGACAAAAAAACTTTTTATACTGACTAATGCTCTTGATATCTGGTATTATACAAGACTTTTCAAACTTATAAAAAACCTTGGTAAGTATGCAGATTTTTTAAAAAAAGTTTTTTTTATGCAATGCGAATTTCTTGATATATCCAGTATATATAGATGTAGATTTCTTTTCGGTCTTTCTGTGAATGAAACCAAAAACTTTTTTCTTCCTATAAAAGAAGTATCTGATATACCCGATATTCATATTCTACTTAACATGACTAATGAAAAGGAGTTCTTTGATTTTCTAACCGAGCATGACAGTTCACGGTATTCTATAAAGACCAGAAATGATCTATTTGCTCAAAACATAGACAGAGCTGATGAAAGAATTCTTCTTGCATATGCAAAAAAAACACTTAAAAATCTGAACAACGGTTTTGATGTATTCAGTGCTTATATCTATCTTAGAGAGTATGAGTACAGAGATCTTGTTACAGTAATCGAAAGTGTACGGTATGGTATAGAACCTCAAAAGGCTGTCAGATATTTAATTAATGGAGAGTGAAAATGCACGAAAAAATTTATCCCGTTACACTGATCTCAGACAAGAACAATATTGAGAGTATCTTGAAACAGTTGCTTGACAGTGGAGAATTTCAAAGTGCATCTGCGGAGTTTTTTCTGAATGAAAAAGTTATCAGAGAACTTTATCAAATGGATGAAAATCCATACGAGGAGATATTTCAGACATTTACATATATATTCAACGAAGCAGAAAAACAGCCGGAACCCAAGGTAGAAAAAATTGTCTTTCCGACAGTTCTTGATACGCAGGAGATATCAGAGTTTACACAGGAACTATCCATGAGTATAACAACTATTAAAAAAGAAATACTGTACAGGCAAAAACTTAAGGAAGATATCAAAAAGAATTTAGACCTTATGCATAGTCTGGATAAACTAAGTATTGATCTGACTGAACTGGATAACTTTCGATATCTTTCTTACACTATAGGCAAAATATCAAGAATTTATTATCAAAGATTTGTTGATAGTCTTGAAAAAGAAAATGTATTAGTTTTAGATCTGCTTGAAGAAAAAGAATTCATATGGCTTTTCATAATATATGAATGTGCACAAAATACAGAAAAAATTATTTCAATAAGCAATTTTTTGCAGACAGATCTTGAGATATCTATTAACGGTACTGCTTCACAGATATCCTGGGAATATTGGGATAAATTACGGGCAATCGAGTACGAAATAAAAATTTTGCAGCTTGAAATTAAAAAAATTTTTTATGAAAAAAGACGGTTTATATACAGTTATTTTGATTATATCTTTGTACTAAAAAACATTCATGATGTGCTACATGAAAAATGCTTGCTTAACAACAATTTTTTTGTTATCTCAGGCTGGACTACTCAGAAAACATATGAAAAGCTTTTAGAAAAACAAAAAGAAGAAGATTTGTTTATAGTTCTTAGATCTTCATGTACTGAAGAGTGTCCGACAAAACTTAAGAATCCCTGGTTTTTCAAACATTTTGAAACTCTTGTTACAATGTTTGGAATTCCCAAGAGCAATGAGATCGATCCTACAATTTCTATCTCCGTTCTTTTCCTTGTTTTTTATGGAATGATGTTCGGAGATATAGGACACGGACTTGTTTTGGCATTCAGTGGATTCATACTTTTTTTAATGAAAAAAAATAGTATTTTTTTTGTTATAGGAAGTGCCGGCTTATCTTCTGTGCTATTTGGGTTTTTGTATGGAAGTTTTTTTGGATTTGAAGATATCTTCCCTGCCTTATGGAAAAGACCGCTGGATAATATCAATTACTTCTTGGTTACATCTATCGTAATAGGTTTTGTAATTATAATTACAGCCATGCTTACTCACACAGTTAACATGTTTATTATAGGAAAAGCAAAAGAAGCTGTGTTTGATCCTAACGGCATAAGCGGATTTGGACTTTACATTATCATTTTATGGGCTGCCGTATATTTTTTTATGACAGGAAAGTTTTTGTATTTTCTTATCTATCCTGCCGGAGTATTTGTATTTATGATTTTACTTAAAGAAATTATTTTTGGAGAAGGGTCATTTTTGATGCGCTTCATTCAAGGATTTTTTGAACTTTTTGAAGTGCTGATATCGTATCTTACAAATACCCTTTCATTTATACGCCTTGGTGCTTTTGCCATCAATCATGCAGGGCTTTTTATGGCATTTTATATGATGTCACAAATGACTCAGAATAAAGGACTCTCTTTTTTAATCCTTGTATTAGGCAATATCCTTATAATCGTTCTTGAAGGTGTGATTGTTTTTATTCAGGCTCTGCGTCTTCAGATGTACGAATACTTTTCGAGATTCTATAACGGAAATGGAAGATTTTTTAATCCTGACAGATATAAACTCTAACACTCATCGGAGGTGGGATATGGTTGGTCTGATAACGGTTTCATGTGTTTTCCTTTTTACAGTAGGAACTGGTATCTTCTTGGGTAAAAAACCGCATCTTGCGAAAAAGATCGGTAAGTTAATTCTTAAAATAAACATTACAGTCTTCTTTTTTGCTGTTTTTATGTCGGCTTTTCTTCTATTTCCTTCAACAGGCTTCTCGCAGGAACAGACGGTTCAGACAGCTTCGGCATCTTCTGTTTCCTCCATGGCATTTTTAGCTGCAGCAGTAGCCGTGTCAGCATCTTCTATAGGTGCTGCAATTGCAGTAGCAGCTGTTGGCTCTGCAGCAATGGGCGCTATAAGTGAAAAACCGGAACTTTTTGGCAGATCAATTCTATACGTTGGTTTGGCAGAAGGAATAGCTATATATGGACTGATAATAGCAATAATGATTCTGGGAAAGGTTTAATATGAAGTACTTTTTACTAAGTGATAATATCGATACTCATGTTGGAATGAATCTTGCAGGAGTTGAAGGTGTTATTGTACACAGTGTACCAGAGGCGTTAAAAGCTTTTTCGGACATTATAAAAGATAAAGATATTGGAGTACTCCTGATAACAGAGCTAGTACAGTCTTTTATTAAGGAAGAAATAAAAATTCACAAACTTTCGGGAAAAATTCCACTTATATTTATTATTCCGGATAGACATGGGTGGCGCGGAGATAAAAATTTCATTACATCCCATGTAGAGAATGCTATTGGAGTGAAAATAAATGATACAGATGGATGAGAAAGTTCAGAAACTTCTGAATCTTATACAAACAAAGTATCACACAGACGAAGAAGCTTTAAAAAAGCAGTATGAAAAAAGAATATCTGAATTGGAAAAAAAATATGAAAAAGATATTCAAACAGAAACAATTGAAATATATCTAAATGAACAAGAAACTGTGAGAACTATCGAAAAGAAAGGCTTTCGTGAATCTGAAATGTTCTATAATAAAGAAAAATTAAAACTCATTAATACTTTTATAGAAAGACTTATGGCTGAGATTAAAGAAAAGATCATTAACAGCAATTTTGAAAAGAAAAGAAATATATATCTTCTCCTTTTTAACCAGGCTCTATTGCTTACAAAAGATGTATACACTATATCTTGCAGCAAAGATGATTATGAGCTTATAAAAAGTTTTTCGGAAGATAAAAAAATACTTATTGACAGTACACTTTCGGGCTCTATAGTACTTGATTGTGGCAAATACAAGATCAAAAGCACCATAGATATGTTTTTGAACCAGTATACTCCAATGATATATGATTTTGTTATAAAATGGATGGAGGAATACCGATGACAGTTTATCAGATAAATGGTCCTGTTGTTATTGCCACTGGAGCAACAGATACTTTTCTTAATGAAATGGTAAAAGTTGGCAACAAAAAACTTACCGGAGAAGTAATCGCTATAAATGGAGATATGGCAACAATACAAGTTTATGAAGAAACTTCAATGCTTAAACCGGGAGAAGTTATATTACCAAGCGGGAAGATGCTTAGTGCTGTTTTGGGACCTGGAATGATTGGAAATATTTATGACGGAATACAACGTCCTTTGAAAGAACTGTACTCTATGTCGGGTGATTTCATTGGAAGAGGTCTTGATGCATGGCCAATTGACATTCAAAGGATATGGGATGTGCAGATATTCAAAGATATTGGTGACAAAGTTTCTGAGGGAGAAATCTATGCAGCTTTGAAAGAAAGTCCCAGCATTGAACACAGGCTTTTGGTACCCCAAGGAGTTAATGGAATAGTTAAATCTGTGGAAAAATCTTCGCGACACAAAGTTACAGATACACTAATGACTGTAGAAACAGACGAAACAACAGTTGAATTGAAAATGTATCAGGAGCATCCGGTAAGGATACCTAGAAAGTTAAAAGAACAGTATTCAACAAATACCCCACTTATTACCGGACAAAGAGCAATAGATATTTTTTTCCCGATAAGTAAAGGTGGAACTGCTGCCATACCAGGAGGATTCGGAACAGGAAAAACCATGACTCAACATCAACTTGCTAAATGGGCAGATGCTGATGTAATAGTTTATATCGGCTGCGGAGAACGTGGAAATGAAATGACTGAGGTTCTTAACGATTTTCCTGAACTTAAAGATCCAAAAACAAACAACTCTCTTATGGACAGAACAGTCTTAATTGCAAATACCTCTAATATGCCTGTTTCTGCACGTGAGGCAAGTATATATACCGGTATTACAATAGCAGAATATTACAGGGATATGGGATATGATGTTGCAGTTATGGCTGATTCCACATCGCGTTGGGCCGAGGCACTCCGTGAGCTTTCAGGACGATTAGAGGAAATGCCTGCAGAAGAGGGTTATCCTTCTTATCTTTCCTCCCGAATAGCCCAATTTTATGAACGAGCCGGAATAGGTGAGACTTTTAGCGGGAAAGAGGGCTCTATTACAATAATAGGAGCAGTCTCTCCTGCTGGAGGAGATTTTTCAGAACCGGTAACTCAAAATACCAAACGATACGTTAAAACTTTCTGGGGACTTGACAGAAATCTCGCTTATTCAAGACATTACCCATCGATAAACTGGCTTACAAGTTATAGCGAATATTTAAATGAGCTTGATTTGTGGTTTGACAAAAATGTAGACATCAGATGGTCAGAGTACAGAAAAAAAGCCATGAGCCTTCTTTCCGAAGATGATCGTTTAGGCAGGATTATACGTATTGTTGGTGAAAGTGTTCTGGCTGATGAACAAAAGATTATAGTTCAGGTCAGTTCCTTTTTAAAAGTTGGGATTTTACAGCAAAATGCATTTAGCGCAGGAGATTCTTTCTGTTCTTTAAAAAAACAGTTCCGGCTGCTGAAGACCACCATTGATTTTTACAATAGATCCATAGTATTTATTAAAAACGGAGTTGCCATAAGTGCTGTACTGGTTGCAGACATTATATCAAAAGTCCGAAGAATGAAAGAAGATCTCAATAGTGATGACGAGTTTGACGGATTAGATAAACTTATAGATGAGCATTTCTCAAAAATAGAAAAAACCTATAATCTTATCCCTCAATCGGGAGTTAAAAAATGAGGCGCTATTATGGCAATCCGCGAATATGAAGGGATTAACAAACTGTATGGACCACTTATTGTTATGGATTATGTTGAGTGTTTTTATGATGAGTTAGTTGAAATACAGTACGGTCGAGATATTTTACTAGGAAAAGTTATTACTTCCGGTATCGATTCAACAGTTATCCAGATTTTTGGAAACGGAACAGGACTAAATATCCATAAAACATTGGTTAGATTTACCGGCAACCCAATAGAAATGAAAGTATCTCCTCAAATTCTTTCAAGAATTTTTGATGGACTAGGACGACCTATTGACGGATTGGGTA
>ENA-UPXM01001112-UPXM01001112.1-activated-sludge-metagenome-genome-assembly--contig:-NODE-1112-length-36089-cov-6.612200_pt1 | contig 36089 bp, 26 predicted proteins | sample MGYA00238178_ERZ772708 | MGnify/ENA primary metagenome ERZ772708 (study PRJEB29002, sample SAMN05720212) | activated sludge metagenome | isolation source: anaerobic digester from wastewater... | reverse complement strand
GCGTGCTTTTGCAAAGTTTCATAAAGCACATCAGCACCATTTCCGATGCCGCAAGTCCCCATACCCACCATGATCATAGGTACGTCCGGCAGGATATTCTTCATGTAGGAACGGCTGATTTGTTCGAAGTTATTTAGATTGATTCTTTGCATAAGAGGAAGATTTAACTTTTTTCAAAATTTTCAGCAATTTAGGAGCATTCACATAACTGTGAATCACCCCATCCACAGAGACAACCGGTGCCTGTGCACACTGTCCGAAACAAGCCACCGTGCGAATGGTAAACTCATGATCAGGCGTGGTATAACTCGGTTCAGTTTCATCATATTGATACCGAAAACCTAAAATCTGCCCCACGCTGTTGAGCAATTCACGCGAACCCTTGGTATGGCAAGCCGTGCCGCGGCAAACCACTATGGTGTGCTTGCCCTGAGGTTTTAAATTAAAAAAGGAATAAAAGGTAGCTACGGAGTACACCTGGGTCAGGGGTACATTCAATTTGTGAGCTACTTGTGCAAGGGTTTTTTGTGGAAGAAATTTCAAAGGATTAGCCTCCTGAACAGCTTCCAAAGTCGAAAGCAAAACGCCGGGTCTGTCCTTGTACTTTGCAACTATCTCGTCAAGTATCTTCTCTTCTACCACACAAGGATTAAGTGTATCCATATGCTTATCAGATTTGAGTTAATGAATGGATTATTTTTAAAACAAAGAAGTCAAACTTGTCTTCATTTAAATCATCATCAGCTGCAAAAATAGCATATTAATTACATATAATTACACGATTTAACGTTTAATTAATGAAATTTTTCTCTAATTAAATTGATTCTAAATAAAGAAAAAAATCTCCAATGGAATCATATCCATTGGAGATTTTCAATTATAAAAGATGTTATTGTATTACATCATACCACCCATTCCACCACCCATAGGCATTTGAGGCATAGGTTCATCTTCTTTCTTTTCAACAAGCACACATTCGGTAGTTAAGAACATGCCTGCAATGGAAGCTGCATTCTCTAAAGCTACCCTGGTAACTTTGGCAGGGTCAACAACACCGGCTGCAAGTAGATTCTCGTAAGTTTCAGTACGAGCGTTGAAGCCATAATCGGCTTTACCTTCCATCACCTTTTGAACCACTACTGCACCTTCTTTTCCGGCATTATTTACTATCTGACGCAAAGGCTCTTCAATAGCACGTTTGATGATATCGATACCGGTTCCCTCATCATCATTTTCTGCTTTCAGCGAAGCTAAAGATTCGATGGCTCTGATATATGCAACACCACCACCCGGTACTATACCTTCTTCGATAGCAGCACGCGTAGCACTTAATGCATCGTCCACGCGGTCTTTCTTTTCTTTCATTTCTACTTCAGAAGCCGCACCAACATACAATACCGCAACACCACCGGCTAATTTAGCCAAACGTTCCTGTAACTTTTCGCGATCATAATCGGAAGTAGTAGTTTCAATCTGTGTTTTTATTTGTCCGATGCGTTTGCTGATGGCATCCTTGTCACCCACACCATTTACGATAACCGTATTGTCTTTGTCAACAGTAATTTTTTCAGCTGAACCCATCATCTCTAAAGTAGCTTTCTCCAGGGTAATTCCCTTTTCTTCAGAGATAACTACGCCACCGGTCAAGATGGCAATATCTTCCAACATTTCTTTGCGGCGATCACCGAAGCCGGGAGCTTTTACTGCACAAATTTTCAATGAACTGCGCAAACGGTTTACTACCAAAGTAGTCAATGCTTCCGACTCAACATCTTCCGCAATAATCAAAAATGGACGACCGGATTGAACAGCCGGTTCCAAAACAGGTAATAATTCCTTTAAATTACTGATTTTCTTATCATAAATAAGGATGTAAGGGTTCTCCATTTCCACTTCCATCTTTTCAGTATTGGTTACAAAATAAGGAGAAATATAGCCCCTGTCGAACTGCATACCTTCTACTATGTCGATATGGGTATCCGTTCCTTTTGCCTCTTCAATGGTGATAACGCCATCTTTAGAAACTTTTCGCATGGCATCGGCAATCAAAGCACCGATGGTTGCATCGTTATTAGCAGAAATAGTTGCTACCTGCTCAATCTTGTCATAATCATCTCCAACAGATTTTGCTTGTTTAGCAATGCTTTCAACGACTTGTGCAACAGCCTTGTCTATTCCACGTTTCAAATCCATAGGATTGGCACCGGCAGTTACGTTTTTCAAACCCACATTCACGATGGCTTGTGCCAATACGGTAGCAGTGGTTGTTCCGTCACCGGCATCATCCCCGGTTTTGGAAGCCACTTCTTTCACCAACTGTGCACCGAGATTTTGGAATGAATCTTCCAACTCAACTTCTTTTGCAACGGTAACACCATCTTTGGTAATCTGAGGTGCACCAAATTTCTTCTCTATAATAACGTTTCTACCTTTAGGTCCTAAAGTTACTTTTACTGCGTTAGCAATAGCATCGACGCCCTTTTTTAATTCTTCCCGGGCATCAATATCGAATAACATTTCTTTAGCCATAATTTTATTTACTATTTTATGATTTACGATTTACAATTTAAAACTTTCCAATTAGATAATTGCCAAGATATCGGATTGGCGCATCATCAGATATTTTTCTCCATCTAAGTCTAATTCTGTACCTGCGTATTTACTGTACAAAACAGTATTGCCCACTGCGACCTCCATAGCCTCATCTTTGGTTCCTTTTCCAACTGCCAAAACTTCACCTTTCAAGGGTTTTTCTTTTGCTGAATCCGGAATAATAATTCCACTGACTGTTTTTTCTTCGACCGCTGCAGGCTTCACCAATACACGGTCTCCTAATGGTTTGATGTTCATAATTACAATATTTTTAAATTAATGTTGAATTGTTTTTTATTTTAACAGCCCGCCTTTAGTCAGAATATATGCCAAAGGAAAAATAGGTAAAGAATGTCAGTTTATTGATAACGTAAAGGCGGGAACACATGGTTTCAATCTGACAACTTGTCAGCATGCACATAAAAATAACAAATCCAAGCGAGTTTGTATATATCATAATAGAACAAACTTGGATGCTCACTTTTTAAGTTTCTCTCCAATATAGGCTTAGAAAGTTTTAGCTTTAAACTCATCAATCGGACAAGTTTAAATTGCTTCAGTTTTATAAATGTGCGCAAAAGTTTGGATTCTTCAGCTAAAAAAGGATATTTGCCGGATATATATAGTAGATATAAGTTTTTCACACTTTCTATTGTCTTTCGCAAGAAGCTTTCATTATCATCCAAGCCTTTATGAATAAGTGGATTGTTGATTCTTTGGAAGCTATATCCTTGCTCATGTAGTGCATGTCCAAATAATGTATCCTCATGCCCATAGCCTGTAATCTTTACATCAAATCGTACCTCATCAAAAACCTTTTTATCAATCAGAAAATTAAAGGTCGTAAAGTTCTCATATCCTTTTTGACCCTTTATATAATCAGTATTGGCTTCTCTTGCTCTTCCATATTTTAAACGCAAACTATATGCGGGATCATGATTATTAGGATCATAAGCAGTTCCACCTATAATCACTGCATCATCTTCACAGAAAGGAAGGTAATTTGCTATGAAATTTACGTTTTGCACCTCTGCATCACAGTCAGCAAAAAGTAAAAATTGATGTTTTGCGCTATCAGCTAATTTATTTCTGATAGCTGATCTACCAATATTTTCGGTTAATATGATGTGTTTACAATGCTCAAGCTTACCTATTTCTTGATTCTCCTCTACAAATAAAGTTGACCCATCTTCCATTACAAGAATTTCGAAGATAATATTTAAGGAGATTGCCTGTTTGTGAAGCTCCCCAACCAATGGGGTGATATTATAGTTATATGTAGGAATTAAGATAGATAACATGCTTATTTTGCCGATTCATCCATACTGATACCCCATACCTCAACATCGGGCGCAAAGTATTGGATTTTTTTGTCTGTATAATTGTGCTTCGACAAATGCACAGACTTCACACCGCTGCGATGGGTGGGGTTTTCTTGAAAATAATTTTCATCATACGTTTCTGGAGCTATGTATGACCAATAGACTTTGTCGGTAATATAGTCTATAACTATACCCGTAATGTATTCAATCGGATTTCCCATCGGGGCATCATCTATTCTTTCTGCTCCGGATCCATCTAATTTGGCAACCCAGAAACCGATTGATTCTGTCGGTGCAGTGACAGAAAAATAAATTTTGCTGTTCACCGCATCTATGGTAAAGCTTCGAATGGAATAATCTGTCAACATACTTCCCAAAGCGGGCGAAGGTGTCGTATCATCGGCATTTTGATCTAAAATATCAGATTGGGTAAATTTATAAATCCCTTTTCCCAATCCCCCTTTTGCCCAAAAGAAAACATCATCATATTTCCATATTCCGGCATTCAGTTGGTCATCATTCATGCCTTTTCCAACATAGCCCAAACGATTGGTTGTGACGAAATAATAAGGCACTTCAGTTTGAGCGTCTGAACTACCCTTCCATTCAAAATTACCTAAAATCGTATTATTATCGGGAGTTTTATAGATAAAATTACTGAAGTCTGTCCAGTAGATATTTGTACCATCTGAGAAACCATTATAAAATCCGTATTCGGCTCCAACCGTGGAATTATTGATAATTTCGATTTCCTCACCGGTCTCAAAATCTATTTTTCTGATACTGCCATCACCTGCTTTATCGGCTATATCTGCTTTTAAAGCACCAACATGAGTACCCGCATCAAAGACATAGAGTTTGTTTGATTGCACCTGTATGGTGAACGGATGTTTGCCGGATTGGTATGCTGTTTCATTAGATTGCTCATAACCATTGACATACATTCTCTTCCTAAGGATTTTTCCATTTTTTTGTGCCATCACCATGCTGCGTGCAGGATAATCTTCCACAAAAAACGTTTTGCTGATTTGATAGATTGAATCTCCGACAGTCAGCATGAGATTGACGGTTTCCTCCACTTCTGTCTGATTAAAAAACACTTTTAATGAAGATGCGGTTGATGTACCGTCCACAATATCTTCACTGTTCGCATTCGGGGAAAACGACCATTGGTAATCGACTTCATAACCATAAGGATTATAAACCAAGGCATTAAAAGTCACCTTTTGATAATATTGCACTTTTTCTTCCTTGATATAGATGGTAGGAATAGTGTCATACACGATAATTTTTTTAGTCCTGACGTAATTTTTATTTGAATCCACCATCAAGCTGATGTCATATTCTCCGGGTTTCTTATAAATATAGGTTGGACTTTTCAGTCTGGACTTAGCCCCGTCACCATAGCTCCAGTCCCACAACTCGCCGGATTCCGTCAAATTGGTAAAAACAACTTTTTCACCAGCTTTGGGCATTTCGGGTGAAAAGGAAAAATCAGGTTCGATAGGGGTCTTACAACTTGTAATCAACCAAATTGTTAATATAAAGTACAGAAGATTGTATGCTTTAAATTGCATGAGATCAAATTTAATAAACTGAATCAATAAATTAGAAAAGAAAAATTACGAGATGCAAAGATAAACAATTATTGCTGAAGCTCAAGCTGTAAAAAACGGTACTGCATATGATTGGAAATGTTAAAAATCTTCATTCTAAGCATGGGACAACGAGTTTTTTTGTAATTTTGCACCCGTTTCTCTACAAACTACACAGAGAATTTACCAACTATACGCATGTCCACAGTAACATCTACGCATAAACTCAGCACTGAAAAAATTGGAAAATTAGTCTGGCACTACTCTTTACCTGCCATAGTAGGTACGATGGTGATGTCTCTTTACAATATTGTTGACCGTATTTTTATTGGTCAAGGCGTTGGTGCTTTGGCAATATCCGGTTTAGCATTGACTTTCCCGTTTATGATTTTGTTGATGGCTTTCGGTTTATTGATTGGCGCCGGTTCTGCCTCACGCATTTCAATAACCTTGGGAGAAGGCGATCATGCCAAAGCAGAAAAAATTTTAGGTAATGCATTAACATTGACCTTTTTAATAACGGGAACAGTTTCTTTGCTAACCTTCATATTCATGGGAGATTTACTGTTGATGTTTGGAGGCACTCCCGAAACAGTGGGCTATGCAGAGGAATACATGCGAATCATCGTACCTTTTTCCATGCTTTCAGCATTGAGTTTTGGCTTCAACAATATCATGCGGGCTACAGGATTTCCAAGAAAAGCCATGCTCACCATGATTATCAGTGCACTCATCAATGTTGCATTAGATGCATTGTTTATTTATGGTTTCGGTTGGGGTATCCAAGGGGCAGCTTGGGCAACCGTAATTTCCTACGCTATAGGTAGCGTTTGGGTGTTAAATCATTTTTTCTTACCCAAATCAGTCATAAGATTTAGGAAAGAAAATTTACGATTAGACAAAAACATAGTGGGAGCCATAGTAAGCATCGGTATGTCGCCCTTTAGTATGCAATTGGCTTTTACACTGATTGTGGTTATTATCAATATCACACTATTACAGTACGGAGGTGATTTGGCAGTTGGTGCTTATGGCATCATCAATAGTCTGACCGTACTGATTATCCATATAATCATCGGTTTGAACCAAGGTACTCAACCCATTATAGGTTATAATTACGGAGCAAGGCAATATGACAGGATGTTTAAAACCTTGAAGTTATCCATCATAGCTGCGACCATATTAACCACCTTAGGGTTTATCATGGGAATTTTCTTTTCAAAGCTCTCCGTTCATCTATTTACTACAGACGAAGAACTTATCGGCATAGCATCTAAAGCATTGAAGATAGTGATTCTAATGTTTCCTATTGTTGGATTCCAGATTGTTATCAGTAATTTTTTCCAATCCATCGGAAAAGCAAAAATATCGATATTTTTAAGTCTGACCAGGCAATTAATCTTCTTGGTACCAAGCCTTTTGATATTACCTTATTTTATGGGATTGGATGGAGCTTGGGCAGCATTTCCTGTTGCAGATGCCTTAGCTGCTTTCGTGGCAGCTGTCACCTTACTTTCTTTCCATAAAAGATTCAGACAGCTTTAAAGCTCATATCTAAGCTTTTTACAGAATGGGTCAATGCACCGACTGAAATATAATCAACTCCGCAGTCGGCATAAGTACGCAAATCGTCAAAAGTGATACCCCCTGAAGACTCAGTTTCATATTTTCCACCTATCACCTCAACAGCTTTTCGGGTATCTTCCGGTGTGAAATTATCCAACATAATACGGTCAACTCCACCTACTTGCAGCACCTGCGACAATTCATCAAAATTCCTGACCTCTATCTCAATTTGTAAATTTTTACCTTTTGCTTGCAGATATGCTTTGGCTCTCAGTATGGCATTTTCAATTCCTCCGGCAAAGTCCACATGATTATCTTTCAACAAAATCATATCGTACAAGCCCACCCTGTGATTGACACCACCACCAATTCTCACCGCTTCTTTTTCAAGCAAGCGCAGTCCGGGTGTAGTTTTCCGGGTATCCAACACACGCGTTTTGGTGCCTTCCAAAGCTTTTACATATTGATGTGTCCGTGTAGCAATGCCACTCATGCGTTGCATGATATTCAGCATCAGTCTTTCAGTCTGCAACAAGGAATGTACTTTCCCTTCCACTACAAAAGCAATATCGCCGGCTTGCACAGCTGCACCATCGGAGATAAAAACCGTCATCTTCAATTCCGGATCGAAAGCATGAAAAACCTGACGAGCGATTTCTACGCCCGCCAATATACCCTCTTCTTTAATGATGAGTTGGGATTTCCCTACAGCCGTTTCAGGGATAGATGATAGAGTAGTGTGGTCGCCATCACCTATATCTTCGGCAAACCACGAGGCGACTAGGAGTTCAAAAGTTTCAGTCATTCGTTGATTCTATTCTTAATTGCTGTATAAATTGGCGTCCAGACTGCATTCTCACCAACACATAAACACGAAAGGCTGCATTGCCTGCCTTCATGGTACAAATGGCAAAAGCAGAAGTATCTTTGTGCCCTTTATGCAGTATTTGGAACGTTTGAATTTTATTTTTACGAAAAAAGTCTGTTACTATGCCGGTAGCTTGTTGCTTGCTGAAGACATCATTGGTTGAGCCGACAACCAATTCGACATTATCATTAAAGTAGGCAGAAAGCGTTGCAGCATCGCCGGCTGTCAGGGCATTCAAAATCTTGTCGGACACATCCGGTTGGGCATGTACGACAAAGACTGAACACATCAATAAGATAAAAGGCATCAGTGATTTCATACGTTAATAATTGAGTGTTAAATAATCGCATGGAACTCGCACACAAACATAATCATAATCATGATAATCACAAGTGTAAATTAAGTCGCATACTCGTTTCATAGGTCGTATTATTTAAAAGTTTACAAAAACAAAGCTTTTCAGGAAGCATATCTCATTAAAAATTACCATATTTGCACCTAATTGTGGTGAAGTCCACCACAAAAATACATTAATTATTTTATTGATAAAAACTTTGTGACAGAATTGAGGGGGTAGCATGTTTCTCTTGTAAAATTTTTCCTAAAGGAACATTTTTGATTTTTGCTTCAACCCAAGCCGTAAAATCAAAGGTATTAATTAATTGCATTTCAAATTTATCATTTTTTAATGATTCAATTTTCAGTACTGCTTTCTCCCATTCTTCTTGACGTGCTGTGCTTGACAAATTGTCATATGATTTTTGAATCACTTTCAACACCATTTTTTCAGTTCTATAATTATGCTTGCTGTTTTGAATTTCACGGCGAATTGATCTAATTTCAGGCTCTATATAATCAAATTCTTCCAGCTCATAGCGAATCATCAAATTGATTAGGCGAATGGTTCTGACCATGGAAACAGAAAAGACATTTTTCTTAGCAACCACTACTTTATTAATAATTTTTTTAGCATTGGCATAATCACTTAGACCGAAATATACAATTGAAGTGTAAAGGAACAACTGAATTTGTCTGTCTAAGAACAGTTGATTCATCTTGCCATGCAGTTCATGTTCATATTGATTCAATACTTCTCGCGCCTTTGAAAATTGTCCTGTATCAATGAATGGAAATACTGAATATAAGAATACCACACATTTTACCTGAAGATTAAAATGTACAAAAGTACTATCTAAATTTTTCAATTTCTCAACAAAAGAAGCCATATCTTCATAATTTTTCAAACGCCTCAAAGTTTCTAATACGCCTTCAATAGTCATTAGATAATAAACCGGAGGGTTCGTAAATAAATGACGATTTTCCTCGAACAAAATATTCAATTCATAAAAAGAGAATATGGCAGAATTATAATCGCCCACATAATTAAGATAATAAGATTGAAACAACTTGTGATTTTTTTTAATCTCAAAATTCTCGAATGAAGAACCGGCAACTATACTCATTTCACTGACCACCAAATCGTTCAGATCTTCAATGTGTTTTTTTGATCGGGCAGTAACTTTATTCAAAATCCTAAATTTCAGTAGTTCGTACAAGGAAGCATGTTGGTATATTTTTCTGACTTTATTCAGTGTGTCAGTCAGACTCTGTTGTTTGAATAATAATTTCTGTTCGGAGCAATCCGGAAAATTCAACATCAGTAAAAAATCCAATTCCATTTTTTGTGCATGCAACAACATATTAAATTCTTCGTACCTCAATGCCATTTGCTGTATTTTTTCCAACACTTGGAAACATTCTGTGTAGATAGATTTTTCAAACAACACCTTGGCATGCATCAACAAATAATTCATGGTAAAAAAACTATCATGTTTAATACGTAAGCCACTGAGTACAGTCAGTAAAGAATCAAACAAATAATTGATGGCAGTATTGAAAGCAGCTTTCGGACGTTGTGAACGAAAATTGAATTTGATATCTTCAAGATCTGCGTAAGGATCTTTCTCAATAATTTTATACAAGCATGCATAATCCGATTCATTATTTTGTATGTCCATTACAGAACTGATTTTCTTACGTTCTGCTTTACTGAGCGAACTAATCAATTGTACAAGTGATAAAATTTTAGCCATATTGGGTATATGATTTAATTTTTTTCAAAGGTAATTTATTTTTAGGAATATCACAAAATTCCCGATAATTCAATTTTATCATATTGATTAGCAACCTTTTAAATAATACTAACAAACCAAATACTATTTTGAAATTATTAATTTGAAATTATTTTGGTTTTTCTTTGGAAAATACATGATTTATGTTTGCATTACAAATTATAAAATATAATCCTTATTATTAATACCTTTTATGGAGACTAAAAAAATTGTTGTTATTGGAAGTTGTAACACCGACATGGTCGTAAAGACCAACAGGCTTCCTATACCCGGAGAAACTGTTCTTGGAGGGGCATTCATGATTAATCCGGGAGGAAAGGGTGCCAATCAGGCAGTTGCAATAGCCAGGCTTGGAGGAAACGTTACTTTCATTTCTAAAACCGGTAATGATTTATTCGGCAAGCAATCTATCGAAAGATATAAAGAAGAACGCATCAATACCGATTTCATCTTTTCAGACAAGGATTTACCTTCCGGAGTTGCTTTGATAACCGTTGACACACATGGTGAAAATTGCATTGTAGTGGCATCCGGTGCCAACGGAAGTCTGAGTCCGAAAGATATCGAGAAAGCAAGAAATGTAATTGAAAATGCCGATATCCTGTTAATGCAGCTTGAAGTCCCAATGGACACTGTTGAATATGCAGCTAAACTGGCTCATGAAAAAGGGATTAAAGTAGTTTTGAATCCGGCTCCGGCAGCTTTTCTTTCCAACGAGTTGTTAAAATGTCTGTACGCGATCATTCCGAATAAAACAGAAGCCGAGATGCTTTCCGGCATAAAAGTCAGTGATCTGGAAACGGCTAAACAAGCTGCTGATATCATCGCAGCTAAAGGAGTTGATAAAGTAGTTATTACTTTAGGTTCGAAAGGGGCATTAATAAAAGATGGTGATGTTTATTCCTTTATTCCGGCCGACAAGGTTGAAGCCGTTGACACGACAGCTGCGGGTGATACTTTCTGTGGTGCTTTCTGTGTCGGAATCTCAGAGGGTTTGTCGATTGAAGATGCTGTGAGAATGGCAACAAAAGCCGCAGGAATAACGGTTACAAGAGAAGGAGCGCAAGCTGCAATTCCTTACAGAAAAGAAATTCAGCTTTAGCGCTGAACTGAAAAAGTAATTCCTTAAAAATAAATAGTATTATGAAACGAACATGAACTAATTTAATCAATTATTTCGCCGAAGCGGAATGATTAAATTTGTTCATCGAGAGTTCCATACGACAACTGAAAAATAAAATTTAAACGTATGAAACATCGTAGCTGGTCAGGTCACAGACCTTTCTTTAATAATGTGATTATATTGTTTTTTATGTTGACCGCCCTTTCGGGAGCAGTCTATGCCAACAATCCGTTTGTGGTATCCGGAGTAGTTTCCGATGAAAGCGGACAACCATTGCCGGGCGTAAACATCAAACATAAGAACGGAACGGCCGGGGTCATAACAGACATTAATGGTGAATATAAGATTGAACTTCCTTCTGATGCGGAAACACTTGTTTTCTCATATATCGGATATATCACCAAAGAAATCAGTGTAAACAAACAGAAGCGATTGGACGTAATTCTTGCCGAAGATGTAAAAAACATTGATGAGGTGGTGGTTATAGGTTATGGTAAAAGCTCCCGAAAAGAAATAACCGGTTCGATTGCAACATTAAAATCAGACAATTTTAATCAGGGATCTTTCTCGAATGCAGCCGGATTACTGCAAGGGAAAATTGCGGGTTTATCGGTTGTCAATTCAAGCGGCGCTGATCCCCAGGGTGGATACGAAATAATTTTAAGAGGAACGAATACGCTTACTTCGGGTCAGGGACCGCTGATTATCATCGATGGAGTTGCGGGTGCTGATCTGAAAAATATCAATTTTCAGGAAGTTGAATCAATTGATGTGTTGAAAGATGGTTCTGCTGCTGCAATTTATGGCACCAGAGGTACGAACGGAGTAATTATTGTTACTACAAAACAAGCCCGGAAGGGTAAGACTATGGTCGAATACCAGGGAGTCGCTACCGTACAGGTTGCTCCGAGAATGGTTGAAAATTTAAACGCAGATGAGTTCAGGCATGCAATTAATACTTATGCACCCAATAAAATCAATAGTATTTATGATGGGAATACCGATTGGTTTGGTGAAGTTACCAGAAATATGCCGTTCAGCCATAAACATAATCTTGCTATTTCAGGAGGAAATGAAGAATTTTCACATCGTACCATTATTAACCTGGAACAAAATCAGGGATTACTTAAGAACAATAACCTGAGTAAGTTACTTGCCAGAACCAACATTCAGCAAAAAGCCCTGAAAGGCATACTTACACTGAATTATAATTCCTTTTACTCGATGAGAAAATCAAATCCGGCAAACTATGATATTTTCTATCAGGCATTTATTCACAACCCGACTGAACCTGTTTATGACCCGGATAATGCACTGTCGGGAGGATATAAACGTGTCGACGGCATTAGTTATTACAATCCGGTAGCCATGTTGAACGAAGAAAAACGTGATAGTGAAACAGATGATTTTGGCGGTAATGTCAGGGCTACATTGAATATCCCTTTTGTAACCGGGTTGAAATGGGATAATTTTGTTTCTTATGAAAAATCACGATGGGAGACAAATCGCTATCGTACACGTTATTACCCAAGTGCAATAGGTAGTAATGGGATTGCCAGTATTGAAAACGGAAGCAGTAACAATCTTCAGTATGAAAGTACGGTGAATTATTTAAACACGTGGGATGGCCATACATTGCAGGCTCTTGCCGGATATTCATATCAGGAAGAAAATATGCATTATTCAGGCATGTCGAACAAAGGATTTGACACTGATTTGTATGGGGTAAATAATATCGGTGCCGGATCGGCGCTTGCTTCGGGTACGGCATCCATGTATTCGTTCAGAGAGAAAAGTAAGCTTATTTCATTTTTTGGCAGGGTCATGTATAACCTGAATGAAAAGTATTTATTGTCTGCATCTTTACGCCGTGAAGGTTCATCCCGTTTCGGTGAAAATAACAAGTGGGGCTGGTTTCCGGCCGTCAGCCTGGGATGGAGGATGAATGAAGAATCGTTTATTCAAAATCTGAATTGGATTAATGATTTAAAAATCAGACTGGGATACGGTGCAACCGGCAATCAGGAATTTGCCAATTACAAGTCGTTGATTATGATGGGCAGAGCCGGCCGTTTTTATTACAACGGAGAGTGGATAAACACCTATCAGCCGGTAAGTAATCCCAATCCGAATCTGCGTTGGGAAAAGAAACACGAAATAAATGCGGGAGTCGATTTTTCAATTCTGGATAACCGTCTGGGTGGAACGATTGATTATTATCTACGCAGGAGTACTGATTTGTTGTATAATTATCAGGTGTCTGTTCCTCCGTATTTGTACACCGAAATGTTTACAAACGTTGGTACCATCCGTAACAGTGGTATTGAAATCACACTTAATGCTATGCCTGTAAAACAGCATGATTTCCAATGGAATACCTACCTGACTTTCAGTAGTAATAAAAATATCCTCGAAAAATTCACAAACGAGGAGTTTACCAATGGAACTTACAAAACCGGTTGGTTGTCGGGAGATATTGCCGTGTATTCGCAACGCATGGAAGAAGGGAAAAGTCTGGGAACATTTTATGGCCCGGTGTGGCTTGGTGTGGATGACTTCGGAAATGACAAATTTAAAAATCAGATGCCCGACGGTAAGGTGCCTGAGTCGAAATGGGAAGTGATAGGTAACGCATATCCTGACTTCATTCTCGGGTGGAGTAATACATTTACCTGGAAAAACTGGGATTGTAGTTTTGCCCTGCGTGCTTCGATCGGTGGAGAAGTCTTAAACTCGTACCGTTTATATTATGAGAATTTCAGTACACTGGGGTTAAAAAACATACTCCGATCTCAACTGGATACTCCGGAATTCACAGGAAACCAGTTGTATTCATCGAAATATGTAGAAGACGCTTCTTATCTGAAAATGGATAATCTTTCAGTAGGTTATAACCTGAAAAATGTTTCGACCTATATTTCCAATATGAGGATATATGCGGCAGCACAGGATCTGTTTTGTATTACCGGCTATAAAGGGGTCAACCCGGAAGTGTCGCTGAGCGGATTACAACCGGGTATCGAATACATGAGCTACTATCCGGTTACCACGGGAGTTACTATCGGAGTTAATATTACATTCTAATTCAATTGAGATGAACACAACTATGCTAACAAAATGCAAGCTATTCGCGATATCGGTTATTTCAACTGCTTTATTTTCAGCTTGTACCGATTTGACAGAAACGGTTTATTCCGATATACCAATGGATCAGTTTTTTACCAGTGAACAGGCGCTCCTGATGAATGCCGGAAGGGCTTACACGAAATTGCAGCCATATCCTGAAGAACAGAGGCTTTGGTCATTGGTTACAGTGAGTTCCGATGAGTGTGTTATTCCTTCCAGAGAAGATGGTGAGTGGTGGGATAACGGCCGATGGGATGAGATGCAAAAACACAATGTATCGACTGCCAATAAAATTAACCGTCAGGCCTGGGAATTTGTTTTCGGAGGAATCAGCGCTTGTAATGAGGTTCTGTATGAAACCGGGAGTTCTTCATTTGACTTTGCCGGAAAAGATAAAATTATAGCCGAAATAAAGATTCTCCGTGCGTTGTTTTACTATTGGGGAATGGATACCTGGGGCGATATTCCCTTTACAACAGACTTTACGGATAAAAACCTGCCTCCCAAAAAATCCAGGGCGTTTATTTACGATTTTGTTGAAAACGAAATTAAAAACAACATCGACTTTCTGGATGAAGTCCCGACTTCTCAGAATTATGGGCGGGTAACCAAAGCACTTGCCTATACATTACTTGCTAAGTTATATCTGAATGCTGAAGTCTGGAAGGGAGAAGCCAGATGGAAAGATGCAGAGGATATGTGCGACAATGTAATGGATTTGGGACATTATCAGCTGGAAAGCAACTACTTCGATAATTTTAAAATTCACAACGAAAGTTCCCGGGAGAATATTTTTGTTATCGTTTATAATTCAACGTTGACAACCGAGTATTTCTATTGGTACGATCTTACGCTTAATTCCATGAGCCGTTATACCTATAATCTGAATGATACGCCATGGGATGGATTTATGACATCTCCGGAATTTTTTAGTACTTACAGTGATACTGATTTGCGGAAGAAATCATGGCTCTACGGTCAACAATACGACATGAACGGCAAAAAACTATATGAGATATCAGGAGCAGGTGATACATTGTGGTTTAAATATAATCCTGTATTTCCGGAATCAAAATACCGGTCGAGACACAAATGGGATGGCGCCCGTTGTTGTAAATATGAATTTCAGACCAATGGCTTACAGTACGATGTTGTGGATATGGAAAACGATTTTGTATTGTTCCGATATGCCGATGTTGTGATGATGAAAGCAGAAGCGATGATGAGGCAGGGAAAAACGAGTCAGGTTGTCGATATTCCTGAATTTAAAACGCTCAGAACACGTGTGGGACTGACTCCATATACTGCCGGTGAGTTGACCTTAGATGAATTGCTGGCTGAGCGTGGAAGGGAATTCGCATGGGAAGGTCATCGTCGGCAGGATTTAATCCGGTTCGGGAAATGGCACGACGCCTGGTGGGCAAAGCCGGTAACCAATACACAACTTGTATTTCCCATACCACAAACAGCTATTGATACTAATCCTAATCTGGCAGGAGATCCTCAGTGATTTAAAGTTGATTTATTAATCCAAACATACACGTTATGCTTAGAAAAACATTCTTTATTTTAGTGTTGCTTCCACTGTGTCTGCAAGCTCAACAACTGAAAAAAATTTCAAAGGAAGTCATGGAGGATAAAATTGCCGGTGCCTGGTTAGGACAGTTAATCGGGAATTTCTACGGACTGCCTTTTGAAAATAAATTTGTTGAAAATCCGGGACCTGACGCCAACTGGCCTTATGGTTATACAAAAAATCTGGACAGGCTCGAACGTACCGGCGGCGCTTTCTCCGACGATGATACCGATTTTGAATATATCTATCTCCTCCAAATGGAAAAGTATGGTTGTGAACCGACTTATGCTCAATTGCGTGAAGCCTGGATGCACCATGTACGCGACAGGGTGTGGTTGGCCAACCGCGCTGCACTTGGTTTGATGCATCATGGTTTTACGCCTCCGTTTACCGGGATGAAAGATAATAATCCGCATTGGTATCAGATAGACCCTCAGTTAATTAACGAGATTTGGGCTTATACAGCTCCGGGGATGGTCGCTTATGCAGCACAAAAATCGGACTGGGCAGCGCGGATAACCAGTGATGACTGGGCTGCTCATCCAACCGTGCATTACGGTGCCATGTATGCCAATGCATTCTTTGAAAAAGATATAGAAAAGTTGGTGCTGGATGCTTTACGGATGATTCCTGCTGATAGCAGATACGCACAGACGGTAAGAGATATGGTGAACCTCTATAAAAAGTATCCGAATGACTGGAAAAAAGCTCGTCAGATTATGGCAGAAAAGTATTATGTAAACGAAAATGCCATGACAAAAACCATCTGGAATGCCAATCTCAATGGGGCCTGTGGAATTTTATCATTCTTGTATGGAAAAGGTGATTTCCAGCTCACGATGGATTTGGGTTGCGCGATGGGATTCGATGCCGATAATCAGACTGCAACTATTGGAGGGCTTTTGGGAGTAATGTATGGTGCAAGCGCCCTTCCCAAAGATCTGCTTTATCCAATCAAAGAGTGGGCTAAACCATTTAATGATAAATACATTAATGTTACGCGCCATGATATGCCGGATGCTACTATTTCAGATCTTATTGCAAGAACAGTGAAACAGGCTGAGAATGTTATCCTGAAAAACGGAGGTAAGAAAAGTACGAGCCGGGGAAAAGATTTCTATCATATCAATACGAAGGCAATATTTAAAGTGCCTCTCGAATTCTATGTCGGTCCGGCTCCGGTAATGCATGCCGGACAAGCTTTCGAATATGTTTTTTATACGAACTCCAATCAAAATTATGAGTGGAAGTTGGTTGGCGGATCTTTACCGGAAGGCGTTAAATTTGACAAGGGGAAAATATCCGGAATTCCGCAGAAGGCAGGTAAATACAATATTAAACTAAGCCTTGGAGATGGCAAGAAAGTAGTTGAGAAAACTTTCGAATTGCTCGTAAGATCTCAAAACATCGCTTCTCAAGCAGATACTATTTATGCCAATGTGAATACCCTGAACGCCCAGGTACTCGATTCTACCTGGTATACGTTTGGCAAACCGATGTATGCGCAAACCGTCGATGTAATTAACGATGGTATTGTATCGGGAGAAGGTTCGGTGTTTTACAGTCTGGCAGCAAGAGCAAACATTCCCAAAGTCGATTATTTCGGATATGGATGGAATGAAGAAAAAGAAATCGGAATGATTGCTTTGCATCTCGGATGTATGGAAGAGTTTGGCGGATGGTGGAGTTCATTCAATATCCAGTATCAGGATGAAAAAGGGAAATGGGTTCCTGTTCCGTCTTTTAAAAGCTATCCCCGGTTGCCGGAAACAGATATCGTGTTCTTTCAACCTCATTTTGTGGAATTTGTGTTTGAATTTGAGCCTGTGAAAACGAAAGCCATTCGCATTATAGGTGATACCAAGGTACAACAGCATTGGCATAAATACACCAAAAATGTTTCTGCCTTTACTTCTATAACAGAATTAAGTGTTTATAAAAAATAAATTGTTGATCATGAAGATGAAAATTATCAGTGTATTTTTATTTGCAATGTGTTTGGTTGCATGTAACAAAGTCAAAACAAATGCTCCGGAAAGCCTGTCGATGTCAAAGGACACTTTGATGGATAAAATTAAAGGAGGCTGGGCCGGTCAGACCATCGGAGTTGTTTTCGGAGCGCCCACAGAATTTAAATTTCAGGGAACTACTGTTCAGGATTATCAACCTGTTCCCTGGTCGGAAGGATATGTAAAATACTGGTGGGATAAGAAACCGGGGCTGTTTGATGACATCTACAATGACCTCACTTTTGTGCAGACATTCGAGGAAGCAGGACTGGACTGCCCGGTCGACACGCTTGCCAACCGTTTTGCATGGGCCGAATATCATTTGGCGCATGCCAACCAGGCTGCCCGTTACAACATCAGAAATGGAATTATGCCTCCTGCATCCGGACATTGGTTGAATAATCCGCATGCTGATGACCTTGATTTTCAGATAGAAGCTGATTTTATCGGGCTGATGTCACCAGGCATGATTAACCAGACCATGGAAATTGCCGGTAAAGTCGGGCACATTATGAATAGCGGCGATGGTTTTTATGGTGGTGCTTTCGTGTCTGCTCTATATTCAAACGCGTTTCTCTCTAAAGATATTCCTTTTGTTGTTGCTCAGTCTCTCGCTGTAATCCCTGCTGAAAGTCAGTTCTACCAGTGCATAGCAGATGTAATCAGGTGGCATAAACAATATCCGGAAGATTGGGAACAATGCTGGTTCGAGTTGCATAAGAAATGGAACAAAGATGTGGGTTGCCCGAAAGGGGTTTTCCTGAGTTTTAATATTGATGCCAAAATTAATGCTGCATATATCGCGCTGGCTTTGTTGTACGGAGAAGGCGATTTCTCCCAATCACTTGATATTGCAACCCGTTGCGGACAGGACTCGGATTGTAACCCGGGTTCGGTTGGTGGAGTTCTGGGGGTAATGTATGGTTATTCAAACATCCCGGAATTCTGGTTGAAGCCATTGCAGGAAATTGAAAATCTGAACTTCGAAGGAACAACAGTTTCACTTCAAAAGGCTTATGAACTGAGTAACAAACACGCGCTGGCACTCATTGAGAAAAACGGAGGGCTAATATCGGCACAAGAAATTGAAATCAAGACACAACAGCCAATTGTATTACCACTTGAACAAAATTTCGAAAATACAATCCCGGTTTTTCGTGAAAGAAAAGATTGCTTTGTAACTGATAATTACACTTTTGATTTCAATGGGAATGGATTCGTTGTCTATGGAAACCTGGTTTCAACAAAGAGCATCACGCCTGATTATATTCACCGTGTATCCATCCGTCATATTGGATCGGAGGTTTTTGGGCTGGCTGAACTGACTGATGAATATGTTGCTGTGTTAGAGGTTTGGATTGACGGCAAGTTGGATCAAACGGTGAAAATGCCCATGAAGAATACATCCAGGCGATTGGAGCCGGCATGGAAATACCTGCTGCCGGAAGGAAAGCATCAGGTTACCCTGAAATGGCTAAACAGAGATGAAAATTACTTAATCAGGATTAACGACATCATTTATTATTCTGAAAATCCTGTTCCACATCAGTTTTATCATAATTAATTGAATACCATGAGAAAAAGTATAATATATTGCCTTGTAGCGTTAATTGTAAGCGCTTGTAGTACTGATAAACAAAATTCTGGCAAACTGAATTACGATGCTACAGTAACTATCCCCATGGATGTGCTAAAAGACAAAATAAAAGGCGGATGGGCAGGACAAACCATTGGTTGTACTTATGGTGGACCGACTGAATTCAAATACAGGGGAGCCATGATACATGATCGTACGCCGATTATATGGTATGATGATTATGCTAAGGAGACCTTTGAATTGGATCCCGGTTTGTATGACGACGTTTATATGGATCTAACCTTCGTCGAAGTGATGGAGAAATACGGAATTGATGCGCATGTTGACTCTTTTGCGCTTGCTTTTGCAAATGCTGATTATAAGTTGTGGCACGCCAATCAGGCAGCCCGTTACAATATCCTGAACGGTATCATGCCGCCGGCTTCCGGACATTGGATCAATAATCCGCATGCCGATGATATTGACTTTCAGATAGAAGCTGATTTTGCAGGAATGATGACACCCGGTATGGTGAATGCGGGTTCTGAAATATGTGATAAGGTGGGACATATCATGAATTATGGAGATGGATGGTATGGCGGAGTGTATATGTCGGCGCTTTATAGCCTTGCTTTTGTTTCCGATGATATTCCTTTGGTTGTTTCGGAAGCATTAAAAACAATTCCGCCCAAAAGTAAATTCAGAAAATGTATTGAAGATGTAATCAAATTACACAAACAATATCCGGATGACTGGAAAAAAGCCTGGTTCGACCTGGAAATAAACCATGGTTTTGAAATAGGCTGTCCTGAAGGTGTTTTCAATGCTTTTAATATTGATGCAACCCTGAATTCGGCTTATGTAGTCCTGGGCTTACTGTACGGTGAGGGAGATTTCTTCAAAACGATGGATATTGCCACCCGCGCCGGTCAGGATTCGGATTGTAACCCGGCTTCAGCTGCGGGTATCCTCGGAGTAATGTATGGATACAGTGCAATCCCGGAATATTGGAAACCAGCAATGGAGAAAGTTGAAGATCTCGATTTTCCATATACAAGTATTTCGCTTCGTAAAATTTATGATATCAATCTCAAAAACATCAAGGAAATGGTATCAAGAAACGGAGGGGAAGTTCATGACGATGCAGTGGCGATTAAGCTTCAGAAACCTGCAGAAGTAAGATGGGAAGAATCGTTTACGGGTCATTATCCCGCTGAAAGAAGAGTTATCAACAAAGAATTCAAAGGTGAGCCTATTGTTATTGATTTCAAGGGAAACGGTGTTGTACTGATGGGCAATATCAAGCAAATTTCAACTGATAATTCGAATTATATCGCCAAACTTGAGGCCTATATCGATGGAAAACCGGTTGAATCTTTCTCAATGCCTTTTGACTATATCAAGCGTAAATATGATATCTTTCATAAATATCAACTGGAAAACACAAATCACCGGTTGGAAATCAAATGGCTGAATCCACATCCGGCTTATGCTATTCAGACGAAAGATGTTGTCATATACACTGATACGGAACTGTTAGTAAAACGTCCTTATTGATGATATGAGGAATCACCTGACATATAATCTGCTGATGAAGGTGCTGATTTTGATCGGTACCGGATATTTCATGGGTTGTAAACCGGTGATTCCTGTTGATGAAAATCCTTTTGTCCGGTTTACCGGAAGTATCGATTATCACAGTCAGACGCTGAATCGTCCGCTTCGCTATTCGGTTTATCTTCCTGCCGGCTACAACAAGGAAAACAAGTCATATCCGACAGTTTATCTGTTGCACGGATTTGGCGATAATGAAACTTCCTGGATGAGCGGAGGTAAAATAGACAGAATAATCAAAGAACTGGAAGAAAAGGGTGAAATAGAACCGATGATTTATGTGATGCCACAGGGATATAACAGTTACTATGTGAATCGTTTTAATGGCACCCTTAACTATATGGACATGTTTGTCGAAGAATTTGTTCCGATGATCGATTCGCTTTACCGTACTAAAAATACACCCGGACAAAGAGCTGTTGTCGGTTATTCAATGGGTGGTTACGGGGCATTGATTCTGCCGGTAAAGAATCCGGATGTGTTTTCGGTTTCGGTTCCGCTGAGCATGTCATTCCGCACAGATGAGCAGTATATGGTTGAATCGCAATCGGCTTTTGACGCGCAATGGGGACCCATCTTCGGGGCTAAGGGCAGTACCGGTGAGAACAGGGTGACAGATTATTTCAAAATGCACAGTCCGTTTCATTTCTTTGCGGATGAAGATGCCGGCAGCTTTTCTGCTGTTCGTTTTTTCATCGATTGCGGTGATGATGAGGAATCTCTGTCTTTTACCAACAATGAGATGCATGCACTTATGCGTTCAAAAAATATAGCCCATGAATACAGAGTCCGTAACGGTGCACATACCTGGGATTACTGGCTGAAAGCCATGCGGGAAGCATTGATGTTTATACAAACCAACTTTGATGGAGTTGCTTATGCTGATGACCCTGCTTTCAATCTTTCTACCGGATTTTCGGGAAATATAGAACAGCTTAATTTTAATGGTAAAACACTGAATGTCGTTTTACCGTCGGGATATTCAACTTCGTCAGCAACTTATCCGGTTATGTATTTCATGCATCATACCCTCCAAAACAGACTTGATGAAACAAAAAACATAATGTCCTCGCTTGACTCTCTTCAACGGGAAAAACAGTTTATCTTAGTTGAAGCAGATGCAAATGAGTTTAAAACTCCATCAAATCTTGTTGAGCTAAGCGCTTTTGTGGATAATGGGTACCGTACGAAGAAGCAAAAGCAGGGGAGACTGTTACTGGCTAACTTTTCGGGAGCGTCAGTAGCGTATCATACGGTGTCGGATTATCCGGAATTATTTGAATCGCTGTTTCTTTATCAGCCATTTGTCGATTCGGTTACCAATATCCCGGAGGTCGGATTTATTTACCTCGATACGACGGATGAATCTCAAAGCTATTCAATTGTACAGGGTTTGTATTCGGATTGCCGTAAGCAAAATATTAATCATCAGTACCGTGTCAGAAATGGGAAAGATAGTTTTAATGCATTTATGCACGGATTAAATAACAGCATCGTTTATCTTGGTTTAATGCTTAATAAGACATTGTAAATATGTACAGGAATCGTCAAATAGTGTTGCATCTTGTCTTTTTGCTGGCATTTCAGCTCACAGCACAAAGCTATCGTATACAGGAAAGCCTGTCATTCAAAAGCAGGATACTTGACAGGGAAATACGTTATTCCATTGTACTTCCCAAGGATTATCATCAATCCGGGAAATCTTATCCGGTAATGTATATGTTACACGGACTGGGCGATAACGAGTCTTCCTGGCTGGAATACGGTCAGGTTGCTTCCATCCTCGATTACATGACTGATAAAAAAGATATCAAACCTTTTATTTGTGTCATGCCACAAGGTTTCAGGTCTTACTATACCGACTTTTACGATGGCACATTCAATTATCAGCAGATGTTTATTGAGGAGCTCGTTCCCTATATTGATTCTGTTTACAAAACCATTCCCGAAGCATCACAACGCGCAGTGACCGGATATTCAATGGGCGGTTTCGGAGCGTTTGTATTGCCGGTGAAATATCCGGATGTATTTGGTGTCAGCATTCCGCTTAGCGCTTCTATTCGTACCGACGAACAGTATGTCAATGAACATCCGGACGGGTGGAATGAACAATGGGGTAGGATCTTCGGTGGAGTGGGAGAGTCGGGAGATACGCGCATAACTGATTATTATAAAGCCAATTCACCTTTTTATCTGATTGAAAATAAAAGTGTTGATGAGCTTAAAAAAGTGGCTTTTTACATGGAGAATGGAGACAAAGAAAACACCTTATGCCGCAGTAACGAATTTCTGCATATAACGATGTTGAAAAAAGGAGTTCCTCACCTGTACAATGTGAAAGAAGGCGGACATGAATTCGGTTTCTGGAGAAATGCTCTGCCGGAAGCATTCCGCTTTGCCGATACACGTTTCCGGAACATTGAATACAAAGTTGATACAAAAGAAATAAAAACGAAACATGCTTTACCGAAAAATATGAAAGCACTGGAAAAGCGTGAAGGTGAAATTTCATACAGGGTTATATATCCGGAAAACCTGCAAGAATCATCCCGTTTGTATCCTGTCGTTTATTTTGTGGCAGACTTAACGGACGAAGAACAAGCCGGTTTAATGAATTTGTATCAGGGAAATATGCGTAAGGAAGGTTTTCCTCCGGTAATCTTTTGTTTTGTTCCTGCGAAAAATGCCGGTAAATTATTGGAGTATATCATCCCCCGAATGGAAAAAACAGGCCGTGCACGCCCGGGTTGGCGCTTTCGTTCTTTGTGGGTTTACCATTGCGCCGGCGATGATGTGGTGAAACAGGCATTCGATTCATTACAATTTACTGTCGGAGTATTGACAGTTGCTGATATAAAGCTGAAAGAAAATGAAATAGCCGTTATGTTGACGGAGAAATCCAATATAAAGGATAGAATGTGGTTGTATATCGATACGCCTCCCACAGGCGAATCCTATCCGGGTAATGGTTATATGCATGTTTATCTCAGAGAAAACGGTTATAAACATGAATACCGTGTAAGAACGGATAAAAATACATTTGAATTTTTAAAGTCGGGTTTTATGCCGGCAATGAAGTATATCAGTAAGAAATTTCATAATTAAATATTTATTTACCTAAAAACACATCATTATGTTCATTGTAAACAGTTATTCACTTGCAGTATTACTCTGCTTTATTACCATGTTTTGCTGGGGTTCGTGGGGAAACACACAGAAACTTGCAGCTAAAAACTGGCGTTACGAATTGTTTTATTGGGATTATGTTATCGGTATATTATTGTTCAGTGTCATTCTCGGCTTTACACTCGGAAGTTTCGGAGAAGGCGGACGTTCTTTTATTCCCGATCTGAAACAGGCCGAACTCTTTAATATCGGTAGTGCATTACTCGGGGGGGCGGTTTTTAATGCTGCCAATATTCTACTTTCAGCTTCGGTGTCTTTAGCCGGATTGGCTGTTGCTTTTCCACTGGGTGTGGGAATAGCTCTGGTGCTGGGTGTTTTTGTAAACTATTTTTCCGCTCCAAAAGGCGATCCAGTGTTGCTTTTTATCGGGGTAGCGCTGGTGATGCTTGCTGTTATCTTCAATGGTGTGGCTGCCGGAAAAATTAAAAAAGATGACGCGGCAAAGTCAAACAGAAAAGGTATCTGGCTGGCGGTGTTGGCCGGTGTGTTGATGGCGTTCTTCTATCGTTTTGTCGCTGCTGCGATGGATTTGAATAATTTCGAATCTCCGGCTGCAGGTATGATGACTCCTTATACAGCATTCTTTATTTTCTCGGTGGGTATTTTTATCAGCAACTTTTTATTTAATACACTGGTGATGAAAAAACCTTTCCAGGGAGAACCTGTGACCTACAAAGCCTATTTCAACGGCAACATGAAAACTCATTTAGTTGGTGTGCTGGGAGGTCTGATCTGGGCATTGGGTACAGCATTGAGTTATATAGCTGCAGGTAAAGCCGGAGCGGCTATTTCGTATGCATTGGGACAGGGAGCGCCTATGATAGCAGCAATCTGGGGCGTTTTCGTGTGGAAGGAATTTAAAGGCTCTAATAAACAAACTAATGTCTTGTTGGCATTGATGTTTCTCTTGTTTATTTCAGGACTTGCATTTATCATTATATCAGGTGGAAATTAATTTTAATTATAAATATCTCTATTGTTGAACTTTAAATAATTTGAAATCATGAAAAAGAATTTTTATTGGCTGTTTATTATGGCCTGTGTAAGTTTAATCAGTTTTACATCCTGTGATCCTAAAGATCCTGTTGATGATCCGGATGAAACAACCAAAATGCGTATTAAAACTATGACATTTGAGTATGACTGGGGAAGTGGTCCCGGAAGTACCAGTTATGCGTACACCTACGACGCTCAGGGTCGCGTTATCAAGGTTGTGGAAACAGGTGAAGACTGGACTGATGAATTTAATCTGGATTGGAGTCAGCCCGGAAAAGTGAACCTCATTCGTCAGGAAACTGAAAAAAACAGAACCTGGATATTGAATGCTGCCGGTTATGTGTCGAAGATTGAAAATATCTGGGGCGACGGAGGCGATGTTACTTTTGAATATGACGCCAATGGCCTGATGTCGAAAGCTTATGAAGATTACGGTACGCCGGAACTCAAATCTACATTTACAGCTTTAAATGGCAATATCACAGCTTTTACGAGAGGCGACAGGGTTAAAAATTTCACTTTCTCCAGCGGTGATAATATCGGTAATATCTATCAGGTATTCAATGATAGCTTTGTTAATGACTGGCAAGCTCATACCGGATTATTCGGGAAAGCCTGTAAGAATTTGAACACAAAGGTTCAGTGGTCTGATAAGGAAGATTTTTCAGCCATATCGTTTGAATTCTATGAAGATGGAAGGGTTAAGAAAGTGATTCGTTCTGGTAGTGATTGGTATGAAAACTATGTGTACACTTATGAAAGAGTAGAATAATAAACTGTATTCTTAGATTATCACATCTCACATGGGTCAAATATCTCATCTATTTGACCCATGTGTTTATTATCAACACCCTATTTCATTTCCACCAACTTCTCTATTTTTTCATTAGCTTTGTGGTTTCAAATTAAGCTCACATGCCATTTACAATGCAGCTGAAGAAACCATATAAAATCCTATGTCTTGCGTTCGTGATATTTACAATCGCGGGCTTGGCTTTTGAATGTTGGAATCATCATGCCTCTGTCCCATCTTTTTCTGTTAAAAAATTTCAGGCGACCGTTTTTCATACCATTGAAAAATCTGATGACCTGATAACGCAAATCGTAAATAACGATGATTTTTCTGACGAAACACTGCTGAACCTTTGCTCTCAGTTAAAACAAGAAATAGCCATTTTTGTTTTTCAAGATGATGAATTGTTGTTTTGGAACAGCAATTTGTACGAAATCAACGAGGGGGCAATTCGTAAAGATGAACGGTGGCATTTCATTCATTTGCATAATGCATACGGCATTTACAAATGGTACAATCAAATTGATCATACTTCCATCCTGTCTTTCATACCCATCAAAACAGATTATCCCTACGAAAACGATTATCTGATTAAAAGCTTCCACCCGCGCTTTAAAATTGATGACAGCGTAGCTATTTCAGACAGCATCCATCATGAAGACATGTTAATCATTGATCCTCATGGTGATTTTCTGTTCAGTCTTATTCCTGATCCGGCAGCAAACAATCATAAACCTATCCAAATTGCCGGATTTGTAATGTTTGCAGCATCTTTCTTTTTACTGCTGATCTTATTTTTTAACACCCATAGATTTTTCAACACAAAAGACCTGACGATCTTGCAGTTTATGGCTGCAACTGTTGTCATAGGTGCTATTTTACTTGTGGGAGTTTATACCGGTTTCCCAAGCTTGCTCTTTAGCAATCAGCTGTTTGCATCAAAGGATTATGCAGCCAGTCAACTCATTAACACTTTAATCGCACTGACTGTTATCGGTTTGTTTGTCGTTGTCGCAGTTGTACTATTTTACAAGAAAACAACTGACAAAAAATCAAATTTCTTAGTTCGAAGAGTATTCTTTTTGCTCTATCTGTTGTTTTATTTTGAAATTTTTAAAAGGCTGGCTTTACAAACCAATATCAGCTTTTGTATCTCAAATATTCACGAAATTGACTTTTCCAATATTGGGGCACAGGTATTAATTTTCGTCTTGGGTATCGGACTATTTGTTTTTTTACTGATTATCAACGATCAACAAACTAAATCTAAAAAACTTTCAGATCTGATACTAACTGACCTTGTCCTTGCAGGTGTTGGCGTTTTTGTTTACAGTTTGATGTCTCGTGAGTTCGTGACGCTTTTCACTGTGTTGATAGTGTCGGTATTCCTTTTCAATTATGTTTGGATATATCTATTTGGCAGAAAAACAAGCTGGAATATTTTTGCAGCTTTCATGCTGCTCCTCAGCGCATTGTTTTTTTATGATGCCTATCATTTGACCGAATATAAAAAGAACAACAAATATCGGATTCAAGCCGAAAACATACTGATTAACGGACATGCTCCGGACGATCCCATCGCAGTCCTTTTGTTAGAAGAATTGGATAAAAGCTTGAAACAAGATCCCAAACTTAAAAAACTCTCAGCAAGCACTTTTGAAGCTGATTCGATGAACCAATACCTATATCAAAAGTATTTGCAGGGCTTTTGGAATCAATTTAATGTGCACATCCATACTTTATCCAAAAACTCTCATGAGTTGTCCTATTATGTACGTTTTTTAGAATTTGCCGGGAAGAAGGTAAAAAATACGGATTTTTACAGTTTGCCTGCCTCATTATACGATATCAGCTTTATGGGTTTAGTGGACATTCATCAGGGCGAATCTGATTATAAATCATTGGATGAACACAAGCTGTTGATTTTTGAGTTTCAGCCTAAAACCAATTTCAGAAGTTATAGTTTTCCGGATTTATTAATCAGCGAGGAAGCTGATGCACAAAGGCAAAAACAAATTTCCATTGCGAAATATGAGCAGGATCGCCTTACGTACAGCGATTCAAGATACAATTGGAATGAAACAGATTTTATCTTTAACAATGTAGATGAAGGATTTACAAAATTAAAATATAAAGACAAACCATTTTATATCTTCAAACAAGAGGACACGAAGATAGTCATTACAGAAATTTTACCTTTTGCATATCGAAATTTTATTTTTTACGCCCTTTTTGCAGTGCTGATTTATATGCTCATCGCTATGGGGGCATCGCATCTATATCAAATCATACGACAAGGGCGAATCAATCCGCCGGGCTTAACTGCAAAGTTTCAAGTTGTATTCATTTTTATGCTGTTAGTCAGCTTTATCAGCATTTTACTATTTTCTTTGAATTACATCAGAAACAACTATCAGCAAGAGCAAATTTCCGGACTTGAAAAGAAAAAACATTACATTCAAAAGTCGCTTCAGGATTTATATTATTGGACAGAAGACATTCGCTTGGTTGATATGCAAGATTTAAATAACAACTTACAGGAACTTGCTTACAGATACCAAATTGACATCAATGTGTTTGATAATGCCGGTCGGTTGAAGGGAAGTTCGCAATCCTTGATTTTTAGCAAACATTTAATTAGTGATTTAATGTCTCCGGAAATATACTTTGCTGAAAATGAGACACAAAATCAATATGAACAAATCGGTAATTTGACTTATTTGACTACATACACCGATTTATTGAATGGTGATTTTCTACAAATCGGATTTATTTCTATCCCTCAATATTTCAGTCAGACTGAAATAAATGCTAAATTGGAGCAGTTTTCAGGAACAGTGGTGCAAATCTATCTCATTGTCATCATTATTTCTGTAATCCTCATTCTTATTGTGGGGAGAAGATTGGCAAAACCACTGCATCAACTTGAAAAGAAAATGAAATTGATGCGCTTGGACGGTAAAAACGAAAAGATAGCCTATAAATCCAAAGATGAGATTGGGCAGTTGGTTGAACAGTACAACCAAACCGTTGAAGAACTCGAAAAAAACACGCAACTTTTATTGGCATCAGAAAGAGAAACTACCTGGAGGACCATGGCTCGTCAGGTAGCGCATGAAATCAACAATCCACTGACTCCCATGAAGTTGACCCTACAACAATTGCAGCGAACGAAAGATATCAATCCGGAACAATTTGATGCGTATTTCGTAAAAGCCACCCGAACGCTGATTGAGCAAATAAACAATCTTTCGCGTATAGCCGGTACTTTTTCTGAAATCGCTCGCATGCCTGAAATTAAATTTACTGCCATTGACATTGCTAAAAAATTGGTTTCAGTCATACATTTATTTAAACTGAATGAGGAGCATATAAATATCATTTATGACGGTCCGCAAAGCGGCGTAGTCATTGAATGTGATGCCGAGCAAATCATTCAAGTGTTTAATAATGTATTGAAAAATGCTACCCAGGCTTTCAAACACGGTGCAAAAGGTAAAACTTCAAAAAGAATAACTGCAAAAGGTACAATTAAGGTCATGCTTACCGAAGATCAGGAAACAGTCACCATTGCTTTTACCGATGACGGTCCGGGAATCCCGGAATCCATTCAAGAAAATATCTTCAAGCCTAACTTTACGACTAAAAGTACCGGTATGGGCTTGGGATTAAGCATTTCTAAAAGTATCATAGAAAATATGGGCGGAGAAATTTCGTTTACAACTACAACGAATATAGGTACAACATTTACAATTAAATTACATAAAAAAAGATATGAGGATTAAAACACTTTTCATGCTGATGATAACTGCCGTGATTACAGCCGGTGCAACTGATTTATTATATCAAATCACAGATGGTACATTCAAGACGACAAATGATCAAATTCCTGCATCCATGAATGATGGAGAGCATTACACCTTGATGACTGATCAGCAAACCATCGTCAGATTTAATTATAAAACAGGTGCCATTGTTGACACTTTGTTATCTGTCAAGCAAGTACAAAACGCACCTATTAAGTCATTTGAAGGCTATATCATGAGTCCGCGGGAAAAGAAAATATTGGTTTATAACAACAAGCAAATGCGATATCGCCGTTCTTTCACGGCTGATTATTATATTTATGACATCAAATACAAAGAATTCGACCCCCTATCTTCCCAAGCGCCACAAGCAGCACCGGTTTTTTCACCGGACGACCGATACATTGCGTTTGCTCACGAACACAATCTATACATGAAAAAAGTGGACTTTAAGACGGATATACAAATCACAAAAGACGGTGAGTTCGGTAAAATCAGCAATGGCATTCCCGATTGGTTGTACGAAGAAGAATTTGAAGCCACGCATCATTATGCTTGGAGTCCGGATAGTAAACTACTGGCTTTTGTGAAATTTGACGAAAGCGAAGTCAGAGCCTTTTCTTTCCAAACCTTTTTGGATAAGCATAAAAAGGATTATCTGTTGTATCCCGAACAAACAGCTTTCAAATATCCCAAAGCAGGTGAGAAAAATGCTCGTGCCATAGTGTGTGTATATGATGATTACAACAAGACCACACGCGTTGTCAAGCTCATTGATAATGACACAGATTATTACATACCACGTATCAAATGGACCAACGACAGCGATCAATTGGCTGTTTTTCAGTTGAACAGAAATCAGAATCGATTGGATATGTACGCGGTAAATCCCAAAACCATGCTTGCTAAACTACTCACCCGAGAAGAAAGCAAAACATATATAGATTATAAAAATATCGACTATTTAAAATTTTGCGAAAACAGCACCGATTATTATGGCGTGAGCAGTCGCGATGGTTATAGGCACATCTACAGACACCGGAAAGATGGCAGCATCGCCAAGCAAGTCACCAAAGGCAATTGGGACATTACCGACTTTTACGGGGTAGATGAAAAGAAGAATGTGGTTTATTATCAGAGCGCTGAATCATCACCCATGCAAAGACAGGTTTATGCCATTGATGCAAAAGGTAAAAAAACAAATCTGACAGATGCAAAAGGTAAAAATCGGGCATTTTTCAGTAAAAATTTCAGTTACTTCGTACATCAATATTCCGATGTAAACACACCGGATACATATGTTTTAAGAACTGCTGACGGCAAAAATATCAGGGAGATAAGCAATCATAAAAATATATCCGACACGCTCCATTCTTACAAACTCAATCAAAAAGAATTTTTCAGCTTCAATACCACAGATGGCGTTTCTTTAAACGGTTGGATGTTAAAACCGATCAATTTTGATGAAAGCATGCAATATCCGGTTTTAATGATACAGTACTCTGGTCCAGACTCTCAGCTTGTATTGGATAAATGGGATATAGGCTGGGAGTACTATTTGAGTACTAAGGGTTACATCACCGTATGTGTGGATGGTCGTGGTACAGGTGCACGGGGCAAAGCATTTGCCGACTCCGGTTATAAACAACAAGGCATTCCCGAAGCAGCAGATCAAATTGCTACCGCAAAACATTTAGGTTCTTTGCATTACATCGATAAAAATCGCATAGGAATTTGGGGCTGGAGTTACGGAGGTACAGTAGCCATATTGGCTATGAGTAGCGGAGAGCCTGTATTCAAGGCAGGCATTGCAATCGCTCCGGTAACAGATTGGCGGTTTTACAATACAGCCTATATAGAACGTTTTATGCAAACCCCCGAAGAGAACTTCACCGGCTATGAAAACAGTTCTTCCCTACTCAAAGCCGAACAATTAAATGGCAGACTGCTTTTGGTGCATGGAACAGCCGACGACAATGTGCATTACAACAACACATTAATCTATGCAGACAAATTGGTTGAAGCAGGGAAACAATTTGATATGCAGATTTATACCGACAAAAACCACAGTATTTTAGGCAAGCAAACTCGTAGGCATCTGTACACAAAAATGGTTGATTTCTTGGATAAATACTTAAAAGAACCCTGATCCGAAAATTGACACAGCCTTCTTTTATAGAATTTGATAATTTAGCAAGAATTGATTTATGTTATATAACATGTTAAATAACATTTTTTTTCAGAAAAACAAATCACAATAAAATTAAATTATAGTAACTTTGAACGTCATAAAAATGACTTTCTTTTAAAGCTACATTAGTCGTTATTAATCAACCATTTAATTAAAATAAACATGAACAACGTTAAGAAAAGCTATGTATTACCCATAGCCATGATGTTTGCATTATTTGCAATGATTTCATTTGTGACCGGGTTATCCAATCCTTTGGGAGTTATAATTAAGAACCAACCCGGAGTTCAAAACTGGATGTCGCAGTTAGGTAATTTTGCGAATTTCCTTGCCTATTTATTCATGGGACTTCCGGCCGGTTTGGTATTAAAACGCAAAGGGTACAAATTTACCGCTCTATCAGCCATTGCCGTAGGATTTCTTGGAGTAGGTATCCAATTGATTTCGGGACTGATGCCCTATACCAAAGGGGATAATTTCCTCCCGATATTCATGGTTTATCTTACCGGAGCTTTTGTTTCCGGATTCTCCATGTGTATGCTGAATACTGTTGTAAATCCACTACTCAACACTTTGGGAGGCGGAGGTAAAAGAGGTAACCAATTGATTCAATTCGGGGGATCTCTGAATTCTTTGGCAGCTACCATCGTGCCTATTCTTGGTGGATATTTGATCGCTGATGTAGCAAGAGCAACTTTGAAAGATGCAATTCCTGCATTATTAATTGCTATGGGCATCTTTGCTGTAGCATTTATCGTATTGGCTTTCGTTAAAATCCCCGAACCGCATCTTGAGAAAAAATCAGAAAAAGTTGTTGAAAAAGACAAATACAGTGCAATGTCATTCCGTCACTTTGTCTTAGGAACAATCGCAATTTTCATTTATGTTGGAGTGGAAGTTGGAATTCCCAATTTTATCAATCTTTTTCTTACTGCACCAAAAGACGCAAGTACTGCCGGCATGGCAATGGATGCAGGTGCTGCCGGCACAGTGGTTGGAACCTATTGGTTTCTGATGCTAATCGGCAGATTGCTAGGTGGATCTTTAGGTGGAAAAATTTCTTCCAGGGCGCAATTGACTTTTGTTAGCGCATTAGCATTGATTCTTGTGGTTACGGGTATATTCTTGCCTTCCAACATTTCCATCAGTATGCCGGTTTTCAAAGCTGATATAAGTTTCGGATTACAAGTTGTACCACTGTCTGTTTTCTTCTTCGTGTTATGTGGACTTTGCACATCGGTTATGTGGGGAACCATATTCAATCTTGCTGTAGAAGGCATTGGAAAATATACAGCCTTAGGCTCCGGTATTTTCATGGTGATGGTTGTCGGAGGTGGCGTTTTACCACTTATTCAAGGACTGGTAGCAGACTTGTCTCTGAGTTATATGGTTTCTTATTGGGTAATAGCAGCGGGATTGCTGTTTATACTGTACTATGCCACTATTGGACATAAAAATGTTAACACTGACATTCCTGTTGAATAAGATTGTAATTTATCTGTGTAAATAATATTTGATCATTTTTAAAGTAAAACATTATGGACAAACCTTATGTAATAGGCATGGATATAGGCGGCACAAACACCGTGTTCGGAATTGTAGATGCACGAGGGAATGTGTTGTCAAAATCAGCTGTCAAAACAAGTAAGCATCAAGACATCAATTTATATATTGATGAAATATACAAAGAACTGAGTGTGTTAATTGAAAAAGCAGGTGGTATATCTAAAATCAAAGGCATTGGAGTTGGTGCCCCCAACGGAAACCATTATACGGGAAACATTGAATATGCCCCTAATCTACAATGGAGAGGTGTCATCCCTTTGTCAAAATTAATGTCTGATAAATTTGGTGTACCTACAGTAATAACAAATGACGCAAACGCGGCCGCAATTGGAGAAATGACTTATGGTGCAGCACGCGGTATGAAAAACTTCATCATGATTACCTTGGGTACAGGTGTTGGAAGTGGTATTGTCATTGACGGTAAATTAGTATATGGTCACGATGGTTTTGCAGGAGAATTAGGTCACACCTGCTCCATAAGAAATGGACGTTTGTGTGGTTGTGGAAGACATGGATGTTTGGAAGCATATGCTTCTGCAAATGGTGTAGCCCGTACAGCAAAAGAAATCCTTCAAAATCAGAATGTAGACAGCTTGTTACGCAATACTCCTATTGAGTCCATCACCTCTAAGGACGTACATTACGCTGCATTACAGGGCGACAAAATAGCTTTGGAGATATTTGAGTTTACAGGTAAGATTTTAGGTGAAGCTATGGCTGACTTCGTGGCATTTAGTGCACCCGAAGCCGTCATTTTATTTGGAGGTCTGACCAAAGCCGGTGATTACATCATGAAGCCGATAGTGAATCATTTAGAGAAAAATCTCCTTCAAATTTGGCAAGGAAAAATCAAGGTGCTCTTTTCCGGTTTAAAAGAATCAGATGCTGCTGTTTTAGGATCCAGTGCGCTTGCATGGGAAATATAGAAACACTTTTGTGCGGTTTCTCGGAAAGGTGCCAGAGCGGTCGAATGGGGCGGTCTCGAAAACCGTTGTACAGGTAACTGTACCGAGGGTTCGAATCCCTCCCTTTCCGCATCAATGCGTACTGTAACTCACTCAATTTTCTTTGCCGATGATGCATTGACAAATAATACGCTGCCTAATGCATCATATCCTTCAAACACATCACGACCATGCTGCTTCACTTCTTCTGCAGTAAAACCAATGATGGTCATACCTGCTTCCGAAGAGTAATCAGCTATGGTTTTCTTGTAAGAAGTGTCGTCTTTACGAACTACAATTTCAATATTATGCTGATAAATCGGCATTCTTCCGCTCATAATCAATTCATCGAACCAAACCTTTACGGCTTCTTTTTCATCTTCGCGACAGAAATAATAAATTTTGATTGAACTTTTTTTCCAATCGGGATGACCCAAAATGATGAAACTCATCAATATCATTAAATTGGCATTTAATTCATCGTATGTCTTGATCCATACATGTATGCCGTTTTTATAAAAGATGGGTTTTCTGGAAACAGCCAAAATACAAATGTCGAAATCACCCGCATTGACCATACGGTAATTATCAATGATGATATCTAAATCACCCGGTTCTTCCTTGTCGTAGTCAAAAATCAACATATTGTTTTCCATGCCGGCAATACCTGGGATTTGTATGGCTTGCACAATGGCAGATGTGTTGGATGGAGATACAATGGTGTTGACGTAAACGCTGTGGTCAATTTCAATATTTTTCAGAATTTTCATCAATTCTTTCTGAGCGCGCTCGTTGGTTTCTCTTGAATAATAATCCTGAATGAAATGCAGGTAAGTTCCAAATCCGAATTTGTAGGACAACCAATTCAACAATCGAAAAGCATTGTCATATTTAAAAGAGTTTTTCGATATGCAAATGGCACTGGGTCGCCACTCCTTATCAACATTAGAAATCTTTTGTCTTTGAATATAGACTTGTAGCCACCTGTTTAATTGGAAAATGGAATTAGCAAATATGGATTCTAAACCTTTGCGCTTTTTATGCAGACTATCAATATAAATATAAATAATCACCAAAACGACTAAGGCAGACAAAGTGTAAATTACGCTGATTTGAAACATAATCAGGATAGATGCTATAAAGCCGATTAAGGAGAAAAACCATTTTGACTTAAAAGAAGGGCGATAGGAAGGTGATGACCCAAAATGGTTCAAGAATGAAATCAAACAGATAGAACCGTAGGTTACCAGAAAAAACATAGAGATGATTTGTGCTACCATATTCACATCTCCAATCAGTATAAAGAAAATGGCAATTACACAAGTAACGAGGGTTGCGTTTACGGGTTCTCCATCACTTGCCCTGTTTTTAGTCAACCACTCATTGATTTTATTAGAAGGGAAAGACTCATCCGTGGCTAGGGCCTGTAAGGTGCGTGGTGCTACCAAGGCCACCCCCAAAGCGGCTGAGCTTGTGGCAGCAGCTAATCCCAACGGAATAACGATAAA